>ERZ1673743.187-NODE-187-length-109562-cov-8.444072_pt1 | contig 109562 bp, 113 predicted proteins | sample MGYA00580197_ERZ1673743 | MGnify/ENA primary metagenome ERZ1673743 (study PRJEB41218, sample SAMN15661795) | gut metagenome | host: Homo sapiens | place: Canada: London | collected 2015-08-20/2019-03-30 | study: EMG produced TPA metagenomics assembly of...
CTTCCGTCACGCCGGATCTCTTACCAGCTCTTTCAGACGGTGGAATTTGATTATAGCACCTGTCCCAAGTTCTTGTCAACAAATATTTACATAAAATATAGGTTGTTATTACAAGTCCGGGCGAAAAATTTGGAAGCACCAACTCTGGCACTTCCAGGACTATTGGTAGCTAAACGGAGAAAGAGGGATTTGAACCCTCGCGCCGCGTGAACGACCTACACCCTTAGCAGGGGCGCCTCTTCAGCCTCTTGAGTATTTCTCCATAATCTGAATTGCTTCCCACTACCAATATTTTATTGTGCATCTTTACGACGCAAAAGTTATTATACCTAAGCCACTATCGTTTGTCAACTTCTTTATCTAGTGTTTTTTGAGAAAAAAATACTAGATAAAGTAGAGAGCGGAATGCACAGGAAATATACTCCTGTGCACCACTTCTTTTTCCATTTCTATTGAATAATTTCAAAAGATTCCACCTCATCCAGACCAGCAAACAAATTCACGATCTCTTCCTTACTGTATCTGGCGGGAATCAGTACCTGACAGCGGACCTGAAAAACATTTTTTCCTTTACGTTCCCACTTGAACTGACTTATGGATATATTATAACCATTCAATTCACTACTAATTTTACCAAAGGCATCTTTTTCATTAGACACCAGAAATACAACCCTGGCTCTCGTAGCCTGCTTTACTACCCAAAGATCCTTATGGCATACAGTCTGGATCAGAACAACAAGCAATGTAGTTCCAATGCTGATCGGATACATACCGGCTCCTACAGCCATTCCCACACCTACTGTAACCCAGACACCAGCCGCTGTGGTAATTCCGCTTACATAGCCCTGCTTTCCAATAAAGATAAGGCCACCACCCAGTATACCAATTCCAGTGATAATACCTGCCGCAACACGGGAAACGTCCCAGGAAGTTCCATCAATCCCAGTAACATCCATAAATCCATATTTTGATATGATCATCATCAGTGCCGATGCCAGTGCAATCATAATATGAGTTCTGGTTCCGGCCACTTTGGTACGAAGCTGCCTTTCCAGTCCTATAATACCACCGCACAGACAGGCAAGAATGATCCTGACAAAGAAAGGTAGCTGCTCCATCAGAAAATTACCCATTCGTTCCCCCTCCTTTATCCAGATACCTGATTTCTTCTATTATATAATTATATAATGTGTACATCACAGGTATCAAATCTGACAAAGGCTTCTTCTCCAACCCGATAAATCCTCTTATGCTTTGGGTTAAAGTCTGTGATCTTAACAAGAGTATCTCCTGCCATTACATGGTAATTCTGATATTCACCCATAAAGCAGCTCATCACAACCTTGCAGGGAAGCTGTCCTTCCGGTGCAAGTACAGCTGCTTCCGGCCGCAATACAACAGTACAGTCACTTCCAACCTCAAAGCTTCCTATATCATCTACCTCTACGTCATGATTATCAATAGACAGCACTCCCTTTTCACCGTCCTTCTGTACAAGCCTGCCTCGCAGGAAGTTCGCTTCTCCGATAAAGTCTGCTACAAACTCATCGGCAGGATGATAGTAAATCTCCTGTGGTGTACCGATCTGTGAAACAACTCCCTTATTCATAATAATGATCTGATCTGAGAGAGCCATGGCTTCACTCTGATCATGAGTAACATAAACCGCTGTAATCCCCACTCTCTGCTGGATATTTCTGATCTCTGTTCTCATGGATACACGAAGCTTGGCATCCAGATTGGAAAGAGGCTCATCGAAAAGCAGAACACTCGGCTCTACTACCAGCGCTCTTGCCAGTGCAACTCTCTGCTGCTGTCCACCGGAAAGCTGGTTTGTCATACGTCCTTCCATGCCACTCAGTTCTACAAGATCCAGGATCTCCATAACCTTGTCATGGATCACCTTTTTATCCAGCTTACGAAGCTTCAGACCATATGCTACATTGTCAAATACATTATAGTGAGGAAACAGTGCATAGCTCTGAAATACCATCGCTGTATCACGTTTGTTGGGCGTCAGTTCATTAATAGGCTGATCTCCGAGATAGATTTCTCCCTCATCCGGGCTCTCAAAGCCGGCAATCATTCGAAGGGTTGTGGTCTTTCCACAGCCGGAAGGTCCAAGCAGGGTAACAAAGCTGCCTGGCTCGATCACCAGATTGGCATCATCCACAGCTTTAAAGTCTTTTCCTGTTTTAGGATCCTGATATATTTTGGAAATATGCTCCAGACGGATTCCTTTGGATTCTTTCAGCATATTATTTTTCCTCCTTTATCTTTTTACTTGTGCCAAAGAACCGGATAAACAGGTTCATCAGCAGAACCGACAGATATACAATAGCGATCAGGATTGTCGCGTAGGCGCATGCCACGCCATAATAACCTTTTTCTGCGAACTCATTGATCTGACAGGTGATCAGCAGGAACTGCGGCGTTACAAGCAGAATGATCGCACTGATCGCAGTAATGCTACGCACAAACGATGTTACCAGGCCACTGAAAAACGAATCCTTAATCAGTGGAAGCGTTACTGTTGTAAATACTCTTCCGCTTCCCGCTCCCAGATCATAAGCAGATTCCTCAATGGATTTGTCAATCTGTCTCAGGGCGGAAATACCACTTCTTGTTCCAACAGGAAGACTTCTGACGATAAATACAATGATCAGGATAATTCCGGTTCCATAAATACCACTGAGGACACCTGTATGGAAAATTCCATTTGCATAGCCTCTGATATAGCCAATACCAAGAACCGTTCCGGGAACCGCCATGGCAAGCATAGAAACAAATTCAATAAATCCCTTGGATCTGAATTTTTTCTTTACTACCAGATAAGAAATCACCATGGAAAGCAGGGCTGTGATCGGCGCTGCGATCACTGAAAGCAGGAAGGAATCCTTAAACGCCTTCAGTCCACTGTATTTAAAGAGATAATCAAACCACTTAAAGGTCAGTGAATAATCCCGTCCCCACAGCTTAAACAGCGCACCAAAAGGAATCATGATATACATGATGATAACAAACAGTGCTACAAGACAACAGATCAGTGTAAGAGGAATGGTTACACTCTTATCCTCAATCAGCATTCTTGCTCTGGATGCTTTACCCGTCAATGTAGCTGCTGTCTTTCTTTCCAGATAATATTTCTGGATAAAGAAAAGGATCAGTGTCAATGAAAGTAATACAACTGACATCGCTGCAGCACCTGTAGAATCATAGGATCCTGTTACCTGCAGATAGATGGTAGTTGCCAGCGTATCATAATCACCACCGATCAGCATCGGATTTGCGAAATCCGCAACTGACTCGATAAAAGTTACAAGGAACGCATTTCCAAGACCTGGCAGAAGCAGCGGCAGGGTAACTGTCGTAAATACCTTCATCCGGGAAGCACCTATATCACGGGCAGCTTCTTCCAGCGATGGATCTATATTTTTCAGAAGTCCCTTCAGCATCAGATAACAGACTGGGAAAAAGGTCAGTGTCTGAACGACTACAATTCCTTTTAATCCATATACATTGGAATCATATATGTGAAGGAGCGAACGGGTAATAATTCCACTCCGTCCAAACAACATAATAGTCGATAAGGATAATACAAAAGGCGGTGATACAACCGGAAGCAGTGATACAACATTAAACAGCTTTCCTACTGCTTTGTTTTTTATTTTTACATAAACATCTACATATGCAAAAAGAAGTCCGATTGCCGTAGAAAGAATTCCTGTCAGAAGTCCAAGCACCAGGGTATTGGAAAACGCAGTCCGGAAACGCTTCATGCTGAGAACTCTCTGGAATACAGAAAGCGTGAGCTTTCCTTCAGTATAAATACTGTCAATTAAAAGAACAAACAACGGATATACAATAAATAATACAAGGAAAATGAGCAGAATACTGATCATTCCTACCATAACCGGATCAGAAAACAGTTTTTTTCGATCCAGTTTTGCACTCTTACTTTGGGCAGCCATCTGTTTTCCCCTTTCTGATAAAAAGAGGGAGATGGTACAGACACCATCTCCCCTGATTTTGTTAATTACTCGGTCAGGAATCTGCTGCTGTCGGCATTTTCAGAAGAACCGTTTGTTACTGCATTGAAGAAGTCTTCTACATAGGTAGCTGTGTTCTGTTTCGCATCTTCAAAGTCGTAATCAATCACATTGTCAGGATCAAGTCCGAACTGGGTTGCTTCTTCAGGCTGCTCTGCATTGTCGATAACAAGGAACTGATAGGACTCGTTCTCTTTTGCAATATTTACGCAGTCAGGTGATAATGCATATTCAACCCAGAGCTTTGCAGCATTTTCATTCTTGCAGCCCTTGAAGATTGCTGTTGCACCAATTTCATAGCTGGTACCTGATGCAGGGATGATCAGATCGATATTGTCATATCCGGAAAGGATCTGTGTAATGCCATCATGTAAGAAACCGATTGCGATAACGCATTCGCCAGGTCCTACCATCTTGGATGGGCCAGAGCCGCTCTTAGTATACTGATATATATTCTTATCAAGCTCCTTGAAGTACTCCATTGCCTCATCATGACCCTTCATCTGAACCATGGTGTTAATGACCAGCTTTGCTGTACCTGCTGTGGATGGATTGGACATTCCGATCAGCCCCTTATACTCAGGCTTTAATAGATCATCCCAGTCCTTTGGCTCCTCAAGGCCAAGTCTGTCAAGCTCTTCTTTGTTTACCATAAATCCAAGGATACCCTTGTAAATTCCATACCAGTTTCCATCCGGATCCTTGTATGTATCAGAAATCAGATGGGATGCATTCTGTGCCTGATAAGGCTCAAGCAGTCCTGCTGCTACCGCTTCATTGTAAGGATCTGTTGTTCCTCCGAACCATACATCTGCGGAAGGATTTCCTGCTTCCTCTTCAATCTTGGTATAAACCTCGCCGGTAGAAAGTCTCTGATAATCTACCTGAATACCATACATTTCTTCAAATTTCTGACATGCTGCTGAAAGATAAGCTTCCTCGCAGGAACCATATACAGTAAGCTTTCCTTCTGCCTTAGCTGCTTCAATCAAAGCATCCATTCCAGAATCACTGCTCTCTGTGGTTTCCTCTGCCGCAGTATCTGTTGTTTCTGCCGCAGCAGTCTCCTGTGTCTCTTCTGCCGGCTTCTCCTCTGTTGCCGTGCTGCCTGAGCTTCCGCATGCCATCAGTGACATGGTCATCGCTGCTGTCAGGATTGCGGCCAGCGCCTTTTTGCCCTTTAACTGTTTCATAAATGAATCCTCCTTTTCCGGGAGCTGTTCTTTAGGCCGCTCCCACTTTTGTTCATATGTAACAAAAAATTCATTGATTGTATTTATATTATATAAATACTACACAAAACTGTATACTGGACAAAACGCATATCCTTTTAATTATTCTGACATTTTAATCTCTGTATCTGTCCTGATATTCTGACGGGGATACTCCTATCAGCTTTTTAAAGGTGACACTGAAATAAGTGATATCCTTATATCCCACCATTTCCGCTACCTCATAAATCTTATATCTATGATCCTTCAGGAGCTTCTTTGCCGCCCGCATACGACACTGCGTCAGATAAGACAGGAAGGTAAAGTCTGTTTCCTTCCTGAATAAATGGCTCAGATGTCCCTCACTGATCGCGAGGCTCTCTGCCACAGACCTGACAGAAATATTGGGATTAGCATAATTCTCATCAATATAAGAGACTGCATCCATGATATATTTGCTCTTATCCCCCTTGATCAGACTGCATTCCGGATTTTTTTCCTCTGTTTCTGTTCTTTCTTTATTCTGCTTCAGGATACGCTCTACTGCAGCTTCCAGCTCTCCGTCTGAAAACGGCTTCAGCAGATAATCTGCAGCTCCCAGCTTTACCGCTTGCTGGGCATAGGAAAACTCTCCATAAGCTGTCAGAAAAATAACCACTGCATGATTTCCCTCCTTCCGCAGGCTTTCCACCATTTCAATCCCGCTCTTTTTGGGCATACAGATATCTGTCACGATCACATCCGGGTGATATTTATGTACTGCTTCAATTCCTTCTTCCCCATCTCCGGCCGCACCTGCTACCATGCAGTCGATCCGGGACCATTCTGTTCCGTGTACAATCCCTTCCCGTACAAGCTTCTCATCTTCAACTACAACTACTTTATACATCCTTCTCCCCTTTTCTGACCGGCAATGTCATGTAAATACAGGTTCCTGCCCCTTCCTCAGACTCTGTATACAAGCCATAACCATCCCCATAATTCAGCCTAATGATCTCATTGACATTATAATACCCGATACTGTGTCTTTCTTCTCCCATTCTGTGCTGCTCTGAAGTATCTTCCTCGCAGTGATTCAGCTTCCGCACCTGTTCCCTGCTCATCCCAACACCGTCATCACGGATCCGGATCTGGAGAATTTCTTCCCCTGTCTGTCTTGCCTGCACCATAACCCTTCCATTTTCTCTTCCTTCAAGGCCATGAATGATCGCATTCTCTATAATTGGCTGCAGAATCTGCTTAGGCACCAGAAGAGCTGCCAGTTCATCCGGCAGATCCACAATAAATTCAAATTTATCTGCAAATCGGATTTCCTGAATCTGGACATATGCCTCAGCCAGTTCCACTTCCTTCGCCAGTGGTACCTCCGGGCTTGCAGAAATACTCATCCGCAGGATCTTGGCAAGATCAGCAGATATCGTGGCGATTTCCGGGATCTGATTAGCCTTTCCCAGCCATTTCATGGTATCCAGCGTATTATACAAAAAGTGTGGATTCAACTGTGCCTGCATCATTTTGATCTGTACCTCGCTCAGCTCCCTTTCTCTGGCAAGAAGACGTTCCATGTTATCAGTCAGATGCTCTGCCATCATATTAAAGCTCTCCGAAAGCTGCCCAAGCTCATCCTGACTGTCAACCTTGATCCTTGCTTTGAAATTTCCCTGCCGGATCTCTGCGATCGCATCCTGCATCCTCTTAATCGGCTGATAAATAAAGCTGCTGACCGATTTTGACAAGAAAATACAGATTATAAGTCCAAGAGCTGCTGACATCACTGCTATGGTAAATGCACGGTTTTTTAACTGATTTAATGCCGCAACCGGCTGCTGGTAAAACAGATAAAGACCACTTGTCTCTTCGTAATCTACGTAATAAAAATATTTCTTATCTGCACTCACGCAGGCATTCTGACTGTCGCTGTCAGCAGCCTCGTCCCGGAGCATTTCCCGTCTGATCCGACGCATTTCATCTTCGTCATAGGAATCCGTTGAGCAGTATACCATCTCCTGGAAGCTGTCCATAGCATAAATAACACCCTGATCCTCGCTGACGAGTCCCCACTTCATATTATCAAAAAGTCCATCATTTACAGTTGCTACAATATATCCTGTGATTTCTCCCTTTTCTGAACGGACTGCCATAGCTACCCTGAGAAACTCAACTCTTTTCTCCCCCTCATACAATCTGGCGTTCCGTACAACCACTTTGCCCGGATTCTGTCCTGCTTCATATAATACGCTCCAGTCTAATGGCAGCTTTTCTTTGATATAAGTATTCTCCGTCACAGAAACCAGCTTTTTCCCTTCTGCATCATAAATGGAAAAATAAGCGTACTTACTGTATTTGGAGCTGACTGCGTACAGCTCCCGGTATACGGAGGTTCCTGCTCCATCTCCATTTTCCAGATTTTTGCGAATGATTTCTTCCTCTGCCAGCTGGCGGATCCCATCATAAATATTTGAAAAAGCCGAGTCAAAAGACCCGGCTACTGCGTTCAGAATCGTTTCCGCCTCCTGGTTCAGACTTCTCCGGTAGGTAATATTAAACATCTGAAGCATGATAAAGTATCCGATCAGCATCGGAATTCCTGCTGCCAGAAGCATACCGGCAAATGTTTTTTTGCGGAAAGAATAATTCTTCAATATTTTCATCGCTACTCTTCTCTATATGCTGCAATTGCGGTTTCATACAGATTATTTCCTTCAGGATCGATCACTACGATCACTGGAAAATCTTTAACCTCCAGTTTACGGATTGCCTCTGTCCCAAGATCGTCATAAGCAATCACCTCAGAACGTAATATGGACTTTGATAAAAGAGCTCCTGCCCCGCCAACTGCAGCAAAATAAACCGCCTTATTGCGGACAATCGCCTCTTTTACATCCTCGCTTCTCCTGCCCTTTCCGATCATTCCCCGAAGTCCAAGATCAAGCAGCGCAGGCGCATATTTATCCATTCTGCTAGCAGTCGTAGGGCCTGCAGATCCGATAGGTCTTCCTTCCCTGGCAGGAGATGGTCCCATATAATAGATAAGATTATCCTTCAGATCAAACGGCAGGCTCTCTCCTCTTTGCAAAGCCTCATACATTCTTTTATGTGCCGCATCTCTTGCAGTATAGATGGTACCTGTAAGATATACGTAATCTCCACTTTTCAGCCCGGATGTTTCCTTTTCCCCAAAGGGAACTGTCATATGTCGTTCCATATCCTGTCCTCTCTTCCCTGTCAGATTTCCCTGACTGCATGTCTGTTTACATGACAGCAGATATTCACTGCTACAGGCAGCCCTGCAATATGTGTGGGAAAAGTATTAATGTTCACGGCCAGTGCAGTGGTACTGCCCCCAAGTCCTCCCGGTCCGATCCCTGTTTTATTGATCTTTTCAAGAAGCTCTTCCTCCATTTCCTTTACATAAGGAATGAGAGAATGCTCATTCACCGGTCTTGTCAGTGCCTGCTTGGCCATCAGTGCACACTTCTCAAAGGTACCACCAATTCCCACGCCAACTACCATAGGCGGGCATGCATTGGGTCCAGCATCCTTTACTGCTGTAAGTATGGCATTTTTCACACCTTCAATTCCATCTGCCGGTTTCAGCATAAAGATCCGGCTCATATTTTCACTCCCAAACCCCTTAGGAGCCAATGTCAATCTGATCTTATCTCCGGATGTAATCGTATAATGGATAACCGCCGGTGTATTATCCTTTGTATTTTCCCTGATCAGTGGATCCTTTACCACCGATTTACGCAGAAACCCTTCTGTATATCCTCTGCGCACACCCTCCTGTATGGCATCTTCCAGAAGACCACCTTCTATATGAACATCCTGTCCAACTTCTGCAAATACCACTGCCATTCCGGTATCCTGACAGATCGGGATCATATCCTCTCCTGCAATCTGCAGATTTTCCTGAAGCTGCTGCAGAATCTGTTTTCCAAGAGGCGCTTTTTCAGACTCTCTTGCCCTGTCCAATGCTTCTGTCATATCTCCTGTCAGAAAATGGTTGGCTTCAATGCACATTTCCCTGATATTTTCTGTGATCTGTTTGGTCTTTACTGTTCTCAATGGTCTGCTCCGCCTTTCTCTGTCTGTTCCTTCTTTCCAGATTTTCCAGACAGATCATCCAAGAATCTGCTGCTTTACTTCTTCCAGTTCTTCCTGGGACGGACTTCCAGGATTCCAGGAAAGGATATGTCCATCTCCTTCATATCTGGGAATCAGGTGGATATGGAAATGGAATACACTCTGCCCCGACACCTCACCATTATTCTGAACAATGTTAAAGCCATCTGCTTTCAGCTTTTCTGTCATAACAGCTGCCATCTTTTTAGCAACCTTCATGGCTTCTCCGGCAGTCTCTTCAGGTATCTCATAGAGATCTGCATAATGCTCCTTCGGGATCACAAGTGCATGTCCTCTGGTAGCCGGACCAAGATCAAGGATCACGCGGAATTTTTCATCCTCATACAATGTTTTTGACGGGATTTCTCCAGCTGCAATTTTACAGAAAATACAATTATCATTCTTCATATTTCTTTCCTTCCCTCCTGTATTTCACAGGAACCTGTTATCATTATCTGTTGTTACCATATGCTTTACAATTTCTGATCCATAAACTGAAAGATCTGATCCAGTGTACGTAATACTTTAAAATCACCTTTCATTTTCATGAGCCCCCCCATAAAGGCTCTCTGAAATGTCATCCTGCCATGGATAATATCATCCACTGAACCGCGTCCAATCTGGATCTCCACATCTGCACTGTTCACATTCCCGTAATATACCCGGATCTCTGTTCCGTTTACTTCAATGATCAGTGGCTTCTTTTTCTCTTCAAGCTGGAGCTTATAAACAGCCTTAAAACCTGCCTGTGGCACAAAATGGCTCTGCAGCTCCCTGCAGTACTCATCCTCTGTATTTTCCTGCTCCTCTGTTCCCATCAGATCCCGGAACAGGCTGGTAAGCTCCTGAATATCCTCCTTTTTCCGCTTTACATAGCTGTCATCTGCTGCATACTGGGAAAGCTGTTCTGTTTCCTGCGGTGTCAGATCTGTATTTCTGGTGCTGGAAACAAGCTGCTTCACAGCCTGGTTACTGGCCGGGAAGCTAGCCATCTTCTGATTTACTGTCCGGTAAATATTCTCTGTTTTCTTTTCAATGATACTATTATACTCCTCGTTACCTTCCAGATCTGCAATATCGGCAATATAGCCGCAGAGACCACTGCATGGCTTACCGCCCAGGATTTCCCAGGCATTTTCAAGATTCAGCTTGCCCTCCCGCTCTCCATAGGTCGTAGACATGACCACTGGACACATATAAATGCTGGCAATCTTTTCCTTATCTCCATACAGCCAGCAGGCATCCAGAAACTGCTGCATATAACCGCCAATACCAAACCATTCTATGGTCGTAGCCAGAATGATACCGTCTACTTCCTTTAGGGTCTTAGGCAGCGTAGTGATCGTGTTCTTCAGTTCATACAGGTGGTACCTCTCTACTGTTACATGCAGTTCCTCCAGAACCTCCTGCATTTTGTTGATCACATATAATGTGGGATCATCGATCAGTCCGCGGCCACCATAATAAATTGCTATTTTCATTCTGATTATCCAACCCTTTCGGTTAATGTCTGCCCTGTTTTTTAATTATACCATGGACGCCGGATTATGCAATCTTCTTAACGATATACAAATTTCAGCTTTCCAAGACGAATCTCGTCACCGGGTTCCAGGATCTCAGAAGTATTAGGCGTCAGACGCAGTCCATTCTTGAAAGTCCCATTAGTAGAATTCAGATCTGTCATACAGATTCTCGTTCCTTCTCTGGTGAACCGGGCATGTACCCGGCTGATGCTCTGATTATCGATCACCATATCCACGCTCCCTGCCAGCTTTCCCACTGTGATTGGCAGCCGGTTCAGGTCAATATGGAATTTATTATCCTTCCCTACTCCGTACAGCTTGTTTTCGCTGTTTGCTGTCCATGGAATATAGACGGTATCCCCATATTCCTTCCGCTGACCTTGTACTCTTTCAGAACAGGCCTCTTCATAGATTCCATGTGAAAACATTTCCTCTTCCGTTTCCCTGAATGACAGATTTTCCGTTTCTCTCTTTTGCTTTCTGCCAGAAAGCTTCCTGACTATAACTGCCCCCAATGAAAGAATCACCAGCAGCCCTGCCAGAAAAAATCCTGCGTAACTGAAGACAAGCAATTTTTCCGAAAGCTCATATGTATATGTCAGGTAACCAAGTACCACACTCAGAAAAACCGCACAGACCAGATAGACTTTTGCTGCCTGTGTACTGATCAACCTCTGAATTGCCGGATTCTCTGCCGGTTCCTGCTCTTCATAACAGGGATATGGTTCTTCCATTTGCATCTCATGTATTTCTTTTTCCGGTTCTGGAACGTTCTCTGGCTGTTCTTCTTCGCCAAACCACTCCACGATTTCATCCAGTACAAACTGTTCCTTTTCTGCCAGATCCAGCATATGATATACCGCCTGCAGGGCAGCATTATCTTCTCCGTCCACATGATCTGCCAGAAATTCCAAAAGAGCGATCAATGTCTGTGTCCCTCTGCTCTCCGAAAAAGGATCATAGACAAAATAAAATTCTTCTTTTTCCAGCTCTGTAAAGATCATATCCGGTTCTATCAGCAGTCCATCCTCCGGCAGTAGAAAAGAAGCCGTCTCTTCCATCACCATTTTCAGACTGATGAATAAGCCCCTCAGATCCTTCATAGTAAGGTGCTTTCCTTCAAACAGGCCTTTCACACTCTGTTTTGATGTGATTTCATAATAAAGCAGCGTTTCCCCGTTAATATACCGGATCTGACAGGGCAGCAGCCCTCTGATCCGGTTTTCCGTGATCATTTTTCTCTGATAGTCATCTCCTGTCATTTCATCCTCACGGATGATCAGATAATTATGACGATAATCCTTATGATAACTGATCTCTCTCATTTACTCTGTCTCACCTTTCGTATTTCTTCCCTGATATTCAATCGTTCCAGCCGTTTGCTTACTGTCAGTGCACCATCATAACCACTGGTACCAATTTCAACATCCCCATATATTCCATCTGTATGGAATTCACTTTCCTGCTGATCATAAAACGGATAATACTGCAGCCTGTCTGCCAGTGTTTCCCTCAGATAATCCGTATCTGTGCCTTTTTCTGCCATATCTCCATAAATCACTTCCCCGTAAAAGGAGGCCTGATCCGTAAACCTGCTGCCGCGCAGTGCCAGAATATAAAGATCCTGGGAGATGACACATCTGTTATAAAGAAAAAAGGCCAGAAGAATCACCAGCAGATAAAGAAACAGTACTATCGGCATTACAAAGGATGCTTCCACCGTCAGATACCCATTTACCTTTTTATTCCACAAGCAGTACCACCTCCAGTGCTCCCAGTAAAAAGGGCAGAAACGGAACCGGCTCTTCCTTTTTCAGGCATATTTTTCCTGTTGTAAAAAGACCGGACAGCATAAAGGCTGTCCCACATACGGCTGCACATTTCCCTGCCCCCAGAAAACAGCCAAGGATAAGAACTGCCAGGCCATCTCCATATCCCACCTGTTCACTGGTAAGATATGCCAGCAAAAGCAGGAATAATCCCGGCAGCATCCGGTAAGGCAATTTTCCATCATCTAAGCCTCCAGTCAACGTAAGATATAGCATTCCAAGCAGAAGGCTGCCTGAAAGCTCTGTCAGAGACAGCCTCCTGTCCCGGATATCTTCTGCTGAAAACCAGGCAAGAAACAGCAGTGCCAAACATTCTCCTGCATAATCGTTTATCATAAATCTGTTCATTCCCCATCTCACCCACACTTACTGCAGGCACTCCTGCTGCCAGCCTCTGACTGCGGCACCATGTATACAGTTCTCTGCAATGCGCTGCAGTCGGACTCCCCATGATAGCGGTTTCCCCATGCTGTCAGATAAACAAGACCGCCTTTTACCGGTTTACATCGTTCGCATGCTGTATACTTTTCTCCGGAGCCGTTCCGCATATTTTCTGTTTCCTCTGCAGAAACTGCCTGAACCTTCACCCGCAGATAGGTACACTGATCTGACAGATGGTATCTGGTTCCATTTTCTGTGATATACACATAGCTTTCTGTTCCGCCTTCTGGTTTTCCACAATTCCCGGGAACATATCCGGTAAAACCGTGCCCGAAGATCCCATCTTCGATCTTCAGAGTCCCTATCGGTAGGAAGAAAATAAACGGCTTTATGTCGTAATCTATTTTTACAGATATATTTTCATAAGCATCTGCTTCTGCCTGAACTTTCATTCCCATTTCTCCACCCTTTACGCAAAGATAAGGAAACGGTTCCTGATCCAGTGTCTCTCTGACCATTTTGCACAAATCTCCTTCCTGTTCACCTGAGCCACCATATTTTTCATAAGCAAGAAAGCACGATTTGCTGATGGCACGGTGCATGGAACTAAAAGCATTATTTTGAAAACGAACCACTTCCATGCCATACAGCAGTGTGCTCATGAAAAACAGAAACAATGGAAGAACCAGACATCCCTCCAGTGCCATTCCCCCTTTCAGGAAAAAAGAGGAAGAGAGAGATGCTCTCCTTTTTTCAGATGTGATGAGAGAAGGGATCTTTGAATTTAGTTTGCATAGTTGTATTCTTTTAAATCTGGAGAGCACCTTTCTCTTCCTCCTTTTCAATAGTATCCATAGGTTCTGTCGATCAGATAGTTTCCACGAACGGATCCTGCTGCCTGGATCTGTGCCCGGAACCGTTCCACACAGCAGTCCATGGCAAATCCGGTATTTCCTGTCAGCATCCGGATATCCATTTCCATGATATCCATCGCCCTATAGTTTCGTTCCTTCTCCGGCAGTGCTGAAATCATACCTGCTAGGTACTGCTCATAGCTGATCCCGGAAGATATGTTCTGGCCTCCCTGTATTCCCGCTTCTGCAATCATAGCCGGACGGATCACCCAGCTTTCTTTTCCCAGGCTCACTCTCCCACCTTCCAGTAACACTTTTACCTCTGACAATGCTTCCAGATAAGCACAGGCATACAGAATACTTTCTGTTACAGGCTTCAAAAACGCAGGGTTCAGGGACACTGCCTGTAGGCCTTCTGCAAGTCCTGCCGCCTCTGATACCAGATCACCGTCAGAAAATACAGCCTCTGCATTCATCGCAAAGCGGATCCCTGCCAGCTTCTCCACCACTGCCTGCAGATTTTCATAATCAGACCCCTTTCCCTCTGCTATATACTCAAGCTGATACTTTAGAAGTCCATCCTCCCTGCCACTGCGGTAATTTCCCATCATTTCAAACAGATAAGCTATAAACTGACCGGTATCTGCCTCTTTTTGCCCTTGCAGGTCACTCCTGTCACCGCTATCTCGTCCTGACAGATAATCTTCTTTTCGGATCTTTCCCACCGGAATGCGATCTATAGGTGCCCCAACCAGAAACAGTACATCACTTCCTGTAAATCCATATGCCCTGTCTGCCGGATTTGACAGAGGCACTTCTTCCCACTCTCCTTTATCATTCTGGATCAAAGGCAGCTCCATACCGGCTATCTCTTCCATTAAGGCACACCACGCTCCCATGGCATCCTCCTGCCCTGTGCCTAAGATACTGTCGCCACTTGATAGTATCTCTGTCTCCTCTCTGCGGATTCCACAGTCTTCTATAAACTGCACTGCCTGATTTTTCATAGACCCTCCATGTCCGTCTGCAGCTGTCTGCACATCATTGACCACTACATTTTTCAATGCAAGATTACCCCACAGGTCACTGTTCTGAAACAATGCAATATTTTCCGAAAGATAATACTGCAGCCGCCGTTCCATATTCTGAAGGGAAGGCTTCGCCTCCTGATAAGAAAGATCTACATAGAAAAGCCCATATCTGTCATGTAATGTCTTCTCAAATTCTGCCAGCGCAGAATTCATACTGATATCTGCTATGCACTCCATTCTGAGCCGTTGTCCGTTTCTGATGGCAAGCGCCGTCAGTGTCAGAATTACACCGGAAAGAATCGACAGGGAAAGAGACAGAAATACTGTCAGATATCCCTTCATCATGCCAGGATCGCAGAGCTGTCTGCCGCAATCTTCTGAAAAATACTTTCTGTCAGTTCCATGATCTGTGTTTTAAAGATCAGTACCAGACCGATCAGCACCACAATGATCAGGATCATTTCCACCGTTCCCATTCCCCTGTTGTCAAAGCTGCTGCCTGACACTTTTTTCTCATTTACCTCTGTCATTATTTTGTTTTCCATATATAGTTTCCTCCCATCAGATTCATATATTATCCCTTTTTGAAGCTCCCCATCGCCGGCAGCAGGATCAGAAACATGACCACCAGAAGCATGATAAGCATAGGAAATAAAAGCTTCGTCCCTGCTTCCTCCCCGTATTTTCTTGCCCGGTATCTCTGCTCCAAAAGCACTGTCTCTGCTTCTTCTGCAAGAAGTGACAGCAGCTTCTCATTTCCCTGCCTCAGATTTGCTGCCAGAATAAAGGAAAGTCTGCTGCACTCTCTTTCCCTGCATCTTCTTCCAAAGCTCCTGTAAACCTCTGTTTCTGCTTTTCCATTCTGAAAAGCGAAGCCAGCCAGTACAACCTCCTCATAAAGATATTGTCTTTTCCCTCCTTCCCTGCGCTTTCTCTCATACTCTCTTCCGATCCGGATAAAGGCAGCTCTTGGTGTCATGCCTGCCCCGATCAAAAGCTGCAGCTTTGATACAAACTGCGGATATGCTCTTCTGATCTCCTTTTCTCTTTTTCTTTCCTTTTCGTAAAGCTTCCTGTCCAGTGAAAATGAAAGCAGAATCATCCCCATGACCAAAAATGGAATCACAATGAATATTGTTTTGTCTAATTCTTCCTGCCAACAGATGGACTGACCATCCATTTCTTCCGGAAGCCATATTTCCTTCTCCTCAGGGTTTTCTCTGTCAGTTTTTAAGAGCAGCTCCTGCAATTCCTTCCGGTAAGCCTCCTCTTCAGTCATTCTCTCTGGATATACCCACAGCGGTATTTCTTCTGTAAAGGAGCTTTCTTCATAGGAAAGACCGGCATAGAGGCTGACAGACAGTCCATCCTCCGGGATCTCCTCTGCGGTAATTTCACCCCGGCTGTTTATAATCTGAGCATTACTGCTTTCCCATGAAATCTGAAAGGGCAGCCCATCCAGATACCCCGGAAGCAGCAGCCTGTGAGTAACCCGCTTAAGACTTCCGTTTCCATTCAGGATCTCTGATGTCAGCCTTTGCACTGCTTCTGTTTTCAGCGCTTCCAGCTCTTCCTGCGTCAGCCTTCTCTCCGTAACAGTAAGGACCATCCGTTCTTTTCCATATATACCGTTCCCCTGCAGGATAACCTCATAGGATCCTTCATTCCATTCCTTCCGCTGCAGTGTTCCCTCTTCTGATAGATTCCTTTTTTCTTCTCTGCTGATACAAAGAAGAAGAATGACTACTATACAAGCTGCTCCCATAAGGATCAGCAGCCGCCGTTTTCTGCGATAAAATGACTCATATTTCTGTTCTGCCTTTTCCCGCGGAAACAGCTGCGAAAAAAGGAACATTCTCTGTTTATCTATCACCTATACTTCCACCTCCACCAGCCGGCAGCTCAGGAAATAAGCAAACAGATAAAGGGAAAAACATCCTGTCATTAATATATTCCCTGCTGCACTGCTGTAGCAGGCATCAAAATATCCGGGCGATGTAACCGTAATATACAGAATGATGAGAAACGGCATTCCATTCATAATTTTCTGTTCCAGTATCCTGGCACTAAGCATTACAGCAATCTCCTTTTTCGTTTCTGCCCTGCCCTCGATCACACCACAGACCTGCTCCATGACCGACACCATATTGCCGCCGCTTTCCTTCGCTACCGAAAACACCTCTGCAAAGTCAGTGATCTCTTCTATCTGACAGATTTTCCCAATCTCCTGCCACAATCCGGAAAGGCTTCTATTATTCTGAAGCCCTGTCTTTAAAAGTCCCAGTATCCTGCTGATCTCACTTTCCTCTCCGAAAAGCTCCGCCATATCCTCCCTGCCTTTCAAAAAAGCATTTTCTGCTGAATATCCCGCTTTCAGGGAAGCTACTGTAAGCTGCAGTAGTTCCTTAAACTGCTGTAACAGGTCATCCTTCTTCTTTCCAAGCAAAAGTCTCCTCTCCCGGCAGTAATACATAATCCCGACAGGCAGCAGGAGCAGGGCTGCTCCTGCTCTCCGGTAAAAGCAGTATGTCAGCAGTACCACAGCTGCCACACTCTTTCCAGTCAGGATCCAATGTTCCTTTGCTGAAATCCGGTAAAAGCCATCAGATGCAGATCCCGGCTGCCCGGAGCTTTTCTTTCTGCATAAGCTCTCCCACCTTTTCCAGTTCACCAATGATCCTGCCCTCTCTTTCTGCCACCTCCCGAAACCGGTAAAGGCTCCGGAACTGAATTTCTCCTTCTGTAAAGGGAAGCGGCTCCGCAATCTCCAGCACCCGTCTTGTCCCATCCCGGAGCCTCCCAAGATGCACCATCAGATCAAATCCGGCACTGATCTGCCGCCGAACCGCCGGAATGGGAATCTCCATCCCCATCAGTACCAGTGTCTCCAGCCTGCTGACCACATCCCTGATGCTATTGGCATGTATCGTTGTCATCCCACAGTGTCCTACATTCACACTCTGCAGCATGTCGATTGCCTCTTTTCCCCTTACCTCACCAACAATCAAGCGTGTCGCCCAGCATGATAATAAAGTGAAATAGCCAGAGAATCACTCTCTGGCTATTTTTATTTTTAATTATAAAATGCTGTCTGAATAGAATTGTATCCTGCAACGCCGTCCTGTGTAAGGTTCAGCAGCTTCTGAAGCTGGATGGTATCTTTTCGTGTTTCCTTGCCGAATTTTCCATCAATGTCGTTGCTGTGTCCGAGGATTTCATTGCAGCGTGTCTGCCACCACTTCACCACAGCTCCAGTGCTTCCCACCTTCCATGTGAATCCGACTTTCTTCGCCTTCAGGTTGATGCTTTTTCTTGCATGCTGTGTATTCGCTCCATCTATTCCGTCCTCTTTGAGAGCTTTTCCGTCCGCTCCCTTGATTCCGTCCTTGTTACATGCGACCTGGAAGCTCAGGATGTTCAGGTTGACCTTCGGCTCCCTGTCGGCTTTCTCTGTGGTCAGGTCGCTATAGAAATGATTCACATCGACATTTCCGCTGATTCCCGGCCAGGATCCGGACGAGGTATACTGCCACACATCTGCAAATCCCGTCTCTGAGCCTGTCAGCTGGCTTGTGTATCTCGCATACCATACATACACAATGCCGACCTCTGTTGCTATATCTCCCACGTTGAAATAGTGGTCAATGTAGTCCCTATTTGTGTAGAGTACCGGAGTATAGCCTGCTTCATATACCTCTTTTAGAAATGCAATCGCCAAATTCGTTGCAAAGTCTTTGGAAACTGCAACCCCGTTTTTCCTTGCGTAATTTACAGAATCATACTCAAAATCAAAGGCAATCGGGCAAGTTTTCCAGAACTTTGCCGCCTGCTTTATCGCTTCTCTTGCCTCGTTTCTGGCCATTTCTTCCGTGTATGCATAACTGAACCAGTAGATCAGCGGTTCCACATTCAGGTTATAGCATGCTTCCGCATTCACGATATACTTCTGGTCTACATTTCCCTTTCCGTATCCGGCTCTCAATCCGATTCGTTTTGCCCCAGCATCCCTGACTTTTTTCATATTCACATTTCCATTATGCTTTGAGATATCCGGGCCGTCAAATAAAACCTGTTTTCTCATGGTTGTATCCTCCTTCATGGTTCAAAAGGGAGGCTATCGCCTCCCTCTGTTACTCCTGAGCTTCATCCTGGTCTTCCGCTCCTGTGTTTGCGTAATCAGTCAGTCCCTCTCCGATGATGTACGCCACAACGGAAGCTCCTGCCATGATGAGCGCCGTGACCTGTGTTGCTGTGTTTTCAGCTCCGCCAGTGGCCACGATCATCATGGACACAAAGGATGCCACTGCTGTCCACAGCTTTCTGCTTGTAAGTTTTCTTACCCAGTTAATTTTTTTCATTTTGTTTTTTTCCTCCTTAAATGATTGATATAATTGCAGCCATCGCTGCAGATATAATTCCTGTCGTGATGGCTGTGATTATTACGGTTTTCAGGTTGCTCCACGCTTTTGCCGGAGCTTCCTCTGTCTTTTCCACCTTTTCCACAAGGTTGTCAACCTTTTCTCCTTGCTTCTGGACCTCCTGAGCCAGTAGCTGGATGGATGAGGACATGCTCCTGATTTCTTCAATCAGATTCTCTGCTTTTTCCATCCGGTGCTCCAGTGATCCGATCCGGTGCTTATGGTCCGATAGCTTCTCGGCCAGTTCTACCTCATTCATGATCGATGATCCTCCTCATTTTGTACTCGGCCAGATCCATCATCTCCTCACAGTGCTCTTTTTCTTGGAATATGCTTTTCTGCACCTCGTCTGCTATGTTTGCCTGCTCGATCTCCGTTGCCATCCTGCTTACAAGAGAGGAGAGCCTCGAATTGATCTCGCATAGCATGTCAATAATCTCCAGATTAGCCATGTCACTGTTTACTCCTCGTATACCTCTCCTGTAATCATTTCATATTCTTCCGGCGTGAGCTGTCCTGCCCGGACGAATGTGGCTACATTCTCCTTGTTATAGATTCCTTTGTCATAGTATCTTTTCACCGTTTTATAAAGTCTGCTCATTGTTTACTCCCTCCATCTGATTCAGCAAAATGTTTGCAAGTGTTTCGTCCTGGCTGTTCTGTGCCTCCTGAATCTCTGCCTGTCCCAGGAGGATATCTGCCTGTGTCTCGTCCTGTGCGTCCAGCCGAGCTCTGAGGTCTTCATATACCGCTGATTTCATAACGGCATATTCTTCCTGCGTCAGCTCCGCCTCTTCCATCTTCCAGTGGGTACCATCATCCTCTGCGTTTTTTACGCTCCGGATATTCTTCCGGATGTAGACTGTCGTCTTGCTGGATGTAGTGTCTACCTCTGACGGTCTCTCCGCCTGGTAGCTCTCGATTGTTTTGTACTGCATTGTCTTCTCCTTTCATTTTCTCGGCGCTGGTGCTTGCTGATGATTTTCCTCATGCGCCTTTTTGATACGGACGGCTTTACTTTTTCGAGATACATGTTGTATGTATCGCTGTGATTCAGCCATCCCATCTGTGAGGTCATCTGTCTTGCGTCCTTAACGGTTGGCTTTTCCTTCTTTCCGATTCTCGCTGCCTTCCTGGTTATCCCCAGCATTCTCGCCTCTCTGAGTATGGTCCTGTCTTTATAAAACAGATATCCGCATACATCGAGCGGTCGTCCGTGCTTTTTGCCTTTCTTGTCCTTCCATTCCAGTGGAAAAACCTGGTGGCTATGGTTCACTTCCATGTGCAGGTTTTCTCGGATGTATTCCATCGCATCACGCTCGACCTTGTGCAGCTTTTTCTTATTTGAGCCGAACACGATGATATCGTCTGCGTGTCTCAGATAGTGCTCTACTCCGTCCTGTGTCACTAACCAGTGGTCGAATGGAGTGAGTAGGAAATGCAGATGCCAGAACGATGTCGGAGCTCCTATGGCAAGCCCCTCGTCTGTCGCACGTATCACCTTATCATTTTCGATATTGAAATCATCGTCCTTGATGATTCTGTGATACATCCGAATCAATACCTCCTGGTCTACTGACGGATAGCAATGGTGCAGATCCATCTGCAGGCAGTACTTCGTTCCTTTCTTATCCTTCCGAATCCACTTTGATATCACCTGTGCAGACTGATATGGCCCTCTGTTATCCAGAGAGCCATGTGCATGTTCATATAAACTGTGGAGTATTATCTTTTTAAGCTGTGTTATAAGCACATTCTGAATCAGCTGGTCATACTTGAAATGTGGCTTTTCTATCTGCCGCTTTTTCTTCTTACTTCCCTCTACGATGGTGTATGTTTTGTATTTTGGCTGCTGATAAGAATGCTCCCGGAGCATTCCCTGAATGATATTTGCATACTTTACTTTATCAGCAAGCACTTCTCTTACATCTCTCCGCTTCAGCTTGTTCTCCGAGGCTTTTTCGATTGCTGTAATAATGTTGTTTATATCCAGCATCTCATCATAAAGGTTTCTGTATGTTTTCATGGGTTCTGCTTATCGTCTAAGGAGCTTTCGTTTCCTACTAACCCCTTCCCTTGTTACTGTTTCCAGCCGACTTGATTTCCCCTCGATCCTTTTCAGGTATAGATGTTTCAATCTACTGTGGGGTAGGACCTGCCAGAGCATTTGGTTAATGTTCCATAAATCGATAAGTAGGCGACGGGCCGATGTTCCAATTCGAGTTCGAGAACGGATTGTTCACGTTAAAAGCTGCGCCAACAAGAAACGAGTTGTTGCACGACGCACCCCGGATCAGGACGAAAGGCACCGCTCCGACAAGCCCCTTAGATTTTCCTCCTTGATTATTTACTTTTGTATTTGTTCCAGGTTGAGCGGGGGCGATCCCCCGGTCCCCCCTGTCGCTACGCTCCTGCCTGGGTATTTTTATAAGCAGGCGACGGGCCGAAGTTCCAAGACGAGTTCGAGAACGGACCGTTCACGAAAAAAGCCGCGCCAACAAGAAACGAGTCGTTGCACGACGCACCCCGGATCAGGAAATTCGTTCCGTTAGCGAACCAGCATCCATCTGGCACGTACTTGTTCTGTGCGCCTGCTGCCGTCTTTGGAATCATACCGTGCTCATCATAAGTCACTTCTGAAATGTATCCTCCGGATGTTCCTCCGATTCCTCTCCCCAGGTTCTTGTAGTTCGTCACATCACCGTTCACCGTATAAGGGGCAAAATCTTTCACATAAAGAATGCTGTTAATGAACCAGACTCCGAATGTTCTCTCCCACCTATCACCGATCAAGTTTTCTAACCACATGAATTTCATGTTCGTGTTCCCATTTCCGCCATAATATGGTCCATAGCTTACCAGGGATCCTGTTGTGTGCAGATGTGATGCCTGGCTTCCTCCTGCATAATGACCGTTTCCCCAGTGTGCCTGTACATCTGTGGATTTTCCCATCATGAACATGTAGTCGATAATCATTGCGGCGTCGCAATAATCATCGAATATCCATCCGGTTCCGAGAGCCTGTATCTGCGTCCACTCTGTGGCTCCTGTCTGTGTATTCATCGGCATTTTTCCTGACAACGACCTCACCTTTGACGAAATGGAGGAGCCTTCAAACATCGGCAGATATATCACATCATTCTCAAACGCTGTCGCTTCCGTGTCTCCGTACATCCATGGATAACACTTCCAGTCTGCTCCAAGCTTCAGTCTTGATACTCTAAAATGTGCGACCCCTTCCTCGTCTGTCCACCGTTTGAAATATCTTTTCGGAAATTCTACCATGGCGTTCGCATTCACGCTCTGATCTGCCACACTGGAAGATGCTCCTGTCGCTGTGAGTGTCTGGTTCTTTGCGTTCAGTTCCTGAAGCACTTCTCCGTCAAACTGCAGCATGACCGGTCTGATTCCAAGCCAGTCGTGGAACTGCTTCCAGTCTCCGATATCGATAGACGCATCTGCTCCACGCACCGGCACACCTTCATACTCTGCATTGTCTACTCCTGCTGGATATGTGATATTGCTTTCTGTGTTTGCCTCTGCCAGTGTCCAGTCGTATCCGAAAAGCATCTCGTTGAGTGTTATCATCTCGCCAAGATGGCTCACTGTGACCTTCTGGCCTCCGACTCTCCACGTTCCAACCTCCTCCAGCTCAAAGGATGCCATGCCCTGGCTGTTTACTGTTGCCGTATGTGTCAGGCTTCCTTTTTTTGCTTCAATGCTTCCCCCGACGGCTTCCTGTGCTTTGTAGATGATGATGACCTTTGCTGTGTGTGACGGTGTGGCTTGCCCGATATTTGATGCTCCTCTGTTGTATACATAATGGTCGGAATACGGAAAAGCCTTGTAGTAGTACGTTGTTCCGTTTGACAGCCCTGTGTCTGTATAGCTTCCTTTCAGCTCTGCCGAGTTGATGACAAGCTCTCCATCCAGTTCTGTCTCCGGAGTCTTTTCCGTCGATCTCCGAATCATGACGCCCTTGCTGTGGCAGATGGTCTGTCCGTTCACTGAGGTTTTCTCGTCAACTTCCCATTGTAAAGTAACCTCTTCGTCTCCGTTGATTACCAGGAACGACGGATCCGGTGGTGCGATACCCCAGCCTCCTTCGTCTCTGTGCGCTTTATATACCAAATCAGCCATTTACTTTTTCCTCCTTTATGCTTCCATCTGTCCCGAATGTGGTGACATTCTTCCAGATTACCTCTCCGGATGCCTTCGTAAGTGTTTCCACGATACTTCCGTCTTCTGGGAAGGTCGTGGTCTTTATCCGTCCATCTGCAAGTGTTTCCACGATACTTCCGTCTTCCGGGAAGGTCGTGGTCTTTGTCTGCGTCTTCGAGGATACTCCATCGTTGATGTCATCCACTTCGTTCTGTAGATTCCCTGCTGCATCTTCAGACAGCTGTCCCTTCATACTGTCGAACCACGTGGTAAATAGTCCGGAAAACTCCGTATTCTTTTCGTTCAGTGCCGCTGCGAATGCCTCGTATGCTGTCTGTCCTTCGCTTTCCAGCCTTGCCACATCATTCTGAAACGCTACAAATTCCTCATATACTGCTTTTTTGTAGTTCTCAAAATAACTGTCAAACTGAGCAGAGAACTGACTGAAATCCATTTCCTGAACCGTTCCGACCACCACTCCGCACAGCTCCGTGTCTGTTCTCGTGTCTGTAATGTCCGCCTGTGTAATCTTGACGGCTCCATGTACCACGCTGATCTGTGCCACCACGAGCTGATATACTCCATTCTCCCGCACCGGTACCAGCGGTGTCGGATTGCTGGAATATCCTCCCGTGACTACTTTTGCATTCACGTCCCGGTCGGAGTCGTTTCTTTCAATCACGATGCTGTCAATCCTGTCATAAGTTGCATGCGCTGTCTCCAGCTGCAGCTTCTGACTCTTCTTGAAAAATTTCACTTTTCCGTCTACGTTCGCATATCCTCTGGCCAGAGATACCGTCATGTCATCGTTTGCTGTGACCTGCAGGTCACCGGTGAACACTCCCGTAGTAAAAAATTTTTTCAACCAGTATTCAAAACTTTCCGCATTATATATGCGGTCATGGTTCTCGCTGGCATAGAAAAAAGCATGTTCAAGTCCACTCGCCATGTTATGTGTCACTCCAGTCTATTGACTCCGGCAGACTGTCTCCGAAAGTCGGCTGGATCCTCCTTCCTCCATATTCATAAATTTCCTGAACCTCTGTCATCCGTTGGTCCTGTGTGATTCCCCAGGCTTTTTTCTTTACAGTCACAATGTCGCCCAGGTCATAATTTTCTTTGTACTTATAATTCACATCTGCTCCGGTGTCGCACTCAAACGACCTCGATACGATGTCCTCTGCCAGTTTCTCCTGGCCTCTCGTGGTCAGAGCCGCCTTGTACTGGTCTGCGCTCAGATCATCCTGTCTGATGTCCTTTGCGTCCACAAAAACCTCTCTGAGGTCCAATCCCGTTGCATCTCCGACCTTTACGATGGTTCTTGCGCTTCCTTCTCCTTCGCCTCCCACATACGCCACTGTTTTCAGCAGCTGGTCATTCTCCCGGTATATGGTATTATTCAGGTTGTTGTAGCTCTCCGAGAACGTGACTCTGTTGTTCACTCCCTGGGATGTTGTCCTGTCTACCCCTTTGTAAACTTCAAAGTATATGACCTTTTCGTCGAAATCTGGCCGGAAGCGGAATCCAAGTCCGGCGCTCTTTGCCAACTTCTCCTCGTAGTCCAGCAGATTCTTGTATGTGGCCTGAAAATCGACCAGTTCCTCGAATCCCTGCAGTTCTCCGAGTTGCACTCGTGGAATCGGCACAGCGCCGCTCAGGAGCTGTCTCATGGCTACCTCCACCTTTCCTGTGAAGTTTACCGTATCCTTGATGAGCCGCCTGTCCATATATGACGAAATGAACCGGCCTTTTGCTGTGATTTCGTTCTTTGTATCGCTTTCTTCCAGTTTCCTGTCCTCTATCACTCCCGCCTCGTCGCATCCTCTCATCCAGATCAGATTCGTCTTTTCCGTGAGCTTCAGGTTGTCGTCTGTTATCGGAGCGTACAATTCAAATTCTCCCGGCTCGTTATACCGGCGGCGCCAGAGGAGTGATGTCTGGTTCTCCATCACTCCCAGGAAATCCATTTCTTTGTTATAAAATCGTATTTCCATATCACACCCCCAGATATCTATACCGGTATGAAATCTGAACCGTCATGTAGTTCTCTCCTGCTGTTGCTGAGTAGCCTATCGTATTCTTTCCATGTTCCAGCTGGATGAACTCCGAGTTTTCTGACAGATATTCATTGATTTCGCTCTGCACGCCCTCATGCGTCAGGTAAACGTGCTTGTTGTTTGTTCCCGTTGTGATAGTCACCTTATCGCCTGCTACCAGCTGCAGGGGCTTCCCGGATGTTCCCACTGTAATCTGCTCCCCCTGCTCCACATGGTAGATGGACGGGTTCGTCACTGCTCCTGCTGCCTGAATCACTATCGTCATACCGATGTTGTCAGCTGCAGAAGTGTTATCGATGGTCTTCAGCTTCTCCTCTACTCTCGCCTCGAACTCCTCTCCTTCTGGCGGAAATTCGTGCGCAAATTCAAAGTATGATATCCATCCGGCCATCGTTACCGTGATATCGCTCGGAGCCACAAAGAACGGATCCGGACATAACAGACTTATCGTCGCCTGTCTCGCTCTGCTTGCTCCATCGATGTCGATAGATTCTACATAATACTCAATAGACCTGCTCTCTGCCTTGTCATTTTCGAGATATACCAGCGTCCCCGGAGACTTCGGTTTGAATAGATTATATAAGAGCGACCTGTTCTCCTGGTGGTCTGCTTTCGGATGGTCTCGCAATGTCAGCACGATGTTCCTCATCTGCGTTGTCGATCCTTGATAAGTGGAACCGTCCGTCATTGTGTTCTCCGATGTGGTGACTGTATTTTTTACTGTATAGATGCCGTCGCAATCCTCCAGTAGGAACGGACTGAAGGTGTCCGAAAAAGACACCTCCATACCATCCTCATTTTTGCATATGATTGATCTTGCCATGCGTTACCTCTTTCTCAAAGCCAGCACCATATTCTTCGTGGCGTTTCTCGTCTGCCGTGCCACTTCTGACGGTGACAACTCCTGTGGGCTGTAGATGTTTACTGTCTGGTTGTAACCGCCTGCTGCCGTATCTTGTCCCTGTTCTGTCGCCTGGTTCAGCTTTCTCTGTCCCTGGCTCAAACCGACTGCGAGGTCTGTTTGCAGTGTTCCTGCCGTTTCTTTGGTCAGCTGTTTCATTGCATCGGTCACCGGCTTCGTGTTCTCGACGATTCCCTCTGCCATTCCGGCCGGGATCCATCGTCCCACTTCTTTCTTCATTACCTTTGACGGGCTCGCTATTCCCAGGAAGTCCTTTGCCGCATCGAGAGCTGCTTTCGCTGCATTCTTCGCTGCATCTACAATAGTAGAGACCCCTGCCTTGATTCCGTCTGCTATTCCGGCGATGATATTTGATCCAAGACTCAGCCAGTCATACGACAGGAATGCTGACCTTACCTCTGCTATTATGCTCGGGATTTTCGCCACAAGCTGAGGAATTGCCTGTATCAGTCCTGCGGCCAGCTGTGCGATCAGTTTGATTCCTGTCTGCAAAATAGTAGGCAGGTACTCCATGATAGTCGCTACCAGGTTGATCAGTACCTTGTAAATGGACGCTATGATTTCAGGCAGATTCTGCAAGATTCCGAGTGCCAGATTGCTGATGAGCGTAACTCCAGCCTCTAAGATAGTAGGCAGATTTTGCAGAATAAACGCCACCAGCTGTGTCAGTATCGTTCCCATGGATGAGATGATAGTGGGCAGGTTCTGCAAGATTCCCATCGCCAGATTGCTGATGATTTCCACTCCCTTGTTCAGCACTTCCGGCAGTTTTTCTGTTATGGACGAAAAAACAGACTGGATTATATTCCCGTCTGTCCCTAAAATTTCACCCGCTGCGATGTCCATATTGTCTCGCAACGTGGTTATGAAGTTGTTTGCTATTGTCACCCAGTCAGCATTGATGAGTGCGTTTCCGAGTGATGCTACAAGCCTGACCGCCGCCTCTATCAAATACGGGGCTGCTGCCAGTATCCCATTCGCCAGCTCCGATATGATTTCTATGCCGCTTTGTACGATTTCATCCGCATTGTTTGATGCTATATTCAGCATCCGGATTGCTCCGGTCAGTACTCCAGACAGCAACTGTGGAGCTCCTCTGATGACATTTGCCACCATCGGAATCAGATTCCCTGTCAGGAATGTAAATACTGTATCTGTCAGAGCTTCCAGCGATGGGCCTATATCCTCGCCGAGTGCAAGATTTCCGAGTACATTCGTGAATGCCGCTTTCATTGAGGACAGTGATCCTGACAATGTGCTCGCCGCCTCTTTCGCTGTCGTTCCTGTAATATCAAGGTCTTCCTGTATCACATGGATTGCACTGTACACATCCGACAGGTTGTCGATGTTATACTCGACTCCGGAGAGTTTCTGGGCGTCTGCCAGCAATCTCTCCATCTCGGACTTCGTTCCTCCGTACCCGAGTTTCAAGTTGTCCAGCATTGTATAATTCTGCTTTGAGAATCCTGCGTATGCGTTTTTGATGGACTCCATATCGGTACCCATCTTGTTCGCATTGTCTGACATGTCCGTGATGGACATGTTTGCAATGTCCGCCGCTTTCGCCGTGTCTCCTCCGAGCCCCTGCAGTAATGATGCAGCGAACCCGGTGGCCGTCTCCATGTACTCATTTGCAGACATTCCAGCTGTCTTGTACGCCTCTGATGCGTACTGCTTCATCGTATCTGCACTGTCTTTGAACAGAGTTTCTATACCGCCGATGCTCTGCTCCAGGGCGGCTCCCTCTTCAATGCTTTCCTTGATTGCTGTGCCGATTCCTGCTGCCACAAGAGCCTTCTTTAGCGTCCCGACCAGGTTTCCTCCGATGCTCTTTCCTGCAGATTGTCCGGCCGATGCTGCCTCGCCTCCGAGTGCTTCTGTAATTTTTCCTTTGATGCCCTCTGCGGATGGGATAATCTGGACATAGGCTTTCGCTAATTCTGTGCCGCTTGCCATTTTTTACCCCTTTCCTATGATTTTTTCTCGCTCCGCCTCAAATTCTTCAGCCGTGTCGAATGCCATGATATTGCTTTCCGCTTTTTCTCCTGTAATCGATGCCAGGATTGACTTCGGCCTATTCAATCCCTTTTCTGCGTCTTTTGTCTTCGTCCATGCAATCCATGTGAGCCGGTCTACTGCTGCCGCCAGGAGCATGATGTCCGATTCCACCTTTATCCCTGCCAGCTTCATCTTGATTCTTGAATTTTCCCTCAACCCAGCAGAAAGAGCCGCCAGTGTTTCCACTGGCAGCTCTCTGTAATTTAATACTCCGTATGTTTCAGCCAGATCACAGATCAGGGCTGTTCTGTCTGTCGCCATCATGCCGGCGAGGGTTATCAGTTTTTTCCTTTTTCTCCGAACGCTTCAAAAATCTCTTTTATCGCATCGCTCACTGCTGCGACGGGCACTCTGCCGTCTTCGGTCCGCAAAGAATCATATAACTTTTTGCGTCCTTTCGTTCCAAGTACCAGCTTGACCATTCTGGACACTGCAAGAGGATCGTCGTCTGCCGCCTCTGCCAAGGTATCCACAAGCTCCATGTTGTCCATGGTATTCTCATCCGTCTCGAGCTTCAGTCCGTTTTTCAATTCTATTGTCTTCATGCTATTCACCTGATCCTTTCACAATGTATTCATAGTGTGTCTGTCCGTCCGTATCCGGTACGGCGCTGATTGTGGTCTCGTATCCTACCGGATCACCGTCTGCATAGGTAATATCTCCTACTTCTGTGACCTTTGCGCTCGGGATGCAGATTCTTTTCAGGACCCCACCCTTCAGGATCATATCGACAACCCATGCACAATAGTCCTGTTCGTCGCTGTTTGCCTTGATTGTAATTCCTGTGTCCAGCTCTCCTGTCACATTAGCATTTCCATAAACGGCTTTCAGGACTTCCACATTCATCGCTTCGATGAGTGTAAACTGGAAAGTGTCCGGCTTGTCGGTCTGTGTGTCGAGCACGGTGTCTCCGCCCCATGCTTTCACCTGGTCATTCTCCGGCGAATTGCTGTTCACAAGCCCGTCCTCGGAGCAGTATCCCAGACTCTTGAATGCCGGATCCAGAGTCGACTTCGCATCTACCGGTAACGTAGTGCCGAGTGGTGCTCTGAAGATTGCCCCGCCTTTTTTAGGCTTGCCTGTCGTTACATTTTTTGTATCTGACATCTTTTTCCTCCTGTTAATAATAAATAAAATCATACACAGCCTGGTATCTATATCTTTTTGTGGCTGTGTCCGTGTAGTTGTAATCTGTGTTGAGTGCCGCCCTGCTTACCGGATTCTGGTTTTCAATTTCCTTCATAGCGCTCTTCATTTCCTCGTTCAGTTCTGCTGCCTGCTCCAGAGTTGGAGCATAGGACTGTATCGTCAGAGTTGCTGTCTGCAGTCCGTCTCTTTTTCCTCCGGATGTTTTTTCGATGAGCAGGTATCTCTCCGGCTGTTCTTCCGGTTCTTCCATGTAAGCAGGTACGCTCATATTCTCGTTCAAAAATTTCAGAACTACTTTTTCAATCATCCTGTCACCTCAACGCTTTCAATATGATGTTGTCCTTCGAGTTTTCTTTTCTCGCTTTTCTTGACACTGCTGCCACCTCAGCATTTGCTCTATTCTTTCCACTTCGGTATGTAACCTCATAGCCTGCTCCCAGGGCTGCCTGCGTGGCGTATGCATGGTCTTTGCATATCTGCATCATTTCTTCTGACTTTAATAAGTTTCTGACTCCTGCCCGGTTCAGCTTAACTTTCACTTTTTTGGCCATACCTTTTCACCGTCACTTTCTTATTCCACCCCAGCGGAATCAGCTTTTCAATTCCTTCAAGTGGTACTCCTATCGTCTCCCACTTTTTCCCGAAAAACTCCACTGTTCTGTTTTCCCAGTCATGTGTGTCTCCCTTCGGGATTGCCAGCGAATACACCGCTTCTTTTCCTGAAAGGTTGTTCTGCGCCAAGATGTCATCTGTGGATGCAGGAGCCACGAGCACATTCTCGATGTCAACCGGAGTCTCTTTGTATATCGGACGGTTGAATCCGTCCGTCCCCGTCTGCGTCTTTTCATACAGTTTGATTGTTATTCCCTTTATCAATCCCATACATTTCCACTGCTCCATATTTTTGTCTTCTCAGCCCTAGTCTGGCCAGTTCTGAGCGCTTGATGAAGAGTCCGCCTCCCGGAATCAGGAATGTGGCGCTTGCCGTGTATCCCAGGGCCGACTCTGATGCTTGTGTCATTGGCTCTTGGTCTGTGGATGTCATCAGCGTCCTCGCTGTCACATCCACGGTCACGGATTTTGCCACCAGGGCAAGGTCTTCATCTGCGTTTATCATTTCGTCCAGATTCTTTCCTACCTTTTTCGCTTCCGTCCGTAGAGACGCTGACACGATTGGAAGCAGCGCCTCTGCCCTCTGGGTTTCCTCCGGAGTCATTGCTCTCCATAACATAGTCATGTCGTCGGTTGTGGCGTATACGTTCATTCCTTTTTCACCGCCTTTTTCTTTGCCTGGTTCTTAACCGGCGAGACGGCGGGAGTTTTTTCCTCCCGCCATTTTTCTCCCCGGATAGTGTTATGTGTTTCGATCATTGCTCCGGTGTCAATATTCCGATATCTTTTCACGGGCTCTTCCTTACGTTGCAGACTTGATGATGGAAAAGGCTGTCTTGTCAAGGATTCCGAATCCGATGTATGTCTGTGCTCTCAGATATACCTGGCCGTATCCCTGCAGATCTTTTCCGCTGTTATCCGGATCGCCGTAAGGAATAACCTCCAGTGTTACCTGCTTTGCATAGCCCCACTTAAATGCTCTCTGAAAGTCTCCCAGAATTGCCTTATCCTTCGATGTCCCGAATGATACTGTGGAGTTTACTTCCACCTGGCAGCCGTTAATTGTTCCCGGATTGGATCCCCATGCAAGCTGAGGATAGAGCTTCGCTCCCGCCTTGTCCGTCTGCTTTGCCAGTGCGCTTCTCATATCTTTGGAGATTGCCATTCCGGACATATCAGAGTCTACCGTATCGAGTGCAGATACTGCATCCTCGATACATCCGTCAGGAGCTGCTGCATTGTAGTCAATTTCCGCGACGCCGATTGTGTCAAAGCTGTTTGTTCCAATCAGGGAAGAGACCTCTCCGGTTCTCGGATTTACTCCGTGCATTGCCATGATATCAAGGCCTCTTGCTGCCTTCATAGCAAATCCATCGTTGAACGCTTTGAGGATTTCCAGCTTTTTCTCCTCGGATGCATACATAAATTCATTGGATACTCTTGCACCGTATTCGATCAGGAGTGGTGCTACCTTCACGGGATCAACCGTCACTCCTCCTGCGCTTCTCTTTCCATTTTCAGCCACGAGATCCACCTCTGCATCCATGGAAAATGTCATGATCTCGTTTCCGTTGAATGAAATCGGCTCCTGTGCGTGCAGTGCGGCGATAGATGACTTTCCTTTTACCTTGTTGTATAAATCACTTACCAGTTCCTCCGGGAATAATGTTCCCTTGCTTAATGTTTCAGCCATTGTTTACTCTCCTTTTCCTGTTAATCCTGTCAGCAATTTTTTCATTGCTGCGTTTTTGCTTGCCGCTCCTGCCTCTGGATCTGCCAGTGGCGGTGTCGGCTGTCGTCTTCCTGCGAACAGTTTCGCCATTGCTTCGGCGTCTTTCTTGATACTCTCCTCATCCTCTCCCGACAGTCTCGCTGCCATCTCGTAAGGGAGTCCTGCCGCCAGCGCTATTCTCGTTTTTACCGAGTCGGTCTCGTATTTTTTCAGCGCTGCGTCCTTCTTTGCAACCTCGTCCGGAGAGAGGAATCCTTCGTATTGCTTTTTCACCTCGTCAGGTGAGAGGAATCCTTCGTACTGCTTTTTCACCTCGTCAGGTGAGAGGTATCCCTCATACTGCTTTCTTATGGTCTCCTGCTCTCTCTTGATTCTTTCTCCGATTGCTTTATCAAACTGCTCCTGTGTTTCAATTACATTAAATTCACTCATTTCGAGCTCCTTTCCCCACTTAACCCGGTGGTATCGGTAATTTATTTACTAACGCCTTAGGCGATTAGTAGCTGATTTTTTGCTTTTTCTTTTCTTTACTTTCCCCACATATCCAGCTTGCCAGAATCACGCTGTCCATCAATGACACATCTATCGTATCGTTGATGGACCTATACCCGAATCCTCCATTTGATCCGATTGCTCTCTTCTCACAGTTACTCACAGACCTTGTGAGCGATGGCTGGTTCATGTGACAGAGCGTTTTTGCATATAGTCTCTGTTCAAATGCTGCATTTGCCACTATGATCTCTTTTACCGTCGGCAAAATTGGAGCTTTTAGTTTTTCCTCCTTCATTTCTCCGGCCAGCAACTGCTGACCGTTTGCTCCATCTATGACGACCTTTCCCACATCAGCCTGTGACAAAAATTCCAGAATCCAGTCATTTCCGGCCCGTGTCGGTCTGCAATCTACCACTTCCACGAATATCTTTCCGCCTGCTGCCTTTGCAGCAATGGCGAGAGATACGTTTGTTCCGTCGTGTCCGTATTTAATTCCTACATATAGCTTGCTCTCCAGCTTCGGCAGCTTTTTCGCTGCCAGCTCTTCCCACTCTGCTCTGCTTATCGCTGACTGCAAGTTGTAGCGAATCCAGTACCCCAGACGCTGGATGTTGAAATCCAGGTCATCTGAGCCGATTTCCGCCATGATTTTCCTCTCTGTCAGAATGGTTCCGAGCGATGGATTCGTTTCGTACCATGCGGCTTTGTCATGTGGATCTGTCTGCTGTTCTACAGACCACTCGGCCCATCCGGTGTCTACCGATGTGCCTTGCAGTACTGCGTCCCTGAGTTTCATGAACACGGTGCCTGATGATACCGGAGTCGGAGGCGTTCCGCAAAAAATCGTCTGTGGGTTTTTGCTGTCCGATACTACATACTTCAGCGCCGTCTCCTGGTCGTCCTGATACTCCTGAGCCTCATCGATAATCAGGAGGTCGAATCCTTCTCCGAGACCTCCCTTTGATGAACGTGTACGGAAGTCAATCCTTCCTTTCCCGTCAATCAGTCGGATGCTCTCCATTCCGATAGCGCCGGTTGCCTTGTATGGTATTCCTGCATCTTCCAGTAATTTCTTCAAGCGCTCCCATGCAGCTCTGCTCGTTGTTGTTCGGTGTGCCGTGTGCAGGATGTGCTCGTCATTCTTCAGTCCGAACATTTCCCTGATGGCTACAATCTCGTTCTTTCCGTTTCGTCTCGGTATCGAGTATCCGAATTTTGAATGTGTCCACAGTCCATCCTCATTGACTGCCAGGATGTCGTACAGAAGCAACTGCTGCCATTCCTGCGCCTGTCGGCTGGTGGAATTGTAAAGATCAATAGCTTCTTGTCCCCTTGTTTTCTCGTAGGGGATAACCACCGATTGAGTGGGAGTCTGTCGGCCTAACTCTGCCATGTCCATCCTCCACTCTTCTCTGTGCTATTTATGTTCTTTTAATTCTTTTTCTTTCTGCCTCGCCTGCTCCCTTGTTCTCCTTGTTAGCCCGAGCCTTAAATTTCTCCGCTTTTCAAGTTCTTTGTCGTCCGCCGTCCAGTTCTTTTTTGTCCACACGTTTTCCCGATATTTACCGGACTTGTATGTGACTGTGCATCTGCAGTTATCATGCCTCCTGTACACATCAGCTGGTACATCTTCGTATCCATACGCTCCGGCCAGGTTTCTGCACCACGCACATGCTCCTCCCTGTAGCTTTCTGACGATCACCACATCCATTCCTTCTCTGTATCTGAATTTCGCATTCATGGCTATAAAATCATCCAGAAAACTCTGAGAAATGTTCCGGACCGGCTCGTCCATCCTTCTCTCTACTTCCTCCCACTCGATCCCTTCCTCGCTGATTGCGCTGACGAGAGTTTCTACTCGCTCATCCGGAAATGTTCCGCTCATTGCATTCAATCCGATTCCGTTCTCCTGGTCTATGGCTTTCTGCACCACCTTCGCTGCCTCATTGGTCAGCTCATAATTTTTCATAAGCACCGGCTTGATGGTTCGTTCTGCTATGTTGTAATACATCCGGCCATCTGGCAGTACATCCTGCGTGATGTCTTTCTTCAGGATTTCCGCCAGGATGTCTCCGAGATTTCTTGCGAACAGTGAGGTCTCGTCCATGGTTGCGGTGCCGTCTCTTATTTTTTTCAAAAACTTCCGGATGTTCTCATCAGCTGATACTGCTTTCTGGAAATCGTCCTGTATCTTCTGCAGGAGCTCCGGTACAATGTCCTGTGCCATCTTATTCCTCCGCCTCTATTCCCGTCAGGTCTCTCAGGTTGCTCTTTCCGAAATATCCCTCTATTGCCTGGTTCATTTTTATAGCTCCGTCTCCGATTGATGAGAGCATTGCTGCGTCCGGCTCGAATACCGGCTCCCACTTCGGTCTTGTCAGATATACCTGCTGCCGTTGATATCCGTAATCATCTCTGATACATGCTGCGAGATATCCTGCATTCAGAAATCCGACTCCGAATGTTCTCTGTGCTTTTCTCGCTGTCAGCCTTAATGTTTCATGTGTTGCTTTGATTGCCTCTGCAGATGATGGATTGTCTGATGGAAATCCCAGATCATCCAGTGTCAATCCTGTTTCTCCGGAGAAGAGTCCGGCCAGCATCCTGATCTGATCCACGTAAGGGCTCATTGACTGCTGCGTGAACTGTCCGACTTGTGGAATAGTTCCATCTTCGTCCTTGTCAAATTGCATGAATGAGGAGTATGTTGCTTTCCACTTGTCCATCCTTTCCGCATCCTGGCTCAGTCCTGTCACGTATTTTTGTGGAAACGAATAAAATTCTGCGCTCACTTCCACCCGCCTCAATGTTCTTAGAGCTTGCTGCATGATCCCCATGCATGCCCTTGATATCCTGGAATGTCCGAATGGTCTAACCGCATCCGGCCGTAGAATAACCGGTACCAGAAGAGGATACGGCGCCATGTTCTCGATGTCATACGTCTGTTTGCCTTTTTCTATGATTTTCGTGTTTCCCGGAGTGAAATATGCCTCTTTTATAGCCGATCCATTGTCGTCTCTCTGCAAAACGGCATATCCTTCTTTTAGCATCATTGTGATAGGATCGATTATTCCCGTCGCATTGCCTCCGTCAATCACCTGCAGCCTTGGATACCCTGTTTCGTCTGCTGATATGTAAATAAAGCAGCATGAGCTGATTGACGCCGACAAGACCGCTGAATCGAACAGGACATCCTTGCTGTTCATTTTATAGATTTCATTTATCGCAAAGTTGTCGTCTGTAAACTCCCGGAACACGAGCCTGTCTGCCAGTGAATCCGCCGCCTTCCCGCACCATCCGAGTGTCTCCTTCAGGAATGCAAATTCCGGAGGAACGCTGATCTGAAAGTCTTTCACCGCATTTTTCATTTCATAATACCCGTATCTGAGCAGCACTCTCGGCCTTTTCTGTGCTAATTTTGTTTGAAGGTATCCGATACCTCTCAGATTATCCATGTCTGTTTTTGCTCCTTTCAATTTTCGTGAGAAAATGTTCCCAGTGACGGCGTGAACTACAGAGCACACCCCGGGGAGGGAGGTATGCCCCCCTCTTTCATCACTGCTGCCCCGCTCGATATTTCTTCCAGTCACACGACTGGGGGAGCATCCGGTTCGTTACAACCTCGTCCTTGCTGCTTTTCTTTGACTCTATCAGCTTGTTTGATTTCTGCCGGTTGCAAATCCAGTGAGCTAGCTGCAGGTTTGAGATGTCCGACGGATGCCCTCCCCGGTCAATCGGTACAATGTGGTCGATGCACGGGCTCAGTGGGTTCGGGTATGGTATCGTTTTATCGACCGGCTTTCCGCATATACCACATGTGTCCTGTGTCGCCATGATTCTCTTCTTGTTCCGCTCGAATGCCAGACGGTGGGTACCATCGTGGTCCGGGCGGTTTCTTTTGGTGGGAGGCATGTTTTTCATCTCCTCTCCATTGTTCTTACTTTACAATTTACCATTGACACGAGTGCTGTCGTGTGCTGACTTGTCCATCCTCTTCTCAATCTCCGTCAGCGCCCATCCGTGAAAGTGCTTCACTCGGCTCTCTGAATATCCCATGATGTCCGCCACTTCGTTCCATTCCTTCGGTCTGTCGCCATCTATGTAGTACAAGATGAGCAGTCTTCTGTAGTCCGAATTGTCCAGGCTGTATATGAGTGTGAATGCCTGCAGGTAGTTCATTGACAGCTCTTGCTTTTTCTCTGCGATGGTATCCTCCAGTTCCTGAATCATCTCTACTGTTTCCAGCATCCTGTCCTTCGGCGATGTCTGTACTTTTACTCCGTCGTATGCGATTCCCTTCGGTGAGAGCATCAACCTCTCCTCCTGCTGCAGGAGTTCAATTTCTTTTCGTAATGATCTAATTGATTTTAATAGTGCCTTTGCTCTCACGTTTTCCTACCTCCCTATGAGAACGGAAGCTCCTCATCGATTCCGTCCGGGATATTCATGAATCCATTCTCATCATATTCCGGTTGTGGACTGCTGCCGCCTTCTCTTTTACTTTCTGCAAACTCCTGACTCTCTACCATGACCTCTGTTGTGTATACTTTCTGCCCTTCTCTGTTTGTGTAGCTTCCCGTCTGGATTCTTCCCTCGACTACGATTTTTGTGCCTTTTTTCAGGTACTTCTCAGCAAACTCTCCATTCTTTCCTAACGCCACACATGGTATATAGTCTGCCGACTGCTGCCCTTCGGCCGCTCTTCTCCTGTCCACTGCCAGCGTGAACCTTGCTATCGCTATCTGGTTCTGCCCTTGACTGTATCTCACATCCGGATCCCGTGTCAGGCGTCCCATCAGTATCACCTTGTTCATTTGTTCTCCCTTCCTGCTCCCAGAGCTTTCTTCCCACTGTATATCAGGCTCTTATATGGCTGTTTCTTTCTCAGCTGCTGCCGCCTGATTGCTTCATGCTTTGTCACTGCTTCCAGTGTCTTCTTGTCCTTCCTTGCTCTGCTTCCCATCTTTTTCTCCCTTCATTGCCTCTCTCACAATCAACATCAATACATACAATGCCAGTACGAGCAGAATCAGTGCTCCTACTGCTTTCGCTCCCATCAGTGCCAGCTCTATCACTGTTTTCAGAATCACTGTTGCATCTTCATAAAATTCCATCATCTTTCAGTCCCTCCTCCAGAAACATAAATCCAGGAGAGGCATCCTGCTCCCGATCAGCAGGCTCCTCTTCTGGTTCTGTATCGTAGTTTTTCCCGAATATGCTCATCCAGTCCAGCTCCGGGAATACCTTCCGGAATATCCTCTGTGCTGATACCTTCAGCATTCTCGCTATCTCAGCATTTTTATGTACCGCTTCCGGACCTTCTGTGTGATGGTAGATGCAGAGGTAAACCTTCAGCCCATACTTTTCTGACAGCTTCCGGTTTGCCCTCCCGAATACAACATGGTGCTCCTGGACTGGCTTCATGGAATAGTCGTCATGCAGCATCATGCACAGGTAGCATCTGCCATCTTTTTCCTGCATTATGCTTTTCATTCAAGCTCCGTCTCTCTGGAGTACTTGCTGGTTTCCGTTCTCTCGACTTTGATGGTTCCCTTTGATATTCCGATTGTGGCCGTCACCTTTGTCCCTGTGTTTACGGTCAACTTCTTTACTTTTTTTGTTACCAGGAGCGGAATTGTTTTGTTCAGAATCTGCTCCACTTCCGGAAAATCGTTGTGGAAAAGCTCGAATGTGGTGCCTTGCGCTGATAGCTTCTGTGCTTCCAGCCTTTCCTCTCTTTCTTTCTTCTCCTGATAGGCTTTCGCCTCGTCACACTTGCATTCACATGTGACTTCCTCGTCGATTTCTTCCTGTGTGTACCCGTTCGGCACCTCAATCATCTTGTTCTGCCCGCAAAATCTGCAGACTCCTTTCTTTGTTTCCATCCTCTTAACTCCTTTCCTCTTCCACATTGCTCGGTCTATACTGATTGAGCCTGTCTATCTCGTTTATAGCTGATTCATAGCAAAATCTAACGATGTCACGGCTTCCCTCGTCGTCATAGCACATGAGGGAGGAGCTCATGTCCTCCTGCAATGCTTCCAAAACGCTGTCTTTTCTCAGATACGCCATTATTCTTCCTCCTCTTCTCCGTCCTCAGACAAATCTATGAACTTCATCAGCTGCTCGATGTCAGATGCCATGTTATAGACTGCTGCCCGGAGCTTTCTATACTCTGACAGTTCTTTTCTATCTTTTTCTTTCATGGCGTCCGCTATCTTTTCGGATTTGTAGGCAATCGTATCAATCAGCTCATGAATCGCCTGATCGTACTTTCCAGTTTCCATCTCAGTGTCGACTGCTGCCTCTTCACTTCCTGATTCAGCTGTCTCACATATTCCAGTTTCTTCTGATCCGTCTCCGTCCACTCCCCGAATATCGCCGGGAGTTCCTTCCTCGCTTCCAGCATACTCAGAAGTAAGTTCATCGCTATCGTCAGCGACGGGATCCGGATCGTTTTCCGTGCTTCCCTCTTCAGATTCTTCATCTTGCACGACTGCTGCCTCTTCATCGTTCTCGTTTTCCTCCTCTTCTGACGCATTTTCTTCGGATTCCGTCTTGTTTTCACCTAATTCCGGAGCGTTTTCCACATTATCCGGTGCATTTTCTACATCTTCCGGTTCGTTTTCTTCTCCCTTTTCTTCTGTCTGTTGCGACGTCGCAACAGGTGGCTCAATCCCTTGATTTGACTGGGGCTCGCTGACTTTTTCCTTCTTGTAAAAATCGGTCCATACATCTTCCTGTGAGCACAGTGCATATATCCCATAAATCTCATTCAGAAATTCCTGCCATGTCATACTCACCGGCTCCGGTTGTGTCATCAGCTTGTATTTGATTCCTGTGTTCCAGTCATACATGAACAGGAACATGATTCCTTTCTTGTGTGAAGACTGTCCGGATGGTGCCATGGTTTCCGCCGCTTCTTTGTACTCCGGTGGATCTGCATCCATGCATTCCATGACTTTGTTCAGCATTTCTCTTCTCGGCTCAAAGAAGTCAATCAGGCATTTGTCAAGTGCTGACCATGTGGTCTCTGCCTCCTGCTCCGGCTCCGGATCCTGCTGGTTGAAGTTCTTCAGCTCTCGAATCTCCCGGATTGTGGTCTTTTCTGTTATAAGCTCAATCTCTGAATCCGGAAGTGTGAGCATCTCTGACAGCTTCGATGACGAGAATGCTTTGAACTCCTCTTTCAGCTCCAGGGAGTTCCCTCCCTCGGAGTATTTCTCATTGATTGCGATAAATCTGGAAACGGTGCTCTTGCCGAGTCCGTATTCCTTCTGTGCAAACTCAAAGATGTCGGTTGCTCCGTCATACATACCGGAATCTCTGATCTGCTTCAGCCGGTAACCGATATACACGAAATTTCCAGCTGTTTCCGCCAGTTTTCTCCGGATGTCCTCCTTCCAACTTGTCCACTCATCCAGCGTGATCTGCGTATACTCTTCCATGCTGTTCTCCTTTCTTCTCTCTTAATATGTTTTTGACGAGTTCTGCTGCCTTTTCGTAGCATTCAGCATCTGCATCTTCCTCGCCTTTTTGTATCTTTACCTTCAGCACAAGCCTCCCTTTGACTTCTCCCCTGTATTCCCAGATTTCTATGTAGTTATCTGTGTACATGGAAAAGTGGCTCGCCATCCGGAGGTTCATGCGCTTCTGTAGTTCCCTATATGCTCCATAAAACTCATGTACTGCTTTCTTATACCGTTCGTCCTGGCTCATATCCTGCTCCTATATTGCCATCATAAGAACCTGCTGGCTTGCTTCCTGTGCCGCTCCTGCTGCCAGCTGGCCGCATTTCAACCGCACGATGTAACTGTCAAGCCATCTCTGCATATTCTTCTCGTCCGGCTTTTTGTCATGCGCTCCATACCACTGAATGATGCTGTCTCTCTTTGCATCTATTTCTACCGTGATGTATGGAATCTCTGGATCCGCCTGCTGCCGTACCATCAGGATATAGGTCTCGCCTCGGTTGTGTTTTCCCAGATATCCGTCGCCTCCTACGCAATGATGGAGGATTCTTCCCTCCGTGACGATTTCCTCTGCAGATCTGGCCGGGCGGATGAGCAGGTTCTCGTCTTCCCAGAAATACCGGTTCCGGAGCTTTCTGTACTGCTTCCGGATGTCTGAAAACCTTGTTTTGACTTCGGCGAGACGCTTGTCTGCCTCTTTCTTGCTGCTCTCCGTCACCATCTTTGTGTGTGCAGCTGTCAGGTCTCTCGGTTGCTGGTATACGGTGTTGTTTAAGTCATAGCTCAGTGACTGCCTCATTCCCAAATAATCGAAATATGTGCTTGCAATCTGTTTCAGCCTTGCCATGGCGTGAGAGCATCCGGTTCCATATTCGCATCTGGCGTATTTCTTTACTCGATTGAGTATCTGCTGGACTGTCATGTACTGCGTGGCCAGAGTCAGCTGATCTCTCTGGATTCCGATTTCCGTCAGAGCCTCCACCTGCTCCTCTGTCCAGTGCTCGTCCATGCGTTTCTCCATCTGCATTACTTCCAGGAGTTTTGTGTCTCCCTGGTTTCCTATCAGCTGTTTCACTCGCTCCTTTCGTATTCCCAGGAACTCGTCCGGACGTTTCGCGTCCACATCTTCGACAATGCCATAGTGATATTTCACGAGCATCTTCACTACGCCGATCAGCTTCATTTTCACCAGCATCTCAATCTGTGGCGTCTGGATGTATCTCTCCATATAGTCCACCGGATTGAAGGACAGGTCACCTGCTGCCTCCTGGTATTCCTTTATCGCGCTGTACTGGAGAAACGTCCCTCTGAGGTTGTCGTAGGTCTCTTTCATCACTCTGGCCGGATGTATTACGATATTCGACAATCCGGACAAATTGCAATCATCCCAGAAGTCCTTGCCACCGAAACAGTCATGCTTGTGGAAATCCATCTGCATCTTTTTCCCCGGTTCAAAATATGCCCTTGCTATCTCTACGCCAGAAAGTTGTTCACATGCTCCATATATTTCCGGGCCTTTTTCCCCAGCAAACAGCTCCAGCTGCCACTCTTTTTCCACTTCCACATATCGGAACACTACGCCGGTCTCTTTGTATTTCTGCCCCAGGAACAGATATGAGGTCTCCCTGCGGAATGACTGGACCTTTCCCTGGGCTGTATATACTCCAAACGCTCCACACATCGGACACTTTCCTCCGCTCCCTTGTCTTGGCTCTTCTATGATCCTCTCGAACTGGCTCTCATAGGACTGGCCAGGCTTCCATCTGGCATCTGTCACGCCTCCGCACTTGGTACAGGCTACTCTCGCCCTGGCTCCCCGCTTCTTGTATATCAGCAGGTGCTTCTGGTGAAAAATGTTGTTGTCTGCATAGTCCAGGATTTTCTTCTCCGGAAGCTCCGGAGTGTTGTTCCCCCTGTCATCCAGCGCCCGCTGCCGTCTTTTCCATCTCTTCTCTGACCTGTCCCGATACTCTATCTGGAGAATGTGCTGCTGAAATCTGTCGATGTACTCCCACCACTTTCTCTTGTCGTGGACATAGACGTGGCCTTGTGTGAACTTCTGTATTCTCTCCAGGTCCTCCTCGGATGTCAGGGCGTTCTCGGCAATCAACACCGCTGTGGTCTTTGAGATTCTCTCGTCATCCTCCCGCCATATCAGTCCGTAATTGCTCCAGGTGTTCTTTGTAATTTTTCCACGGCTCCATTCCTCGCTTTCCGGGAAGAACGTCCCGAAATCCTTTTGACCGACCATCACCCTGACTCTCGGTGTCTCTTTGCATCCTTTGGCGTTCCTGTATACCTCCAGCATGAGCATCGTCTCACCTGCTACCTCCACCAGAGCCGTCACGCCGATGTATTCCACATCTTTCTTTCTGCTGAGCTTTTTCAACGTCAGATAGGGGATTTTCTCAATGGTTTTTTTCTTCATGCAGACCACCTACTTTCCCAGATAATATTCGGTGATGATCTTCTTTGCGGTAGCCATGCCAGGAACCCCCAGTGTGCATCTTCCGGCCGTCACGCCTGCTGCCTTCATGATTTCCTTATCTACCGGATTCTGATGCTTGAAAGACCAGTGAAGCAGTGCAGCGATACATCCTGCCAGGCTCTTTCCCTTCTTTCTGACCGCTCTTGCCACCTCCGGCTTCTCAAAGCACTGGCTCCGGATGTATTCCACCCAGTCCTCCATGATTTCTGCACATTTCACATTCTTAACTTCTACATCCAGCTTTCCGAGAGCTGCCACCATGTCATCACACAGGTAAATTTGCTTTCCTTTTGCGAACTCCTCCAGTATTTCCGGATCTATGCCATTCTCTGCCGCCAGTACTTTCAGGCTCTCTATGTCTCCCTCTCTTCTTAGGTTCACTGCTGTTTCGTTGATTTCTGCCGAGCTGTTCATTTCTCCGAATCTATCAAACATTTCCTTCTCTCCTTTTCCTTTCTCTCTGTTTCCTCCCGGATCCATGTCCGGTATGAATGTTCCTGTCCTATCTGAAAGGTAACCCGGTGCCGTCCCAGTCGTTCTGCGGCTTTCTCCCATTCTTCCCGGTTGGCCACAGGCTTCTTCCTTGCATTGACCCAGCCTGCTTCCTGCCAGCCCTTCAGCCAACACTCTGCTCCTTTCTGCAGATACCGGCTTTCTGTCCAGATCGTCACCTCACAGGGCTTTCTTATCCGGTCAAGTGCTTCATTCATGACCTGCAGATATGCCTGGTTCTCTGTAACCTCTTCCAGGATCCCCTGCTTGGTCAGTGTGGCCGGTCCTTTTGATGTTCTGTATTCCAACAGGTAGGTGTAGCTTCCGGACTTTGTTCCTGGTCCTGTAATTGTAGTGAATATATAAATGTTCACCTTATCCATTTATCCGCTATCCCTCCTTCTGCTCCGGATCATGGTATATCTCCGGTACCTGTACCCCGTCACCGGATTAATACCCTCATGTATTTTGGCTATGTAATATCCCTTTTTCGGCTTCGGATCCTTTTTCCACCTCTGCAGCCTGTCCACTTTCGGCTCCGGCAGGGGCATATTGCGGCTCGTATTGTAATTTGACTCGCTGATCCTCGGCTTTCCTTTCTTTCCGTCCTTTTTCTCTTCCACCGAGTATTCATCCTTGGTCATGTAGTTCGCCAGCCCAGTAAAATCCTCATCATAGAATCTGCTGTTCCTGATCTGTACTGACCATGTCCCGCCCTTATTCCATGCCCTTGTTATGATACTGGCTGTATCTCCTATCTCATTTATGACCAGGTGGATATGCCATGCTCCCTTCGTTCCCTTCTCTATGTTCCGGATCCAGAACACTTCATATCCACGCTTCTTAAATTCCTTCCGTACAAACCGCATCGCCTTTTGGAAGTCCTTCAATGCCGCTTCCATATCTGGCGGTCTGTTTTTCACCTCATATGTCCAGGTTGCAAAGATGTCACCTTCACCAAAGTAATCCAACAGCTTCTGCCGGCAGCGCTTCGCCTTATTCCTGGCATTGACAATCCGCATCTGTTCTTCTGTCGGTCTGACCCTTTTCTGCTTCTCAATTCCAGGACCTCCATATCTCCCGTCATGGTACTCTTCTACATCAATGACATCCCCATGTCTTAACCTGTATCTTTTCCTCTTGATCATAGCCACTCATGTCCCATCTTTAATATCTTTATCAAGTCTGAATGAGGCCTCTTTCAGCCCCATTTTTCTTGACATTTCCGGTTCACGATGTTACTATATCAATAGGTGTTTTCACGTTATCGTGAACCGGTCGCCAGTTCCCGCTGGCGGCCATTTTTTATGTTTTTTTCAGCACAGGATCACCTTCTTTCTCCCTGATTCTTTATTGACGATCATCATGGAGATATTGTCCTCATACAGGACGTTCCAGTTCTCCGGAACATATCCTGCTGCCCTGATCTTCACTTTCTGCTCTCTTGTCGGCTTCCTTGGTCTCTTATGCTTCATTTCCTGCTCCTTTCCTGGCGGCTCCCGCGGTCTATTCGTGACCCTCTCCTCTTTTCCGGCTGTTCTATACCGTGCTTGTGACTTTTCACATTAAAAACTCACTGAAAACCTGTTGACCTACCACACACTCTCTGGCCGGTGTGACCGCCGCCATGTTTCACACGGTACGCTGATACTGGCTTTCGGCTTGCCATCATCAGAGCGGAGGGCGCCACCCGTCCGCTGACGGGGACTGCTGCCCCGTTTCGGCATTTCCTTATTTTGTTGAGAAATAATGATCTCCGACTTTCTTCCATGGGGTTCCATACTTTGGCCATTCACCGGCTGTGAAATATAGCAGTCCCGGCCATCCTCTTTCCTCCAGTTCCATCTTCACCGCCAGGAAGGTCTCCTCTGACGGCTCTGCTCTGTCCATTCCGCCGTCCCAAAATGAGGAAAAAGCGTATTTCTGGGATATGACCTCTGTGATGCTGTCCGGAAAGTCCGGATCATCGACTCTGTTCAGAATCACATCCGCAACCATTCTCTTTCCGATCAGATCTTGATTCCCTGCCTCTGCTTCCACGCATATCGCCATCAGCTCCAGCTCGTCCATCTTCATTTCTTCCTCGATATCATCCGGTGTCATGGTGTATACGGTCTGCTCCGGAGCTTCCGCGCTTACCTTCTGAAGCATCTGCAGTGTTTCCACTCTTATCTCCGGCTCCCATCTCTGCTCTACTTGGAGCCTGTGTTGTACGAGATACTGGTGATAACATGCGGCGCCTACTGCCATGGCGAACATCACGACTGCTGCCAGTTTCAAATATTCCCATGCTGTCCAGATGAGCCTCCTGAGCTTCCTCTTTGTTCTTCTGTTCACTTTTTCACTGCCTCCCTCTTTCTGAGTACTTCCAGACACGCCTCTGTGAATCGCTTTTCATATCCCTGTGTATATGTGACTACTACCTTGATCTCTTTCATTTTCCCTCCGTTCCGTCTTAATAAGACGGTTTTCATTCAAAAAAAATCGCCACAATTTCTGTATCAGTCATTTTGTACCTTTTTGCTATGGTTTTGATTTCTGTCTGGTTAAACTCCGCCCCTCTGTATCCGTTCATCTTTGCAGATAAGCTGCTTCTGTGAATCCCCAGTATTTCGGCCAGTTTTTCAGCCGTATCTCCGAACTCCATCATCTTTGCACGCAATTTGTTCTTGTTCACTGTTTTTTCCTCCTTTTTCAAAATCGTCTTTTTAAGACGGTTTTATATTAGCATGCGTTTGTGTCCTGTGTCAATATCTTTTTTGTCTTTTTAAGACATTTTTTCTTAAATATATTGATTTTCCTTTGCTTTTGTCGTAAAATTAAGACGCTTTAAGGAGGTACATTGACATGAATATGGGCGATAGAATTAAAGAAATGAGGAAATTGAAAGGTTTTACTCAGGAGGAACTTGCGCAAAAACTTGGATTGAAAGATTCTGCTATTGCAAAATATGAGAGTGGTCGAGTTGAGAATATAAAACGTAGTGTAATATCTGAAATGGCAAAGATTCTTGACTGTTCTCCCGTTTATCTTCTTTGCCTCGATGATGATTCTTCTAAGAAGTTTGATCTTTCCGAGCTTGAAAAACAAATAATTCTTGCATACCGTCAATCAGACAGTATCGATCAAGAAATGGTTCTTCGCATTCTGAAGATTGAGGAAAAAAGGGACGCCGAAAAAATGGCATAAAATCCCATGGTAATATCATCCAGTATGATGGGTGGAAATATACATAATTTTTAAGGAGGATATTTTTATGAGTTTATTTGATGCTTTCAAAAAGCAGGAAGCTCCCAGCTCTGGGGTTTATAAAGAGGAGTCTTTCGATGTGGTTGGTATGAAGTACTACATGAAAAATGTTCATCGGTTGGCTCGCTTTAATCGTGACTATTGGCTCACTGGCAAGTCTCTCGCATCCAGCGGAGTCTGCGGCGAAAAGATTTTCAAAAATTTCTATGTCAACAAGCCGGTGAAGCTCGTCCAGGAATCTCGTAACAAGTACGACAAGAATGCTGTCGCTGTTCATATTTGTGGCAAATTAGTCGGGTATATTCCCGCTGATGATGCTGCTCATGTTCGAACCATCCTCAATAAATACCGTGTCCGCACAATTTCCTCTTTCATCGGAGGAGGTAAATATAAAATTGTTGGTAGCGACGGCAGCGTTGTAAAGATGGAAAATAATCTGTTTATCCGTGTTACTGTCGGATATGAAAAATAAGCGATTTTGTTTGTATTAACAAAATCGCATGAAAGGAAATTGAGACTTATGGTATTTGCAAATTACGGTCGAAAATCTGTTTATTCAGATAGATCTGATTCCGTAGATAATCAGTTCCGTATGTCCAGAGAATACGCTGATTTTCATTTTCGTGGTCAGGTCGATTCTTTTTTGCACTATTCCGATGAGGATTTTACCGGTGCGAATACAAAGCGTCCTGATCTGCAGCGTCTCCTTGATGATGTTCGGGCAGACCGTATCGATGTGCTCATTGTGTACCAGCTGGACAGACTGTCCAGAGATGTGCGAGACTTTGCTAATATCTACGCAATTCTTGAAGAGCATAATGTTCATTTTGTAAGCGTGAAGGAGAATATCGATACCACCACGCCGATCGGCCGTGCCATGATGTATGTCACTGTGGTATTTGCTCAGATGGAACGTGAAAATATTGCAGCCCGAGTATCTGATAATATGCTCGGGCTTGCTAAAAAAGGATACTGGACCGGTGGAAATCCGCCAGTCGGTTATGTGCGTCAGCGTGTAGAGGTATCTGGCCGGAAGCATGTGACTATCATTCCGGATCCGGATGGTATCGCCTACACCATGAATATCTACGATACTTTTCTCGATGGTGGATTTTCTCTGCAGGCGTTAGAAACTTATTTCAAACATAAGGGCGTCCGAACTCTGACCGGTGCATTCTTTTCCACCACCCAGCTCCACAAGATTCTTACCATGCCCTACTGTGTCCAGGCCACTCCGGCAGTTTATGATTTCTTTGAAGCTAAAGGTTGTATCATGGATCCTGATTCCCCTCGTGATAGATGGGATGGCACGCACGGTGTCATGGTTTATGGTCGGACTACAGAAAAAAATAAAAAACACCAGCTCAATCCTCCGGAGAAGTGGCTGGTCTGCCTCGGCTATCATGAGCCTTTCATGCCAGCAGAGAAGTGGCTCGCTGTTCAGTCCCGATTTGCTGCTAATAAATTCGACAAAACGATGAAGTACGACATTCCGTTGCTGAAGGGTGCGCTCCGTTGCTCTTGTGGCTCTTTGATGCAGGTATCTCGTAAGAAAAAACAGAACGGAGGTGTGTCGTCCTGGTATTATTGTTTGAAACGTATGAGGCAAGGTGTTGGTGTGTGCAGATGTGGTCAGATAAAGATTGATATTCTTGATGAGAAGGTTCTGGAAGTGTTCCGTAACATTGAGCATGATCCGTCCGTTATACGGAACTATGTGTCCAGCTCTTCCCCTCGTCCTGCTGTTGATTCTTCCTCTATTACTCAGCATATCAACTCCACCACTGCAAAAATCCGGCGATTGGCCGGAAATCTTGCTCTGAATGAGAACTCTGCTGCATCGAAATATATCATTGAGGAAATGGAACGACTCGACCAGGAGCTGTCCTCTCTAAAAAAACAAAGGTTGGAAGCATCGAATCAGGAAAGAATGAATCAGATTGAAGAGAATAGCCTCGACGAAAAGGTTGCTGATATCTCTGCACTGTTGAAAGATTTTGATAATTACACTGCTGCAGAACGGAATGAAGTGGCAAGGCGTGTCTTATCATCTTGTGTGTGGGACTATGAAAAACAGACTCTTTTTTTAGAATTTTAACTCACTTTTTTATTATGCGTACCGTTGGACGCATTCTTAAAGATGTACGGATCAGATCCCGGATGGTGATCTCCTGGCAGCCTTCCACACTGGCCACCCTTGTTTCCAGCCTTACCAGATTTGGCTGTCCCTGAAGCTGCAGCTCCGCAGAATCTTCAATGGTGATCACTCTTTCTTCTGGCGGAATAAACGCCGACAGGGCATTAAGTGCAGTTGTCTTCCCACTTCCGGTACCACCGCTCACCAGGATGTTATATCCGGCTTTTACAAGAGATTCCAGAAGCTCTGCTGCTTCCCGGCTGATTGAAGAAAACCGGATCAGCTGTTCCATGGTTATAGGTTTCTCAGGGAAACGTCTTATAGTGAGTACCGGGCCATTTAATGCCACCGGTGGCAGCACGACATTGACTCTGGATCCGTCCTTAAGCCGCCCATCCATGATCGGCCTGGCTTCATTTACCGTCCGGTTACATCCGGCTGCTATCTGCCAGATCACATGACAGAGCTTTTCTTCCGTTTCAAAGCGTACCGGGATCTGTAATAATCTTCCTCCCTTTTCGATGAAAACAGGGTCTGTCCCATTGACCATGATCTCTGTAATTTCAGGATCCTCCAGAAGCTCCTGCAGCTTACCCAGCTCCCTGATCGCATGATAAATATTTTTCCGCAGGATCGTCATGGAAGAAAGCTCCAGATGTCTTCTTTTTCCCTCTTTCAGAATCTCTGTATCAATCAGTTCACAGACCTCCTCTTCCTTCAGATCCTGCGTCAGATCCATCCGGTTTATGATCTCCTCCTCTACAAGTACCAGTTCATCATTCCTCATGTTCCTCCTTTCTAAGAAGCTCCGGGAAAACCTCCTTTCGGATATAGGCTGCAAGGTCTCCATATGTCAGTTCCCCAAAATGCATGGGCAGCTTACGGAACAGCGGCAGCATCCATTTCCTCGTTTTTCCTGTGATCTCCTTGTACTTCATTGTTTCCAGTGCCATTTCATACTGACTTGTTTTCGCTTCAGCCAGCGCATCCTCCCTCACAATGGTATAGATCAGATCACAGTTTTTCAGCACCTCCCACAGATCCATCAGACAATCCGACAGATCCAGGATCAGATATTCGTAATCCGTGATCTTCTCGATCTCCTGGAATAGATCGATCCAGTCTGTTCCCCGGATTCCTGACAGGCTTTGATATACATCCGCAGGCGGAATAAAATCCAGTCCTCCTACGCATTCTGTCAGGCTTTTCAGCTGATAAAACAGCTTTTCCCTGGCGCAGCTGAAATAATAGGTCAAATCCGAAAGATCTCCCTCAAATTCCCGGTTCAGCATTTTCCCAAGCCCTGAATACGCCTCAAAATTCAGATAAAGTGTCCTATGCTTCCGGGCAAGCATCTGCCCCAGCGTCAATGAGAATGTCGTCTGCAGGCAGCGTCCTACCGGAGTATAAATCCCTATGATCTTCATTTTTCCTCTGCGGCAGGCAGTTACGGCAATTTCCTTTCCATTTCCCCCTGAATACTGCTCCATAACCTCCCGGAGCACCCTGTCGCAGGACTGATATTTATTTACATGATAAAGTGCCTGATTTAAATTGGTTCCATTTTCGCTCAGGATGATAATATGTGGAATTTCCAGAGCTTCGACCTTCTTTTGATATGCGTTCTCTGATACGAGCAAGCATTCTACTTTTTCTTTTTCCAGAAAAGAATAGAATTTGTCATCCCGTGTAAAGACATGGACTTCAAATGGGACATTCCCCTTTGTTGTGATAAAGTCCATAAGGCGATAGGCATAGTTTTCCTCACTATCAAGAATCGCAAGGATTCTTCTGTTCAATGGTATACATTACCCCTTTCTGTAATACTCCCTGTGTGATTATCAAGTTACGTTTGAAACATTTGTTGAATGTTGGAAAGAAGCTTTCCTGTGATCTTCCGGAAAATAACTCTGTTGATCGTTTTGATTCTAGAAAATAAACAACTGCTGTTTGTTTATAGGTCGAATTATATAGAATAAAATTTCGTTTGTAAATAGGTCTTTCAAAAAAATACAAACTTTGGTACATACTTACAAAGAATACCGCTGTATGAAACAGCGGTATTCGAAAACTCCTGATAAATACTGGCGATTCTGGTGTTGTAATTTTTACTAAACAGCCTTCTTATCTGTTAGAGGTATTTTTTGAATTCCGGTATCGGAATAACAGCTCCACCTTCCATTGCCGACTGATGTGCACATATTCCTGTTCCTGTCCAGTAAGCTCCTACAATATCATCTACTACAGGCTTTCTGTCCTCTATGATAGCACGGACAAATTCATGTATCATATGAGGATGGGAACCTCCATGACCGCCTCCCTGCTTAAATGACAGATGAGTATTTTCATCATTATACACTGTCTCTGTCGTAAATCCAGCAATACTGTCCGGCAGTCTATATCCATAATCCGGAACCTTTATTCTTTCCTCGACAATTTCTCCACCTCTGTTATATCTGCCAGGATCACCATCGATATCCAGCATTTCCTGCTGGATATCTCCGGTCCGAGTATAAATAACCGGATCCTCAGAAGCCAGCTGCTGCCATTCAAAGCTCATATCTCTGCCGTATATTCTGAAGCATTCTGAATAGCTTCTGGCAACTCCATAAAGAAAGCGTTCCATTTCTATCGCAACATCACTGTGTTCCATTGTCACAAATGCGGCCTCGAATGCAAATGGAGAATGGTATTGTGATACCAGCTCGTCCCTGATCCTTCCTGATCCTTTTGCATACACTTCTTTTGGATAATCATTCAGCAGCATAAGACAAGTGCCTATCGCATGAGTCGGATGCATCAGAGGCGGAAAGCCCTCCCAGTACGAAGGCCAGCCTTCCATATCCTGATAATGTGCACATGTCATATACTGTATCTTACCGAACTTTCCACGATCCAGCAAATCCTTCACATAGAAATATTCTCTCCCAAATACAGTTGTTTCCATAAACATGTACTGCTTTTTACTTTCTATCCTGGCCTTAATGACATCTTCCAGTTCCTGAATGCTCATGCCCATTGGAATTGTACATCCACAATGCTTTCCAGCTTTTAAAGCCTTTACTGAAAAATCTGCATGTGTAGAAGGCGGTGTAACAATATGGATTGCATCTATCTCATCATCCCGAAGCATTTCATCATAGCTGTCATAGCAATCCTTACTGCTAATTCCAAATTTCTCCTGGGCTATTTTGATCAGTTCCGGATTTGTATCAGCAATTGCTATTTCATATACATCCGGATGTTTTAAATATATCGGTATAAACTCCATTCCAAAGCTTATTCCTACCATTCCGACTTTAATCTTATTATTAATCATAGCCATTCACCTCTTAATTAAAAAGTGGCATTTCCTGTGGATATTTCCCCATAAAACCGGGTCTGCCAACCAAATCCTTTGTTCGTTCTGAAGCATCCATCAGACCGGGAAGCGCACTTTCCGGCTTATCTAAATAAAAATATGTACAACATGACCAGTCGTCTTCTCTTTCAAATAAAAGAGGTCTTCCATCCAGCATCGGGATATTGGTAAAGTCCACAGCCTCACCATCCGCAGAGATCACCTGGTTATCTGCCATCTGGTTCTTATACAATAGCTGTGCATGATGGAAATAGTCATCTCTATCAACTGCACCTATCTGCTGTATAGTTGCTCTGAAATTGCTGTTAAAGTAAATCGGATCCGGAACATGGAAACGATAAAAGCATAATTCCATATTTGTCTTATCATATACCGGACAACCGCAGTACAGATCATAATAGTAATCTTGTCCCCAGGCTGTTCCAATATAATCTTCCACTCCGGTACCACATATAGTAGGGAAATCTGTATCACCATCAATATATGCTTTGAATTCACCCTCTCCCCACCATGTATCAGAATATAATTTTGTATTACACCGAACTCCCATATTCGTGCCTAAATATCGTCCTTTTCCTTCAACATAAGGGAGTAACTCGAAATCCTTTTTCAAATGAGTAAGATTCTCCCGGTTGAAGAAAGCGTGAAAATACATGGTATCTTCCGAGAACTTATCCCCCAATGTATAATCTATATCATAATAAAAATGTTTAATAGGTGATGAAGATTCATTTGTGATCACAATTTTCATACCCGTTTTAAATGGCATTGGGATATATGTGCTGAAGCTGCGTCCTTCAGGATTGGAAAACAGTGCATTTTTAAATGTTGCAACCTTTCCCAGTCCTACACAGAAAAAGTCTCCAAAAGGTACATCTACTGCCGGCTTATCACAATTGTCCCAAAACATCTCAAGCCTCAGTCCTCTTAAGGTATCCGGTGTCTGATCATTGATCGTAATCCAAATACGACGGATAATGCCGCTTGTATTTTCTGCATGCGCTAAAACTCTGCTCTCTCCGGTATTCAATGTAAACCAGGGAGCTCCTTTTCTGCCATTCCTGGCTGTACCTCCTGCGCCTTTTGCGCCATCCGGATTTTCATGGCTTGCCCATCTGGACACAACTCCTTCTTGAAATTTAAACATTTCATTTCCTAACATAAAACTTTCCTCCTTTATTTTATTAATACATTTTTAGTCCTTCATTCCGGTCGTCTTAATTCCTTCAAGATAATATCTCTGAAGCACTCCAAAAATTAAAACAGTTGGTATAATTGCAATTACTGATGCTGCCAGAATCTGATTCCACGAAATTCTCAATGATCCCATCAGTGTTGCAATCTGTATCTGAATCGTATATTTACTCTTGTCCTGAGCAACAATGGTAGACCACAAGTACGAATTCCAGTTAGTAACAAAAAACGAAACTCCCAAAGTAATAAACATAGGTTTTGCAAGCGGAACATATATTTTTCTGAATGTCTGGAAAATTGAACATCCATCAATTCTTGCCGATTCATACAAGGAATCCGGCATTTCCACAAAATACTGTCTGAACAGAAAAACACCGTATGCATGAGGCACCATAGGAAGTATCATGCCCCAAAGCGAGTTTACAAGACCTAAGCTTTTGATTATAAAAAATAATGGAATTATAATTACCGGAAAGGGAATCATCATCGTACTGAGCACCCACATAAAAGCTGCTTTTTTTCCGGGAAATCTTAATCTTGCAAAGGCAAAGGCAGCCATAGAATGTACTATAAGTGCCAAAATCGTCACCATTGTTGCTACAAATAACGAATTTTTAATTCCTGTAAAAACATCCAACGTTGTAAACACCTGTTTAAAGGCATCAACGCTGACATGTTTTGGGATAATCCGATAATCAAATACCTCTGTATCTATTTTAAGTGAACTGCTTATAAGCAGAATAATCGGAAAAAGTGCAAAAGCTAAAAATACACAACCGACAATAATTTTTATTAATAATATTCCGTATTTTTTCACTCTAATCACCTACTTAAACTTTAACAGCTTCATCTGTATAACAGTAACCAGCATAATGATTAACGACAATGTTACAGCAATAGTAGAGGCATACCCAAATCTGTATTGTTCAAACGCAAGCTCGAAAATATAATATACTGTTACCTGTGTTGTCTTTCCAGGTCCTCCAGAGGTCATAACTCTGACCTGGTCAAATGCCTGAAACGATGCAACCAACGATGTAATCAACACAAAAATAGTCGTTCCCTTAATAGACGGAAGTGTTATCCTGAAAAATCTCTGAACCGCATTTGCACCATCTATCTTCGCAGCTTCATAGTATTCACTGGGTACATCCTTTAATGCTGATAAAAATATGATCATATTGTAACCAAATACAATCCATATTCCTACAATTGCAACACATATCAATGCCTGCGTACGGGACCCCAGAAAAAGCTGCCTTCCAATTCCTAATTCTTCCAATATTTTATTAATATATCCGTTTCTGGAATTAAATAAAAACGTCCATAACGTTGCGGCAACAATTGTCGAAACTGTATTTGGCAGATATATTGCTATCCTACACATTTGTTGACGCTTATTCCCTTTGATCGAATTCACGAAAACTGCTGCTGCCAATGAAAGAACATAAACCGCCAAAACATATATAACAGCATATTTTCCGGTAACCACTAAACTATTTTTGAAGGTGGAATCCTTGATCATCCTCAGATAATTAGCAATTCCAACAAAGGTCTTAGTTCCCAGTGCATTCCAGTCATACAGACTTATATAAAACGCATATACTATTGGTATAAAAATGAAGATCAACATCAAAATCATTTCCGGTGCAATCATCAGGTAAGAAATCAATGTTTCCCGCTTTATATGCTTTCGTTTCTTTTTCACATTAACTCAGGCCTCCTTTACCTTACTGTTTATTTGCTGCAGGATAAGATAAATACCCTGCAGCAGGCAAACAGTTTGGATTTTATCTGTCAGCTTAGCCGCTGAACTTTGCTCCACTCTCTTTCTGATATTGCAGCATACTTTCCTGTGCGTTATCTGCTGCCTCCTGTGCACTTGTATTATAAAGTGCATCCTGAATCATAGTAGCCACAATTTCCTTTGCTTCACCAGACAGTGCAATTTCCGGCTTTGCAGTCTGTAATACTTCTTCGGAGAATACAATCACATTTTCACTACTCTGATATACGTCCTTACCGGCTTCGATAACAGACTCTCTCATACAATAAGAGAATTTGGGCTTTGTATTAAACTCTGTCAAGTGATCCTTATTAAGCCACATCCAGGAGATGAAATCCTTGGCTCCTGCTATTTTTTCTTCACCATTTTGATTATTTACCATTACATTCCATCCACCTGCGACACTGGCAGTATTTCCATTTGCTGTTGCTGCGGGTAATGGTACAACGCCATATTTCTCAGGATCTGCACGGAGAACTGACCAGCTTCCATTGATCTGCATAGCAGTTTCTCCATTTGTTAAAATAGATATATCTGAAACAGATCTTCCCGGTGTTTCATTACAATTTCCTGAATCCAGTAAATCTCTCCATAACTGAAGAGCATTTACAACCTCTTCAGAGTTCAGATTAGCCAGGCCTTCTTCTGTAAACAGGCTTCCACCCTGCATCCAGACAAAAGGGTAAAATGTAAAGCATTGCCAGTCACCTTTGTCAACCTCAAATGTAAATCCTGCATAATCATCTGTATTTAATTTTGCCGCTGCCGTTTTAAGTTCATCCCACGTTGTTGGAGGAGTAACACCATTCTGTTCCAGAATTTCCTTATTGTAGTACAACGCCACTAAATCACCGTCCAATGGAATGCCGTAAATTACACCATCTCTTGACACGCGGTCAAACGCTGCTTCTGTGTAATCCTGTTTTATGTCATCCGTAATAATATCATCCAACGGTTCGCACACGCCGGCATCAAGATACTGGTTAATAATTGCCGGACTGCACTCAAAAATATCCGGAGCCTCATTTGTTGCAAATGCTGTCGCAAGCTTTGTCGTTGTATACTCTTCAAATGGAATAGCCAGAAATGACACATGATACTTGTCCTGAGAATTATTGTATTCTTCTATATATTTCTCTATAAATGCAATTTCATCTTCCTGTGTCCATTGATTCCAATATACAAGTTCAACAGGAGCACTGCCTTCTTCAGCTTCTGCAGCCACATTACTGTCATTGCCTTCTTCAGCTTCTGCAGCCACACTACTGTCATTGCCTTCTTCGGGCACCTTGTTTTCTTTTCCGCATCCCAGGATCCCTATGCTCATACTCAAGAGCATGATTCCCATGATGCAGCTCGCTATTCTTTTTTTCATCATACTTTGCAACCTCCCATAATCTTTCTTTTCTCCTAGTTAACTTGCTTTATATCCCGGTACCTAGGTTTGTTTTACAGCTTCATTGTACTTTTCTAAATTCGGCAATAAAATACCACTTTTTTTCAAAGGTGTACTTTTTGCCATATTCTATTTTCCGGCAGGGTATTATATATTATAGGTAATAACAAAGGAATCACATTAAGCTGTATGAGGTAACATAACAGATGAAAAATATAAGACTTTCTTTACAAAAACAATTATTGATCATCTTTTTATTTATTGCTCTTATTCCAATGACAATTACCGCATTACTGCTTTACCGTACTCAGACTAAAAATACGCTTAACTCTGAAATTACATCCCAGATTCAGGTATTAAAGCTGATTTCCTCCAATATCAATCAGAAGCTGATTTATTTTAATAACCTCACAGCCTCCATTTATTACAATAATGCCATTATAAACTGTCTTGAAAAAGGACAGGCTAAACAGTTGACCTTTTACGAAAAAAAGGAAATCCAGCCTTCCATTAATTCATTAATGAGAACAGATGATATGATTTTATCTCTGTCTCTTATGACAATGTCTGGTGACACTTTATATTGGAATGATGGCTACAGTAACGTTATGCACATAAACTCTCTTGATCCTGAATTTCTTCAAAAAATATACGCCGGGAATGGAACAGGTATCTTATCTAATCCTATTACCCGTACCAATAAGCGTAAATATCCTTCTTCCAATACCTCTATATACTATGGACGGCTTCTTCGCAGTCCCACAAATTATTTTCGTCCGATCGGAATATTGCTGGTTGAGATTGATATAGATTCTTTTGAAGATACAATTATAACTTCAAATTTTAACTCAGATTCCTCTTTTCTTCTGACCACCGAGAATAATACGTTAATATGGGGATATCAGGAGGAGAATTTAGGTTATCATATCGGGGATATTATACCTGCAGAAATATTAGGTGCATCTCCATATTCTATTATCAATAATAATGGAAACAGCTATTACTGCTTTAATACCAGGATCAATTCCATGGAATATAATTGTTATTCTTTCCTTCCATTTTCGATTATTGAAAGCAAAACACGTTTTATCAGAACTTTACTTTTACTGATATGGATAGTATCTTTTGCATGCTTAAGCCTGACTTATTTCATGCTCACCAGGCAGTTTATTGTACCAATACGCCGACTTTCCATTATTATGCAGGAGCAGGACTACTTACATTACTTCCCTTCCCCCGACTATCCCGTTCATGATGAAATCGGCAATCTGTACAACTCATTTCAATCTATGAGCCAGCGTACTTTAGATTTGATCGAACAATTACAGGAGTACTCAAAAAAAGAGGCAAAACAACAGCTTGCTTTACTTCATGCACAGTTAAATCCTCATTTTTTATACAACACTTTAGATTCTATCAGCTGGATGTCCTTAAATGGAAATGTAGATAAAATACCCTATATTATAAATGCACTGTCAAATATCCTTCGGTATAGTATTATAAAAGAAAACGATTTTGTCACTGTAAATGATGAACTATCCTGGCTGAAAAATTATATGTATATCCAGGAAATCCGATTTCAAAATTCCTTTACGATACATTACCACATTAAGCCTGATATGCTCACTTACAAAATACCTCGTTTTATCCTGCAGCCATTTATAGAAAATTCATTACTGCATGGCTTTTCTGAAATACATCAGGGCGGTATTATAATTCTTAGCATTTTTTTAAAGGATAACTCTGTTTTTATAACAATAGAAGATAATGGAAAGGGCATGTCAGAGCTTGTCATACATTCTATACTGCATGGCAAAAGTGACGGTATCGGTATCGCAAACTCAAATGCTTATATAAAACAACGCTTCGGAAAATCATATGGAATACAGATCATATCACATATTATGAAAGGTACCAAAATAATTATCACTCTCCCTGTTCAGAAATGAGGAAAGCTTATGAATCGTGTAGTTATCATTGATGACGAAATACAAAGCCGTAATGGAATCGCTGAAATCTTCAGAAATCATTCTCCCCAATGGGAAATAGGTGGTCTGTTCGAAGATGGGAGTCAGGCACTGGAATACCTCCTTCAGCATCCTGAAATTAACCTGATTGTTACTGATATACGTATGCCCAAATTTGATGGTCTGGAGCTGATCAGCAGAATCCGCCAATACAACAAATTAATTCCAATCATTATTATCAGCGGATATTCAGAATTCTCTTATGCCAAAAAGGCAGTTGATTACCAGGTATTCCGTTATATTGTAAAGCCCATTCTTCCATCTGAATTTGATGCCGTGATTACAAGTGTGGAAAACTTTTTCCGATTAGAGGATGATCCTTTTAATGAATATAATCTTACTTCATCAGAATTTGATCAATTTTTGGATCTTCTGTTTTCTGAGTCAGTTTCTTTAAATAAAAGTCAGACAATCCATATACTGGAAAAACAGTGTGGCTTCTCATTTCAAGGTGCCTGGTTCTTATTAATAGCCGGAAATCATGAATTTAATAATCAGATTGATAGTTATAGAACCTTGATACAAAATTTTGCTTCTGAAATATCGCCGGAACACCATGTATTCTTATTCCACGAGAAAATATACTGTATAATCTTACAGAAAACGGATATCGATTATGATGCTTTCAAAAGATATATGCAAAAATTTATCTGGAAATTCAGTTCAGATTTATTTGTCCATACCGGAATATATCACAGTTGCAATAATGATACGTTAAAGAATGCATTTTTCAGCGCGCTTTCCACTCTGACACAGTTTTTCTACTCAAAGACTTCTGTGCATATATATCAGGATCAAAAGCTTTGTGATTTTCCGTACTCTGTTTACAAAAATCTGCAATTACAGCTCACAAACGGTAATTTGTTAAACATAAGAGATGAAATCTATTCCTTTATGGATTACATCAGAGTCAAACAGCCATCCTATTACGAATTACATTCCTGGATAAATAAAATTACTCATATAATCATCCAGTACTGTAACGACAAGAAAGTACCTTCCTCGTACTATATTGATTATACAGAAAACCTTCAATTTCTTTATAATTTTTATTGTCTCGAAGATATTGAAAATACACTCTTAGCTATGATTGATAATATTTTTGAAAAAATAGCCGAACAGACAAACAGCACAAATACTTTTCTTGTTGAACAAGTACAGAACTATCTTTCTGATCATATAAGTGAAAACCTGACTCTTTCAGATTTAGGTGATGTTTTTGGTATAAGCTATTCATCTCTCAGCAATATTTTCAGTTCTACAACCGGTCAGACCATTATTGAATATTTAACATTTATACGAATGCAGCGCGCAAAAGAGTTGCTTATCAATACCAACAAAAAAATATATGAAATCTGTTCTGACATTGGATACTCTGAACCCAAATATTTTATTAAGCGGTTCCATCAGATCGTTGGTGTTACCCCAAAGGAATACCGGAAGATCTATACGAAATAATTCAAGGGGCTGTCGCTTTAACGAATAAAATTTCGTGAAGCGGCAGCTTCATTTATGCCGTTTTGGGGATTATTTATTAGATTTCTTCTGATATTTTCTAAAAATGACGTACTTTAATAAGACATCTTTGAGACTTGGAAAATGTGTTTTAAAAAGTTAAAACTCAGGCACTTTTCATTGGAAATAAGTGTGTCCCTGTCTTACCTGTTTGGATTTTGTTATGCAGTTTGTTTATATTTCTTGCCATTGCCAGTAATGTACTTTCTGCCAGAACATTTACTGTCCCTTTGCTTAAGTATCTTCTGAATTGCATATCCTGTTTCAGATCCCCAAACGAACCTTCTGCCTGGATACTTCGGTTTGTTCGAAAAAGAATTCCTTCTTCTGAAAGGATCCGTTCCAGATCTTCCCGCCTGTATTTCAGGAATGTTTTCGCAACCTGAAGTGTTTTTGTTCGTTCTTCCAAAGGTGTTTTACAGTTGTTGCCTTTGATACATTCTTTTTTGTAAGAGCAGCTTTCGCAGTTCTCACATTTGTAAATCGTTTTTTCACTCACATATCCGGTTTTGCTTTTGGAATGACTGATATGATCTACTGTCAGTTTTTGATTATTTCGGCAGGTGTAAACATCTGCCTTTTCATCATACTCCATGTTTTCAATCTTTCCTATGTCGTTCCTGTATTTACGTGTTTTTGAAATTTCATAGTTAGCGGGTTTTATATAAGAAAGCTGTCCATTGCCCTCAAGAAACAGATAGTTTTCCTCGCTTTCATACCCGGCATCCGCAATGATATTTGTATATTTGAATTGAAGATGCTCTTCTGCATCTTTTAAAAATGGTATCAGAGTTGTTGTATCAGTAGGCTGTGGTCCAATCGTAAGCCACGTGATATACTCAGAGTCTACACCATGCTGAAGATTGTATGCCGGTTTTAACTGCCCGTTTCCCATGGCATCTTCTTTCATTCGCATAAATGTAGCATCATGGTCTGTTTTTGAATAACTGTTCCGTTCTCCACAGATATGAATTTTTTGATTATATTCCTTGAATCTGGATAAATATCCTTCAAGTGTTTCGATGCTTTTTTGAAGCGGCGTTTTTCTTTTTCCTATGCCATGGACAAAAACCACATTTTCACTTTCTTTCAAAGCATAAAGTTTTTTACGGAGTTTCTTCCCATGCTTCATTTTTATGGTATTGCCATAAACAATCTTTGTGTCATAGAGCTGTTCACATTCGGCAACAAAATCAGCAAGTTTTACGAGGAGTTTTTCCTGATTTTTAGTTACTGCTTTCTTCCAGACAAAAGTATATTTGTTTGCGCTGGCTTCAATTTTTGTACCATCAATAAAAACAGTCTCCCCGGAGACTTCACCAAGTTCAAACAGTGTATTGGACATTTCAGCCAGTATCCGCTTGGAACAGAGAGCAAAATGAATACTTCGAAAACGTGCAAATGTTGCATGATCCGGAGCGGGCTGACCCTCCAGAAGGAACATGAAATTGATGTCTCTTTTACAGTTTAATTCCATGGAACGTGAGGAATAATCTCCGTTCATGTAGGAGTAAAGAACAATCTTGAGAAGAGTTCTTGGCGATACTGAATTTATTCTTTCATAAGTAGAATATAGGTCAGTCAAATCCATAGCCTCCACAAACTGACTTAGTAAACGCACAGAATCATCTTCAGGAATGATTGTTTCAATATTTAGCGGAAGTTTAAGTTGATATCCGTCTGAATTTTTCGTATAATCTTTTTGTAATAATTTAGTTAGTAGCATAACTTAATTTTACACCAACTGCCGGATTCTTTCGAGGTCTGGCAGTTATTTTTTGCACAAGAAAAGGAGCTGCGCACTAATACTTAGTGCGACAGCCCCATTCCAATTATTGAGATAGAAATTTGTAGAATTACATCAAGCTCCATGAAATATCCGTAACGGTTACCTTTCCGCCTGTAACAAAAAATCCCCAATTATCCTTAATATTACATACTCTTACCGACATAGCTGTTCGATCATTAACATACATAATACATATATCTTCCTCTATCAGCAGTTTGACTGTCATTTCATTATTCACGTAATCTACCCATCGCTCAAAGGCCGGTACAAATGGAATATCGCCTCCCATACGATGTTGTTCTCCCTCAATGTCTCCTCGTGGCCACAAATCAAATACCATGCGATTGTATCCAGGTTCAAAACGAAAGAAATAACCATCATCACACCCTTTTTCCATATGTAAGCCTATGCCGAAGTTTATTGGACAGCCTTCCTTCTCCCATTGAATTTTAGCTTTCAGCAATCCTTGTTTTGGTAAGTTATTAAATATAACCCACGCCGTATTTTCCGTTGAAAAGAAAAGTTCATTTTCTTTTTTTTGTATTCCATCCTCTACATACAGGATCGTTGCTTTTTGCTTTTTTTCAAATGCTTCTTCTATTGTATGTGGAATTTTCTCAGCTAAATCCCCATTTTCAAGTTGATATATTTCGTGAACTGCCAGTGTGCCTCCCCATTCCAGATAATTTTGATCACAATTTTCATGTCTCGTTGGAATCCACCCAAAACCATAACGATATTTGCCATCAAAAGCAGTTTTAATAGCATAAAGCCCTCTGGCGTCCAATACATCATCATGAGGGAATTCCCAAGGCCCCTGAAAACTTTTTGCTTTTCTGTAGTGTGTTGCAAAACATGTTGTAAACGTTGAATAAAGTAAATACCACCATTTCCCCTCACGAAACATATCGGGACATTCATGAGTATAATACATTCCAGGTGAGAAAAAAATCTCCCCAGGTTGCCAATTCCACAAATCTTTGGATCTGCAAATTGCTACACAACCGCTTCTGCGAAAACTTTTTCCCTGAAGCCTAGCTGCTAACAACATATAGTATTCGCCAGTCTCTTCCTGATAAAAAACAAAAGGATCGCGCCAATCATGGGGTTCAAATTTATCCTTCTGCGCAGGAAAAGCGGTTTCATAATGTTTTTCCCAATTTATTAAGTCTGTACTCACTGCATGCAGAATATACTGCTGAGGCTTTCCCTCCAATTCATAATCCTGGTTTAACGGATTCTGTCCTGTATAAAACAAATGATAAACTCCATCATTTCCTTTAATAACAGAACCTGTATAGCAAGCCTGATCTATATCTTTTTCACTTCCAGCCGGCAAAACCTCTCCCTCTTCTTTCCAGTGAACAAAATCTCTTGTACTTACCAGATGCCAAGATGTATGATCTGCCGTAAATGTAGTTTTTCTTTCATCATACAGATAGTAAATATAAAATATTCCCTTATCATAAAATGGAATAGCATCTCCAAACCACGCATTCTTTGGTCTATAAAATATATTGCCCATTTTCTTCTCCTCTACTTAGGAATTCATTATTCTGAAAAATAAGATGAAGCATTTTCTGCAATAGACGCATCTACTCTTTTACAGAATTCATCCACTGTAATATCTCCAAGTGCAAGAGAAACTACTTCTTTTCCAATCAACTCATTTGTTGCCGGATCCAGTTCTATATCAAATAGCTTAATAGAACCGGTTGAATTCTGCATATCCTCATATATGGATTTGGTAAGATCCGTTTCATTGGGCAATGTACCATTAACAGCAGGCGAAAATGCCAGACCACTAATAGCTTCACTGATATTCTTGGCATAGAATTCAATAAAACGTTCTGTCTCCTCATCAAATTTATCTGCGCCAAAAGCAACAGGCATTACACTATTAGAAACAAAATTTGATTTACCTACAGGTTCCCCTTCCTCTATCGTAGGCAAAAGGAAGTAACCTATATTACCTTTCATATCCTCACTAAGCTGATCATCCTGCATAAAAGGCAAATCCCAGGTGCCTATGTAATACATAGCGGCATTGCCACCGGTAAAGTAATTGGATGCACCCGTATAGTCTGTACTGGCAAAACCAGACTGAAAATATTGAGTTCCCAGTTCCTGTACAAAAGTTGCTGCTTTCTTTCCTATTTCACTTTCCATTTTTTGTTTTCCCTGTGCCAAATCATAAAGGAAATCATTTCCGCCGTATCGATATGTTATCATAAGAAGATATCGCAAAATTTCCCAATTATCCTTTCCGGATACAGCAATTGGCGTATATCCTGCATTTTTCAATTTTTCACATGCTTCCAGGAATTCTGCATGTGTTTTCGGAATAGACACGTTGGCGTCTTCAAACATTTGTTTATTGTACCAAAATACTTCTATAGAAAAATCCAGAGGTAATGCCACTTGTCTGTCATCTTTTGTCGTTCCCCATCCTAAAGGAGCCGCAAGAAACATATCTCTTAAACCGTATTTATCAAGAGTATCATTCAAGTCTACTACTATTCCCTGATCCAAAAGCTTTATAGCATAAGGATCCGTGTCCAAATTAAACATATCCGGGGTTTCATTGCTTGCTACCAATGTCTTAATTTTCTGCAGATAGGCAGGTTTATCCGCTATATACTGAATATCCATGGAAAAATTGGGATTCACTTGCTCCTGATACATCTTTACAATATTTTCCATGGTAATGTAGCCAGATTGTTGAGGTGTGATACAGGTAACATATGTCATTTTTTTCTCAGGCTGATTAGCCTCAGATGCTGAAGCTTGCGCTTCTCCCTGTTCAGCAGATTCCTGACTTGTATTTTCCATATCATTTTCAGTTTGTTCACTTTGCTCCACATATTCTGACTGGGTATTTATCTCCTTGCTCCCCGAACTACCACAACCTGCCAACGCAGAAATTACAGTTGCTACTGTAACACAAATAGCAATTATATTTCTTTTTTTCATCCTATCTTTCCTCCTTTTTGAGCTTATGCAAATTATAGTTTATAGTCGAAAAATGGGCCCTGTTTTTTCGACCTTAGATTCAGTATAATTTCCACAGAAAAAGATGTAAACGTGAGTATTTTTAGAAATGTACGAACTTTTTTAGGTTACATCTCCAAATTTTTATCAAGAGCCAAATATATCTCAAAGAAACAAAAAATATTAAAATACTCCCTTTCTTCTCTTGTTCGTATAATGGAAGCATATTAATACGAACTACTACCATACATTTGTAACAGTCTGATAGCAAACAAAAACAGAAAGGATTATGCTTATGAAAAGTACATTACAAAATCGAAAGGCATGGCTTCTTTTTCTTCTGCCTTCACTCATTCTTTTTATTTTTACAGTTATTTTTCCTATAATACGTTCCGCTTACTTTGGTTTCTTTGATTGGGACGGCGTAACTCCAATGCAGTTCGTAGGTTTTTCCAATTATAAAAAGCTTTTTTCAGATTTTTATTTTCGAAATGCTTTTTGGAATAATCTTATTTATCTACTAATTAATCTGATAGGTCAGGTTGGAGTTGCTTTAATTTTGTCCCTTCTTCTAACAAAAGTGGTTCAAGGTTGTAATTTTTTTAAAACAGTGTATTTTGCCCCCACTATTTTGTCTGGAGTTGCTGTTTCCCAGGCATTCCAAAAATTTTATGCCACAGAACCTCTTGGAGTTTTTAATGCCATATTAAAAGGACTTGGTTTGGAAACATATATCACACCATGGCTTGGCACAGCACAAACCGCATTAGTCAGTGTTGCCATTATTGAATGTTATAAAAATATGGGACTTTATCTGGTAATCATTTACTCAGGACTTATGGCTATTCCTCCAGATGTTATAGAATCAGCTCGGATGGATGGAGCCAAAGGATTTAAACTTTTTTGGTATATCAAGCTTCCTTATATTAGAGAGGTGCTGTCCGTAGCTATCATCATGGCTGTTAATGGTCTACTCAAGGCCTTTGATATTCCTTTTATAACGACAAATGGAGGTCCTGGAAGCTCCTCAGAACTTTTGACAACTTATATGTACAAAACAGCCTTCTCCAGCACCCGCTATGGCTACGGCAGTGCCATTGCTGTGTTTATTGCACTAGAAAGCATACTTGCAGTTTGTATTCTGCGAAAAATATTCACGAAACCGGAGGAAGATACCTTATGAAAAAAATCAGAAAAATATTATTATATCTTTTAATGACAATTATTCTGGCAGTCCAAATCTACCCCATTTTTTGGATTTTTATGACCAGCTTAAAAACAACTGACGAAATACAAAGCAAAAGTACGTTTGCCCTACCGGCCACATTTAATCTACAAAATTATGTTCGAGCAATAGAAACCTCTAACCTTGGATTGTATTTCAAGAACAGTATTCTAGTATTATTTATTACCATTGTTGCCCTTGTACTTTTTTCTTCTACAGCAGCTTTTGCTTTGGAGAAAATGAAGTTTCGTATTAATCAGGGAATACTTTCCTTTTTTCTTTTGGGAATAACTATTCCAATTCACGTTACTCTGATACCTTTGTTTCAAGTATATCGTGATACACACCTGCTTAATACTTATTGGGCACTTATTGTACCTCAAATTGGTTTTAACCTTCCTTTATCCATTTATTTATTTATTACCTTTTATAAATTTATACCAAATACTATAATGGAAGCAGCGGCAATAGATGGAGCTTCTATATGGCGTATTTTTTCCCATATTATGCTTCCTATGTCCAAAAACTGCATAATTACTGTTGTCACAATGAATAGTATCTTTATTTGGAATGAGTTTGTTTTTGCAAATACTTTTATTAGTGATTCCAACCTAAAAACAATACCTATTGGACTATTTGATTATATTGGTGCCAAAGGCATGGTGGATTGGGGTGCCACATTTTCTGCCATCTCCATTTTCCTACTACCTGTTCTGATTGTTTATTTTCTTCTAAATAAAGGCATTATAGCTGGAATGACAACAGGGGCTGTTAAAGAATAAGCATTTACAGTCATATTGGTAAGGAGGAATTTCTCTATGATTAGGAAAGCATTTCTGTCATTAAGTATTGTTAAAAAGTTTTTACTACTATCTGCCTTGACGTTTATTCTCCCTTTAGGCTTTTTTGTCTATTTTTCATATATGAGCTATAGTAGTACTGTAGACAATAAACTATTTCAAATGACAGAAAATGTTCTTTCTTTGATAGAAAAGAACGTACAGTATACAATCAATGATGTAAGTGATACTGGCAATATTATTATGACCTCCAGTGATGTTCAAGCTGTACTATCGGCAAATTCCAATACAGCCGGTTATCATCAGCAAACATTATCTCATGAAACTGCGGTAGAGGATCTTCTAATCAACCTTACAAATAATAAGCAATATATAGGAACTATTTTGCTTGCCAATGATGATTATTCTCTTGCCAAGTACAAAAGCCTTACTTACCGAATCGACAAAGATCCCATAGACTTAGGAAAAGAACTATGGATGAAAGAAACGTTGAAAGCATATGGGCAGGGGCGCTGGTTTCCCAGTGAAGCTACTACATATTTTACAGACAATGTACTTATTTATACAAAACTGATTCGCAGTCTGAATCAGCTCCACCCTATAGGTATTCTTCTTATAGGAATAGATAAAAAAGTATTTGAGGATTTACTATCTTCAGTAGCAGAGTTAAATAATACTCAAATAATTATTTGGCTAAATGAAGAAATCCTCTATGATAGCGCACCTTATGAAAGCAGTGCATTGTATTCTATGTCCAATAATGAGCTTTTTTCCATACTGCAAAGTGACGGAATCAAGAGAATATCACCTTCTGAACGTTATTATATAAAAAGTATTCTCTGCAAAAATACAAATTGGCATATTACTGCCATTACACCTTATAATATACTTCGAATCGATAAGAGAAACACGCTCTTCCTCTTCATTGGTATTGCTGCACTGACCTTGCTTATTGCTCTGTTCTGTTCCTATCTCTTTACATGTAATATTACAGAAACCATACGACGGTTGCAACGTTATGTTGAGAACTTAAAAATTGGTCGCAAAGAAAATATTATCTTTAATTCTATGGATGAAATCGGTAGAATTGGCAACGAATTCATACGGGTTGTGGAAGAAAATGAAAAGCTTACTACAAATTTATATAAATCATTATATAAGGAAAAAGAATCTGAACTTATTGCCCTGCAATCTCAAATTAATCCACATTTTTTATATAATGCTTTAGACTCTATTTTTTGGATGGCTGAAGATCATAACGCTAATGATATATCGCAAATGACTGTGGCTTTATCCAAGATGTTTCGGCTTTCTTTGAATAATGGAGAAAAACTGATTACTATCCGGCAGGAACTTGAAATGGTACAAAGCTATATCACTATTCAAAAAGTACGTTTTGAAGACCGAATTCATGTTACGACTTCTGTACCGGAAAATCTTTTGGACTTAAAAATAGTAAAATTTATTCTCCAACCGCTTGTTGAAAACGCAATCAATCATGGCATTGTGCATAAAAATGAAGGCGGAAACATTTTTATCCAAATATATCAGAAGCAAAACGATATTATATTAATTGTAGAAGATAATGGAGTAGGCTTTGAAACCAACGGACAATCTATTCCATCACATGGATATGCAATTAGAAATATTGATGACAGATTAAAACTTTACTATGGCTCAGACTATGGAGTACAAATTACCTCCAGCTTAGGCCATGGCACCAAAGCATTTGTCAGACTAAAAGCAGAACTAATGTAGCAGGAAGGGAAATACAATGTATACCGTTTTTATTGTAGATGACGAAAGTAAAGTAATAAATGGTCTTATAAAACGTATCCAGTGGGACAAACTTGATGCCTGTGTCATTGGTTATGCCCAAAATGGTAAAGAAGCCGAGGAAAAAATTCTGGAGCTGAAACCAAATATTGTTATTACTGATATATTTATGCCTGGTCAGACAGGACTACAGTTAATGGAAAATTTGAAATCAAAATGTGATGCTGTTTACATTATTTTTTCTGCATACAGCGAATTTGAATATGCCAGGGAAGCAATGCAGATGGATGTCATCGATTATCTAATAAAACCTATGAATATCTCAGAAATAGAAGAAACCATTAAAAAGGCTTCACAAAAATATCGTTATCAGAAAGCTTCACATATTCAAAATGAAGAAGAATATCAACTTCAAAATATTCTAAACGGAAATGAAATTACTACCGAAAATAATATATTATACCAATATGAAAGTTTTTTTGTTATTCAGTTGAAGCTAACTAATATATCCGCCTCTGTTGATCCACTTGCGGCAAAAGTTCGAACATGGACCGTAATGGAAGGACAAGTATTTCTATTAAAGGGAAAAAATCGACTGACTCTTGTTATTGCCCAAAAAGATGCTTATATGATTAGCAATGCACGAAAAAAAATTATTCATAATTTGGAACAACTACACACCGAGTTTGAAAATTCTTTCTTTTGGGGATTGGGCTGTATTGTTGATTCCCCCATGATGCTTCCTAAATCACTTCTTGCTGCAGAAGAAATGCAGGAATACTGTGCTTTCAGTCTTAGCCAGATTACTGAAAACTCCAAATCCTCCATGCTTTCCACCTCAGCTCCTGACCAAATCAAAGATGCTGAAAATCTGCTTTTTATGGTGGAAGAGACAACAGAGGTTCAAAATATTTTACGACAAATTAAAGAGGACATACAGCTTCAAAATAATAGTGCAGGTATTATGAAAGCTCAGACCATAGATTTTGTTTATCGCCTTAGAAAACAATTTGAAATGTTCTATGAAGATATATCGGTTGCTTTCACAGATTGGAATTCTCAGATTATATGTCCTCTCCTTTCTTCACCAAATTTGGACTATATGTTTGATATTATTTGTAATTTTATTTTCCAGCTGAGAGAATATTCCGCCTCCCATCATGACGGTTATAGCCAACGATATATTGCACGAATTAAGCAATATATTCTGGATAATCTCAGTTATAATATCAACTTAAATGACCTCGCTACTGAAATTAACCGAAATCCTTCTTATATAAGTTACATCTTTAAACATGAAACCGGACAAAATCTTTTTGACTTTATTACTCAAGAACGAATGAAACGAGCAAAACATCTACTCAAAAACACAGATCTCAAGATTTTAGATGTAGCTCGAGAATGCGGATATGAAGATCAAAGCTATTTCAGTCAAGTGTTTAAAAAATATACTGGTTCTACAGCCGGCAGCTTCCGTAAGGGCGAAGTATAATGGCTCAGTTGTCAAGACAAAAATCTGAGATTTTTATAATGAACTGATATGGTTGATAAGTTACAAGGAACACAGGGAAAGTAGTGGAACTCTCCCCTATTCCATTTATGCTAACCCAAATATTTTATTAAGCGCTTCCATCAGATCGTTGGTGTTACACCAAAGGAATACCGGAAGATCTATACGAAATAATTCAAGGGATATTATTTTCTCAAATGAAAATAATATCCCTTTTTCTATATCAATTAAATATTTCTGTCAGCTGATGGGAATCCATACCCTCATCTGGTTCAATCCGCGATTACCCCAGCTATAATATGGCACCAAGGTAATCTGACATTCTTTTGTTACCGGTGCATCATAGCTATAAAGGTCATCACTGACGACTTCCCGATAACCTTCTGCATATAATTCCTGAATACCGCATAATTTATCCGGCATATATTCGCTAAGCGTTATTTTTCCGTCTTTTTTCAGGCTTAGCGATAGTACGTCATTTTCGTTATCCACACCCTCAGCACAATAAACAAGCGGTCCCCTCTGCAGTGCTGCTTTTCCTGTATTAGCTGCTACCCGGCTGCTTGTATATACTCTTTTCACTTCCATATCCAGCTCTATTGTTATGATATCTTCTGCCCGGTATTCTCCAAATATATATGCATAGCCCGCCTTCATTTCATACTCTGCAGGCTTTCCGTTCAAAAGAATTTTCGTGTTCCCGCTCCATGCCGGAATACGAATTGCTAAAGGTACATACATAGTTTCCTTTACCGGTGCAAATTTATAGCTAACAACATGATTGTACGGATAAGCTGTCTCTAAGATTATTTTACCACCAAAATTCTCTGTTAAGTCTAATGTACCGTCAATATATAAATTAGAGAACAACGCATCCCGGGTCAAATGCCATGCATATTCAGAAACAGAGGATAACATTCTTGCCACATTAGGCGGGCAGCATGCACAGGCAAACCATTTGGGTCTTACAGGAAGAGCATGCTTGTGGGTCTTTGCTTCCCCTGAAATACCGGGTAAGGTCTCCAATGGATTGACATAGAAAAACCTGGTTCCATCTAACTGCATTCCTGCCAGCACACCATTATATAATGCCCGCTCCATTATATCAGCATATTTTCGATTTCTTTCCAGATAGAGCATTTTATTGGCAAAGAAAATCAAACCGATTGCGGCACAGGTTTCCGCATAAGCTGTATCGTTTGGCAGATGATAGTCTTCAGTAAAAGCTTCACCTTCATAAGCAGAACCGATACCACCTGTTACATACATTCTGCACTGGGTAATATTGTTCCAGAGAGTCTTGCAGGCCTCTGTCAATGTTGTATCGCCAGTTTCCATTGCTGCGTCTGCCATTCCGGTATATAAATATACCGCTCTTACTGCATGTCCGGTAGCTTTCTTCTGTTCCCTGACCGGAGCATTACACTGCATGCATTCTTTGTCCTCCGGATCAGCACCCCATACTGTCCATTTTCTTCTTTCCTTTTCCTTGCAGAAATAATCACTGTCTACACCTCTCACGTTAATAAAATGAAGTGCTAATTCCTTATATTTCTCTTTCTTAGTGCAGCGATACATGCGTAATAATGCCAGCTCTATCTCCGGATGTCCCGGATATCCTTCTGCTCCATCTTCAATAAAACGTTTGTAAATATGGTCTGCCATACCACACACAATATCTAACAATTTAACCTTACCGGTACACTCAGCGTAGGCAACGGCAGCTTCCATCATATGTCCTGCGCAATATAATTCATGCGCTTCCTGCAAATTGGTCCATCTTTTCTCCGGAGCCTTTACGGTAAAGTAAGTGTTCAGATATCCGTCTTCCTGCTGTGCCTCGCCAATCAGATCGATAATTTCATCACAGCGTCTTTCCAGTTCAGCATCCGGATACTGTGTCAAAGAGTAGGCCACGCCCTCTAACCATTTTGCTACGTCACTGTCCTGAAATACCATACCATAAAACTCACCATCACACTTTCCGGTCTTCAGCTTCTCTGCAGCCATACGGAAATTCTCAATACAGTGACTTTTGTCCGCACCTTCAATCTGGTCATTAAGTGCCTTCTCCTGATAAGGAAGCACTACATCTTTGACTAGCTTTTCATATCTGCCAAAAAAACCATCATTTACCTTAAACTTCTTTACTAATTGCAAATCACCCATTACATACCCTCCATCTGATTCACGTTTCTTCAACAGGCGGCTCTGCCTGCTTCCTATATTATGTATAATAATCCTCTATTACATAATATAAAATGGAATAAAATCTTTACAATTTGTACTTTTTTCCGATTTTACCATAACATGCCTCAAATTACGGGAGCTTTTCCGACCTGCTTTCCTAGATACCGGGTATATATGTTTTCCGATATTCACCGGGTGGGCATCCTTTCTTTCTATGAAATATTTTGCTAAAGTAAAACACGTCCGAAAATCCTGTCAATTGCGCAATTTCTGTAATGGATTTATTGGTTTCTTTCAGCAGCTGTTCTGCTTTTCGTAATCTTAGTGTGCACTGATATTCCTTAATGGTTTGTCCGGTCACTTCCTTAAACAGAGTTCCTGCATATTTATAGGACAAGCCACAGGCTTCCTGAATCTGTGCAGAGGTAAATCCATCTATATAATGCTGTCTCACATAATTCTGTATCTGCTCCACATAACCGTTACTCACCTTATCATCCTGTGCATTCTGTGCACATTCCAGGAAAATCTGCCATAGACGGATGGATGTCTGTGGAATATTCCCATGAATATGAGCTTCTATCATTTTCTCAAAGTTTCTCTTTATTTGTGTCTTCTCTTCACAATTTATTAATTTGGGGAGAGTAATGAAATACCGATCCTTCTCAGAAGGCTTAAGGCTTATCCTTTCATCATAATAAATCCCTCTTGGAAGCTCCTCCATACAGGATGAGGGAGCATCACAATAAAAATGCGCATAATACCAGGATGATCCTATTTCAAATGATCTATTCCCCCAATGATGAATACCACTTTTCAGGAAAAAAACCTGATCCGGCATAATTCTATAAGGAATCCCGTCCTCTATAATCTCCATGCTTCCCTGTAATAAATAAATTGCCACATGAAATGGCGCTGTCCGATCCGCATGGATCATCGGTGCCAACGTCACACTATAATCTGCTTCACTTACAAAAGGCATAGCTGTACAGGGTATCTTCAATAAATGCTCCATCGACAAATCCTCCATTTCATTCTTTTAATGGCTTTCTTCTTATCTGCCTCCAGCGCAGATAATCCACATAGTACCTTCCTTACTTGTATGATCTCTAGCCCTTTACGGCACCGGCAGCTATTCCCTTTACTATATTTTTCTGCATCAGGATATAGAAAAAAATAATAGGGATGCTGGAAATAACGAAATTGGCTAAGATCAGGTTCCACTGATTACTGTATGTTCCATAAAAGTACTGCTGTGAAAGCGGCAGTGTCATAGGCTCTTAGTAAAGTATATTTATATAATTTCCTTGCCAAATACCGCACTTTGTTACACCTTCAGCGAAAGCTTTGGCTTTTCAAAGATATTACTTAACACATGACAGCATGCCCCTAAGGGATACTCCTCCTGTTTTAATGAGCCGACCCTGATATCAATTTCATTTTCATATCCTCTCATCATATACTGCCTTGCTGTTTCTTTGATCTCTTTTATGAATTCACTTTCCTTAATCTGAGGATATCCACCAATGATCACTGTGGTAACCTCCAGAGTCTTGATCATATTTGCGACAGCAATTCCAATATAAAAAGCAGACTGCTTCAATATCTGGCAGCTGATTTCCTCTCCCTTTTCTGCCTTGTCAATAAAATCCAGCACTGTCCGATGCCTTTCCTCTTCCGCATTATAATTTCCCGCCTTAATACACCGCGCTTTATATTCTTTGTTCATTGCTATCTCACTTGCAAATGCATCCAGACATCCATGTCTGCCGCAGGAGCACAGGGGTCCTTCCGGATTGACCGTTGTATGTCCGATAAAGCCTGCATTGCCCTGACGTCCGTCCAGGGCATGTCCGTGGTAGAAAATAGCACTTCCTATACCAGAGCGAAGTCCGATATAAAGAAAATCCTGTATGTCAGATGACATATATTTTTCACGTTCTGCCTCAGCCAGCAGATGGACATCATTTTTGATATATACGGGCACATGGAATTTCTCCTCTAATATATCCCTGACATGGATATCATCCCAGTTTCTGATACGTTCAATGTAAATAGAAATTCCGTTTGGTTCATCAACATTTCCAGGAAGCCCAAGTCCAATACCTGCCAGCTGATCCATACTGATACCGGTCTGCCTTACCATGCTGCCAATTTCATCTATAAGACTCTTCATGATCATTTCGGCATCTGCATCATCCTCAAAGTGGATTTCTTTAGAACCGACAATTTTTCTGGCTGCATTTGTTACTGCAAGTCTGGCCGTATGGATAGCAAACTCCAGATCCACACCTATTGCATAACAGGCTTCTGCATTGATCAGTATCAGATCCGCAGGTCTTCCACCCGTACTCTTGACTTGTCCTTCCTTGATGATATAATTATTCTCCTGCAGCTCCTTGATCACCTCAAGAACAGTAGGCCGGCTGACCATCGTTCTGCGTATGATCTCTTCTATCGTTAGTGGCTGGTACTGAAGGATGGTCTGCATGATCAGATATTTATTCGCTTCTTTCAGAACCCGTGTCGTATTTTTCATTTACAATTCCCCCTTCTGTTTCTCATCATAACATCACCCCTCTGTTTTGCAAAGTATATTTACATAATTATTTTATAAAAGATTTTTACAAAAATAATTTAAATTGTTTTTCGTTTATGTTATACTCGAGGAGTATATAAATGATAATTTTAGAAAGGATACGTTGTTAGCATGAATATGGGATGCCTATGAAAAAATCAAAAAACAATATTATTAAGGAAAGGTGCTTTATTATGATAACTATAAAAGATCATTATCCTGTCATTGACCAGACAATCCAGCAGGTAAAAGACCGGTTTGGCTCTGACAGCAAAATTGCTATTATGTTTGAAAACTGTATTTCCAATACATTACAGACCACCATAAAAGTACTGGACGACGGTTCCATATTTGTTATTACCGGAGATATTCCAGCCATGTGGCTTCGTGATTCAGCCTGCCAGCTCCGTCCCTTTCTCTTTTTTGCCAAAGAGGATCCGGAGATTGCCGACATCATAAGCGGCCTGATCCAGAAGCAGATGCAATGTATCCAGATAGATCCTTATGCCAACGCCTTTAATGAATGTGCAAATGGTAATTGCTGGGAGCACGACAAAACAGATATGAAGCCGGAATTATGGGAAAGAAAATTTGAAATTGATTCTCTTTGTTTTCCTGTCCAGCTCTCTTATCTCTTTTGGAAAAATACCGGTTATACAGCACACTTTACCATGGACTGGTTAAAATCCGCAAAAACGATTATATCCGTATTCCGTACAGAACAGGATCACGAGCATAAATCTCCCTACACCTTTGAACGCATGAACTGCGTTCCCACTGACACATTATCCAGAAATGGAAAGGGCGCACTGGTAAAAAGCAATATTGGGCTGATATGGTCCGGCTTCCGCCCAAGTGATGATTCCTGTACTTATGGATATTTAATTCCTTCCAACATGCTCGCCAGCGTTATTCTTGAAAATATTTCAGAAATAGCTGAGCAGATATATCATGACTCTGTGTTAGCAGCAGAGGCACACCAGTTTTCCTCAGATTTGCGGAAAGCAATAGAATCCCTTTCTATTGTTCCTGGTCAAAGTAAAGAATTTTATGCTTATGAAATAGACGGATTTGGCGAATATAACATCATGGATGACGCCAATCTTCCAAGCCTTCTGTCACTTCCCTATATCGGATACTGCGACAGGAAAGATGGGCGGTATCTGAACACAAGAGAGATCATCCTCAGTGACAGAAACCCTTATTATTATGCCGGAGCCTGTGCAAAAGGCATTGGAAGCCCACATACACCAGCCCGTTATATATGGCATATCGGACTCGCCATGCAGGCACTGACTACTACATCTGCCAAAGAGCGTGAGCAGCTCCTTGACACGCTGACTCATACAGATGCAGGCACTGACCTTATGCATGAGGCTTTTCTGGTAGATGACCCTGCACAATATACCCGTCCATGGTTTTCATGGGCCAATTCTGTATTCTGTGAGCTGATCCTGGATTGCTGCGGTTACCACCTGGAAATGTAGCATCCGTTCACAGCAGCATATAAAACTGCACACCATACAGTGCCAACACCCCGGGGATCCCAAGAAAACCTGCTATAGAAAATGTGATCAGATTATAGCCAATGTGGATCCCCTCCATGATGCTGCCAAGCACCTGATTCCCCAGGTAAAAAAGCAGACAGCCTGCCATGCCCCGCAATATGAAATTCAAAATTTTTTCCATCAATTTCATTATTTTAAATCTTTCTCCGTCCTCTCTCCAGTCCAGCTGTCTGTATGTCCAGGCCAGCCAGACATCTCCTGTAATTATATATGTTTCTTCATGTAATTTATGAATAAAAGCCAGAAACCCGGACTATACTTTTTTCAAAAGGAAATATCTGGGAGGCTGCACATGAAATCATATTTTGGATTTTCTTCCCATACCAACAGAACCCTTTCGGAGGAAGAACTACAGAGAAATGCTCTTCTTTCTGATCTGGAGCAAACAAAAAAAGCCCTGGAGATCGCATATGCGGGCTTTGACAATGTCACAGAACCGGATCTCATCGACTGCTATATCTACGAGGTCAATTCTGTGCTGAAGCGCTATAAATTTTTAATGGAACAGGCAGCACACCTGTGTATGCTGCCTGAAGAAAAAACTACTGCTTCTGTTTTAAACACGGAAGCCCCGGCTGCTACCCTGATCAGCTAAGCTCTCGTTCAGAGCTCCTCTGCCATAGGTAAGTCCTGCATAAACGGCCTGCGTGTTTTCCATAACGGCACCGGAATCATCCTGCTCACTGATAGTCTCATAAGCATCCTTAAGTTTTCTGACCATATCCTCCGGCTCCTTTAGCAGTGCGGCATCCTGTCTGGCATCTGCCTGGATCAGCGTCCTGTCCGCAAAGAGATAGAGCTGCAGCAGGTTTCCGGAAACAGGGTATTCATGATTCAGAGAGTGGCTCAGTTCGTGGATACATGCCCTTGCCCGTTTGATACCGGTATGAAAGGCTGCCTCATCCCTGTTGCCAGCCGCATCTTCTGCTTCCTTCAGATAATCCAGTGTCATTTCATATAAGATCACTACAAGCTGTGTCCGGCTTGCCTGAGATATTTTCAGCGTATACTGCTGTTTCTTTTCATCCGTCATTTCATTTCCCTCTATGTGTCAGAAATCTGTACTTACTGCAGAAGCTGAAGTACCTGGGAAGGTCTTTCATTGGCCTGCGCCAGCATGGAGGTACTTGCCTGGGAAAGTACCTGCAGAGTTGTATATTCTGTCATTTCTTCCGCCATATCTGTATCCATGATCCTGGAATAAGCTGCCGTCATATTCTCCGAAGTAATATCCAGGCTGCTGACTGTGTGCTCCAGACGGTTCTGGTAAGCACCGATCCGGCTTCTTGCCTCCGATACATATTTAATAGCTGCATCAACCTGATCGATCGCTTTTGTCGCACCCTCTGCAGTCGTCAGATCCAGAGATTCGATTCCCATATTAAGGCAGGAAATTCTGGGGATACGGATGCCAAGCTGCTGTCCTTCATTAGCACCGATCTGAGTGTCCATAGCGCCAAAGCCTGCAAGCTCCATCTTATTAAAATTATTAACTGTAGTAACAGCATCCTTCTGTATGCCGCTCCGGATCTCCAGCTTCAGTTCAAATCCATTGTCTCCGGTGATCGTGGCGATATTACCGTCTATACCACTTATCTTTGCTCCGGCAACAGTCTGTCCGTCGGGTCCCGTAATTGTTACAGAGGACTTTGCCGAATCCAGTTCGCCATCCTTATCCGTACCGATCTTCAGGTCTGCCACCTGATATTGTCCCGCTTTAACCTCATCTCCATAATAAGCAACCTTCACATCAACGTTATCGGTATACCCTTTCAGGTCAAAGGATCCATCCAGGATCTTCTGTCCATTAAACTCAGCCTCTCCTGAGATTCTGTCAATTTCCTCTTTCAGCTGCTGGGCTTCATTATTGATGATCTCACGATCCTGTTCCGTCAGGGTTCCTGTACTTGCTTTTACAGAAAGCTCATTCAGACGCTGCAGCATATCATGGATCTCTGACATGGTTCCATCTGCGATCTCGATCACAGAAATACCATCGCCTGCATTATCTGTTGCAACAGAAACACCCGCAATCTGTGCATTCATTCTCTTGGCCATGGCAAGTCCTGACGGATTGTCCTTGGCGTGCGTGATCTTATAGCCGGAGGAAAGCTTTCCCAGGGATGCCGCCAGCTTATTGTCGTTTCTTGTCAGTGCATTATTGGCAATTGCTGCGGACGCATTAAAATTAATTTTCATCTTATTCTGATTCCTTTCTGCTTATCTGTCTGATAAAACTGATATATGTTCTGGCAACCCGGTACAGGGCTGCATCCGTCTGTCCTTTTTCCTTACCAGATCCGGCCTTTAACGCATAACCGGCAGGATCCAGGGTTTCTTCTGTAATGAAGTGAATGTCTCCTGCCCGGATCTCTTCCTCAGAGAGCATTTGCCGGAAAAGCTCAGCCTCTCCGGAAAGCTTCTCTGCAGCACGTCTTTCCTGACTGATGCTGCAGCCTGTAAGTCCCATCTTTCCAAAGGAAAACTCCGCTGCATTCTTTCCAAGCGCTTCCGTTTCCAGAGAGATAGTAACCTTACTTTCTGCCCCCTCCTTATGGATCATAGTCAGATTTACCGCTGTCAGCTCTCCATTTATCTGAAGCGGCAGGGTATAATTTTCTTCTTTGGCCATAGATCTCAGAAAGCCTACCTGTCTGCAAAGACTGTGCAGATATCTTACGTCCAGGATATCTGTTGTGTTCTCAAAGGCCTGTCTTTCAATCTGCTCTGACAGAACATCTGCCAGGCGGTCGTAAGCCTTACCTGCACTCTCCTGTGTCGTAAATCCGGATAATAGCTCTTCTCCAAGGTCTTCTATACTGATCCTGTCTGTACCTGCTTCATCTGATGGCTCCCTGGCTGTCCTGTCTGCATGATCCTTCTTCGCTTTACCAGCTGTCTGAGCTCCTTTTTCAAAGCCCCTGATACCCCTGAACAGTTCTGCAGGTGCCCGCAGCAATTCTCCTGCCACCAGCAGATTATCTGCCGTGATAGGCTGTCCATTGTCTGAAAGATATCGGAAAATCTCTTCTTCGCTGGCGGCCGCTGCACGGAAATTCTCTGCCCCTCCAGCCATTTCTCCTTCAGCCGGTGTCCCTTCTGCCAGCTCATCTGCCGCCGGATCATCATTCTCTGTGAATGCCTGCTGCATTTCTTTTCTTGTATGGATAAACCCCCGCTCGATCTGCGCAATGATGGAATCTGTAAGGTCGCCTGCTTCGATAACCTCTTTCCCATCACCAATTTTATAATCCATATGCTTCTTCTTCGCCGTTCTCACAGCTGACAAAAGATTTTCAAGGGTTTCTGACCTGCCAGTATCTGCCACAGCGCCCAGTGCTGCATCATCCCCTTTTTCAATCTGACGGAAAAGCCTGTAAATACCGATATAAGCATCTCTCTCTTCCTGACTGATTTCCTTTTTCTGATCCAGGTGATAAAGAAATTCACTGTAGGAGGCAAGCTCCTCTTCAGGCATCTGCTCCTGCCCCGTCAGATAGGTATAAAGATCCTCCAGCGTCATGGTAAGAGGATTGATCCCCTTCCTGATCATGGAAAGAACCTCTCCCGGTCTTAGATTGTCTGTAATATTCTGCAGCAGTTTTTCTGATGCCCGGATCCTTTCAAAGTTCTTTTCTGTCATATCCATGCTGTTATAGCCAAGGATCCTGATCGTTTTCCTGTTTTCTTCTGTCAGCTCCTTACCCATATCCGCCAGGATATCATCTACATTCTGGAATGCTTTTTTTATGGAATCTCCAAGATCCTTTCTTGGAGTTGTCATCAGCTCTTCGTACTTCTCACCGGCTTTTTCCATGGAGATACGGACAGCTTTGCTCTTCTGTGCAGCTCCCTCCAGTGTATCAGCTGACTCGATCTGCGCGGCCACTGCTGCCGGAGCTCTCCTCAGGCTTTCTGCTGCCTGCAGGGAATCTTTGTACCAGCCTGCCTTTTCCTGTGCTCTTACCGGATCAGTTTCTCCTGTAAGCTCTCTATCCACCTGTATCCCTGCTTCTGACAGCCTGCGGATCAATTCTTCCATCGGAGCTGTCTCAATCTGGAAGCCGCTCCTTAAAAGCTTTAAATTGGCACTGACTGTCATGGAAAGCCGTACCTCTTCAAGATACCTTCTGGCCTGCAGCCTGTCTACACTCATGCCTGCTCCCTGCAGAGAATCACTGCTGCTCTGATCTGCAGTCTCTTCCAAGCCTGTGCTCTCTGCATGGATTGCAAACAGATTCTTCAGCTGAAAAGGAAGCTCTGATATCAGGATCCTGTCTGCGTCCCGGTCTGTCAGCTCCTTCGTACCTTCCTCTATTCTTACTGCCTGCTGCAGAAGGCTCTCCTTCGCAGTCAGATCAGCATTGCGCACTGCCCTTCCATCAGAAATGGCGATTGCCGCCGCTTTCAGAAAATCCTTTTCCGAAACGGGAAACGTCATTTTCTCCAGCTCATGCAGCTTTGTCAGATTATCTGTGTTAAAGGGTATCCCCCTTTCAATCAGCCATTTGGCATCGGAAACAGATTCTTCATCAACAGAAAGCCCTGCTTCCTGTATCACCTGTTCAATCTGAGGCATGAGACTTTCATACTCCACGGTTTCCGGTTTCTTTACATAATAGCCATCCATTTCACCGGCTCTGTAGTATCCCTGTCCAGTCCTGCCGCTTCCTGCTGATCCTGCATGAATGGCAAAGTAAATGTTCTCCGGAGTAATGTCAAGCTGATTTTCTACCAGATATCGTATGGTGTCCTCATTCAGAGTGGAAACGGAGGACAGCTGCTCATAGGTCGTTACAGCCTCCTCTATATTCCCCTCTGTCAGAGGAATGTCCTGCTCTGCGAACTGCTTCTGCAGCTCTCTGGCAAAGCTCTCACTTCCTGTGATTCTAGCAAGGCTTTCACCGTCTATGGTATCAGTATAACCAACAACCTGTGTACCTCCCTTTAACAGAGCTGCTTTTATCTTGTCAACAATGGTGACAACCGTATCGATCTCTGTACTGCCCGGATGAAAGCCTTCTTCCTGAAGCTTCGCAAAATCTTCGTCAGATACAGAATTAGACATCACTGCCATATAGTTCCTGCGGGCAGTAATATCCTCCATACCCGCTTTCTGCATAACCTCTTCTGCGGTCCTTCCATGACCTGCGTAAGCGCTGTTATCCGTAACTGTGCCAGAAATGTCTAATGCAAACCCGGCCGAACATACCTCTCTGGTACTGTCAGCCTTCTGATATCCTGTTGTCTCCCTGTCTTTATTCAAATAGGCCTTGGGATCCTGTCCTGTCCCGTTAAAGATAATATTCATGCTCATTTCCTTTATCCTATTATTTGCAAAAAACAAGGGTGAATGACAATATCATTCACCCTTTATTTCGGTAACATATTCTGTTTTCTTAACCTCTAAAAAAGAAAGATTGCTGCTGTATACGGGGGCAGATCAAATGTAATACTGTACTTCTTGTTATTACACGGCTTTGCTTCTGCTGCAAGCTCTTTCGGGATCACATTTCCATTTCCCGCAAATCTTGTATCGTCACTGTTCAGAAGCAGCTTATATTTCTTTTTCTTCGGTACTCCAACCACGTAATTCTCCCACTTCATGGGAGTCATATTCAGAATAAATAACAGTTCATTCTTTCCATTCTCTGATTTACGGAAGAAGCTGTATACACTCCTGTCCTTGTCATCACAGTTCAGCCACTCAAAGCCTGCCCAGCTGTTATCGTTTTCATACAGGCAGGGATATTTGCGGTAGATCTGCAAAAGCTCTTTCACATAATCATGCATACCCTTATTCAGATCATTCTCCAGAAGGAACCAGTCAAGCTCCCTTGCTTCACTCCATTCTCTTTCCTGTCCAAATTCCTGTCCCATGAAAAGCAGCTTCTTGCCGGAATGTCCAAGCATATAAGTGTAACCCAGTCTTAAATTGGCATATTTGTCTACTTTGTAGCCTGGCATCTTTTCTACCATGGAGCATTTCAGGTGGACTACCTCATCATGGGAAAGCGGCAGGATATAATGCTCACTCTCATTGTAGCTCATGGCAAAGGTCATTGCATAATGGTTATCCTTACGGAAATAAGGATCCAGCTTCATGTATTCACAAAAGTCATGCATCCAGCCCATATTCCATTTAAAGCTGAACCCGAGACCGTCCTCTTCAATAGAATGTGTAACACCAGGCCACGCGGTTGACTCTTCAGCAATCGTCATAAATCCGGGATATGTACCCCGCACTACTGAATTCAGATGCTTAAAGAATTCAATTGCTTCCAGATTCTTATTCCCGCCATATTTATTCGGCACCCACTGGCCATCCTTCTTGCCATAATCCAGATACAGCATGGATGCCACTGCATCCACACGGATACCATCAATATGGAATTCCTTGATCCAGAATAATGCATTGGCGATCAGGAAATTCTTAACTTCATTCTTTCCATAATTAAAGATCTTGGTACCCCAGTCTGGATGCTCGCCCTTCCTCGGATCCGGATCTTCAAAAATACACTGCCCGTCAAATCTGCCAAGTCCATGTGCATCTGTTGCAAAATGTGCCGGTACCCAGTCCAGGATCACACCGATCTTATTCCTGTGAAGCTTGTTTACCAGATACATGAAGTCCTGTGGATCTCCATATCTTGCTGTAGGTGCATAGTATCCGGTCACCTGATAACCCCAGGAGCCATCGAAGGGATACTCCGCAATACCCATCAGCTCCACATGGGTATATTTCATTTCCTTTAAATATTCTACGATTCTGTCTGCAAATTCACGGTAATTATAAAAGCCCTGCTCTTCCGGTCTTGGATGTCTCATCCAGGAACCAATGTGACATTCATAAATTGCCAGCGGCTCTTTATAATAGTCCCTTTCCTCACGTTCCCTGAGCCACAGATCGTCTGTCCATTTATAGCCGGAAATATCAACCGTTTTTGATGCAGTCCCGGGGCGCATTTCTGCGCTGTTGGCAAAAGGATCTGCCTTATATAGCTTCTCGCCGGAAGGTGCCGTAATAAGAAACTTATACAGCTCCCCTGTTCCTACACCTGGAAGAAAAACCGTCCAGATTCCACCCGCACCAAGCTTTGTCATAGGTGCTGCCTCTTCGTTCCAGCCGTTAAAGGTACCGATCACATGTACGCTGGCAGCATTCGGTGCCCATACACCAAAGAAAGTTCCCTTTCTGCCATTCTCCACTGAAGGATGCGCACCCAGCTTTTTATAAATATCATAATGTGTACCCTGAGCAAATAAATACTGGTCTGCTTCTGAAATAAATACGGTTCCCCCGGTCTGTTTTTTCTTTTCCATGCAGAAAACCCCCCTTGATTTTTAGTAATGCATAAAGTCCTTTTCTCTTAAAACAACCATATCCTCATCATCATATCTCTTGCCAAACAGCACATCAAAGAAATGCTTCGGTGTCTTCTTATCTGCATAATAGATCGCTTCATCCACGATCTCTTCAATTTCTGAGAGTGTTACCTCATGGTCACTGGTCTGCATATCTGCAATTCTCGTATGCAGTGCCAGAACACCCAGCTCATCAATCGCATATTCCTGCTCCAGGGCGTACTTTCTTGCGTATTTAACAAGTGTCTGATCATCCAGTGCTTCCACATCTACCCTGAGATTAAAGATTGTTGCCAGTGCCGGATATTTCGTCAGGAACTTTTCTATCGCCTCCTTTTTATCTTCAAGGATAATGATCAGTCCCTTTCCTTCCCGATTCAGCTCTCTGATCAGGGATTCCACTGTATTCTTCTTCATGGAAGCTGCACCCTCAATGATCAGCGCCCCTCCAAGGAGGCGGTCCAGGGTTGCTCCAACTTCCTTCTTGTTCATATTGCCCCCGGAAATTTTGGCCACCTTGCCTGAAAAATTATTATCAGAAAGCTGAACCTCCTTCACAAGAAGCTTAGCAAGTGCAGTGGTACCTGTGCCCTCTTCTCCTGTGATCACAACATTTCCTGTGTAAGATGCCAAGCTGATATTATCAATTACCTCTACGATCTGCTTTCTTGTTTTCTTGTGATGGATGAACGGAGCGAACTGCTCTCTCTCACTCCTGCTCATTTCACGTGCAGTATAGGAATTCCCTGCCTCTGCTGTTCCCTCTTCTTTCGTTTTTTCTTCTTCCGTTTTTTCCTCTGCTGCTTCTTCCTCAGCAATCTCTTTCTCCGCTGCTTCCTCAGCCGGGATTTCTTCGTCTAAAGGCTTATCCGCTTCCCCGGTCTCTTCCTCTATGATCTCAGCATCTTCTATGACTTCCAACTGTTCTTCCGTCTGTTCTTCCGTCTGTTCTTCCGTCTGCTCTTCCGGCTGCTTTTCCTGCTGCTCTTCCGGCTGCTCTTCCGGCTGTTCTTCAGCCTTCGCCTCTTCCTTTGCATCAATATCAGAAACCTTTACTACCTTGGGGCGCTCTGCTTCTGCTCTTTTCTTACTTTCCCTCACAGCAGCATCCACCATGGCCTTTTCCAGCTCTTCAAGAAGTCCTGTCTTGGTCGCCTCATCAAAGTCTGAGAACAGGGAATCCGTCTGCTTGTGTACGCGCTCCTTGATCTCCTGCAGCATCTTCTGCTCATTGTCTTTCTTCATCTTTTCCCATTCAGCCATAACATCATCAATGCTCAGCTGGCCGGTGATCTGCTTCTCTATCTGCTCTTCCTCCGGAATAGCCAGACTGATCTGTCCGTCATATTCCTGGGAAAGGATATCATCAAAACCTGATGGCTTGTGAAATGTACGGATCACACCCGTATTACTGATCGCCGGATTTGGTGATGCCTCCGGAAGTCTTTCTCTGTCCTTCTGCAGAGATTCTGCCCTGTCGGCCACTTTGGAAACAGACTCCTGCATGGCTGCAATATTCCGCGAGGTCTGTGCATCCTTCTCCACCAGCTCAGAGATCACATCTTCTACCTTAACTTCAGAGGTATTGCCAAAGAATACTTCCTCAGATACAGGATCTGCTGCTTCTGAATCACTGTCAGTCAACATATCCTCACTGATCAGCTGCATTTCATCGGTATCCTGCTTAACAGCAGCCGGTGTTTCCGGTCCGGAAGCTGCAGGAAGTTCCTCCGCAGGCATTTCTGATGCTGTTACCTCATGGATATCTGCTGCTTCAGCAGCTTCTGCCTCTTCTTCCACATCCTGTGTTTCCTTCTGTACGGCATTCTCACGTTCCTCTGCATGAGATGATACCCCCAGAAATTCCTTCATGCTTTCCGCAAGTTCTTTCTGCAGATTGATGGTATTATACTGACTTACATCAACTGTCTTGACTTCGATCTCATCCAGACTCTTGCCCGGCAGCTCCTGGGTAGGATCTGTAAGTACATTCTGCTCCCTGCTGAACTCATCATCCTCTTCCTCTTCTGCTGCCGCCTGTCCGGCTTCCTCCTGAATGGCTTTTCCTTCTGTCACAATATCGGCTTCAATAATGCCGCCGGTATGCTTCATCTGCTCATATTTCGCTTCCTGCTCCTCTGTCAGGGGCTGGTGCAGCTTTTTCAGCTCCAGCGCCTTCAGAACATATCTGCCGTCAGAAAACCAAAGGAACATCTCATCACATTCCTCTACACATTTGGACTCAAGTCCTACCCTGTGATAAAGATATGCCAGTTCATAAGCCCACTTCTCACGGTAATCCTTTTTCTTCAGCTCCTCCAGTACTGCAATTCTCTCTTCCAGGCTGACTTCCTGTGCCTCATAAAGCTTATACTGAAGAATGTATCTGCCAGAGTCCTTCGGCGCAAGCTGCACAAATTCCTTATAGTATTCGATTGCCTGCACATATTCTTCCAGCTTAATGGAAAGCTCACAAAGTGAATAAACAATAGGGCGCCTTCCGCCGCCCTTCTCATAGGCAAGCAGGAGAATATCCCTGCTGTCCTCATATCTTCTGTTGATTTTATATAGATCACTGATCGTACAGAGCATCATCACACTTCTGACCCTGCGCCAGTCAATGGTATCTGCAATCTTAGCAGCTTCCGCATATTCACCGTCAGCGATCAGCGATTTAATCTCTTCTGCACGTACTTTATATTCATACTTATCCAAGGTACTCACCTCATGCTCTCAGATTTATGGACAAAATAACCCGATTTTCATTTTTTAAGTGTACCATAGCATGCCCTTTCTGTCAAAGGACACAAAAAAAAGCACCATCCCCAAGGCTCATATGTCCTCAAAAACGGTACTTGTAAGTGCACCGCCAGGGGCTCGAACCCTGGACACCCTGATTAAGAGTCAGGTGCTCTACCAACTGAGCTAGCGGTGCGTTTCCCTTGCAAAATCTTGTGTATCATTTGCAACGCAAGTGTTATTATAGTATAATGCTTTTTGAATTGCAAGTATTTTTTCAAAAATTTTTAAAAAAATTGAAAATGGAGTTTTTCTTATGATTTTTGATACCCATGCACATTATGATGATGAGGCTTTTCAGGAGGACAGGGACAGTCTTCTCATGAGCCTTAAGGACAATGACATCGGCGCTGTGATCAATGTTGCTGCCGATATGGAAAGCGTAGAGACTACCCTTGCCCTGTCACAGAAGTACTCTTTTGTCTATGCAGCCCTTGGCGTCCATCCTTCCGGCACTGCTGCCCTTACAGAAGAAGACATGCAGCACATCCTGACTCTTGCCACCAGGCACTCCGTGAAAAGGGGTGGTAAAGTAGTGGCTATCGGTGAGATCGGTCTTGATTATTATTATGAAGGGAATGGGGATCCGGAACATACCATTCAAAAGAAATGGTTTGAGCGCCAGCTCTTTCTGGCAAAAGAAGCCGCCCTTCCTGTTATCATCCATTCCAGAGACGCTGCCAGAGATACTTATGATATCATGAAATCCGCTGATGCCGGAAATATTGGCGGTGTTGTCCACTGCTACTCCTATTCTCTGGAAATGGCAAAGAATTTCCTTTCCCTCGGCTTTTCTTTTGGGATCGGCGGCGTACTTACCTTTAAAAATGCCAGAAAGCTCTTTGATGTGGTAGAATATCTTCCGATGGATAAAATCCTTCTGGAAACAGACTGTCCTTATCTTGCCCCTGTGCCAAACAGAGGAAAAAGGAACAGTTCCCTGAATCTTCCTTATGTGATAAAAGCAATCAGTGAGATCAAGAAGCTTCCAGAAGAACAGATCACAGCAGCCACAGAGCAGAATGCCAGAAAGCTCTTTGGCATAAAAGAGTAAGGAGGATACCCATATGCCAACTCTCGGAAATCCGGCAGGAACGCTGGAAATACTGAAAAAATATAACTTTAACTTCCAGAAACGCTTCGGGCAGAACTTTCTGATCGACGGAAATATCCTGAATAAGATCATTTCCTCCGCAGGGATCACCAGGGATGATTTTGTGCTTGAGATCGGTCCCGGCATCGGAACCATGACCCAGTATCTGGCTGAAAGTGCCAGAGAAGTGGTATCTGTAGAAATTGACAGGGCACTGATCCCCATTCTTGCAGACACCCTTTCTCCCTATAATAATGTCACTATTATCAACGAAGATATCCTGAAGGTGGACATTGCCGCTCTTGCCAGAGAAAGAAACAACAGCAGACCGATCAAGGTCGTTGCCAACCTTCCCTACTATATTACAACCCCTATCATTATGGGACTTTTTGAAAGCCATGTCCCTTTAAAAAGCATTACTATCATGGTACAGAAGGAAGTGGCACAGCGCATGCAGGTTGGTCCCGGCACGAAAGATTACGGTGCCCTGTCCCTGGCTGTCCAGTATTATGCAAAACCGGAAATCGTAGCTACCGTTTCTCCGGAATGCTTTATCCCAAAGCCAAATGTCGGCAGTGCCGTGATCCGGCTCACCTGCCATGATAAGCCTCCAGTGACCGTTCCTGATGAGAGATTTCTGTTTGACGTGATCCGTGCCTCCTTCCAGCAGCGCAGGAAAACACTGCCTAACAGCCTTTCTCATGCAGGTCTTCCCGGTATTACCAGGGAGGCTGTAGAGCAGGCTCTCCTGGAAATGGAGCTTTCTCCCTCCATCCGGGGAGAAGCCCTTTCACTGGAGGAATTTGCCGCCTTCAGCAGTATTCTTTATACAAACAGGAAATAAATAAAGATGTCATTGATCGAAGAAATCAGAACCAGACAAAATATTACAAAGGATCAGCTTGTCCACCTTCTTACTACAGAAGATGAATCACTTCTGACCCGTTTAAAAATAACCGCCAGGGCAGTCGCAGACTCCGTTTACGGAAACCAGATCTTTATCCGCGGACTGATCGAATTTACCAATTATTGCAAAAATAACTGCTATTACTGCGGCATCCGGAGAAGCAACACGCGCTCTGACCGCTACCGCCTCACAGAGGATCAGATCCTCTCCTGCTGCCAGAATGGCTACGAGCTTGGCTTCCGTACCTTTGTCCTGCAGGGCGGAGAAGATCCATGGTATAGCGATGATAAGATCTGTGCGGTCGTATCCCGGATCCGTTCCTCCTACCCGGACTGTGCGGTCACACTTTCTATTGGTGAAAAGTCAGAGGAAAGCTACCAGCGCTTCTTTGACGCCGGCGCTGACCGGTATCTGCTCCGGCATGAAACTGCCGATGAAACGCATTACAGAAAGCTCCATCCTGAGGAAATGTCTCTTTCCCACAGAAAAAACTGTCTCAGGACACTGAAAAGAATCGGCTACCAGACCGGATGTGGCTTTATGGTAGGATCTCCTTTCCAGACCATGGACAGTCTTTATGAGGATCTTATGTTTATTCTGGAATTACAGCCGGAAATGACAGGCATCGGTCCCTTCATTCCCCATAAGGATACCCCATTTGCAGACCGCCCCGCCGGCACACTCGACAGAACGCTGCGGCTTCTGTCCATTATAAGGCTCCTGCACCCCCATGTGCTGCTGCCTGCCACCACTGCCCTTGGCACCATTCATCCTCTGGGAAGGGAAATGGGCATACAGGCCGGTGCCAATGTGGTCATGCCAAATCTTTCCCCCACAGATGTACGGGGCAAATATCTTCTCTATGATAACAAGATCTGCACCGGTGATGAAGCTGCTGAATGCCGCTGCTGTATGCAGCGGCGCATGGAAGGCATTGGCTATGAGGTCGTCACAGACAGAGGAGATTTCCGCTGATATCCCTTTTCGTACTGCTGCTTGTACTGCTTCGGCGTCATCCCCTTCCACTTCCGAAAGGTCTTGATCAGGTGGCTGCTATCTGAAAACCCGGTCTCCTGGCTGATATAGCTTAAGTCAAAATCTGTGAACAGCAGCATATCTGCCGCCTTACTGATCCGGATCAGCTCAATATACTCCTTGCAGGAACGTCCATAATATTGCTTGAAATTTTTAGCAAAATAAGAATAGCTCATATTGCACCGGTCTGCCAGTTCTTCCACCCGGATAGGCTCACCGGCATGTGCATCTATGTAAGTCGTGATATCCCGGAAGGAATTGATCTCCCTTGGCTGTCCGGCCAGTTTATCCGTATCAAAACCATTTTCTCTCCAGATACGGATCAGTCCTACCATCAGATCACAGATCCTGTCATGGACAATGATCCCATAACCATAATCTCTTTTCTCAAGTTCTTCCCTGCATCGTTCAAAAACAGAGGCCACTGGCAGATGCCGGAGCTGACTTTCCTGAAAAAAAACATTTGCATGCTCATCCTTGCTCGCACTGCGCAGGATCATGGGAAGACTCGGCGCATAGCTTTTCTCTGTATACAGCCTGTTAGTATCAAATTTCAGCACCTCATATTTCAGTGGTCCATTGGTAACTGCATAGATCCCATGCACCGCCTCCGGATGAAAAATGATCAGATCCCCCGGCTCCAGAATATAATTGCAGCCATCACACTCTATCAGCGCCGTTCCCTCTTTCATATAGATCAGCTCCATAAAATAGTGCCAGTGGGATCGTATGGGAAATGCCATCTGTGAGGTATCATATAAAAATGCCTCATAAGGTGAATCCAGTGTATCATGATATTCAAATAAATACTGCATTTCTTTGCTCTTTTCCAAAATAGATTTATACAATTTTCACATGACTATATTATACCGGACAGACAAGGAAAGTGCTATATTTTTTATTGTTTCAGAAAGTATAATTTTGTAAAAAGGAGTCCGATATGGAACTGATGCAGATGATCAAGGGCATTACCTTTGCCCCCTTTTCCCGCAGAGGAAAGCTGGATACCAAATCCGCAAGAGCAAGTCTTCGCAATCTGAAAAAGCTGACAGGTGCCAACCTGATCATTCTTGTTCCAAACGGACTTCAGGAAACCCCTCAGTCAGAAACCATTGCTCGTGAAACGCAGGCCAATGCCACTGATGAAGAGTTTCTTTCTATCATTGAATATGCTCACAGCCTTGATCTTTCAGTAGCCTTAAAGCCCACTGTCAACTGCATGAACGGAACCTGGCGGGCCCACATCAGCTTTTTCGACAAGGATGTTCCCTGTGAACCTAAGTGGTGTAACTGGTTTGCCTCCTACACCGCATTTCAGCTTCATTATGCAGCCCTTGCTGAAAAAAGTGGCTGCGAAATGTTTATCGCAGGCTGCGAGATGGTCATGAGTGAGCACCGGGATGCTGAGTGGCGAAAGCTGATATCTGATATCAAAGAGGTCTATCACGGACCGGTTTCTTATAATACAGACAAATATCAGGAAGATAATGTTACCTGGTGGGACTGCGTGGATGTGATCTCTTCAAGCGGCTATTACCCTGTAAATGACTGGGAAAATCAGCTTGACCGGATTGAAAGGGTCGTAAAAAAATTTAACAAGCCCTTTTTCTTCGCAGAGTGCGGCTGCATGTCTACCAAAGGCTCCTTTCTCGTTCCCAACGACTGGTGCATCCGTGGGGAGGCTGCTCCTGACGAACAGGCTTCGTGGTACAAGGCCATGTTTGAGGCCTGCAAAAAGCGCCCCTTTGTCAGAGGCTTCTGTATATGGGACTGGGCTGCAAAGCAATATCCTCTATCGGGAGCTGCAGCCAATACCGGCTATGAAATTTACGGAAAGCCTGCTTTGGAAGTCGTACATCACTATTATAAGGAAATGAACTGACATGATTGACTTTACAAGACCAGAGGACATCGACCTGGATGCTTCTGAAAAAGCACTTTTGGAGACCTTTAAAAGAAACGAAGGCAACAGCCTGAAAATACTTCTCAGCATTTATAAGGGATATTACGGAAAGCTGTTTCTTTCCATTGTATTTTTTGCCATCAAGCATTCGCCTGTCTGGGTTCTTCCCATTGTAACGGCAAATATCATCAATATAGCAACAGAAAGACCTGACAACGCAGGTATGAAAATCCTGGTTAATGCGCTGTTCATGTCCTTCTTTATGATACAGAACATTTTTACTAATTATCTGCATACCTGGCTATATGCCAAAACTGTCAGGAGCGTAGAACAGGAGCTGAGAAGCTCTCTGGTCAGGAAGCTGCAGCAGCTCTCCATTTCCTACCATAATGAAATGCAGTCCGGCCGTCTTCAGTCCAAGATCATGCGTGACGTGGAGCAGATCGAAACCCTGTCCTCGCAGATCTTTATCAGCGTACTCAGCATTCTGCTTAATATTATTGTGGCCTTTGGCGTTGTCATCTTTAAAAGCCTGACGGTCTTCCTGTTCTTCCTGGCTACGATCCCGGTTGCTGTCCTTCTGATGGTTTCCTTCAAAAGCAGGATCAAGCAGTACAACTCCGATTTCCGTAAGGAAATGGAGGAAACCTCTGTCAGGGTCATGGAAATGGTGGAGCTGATCCCGGTTACCAGAGCCCACGCCCTGGAAAAGCAGGAAACCTCCAAGATCGACCATCAGCTCAGCAATGTAGCACAGAAAGGGCTGAAGCTGGACATGATCCAGACCTACTTTTCTTCAATAAGCTGGGTTGCATTCCAGCTGTTCCAGGTACTGTGCCTTGCGTTTACCGGTTATCTTGCTTCCAGGGGAAGTATTTCCGTCGGTGAAGTAGTTATGTACCAGACCTACTTTTCCTCTATTGTCAATCAGGTATCCGGTATCATTACATTGCTTCCCATTATTTCCAAGGGACTTGAGTCCGTCAATTCTGTCGGTGATATCCTGCTCTGTCATGACGTGGAGGATAACCGGAATAAACAGAAGATCCAGGAGCTTACCGGTGACATCACCTTTGACCATGTGACCTTCCAGTATCACGATGCCGAATCACCTGTCCTTAAGGATGTCAGCTTCCATATCAGACCCGGTGAGACAGTTGCCTTCGTAGGTGGCTCCGGTGCCGGAAAGACCACGATCCTGAATCTTGTTATCGGCTTTATCAAAACTACAGAAGGCCGGATCCTGATTGACGGTATGGATCTGAATACCTTAAACCTCCAAAGCTACCGTTCCCATATTGCTGTCGTACCCCAGCAGTCGATCCTGTTCTCCGGGACGATCCGGGATAACATCACCTATGGTATGAACCATATTTCTGATGAGCTGATGGACCAGGTGATTAAGGCAGCCAACCTGGAGGAGCTGATCACTTCTCTTCCAGAAGGACTGGATACTCAGATCACAGAGCATGGCAACAGCCTTTCAGGCGGTCAGAGACAGCGGATCTCCATCGCCAGAGCCTTTGTACGGAATCCCAGGATCCTGATCCTGGACGAAGCCACCTCTGCACTTGATACGATCTCTGAAAAAAAGATCCAGGAGGCAATCCACAATCTGGTGCAGAACCGCACGACTCTGATCGTGGCACACAGACTATCGACAATCCGTGATGCTGACCGGATTGCTGTTGTAGGAAACGGTGGTATTAAAGAATTTGGAACCTATGAAGAATTAATGGCTCTGAAGGGCGAATTTTACCGCCTGAAGAACTTACAGATATAATGTTGTTTACTTCGAAAATCTGCAGTCATCCCCCTGACTGCAGTATGATATCCCCCTTATATCCAGAAACAGCCGGTCTTAAAAGATAAGACCGGCTGTTTCTATCAGAATTCCTGATACTACTCCAATGATATAGAGCAGCAACGCAATTCTCAGATTCTCTTTAACATTTTCATTAACACGGAACAACACGAGAAGCCCTACCCCGGCTCCTGCCAGGAGTCCTGCCATCATGGCACCGCCATTTATCATTCCTTCCAGATACAACTGTGTCAGTACCACCGATGCCGCACAGTTTGGGATCAGTCCCACAAGACCTGCGATCACAGGGCCAAGCATCGGTCTGCTGCTGAGCAGTGTTGAAAGACTGTCCTCCCCGATATAACTGATCAGCAGATTCAGGATAAAAGAAACAACCACGATGAAAAACAGGATCTGCAGCGTATGGGAAATAGCTGCCTTCCAGATATTTCCCTGCCCGCAATGACAGTGCTGGTGATCGCACATCTCATCAATCTTCAGGTGCTCCGTTTCTCCCGTTTCCTTATGCTTCTTCTGTAGTACAAGATCGATCACAAAGCCGGCTGCCATACCGATCAGAACCTTAATCGATAGGATCTTAAGTATCGTTCCGATAGCTACCTGATTGGAAATAAATACCGGAAGCATTTCATCTGATGTGGAAAGAAAAATAGATATAAGGGTTCCCAGCGTAATGATCCTTCCTGCATACAGATTAGACGCCGCAGCGGAAAATCCGCATTGCGGCACCATACCAAGAACGCTTCCGATCAGAGGTCCAAAGCCGCCTGCCTTTTCTACCAGCTCCTCCGCCTTATCTCCTGCCTTGTGTTCAATATATTCCATAGCCAGATAGGTCAGGAACAGAAAGGGCAGAAGCTTTAACGCATCTACAAGTGTATCTGCAATAACATCTAATAACATAAAAACTCCTTACTCACAGACTCCTATTTCAGCAGTCTGTATTTACCAATGACCGGCAGCTCCTTGGCCCTGCCATTTGCTGCATTTACAATACCAATGATCATCAATACAAAGAAAGCAATACTGACTGCGCTGAGAATCGTTCCGATAAACGCAAGTCTCCAGCTGATCGCATACAGGATCGCATTCACGATACGGAGCGCGATATTGTATGCTGCAGAAGCGATCAGAAGCAGCAGTCCCTGATTTGCATGATATCTGGCAAATTTGGAATCCTTTGCCCCCAGGATCGGTACCAGCACCAGAATCCCGATATAGGAAAGCACTGCCATAACCTTGTTCTGTTGTATATCTGCCGGGTCAAACTGATCCGTGGTATCCTCGGTATCATTCAGATCCTGGATCGTTTCCTCAAAATTTTTCTTTTCGTTTGTGGATCCACTGGTCTGTGTACCTGATGTACGTGTACTGTCTGCTCCGGCTGTACCATTTTTTCCTGCTGTATTTCCTTCTACTGCAGATCCACAGTTGGGACAGAACCTCACTCCTTCTTCCAGTTTTGCTCCGCGATTCTGACAAAAAGCCATACCTGCTTCCTCCTTTTTACACCTGTCTGTTTCCCAAAAACAGGTTCGCTCCCAAGTATATCACAGATACACCTGAGAGCGCAAATTTTTACTATTAAAACCTCTATGCCCGAAGACGGTCAAATATCGTTGCCAGCAGATAGGAAAGTCCATAGCGCAGCCCTTCCTCGTCCATCCGGTAGTTAGGATTGTGGTGCGGAAATGTGGTGTGCTTCTCTTCATCTGCTGTTCCGATCTCTACAAAGCAGGCCGGACAGTTCTTCTGCAGGGCAGAGAAATCTTCGCCTGGCATAATGGGATTGATGTGCAGAATCGATTCTTCACCCCACAGCTTCTTCAGCTGCTGCTCAACATTTTCGGTCAATTCCTTATCATTAATCACGCTGGAATAGCCTCTTTCAAACTTAAACTCATAAGAAGCTCCCGCTGATTTCGTGATGCCACTGATGATCTCTTCGATCATAGCTTCCATTTTCCCACGCATCTCTTCGGAAAAGGTTCTGGTAGAACCGGTCAGTGTCATTTCACCAGGTATGATATTGTAGGCATCACCTGCATTTACCTGGCATACTGACAGCACTGCCGGCTCGAAAGCTGCCACCCTGCGGGAAAGAATGGGCTGCAGTGCCACAATGATCTCCGCTCCTGTCACGATCGGATCAATGCTCTGCTCCGGCATGGAGGAATGGCCTCCCTTGCCGATCACACGGATATCAAAACGGTCTGTTGCTGAGGTCAGAGCCCCTGCTCGGACGCCATAAGTCCCTGTCGGGAAATTGGAAGACAGATGCAGTCCATACAGCTCGTCTACACCCTCCATAACACCTGCCTCATACAGCTCCTGTGCACCTCCCGGCGGCACTTCCTCTGCATGCTGGAAGATACATACGATACTGCCATGCAGCTCATCCTTATGCTGTTCAAAAATCCTGGCTGCCGCAAGCAGCATGGCCGCATGACCATCATGTCCGCAGGCATGCATAACACCATCATTGACAGAGCAGAATTCCAACTCATTTTTTTCCTGGATCGGAAGGGCATCAATATCGGCACGGATAGCAACCGTCTTTCCCGGATATGCTCCGTGGATAACAGCCACAACACCAGTTTTCACAGGTCTTCTGATGTCCTCTATCCCTGCCGCTTCCAGTTCCCTGCAGAGAAATTCTGTCGTCTGATATTCCTCAAATGACAGTTCGGGATGTTTATGAAGATGACGCCTGTCAGAGATCATCTGCGGCATGACATCATCTACGATCTTTTTTATCATGGACGCTTCCATTTTCTGTTCCTGTCCTTTTCTTAGAAAATGTAATACAGGCTCATCAATGCTGTCATGACCCATACAGGAAGTGACGGAATGTACTTCTTGTCACGCTCAAACAGGGCACGAAAAATATTGATAAACATATATACGAACATACCGATCACAATACCGCCTACATAATCTGACATATATACGGTGGTCAGCCACATAGCTGCAACTGGCAGGAACTCAATCGGCTCAAAGTCCAGATCCTTTACAGTCTCCAGCATGGAAATACCAACGACTACCAGTGCTGCACCGGTTGCTGCGCCTGGGATCATCAGGAACAGAGGGCTTACGAAGCAGCAAAGCAGAAACAGAAAAGAGGTTGCTACATTGCTCAAACCTGTACGGCTTCCGGATTCAATACCAGATGCTGACTCTGCAAAACAGCTTACCGTGGAAATACCAAAAATAGAACCTACCAGTGTGGAGCAGGAGTCTACCAGGAATACACGGCCAAATGCAGGGAAGTTTCCATCCTCATCCAGCAGGTTTGCCTTACCGGCAAGCGCAAATCCGGAACCCATGGTTCCAAAGAAGTCGTTGATCAGAAGCATCATGATCAACGGTACGAAGCTCAGCTTCAGTGCGCCGAAAATATCTACCTGGAATGCTACATCTTTAATGGCACCGAATCCACCAATAGTGAAAATAGATTCCGGAAGAACAGTAACACCCATGGGGATTCCGATAATAGTGGTCAGGATGATACCGATCAGAAGTGCACCACGGATCTTGTACTCACGTCCATTGATATTGAACTTTACATAAGTAAGCACAAAGCAGATTGCGATACCGATCACACCAAGGATCGTGCTCTTTGCATGATAATCGCCATAAGTAAGTCCTGATTCTGTTGCTGCATAAAGACCGCAGGAATTCATACCTACACGGGCGATCAGGAAACCTACAGAAGCTGCCAGACCGATCTTGAGGTTCTTTGGCAGACATCTTGCAAAAAGCTCTCTTAAGTTAAATAAGGAAACCAGAATAAATACAATACCTGAAATAGCTACAATACCAAATGCCTGTGCATAGGTAGCAGTACCATCTGCAACCCATCCTGCGATCAGTCCGGGAATGACAAGTACCGGTGCAAGGCAGATCGGGGTATTGGAATATAATCCCATAGCCAGACAGGCTGCTGCTGTTACAAGTGCGGTACAGATCAGTACACCCGTCAGATTAATTCCGGGAATCGCTGACATTGACCAGGTCATATATGCGAGGATATATGCCATTGTTGCAAAGGTTGTTGCGCCACCGATCAGCTCAGTACTGATAGATGAACCACGCTCTGTGATTTTGAAAAAATCATCCAGTTTTTTCTTCATGTTTTTGTCCTCTCTCATTTTGTCTATCTCACAAATCTCCTTGTTTTATCCCGAGATCAGCAAGCAATGTGATAAAGTCTGGCTGCATTTTCCCTTGCGGTATCCACAACCTCCTGAGGAGTCATGTCTCCTCTGATCTCTGAAATGGTTTCTGCCACTTTGGCGATCATATCCGGTGTCGCCGGCATCTCCATTCCATAGTTTGGTAAAAATGGTGCATCCGTTTCCAGGAGGATCAGTTCCTTCGGGCACTCTCTGGCAAGCTGCACAAGACCGTCACTTCCCGGGTAAGTGATCTGGGGGCCAAAGCCCATGTAAATTCCCATTTTGATAAATTCTCTTGCATATGCAATAGGGGAAAAGATACGATGGATCGCTCCTCTGATATGATAATCCTTCAGAATACGCAGTGTGTCTTCATCTGCCTCACGGTTGTGGATCACAACCGGCAGATCCAGCTCTTCTGCCAGAACAAGCTGTTCTCTGAAACATTTCTCCTGAATGGCCGGATCCGGATGCTCTTCATATCCGTAGTCCATTCCGATCTCGCCAATGGCTACTACCTTCCTGCGCTCCGCGTACCCCCGCAGTGTCTCAATATAATCTTCAGGAAGATTCGCTGTCTCATTAGGGTAAATACCAACAGATGCATATACCATGTCATATTTCTCTGCCATCTCGCAGGAACGGAGACTTGAAGGAAGCTCTGAGCCTGAGTTCATGATCACCACAACACCTGCTGCCTGCTGCTCTTCCAGCACCTGATCCAGTCTGTCTGCAAAGCAGGGATCGTCCATATGACAGTGAGTATCAATGATTCCTTTTAACATAATTTCCTCCATGATCGGATAATCATTCTCTAATTCCTTATTTATCATAGCAAAATTGTAGGTACTTTCAACACTTATTTAATTATGGTAATATAATAGAAAATACATTGTCCAAAATCAGAATAGAACATAAAGAATCAGATGGGAGACTTCAAATATGAAACTAGCTGTTTACTTCCCAGGCGTCGGCTACCACTGCGATAAACCTCTGCTCTATTACGCCAGAAAAATTGCTGCTGCCTGCGGCTTTGATCAGCATATTACTTTATCATATACAACACAGATCCGGGATCTCCTCGGAAATCCTGCCAATATGAAAGCTGCTTTTCTGGAGCTGTATGAGCAGGCGGAGAGTGCACTTGACAAGACATCAGTTTTCTCACAGCAGTCAGGCGTGGCTTCCTGCTGTGACGAAATCCTCTTTATCTCAAAGAGTGTTGGTACTGCCATCGCTGCCCGTTATGCCAGTGAACACAGCCTCCCCTGCCGGCATATCCTGTATACGCCGCTTGCAGAGACCTTTGCTTTTCATCCCCGGAATGGAATCGCCTTTACAGGAACTGCCGATCCCTGGGTTAATACCGCAGTGATCCGGCAGCAATGCCAGGAACATCAGATACCGTTTTTTCTCTATGAAAATGCAAACCACTCACTGGAAACCGGTGATGTATTCCGGAATCTGGACATCATGAAAGAAGTTATGCAGAAAACAGAAAAATTTATCAGAAAAGGAATTGGAAATCACTTATGACAAACCAGGATGAACGTTTAAAAGGAAATGAAAAAATAGAAACTGCTATTGCTGCTCTTCAGCAGGAGCCCAGCGATGAGCTGCTGGCACACACACTGACTATCATCAGACGGCGAATGAAGGAACAGGGGCAATTTATCCTGGCAGTTGAACCTGCCGCTGCCGGAACCCAGATCAATGTACAGGCTGTAAAAGCTCCGGACGGCACCACCTGGTGGGCCACCTTCACCAGCTTTGACGAGGAATTAAAAGGAAGTGGAAGTGTCATGTCCACCTTTCTCACAGATATCCGGCAGCTGTTTGAAGCTGCCCTGAAAACAGAAGAAATCAAAGGAGTTATCCTGAATCCCTGGAACCGCACCCTGATGCTGGATAAGGGCCTGATTAGGATTATCATTGGCTGAAAATCGGATATTTTCGCAAACGCAGATACTTTTTGATGGACAATTCATTTCTTTGCCCTTCTGTACTCTGAAGGGGTTAAGGAATACACCTGCTTAAATGATCTGCAGAAATAATCTTTATTACTGAAGCCCGTATCTATTGAAATAGCACTTACCTTCTTTTCTGTATTACTAAGAAGTAATGCTGCTTCCTTTAGCCTGTAGCATATCAGATAATTGACCGGAGATGTATTCAGCACATTCCGAAATAAATTCAGGGCAGTACTGGTACTCACATTACCAGCTTTAGCAATATCTGAAAGGGAAATTCTTTCCGTGTAATTCAGGTGAATGAACTGCATCATCATTTGTAATCGTGCAAGTGATGATGAATTCATACTTTGAATTTTCGGGCAGCAGACAACATTTGACGTTATGTGTTCCCATATCTTTTGTATCTGAACAGATATCTGAAGTTCATTTATTTCACATCTGCTGAGCTGTATAAGCCTTTGTATCTCAGACAGTATTTCTTCCTGCCACTCCTGTGAAGAAGAAAAAATATAATAATCCAGAGATGCGTTCAAAAAGGGTAACACAAATTTCTGATAGATCAGGCTTTCTGTCGGAGCAATCAGAGATGGAAGAAAGAGAAAATTAGGAATTGCAGCGTTGTTTTCGGAATGCATTTTATGAAGAACCCTAGAATTGATAAAAATTCCCTGTCCCTTAGACAAATCAAAATTCTTTTCCCCTATATGAAAGTGAACCATACCAGCTTCGATATATACAAATTCAAATTCAGCATGCCAATGCCAGTCAATACAGTTAAAATCAACTTTTCTATCTGTGACATGGCAGCCTCCGCACAACCCGTTTTATGATATTCTACAGTATATTGACGAAATAATACAGTGAAAAAGAAATAAAAATATTATATAGTACTATTTAATGGTGCTGAATAGATAAATACACCAAAGAGCTACGAGGAGAAAAATCGATGAAGAATTATAAAAAGACAAAATTAGCGTGTTATTTAGGATTTATCACACAGGCAGTTGCTGCAAATTTTGCACCTTTACTATTTCTGAAATTTCATACAGATTACAACATTTCACTTGGAAACATTGCCCTGATATCAACCTTCTTTTTCTTTACCCAGCTTTTGGTAGATTTATTCTGTGCCAGGTACGTAGACAGAATTGGATACAGAGTATGTATTGTTGCTTCTGAAGTATGTTCGGCTGCAGGACTCATTGGTCTGGCATTTTTACCGGAAATACTCCATTCTCCATTTATCGGTATTATTATAAGCGTAATCTTATATGCAATCGGAAGCGGCCTGATCGAGGTTTTAGGAAGTCCCATTGTGGAGGCATGTCCATTTGAGAACAAGGAGGCTACTATGAGTCTTCTACATTCCTTTTACTGCTGGGGAGCAGTTGGAACCATACTTGTTTCGACAGTTTTCTTTCTGCTGTTTGGAATTGACAGTTGGAAATGGCTTGCTGTTATTTTTGCGCTGATCCCTGCTGTTAATATTTACAATTTTGCAACCTGCCCGATTGAATCCTTAGTAGAGGAAGGGCAGGGAATGGGCATCAGGAATTTATTTTCAAAACCCATGTTCCTGATTGCCATTGTGATGATGGTCTGCTCCGGGGCGTCCGAGCTTGCCATGGCACAATGGGCATCTGCATATGCAGAATCAGCACTCGGCCTCTCAAAGACAGTTGGAGATCTTGCCGGTCCTTGTATGTTTGCTGTGACAATGGGAATTTCGCGAGTGCTGTTTGGAAAAGCCTGTGACAAAATAAACCTGGACAGATTTATGATTGGTTCCGGTATCTTATGCTTTATCTGTTATGTATTAGCATCTTTTTCAGAAAATCCGATGATCGGACTTGCAGGATGTATAGTATGTGGGTTTTCTGTAGGAATCATGTGGCCGGGAACAATCAGCATCTCTTCAAAGGCATTTCCAACAGGTGGAACTGCAATGTTTGCACTTTTAGCAATGGCAGGTGATCTTGGCGGAAGCATAGGTCCTGCCATTGTAGGAAAGGTTGCAGACATATTTGGAGGCAGTATTCATGTGGGCATGCGCGTTGGGCTCCTGTTCCCAGTCATATTATGTTTTATGTTAATTTTATTCAATAGTCTGAACCACAACTGAGCCACTATGATCTGACTTTTTCTGTAGGCGTTTTCTGATACTGCAACCCGGTGCGACTGTCCCGGAGTATAATTAAAGATCTGGTACTCATTGCCTCTGAACAGGCAATTCTCAAAGCTGACCGAAAGAGAGTCCTGACAGGTTATGAATGCCAAATTTCTTGACCTTGGTGCAAAACAGCATCACGGGAACGATCGGTTCGATAACTGTCAGCATGGGCAGCATAAATACCGATGTTAATTAAATCTTTTCCTTTGAATTTATTGTTGCTTTTCATATTGTTTTTCTTTCTTTTATACTTTCCAGCCAACGGCCAGTTCTCTGGACTCCACGAAGCGGCGGTAGATGCCACCTTGGTGCATCAGCTCGTCATGGGTACCGCTTTGGACGATTTTACCGCCGTCGATCACCAGAATATTATCGGCATGGCGAACGGTTTTCAGGCGGTGGGCGATCATCAGGATGGTTTTCTCTTTTGTCAATGCTTCGATAGCGGCGGTCAGTTCCTGCTCGCTTTCCGGATCAACATTCGCTGTGGCCTCATCCAGGATGATGATAGGCGCATCCTTCATGATGGCACGGGCGATGGAAATGCGCTGCTTTTCGCCACCGGACAGGCTGGCTCCGCCCTCTCCGATGATAGTTTCATAGCCATCGGGCAATGCCATAATGAAATCATGGCAGCAGGCTTTTTTCGCCGCTTCGATGACCTTTTCCATGGGTGCATCCGGCTGGCCGAAGCGGATGTTGTTGGCGATGGTGTTCTGGAACAGATAGACACTCTGGAACACAAAGCTGAAATTGCGCATCAAACTGTCCATGCTGTATTCCTTTACATCCACACCGCCTAAGCTAACGCAGCCCTTGTCCACATCCCAGAACCGGGCGATGAGATGGCAGAGCGTTGTTTTACCACCACCGGAAGGACCAACGATGGCTGTGGAGGTTTTCTGCGGAATATGCACGGAAATGCCGTCAATAGTCTTTCGCTTGTCGTAGGAAAACTCCACATTTTCCACATCAATATCATAGTTGGTGGGCGTAATGTCCTGCCCATCAATGTCCATCGTAGGTATATCCAGCACGGACTGTGCCTTGCTCACATTCAGGTCAACATTTCTAAGAAGTGCCGAGTAACTGCCAGCACTGTCCAGCGCACCGAATAGGATAAAGGCGGCAATGACCATGACTACGGCGTTCAGCAGTTCCATACTGCCGTTCAGATAAAATGCAACGGACACCGCTGCAATGACCACGCCGATGATCTTGGCAGTCAGGCTTTGCATAAACATGATGGGAACAAAGGTGATCTCCAATTTTATGTTTGCCGCTGTGTTTTCGTCAATGGCCTGATTCAAAGCCTTGCTCTTTTCTCCGGTCAGATTGTAAGACCTGACTTCCGCGATACCCTGAATGTACTCCAGCACCTTTTCCACCAGCTTTCGGTCAGAAGCATCCTTTACCGGTGCGACCGTCTTTGCTTTCTTCTGCAAGTAGCCGTTGACGGCAAAGAACAGGAACACACCAATTACGGCGATGCCGCCAATCCGCAGGTCAAAGGACAAAATCATCAGCGCAACTACCGCCGTGGTCAAAATGCCCTGGGTCACCATCATGACGACACGGGTGGCAACGTCTGCCAGAGCCTCCATACTGTTGGTGGCGACAGAAGTAATGTAGCCCAGGCTGTTTTGGTTGAAGTAGCCCATGGGCAGATACTTCAAATGCTCGGCAATTTCGATACGCTTGTCGGCACAGGTGCCGTAGCCCGCCTCGCATTGGAGCATGGTGGAGCGGTAATTCGCAAAGGCATTGCCTACGATACTAAACAACATAATACCGAAGGACAGCAAGATATGCTGTACCGTCAGATTTCCGATCAAAACGCCATGTAAGGTCACGGCAATAGCCGGAATTTTCAAAGCCTCAAACAGAGCTTTCAGCACACCGAGGAAAATGGACTTTGTAAATTTGCGTTTGTTGATTTCACCACAAAAATCGAAAAAACGTCTAAAAATCTGGATCATTGTGCTGCACCTCCTTCCGTCGTATCCCGCACAGCAATATGAGAACGCCACATCTGTGCATACAGCCTGTCCTTTTCCAGCAGCTCCTGGTGGATACCACTGGAGCGGATATTGCCATCCTCCACCACAAATATCCGGTCGCTGTTGGTGATGGTGGAGAGCCTGTGGGCAATGACCAGCAGGGTCTTTCCTTTTGTCAGCTTGGCTACGGAGGACTGAATGAGGGCTTCATTTTCCGGATCGGTAAAAGCTGTTGCCTCATCCAGAATGACGATAGGAGCGTTTTTCAACATGGCACGGGCAATGGCGATACGCTGACGCTCGCCACCGGAGAGATGCCCACCGGCACCGCCCACAACGGTCTGGTAGCCATGCTCCAAACTCATAATAAAGTCATGGCAGCCGCTCTTCTTGGCCGCCTCAATGACTTCTTCGTCCGTTGCATTCTGGTTGCCCATACGAATATTTTCCATAACGGTGGTGTCAAACAGGTAATTGTCCTGAGAGACATAGGCAATGTACTGATTGTAGTCCTGCTGGGTCATTTGGCGAATATCCATGCCGCCGATAGAAATACTGCCGCTTTTTACATCCCAAAGTCCGGCAATGAGCTTTGCAATGGTGGATTTGCCGCTGCCGGAAGGACCAACGAGGGTGTTGACCGTGCCTTCCCGAATGGTCATGTCGATACCATGAAGCACCTCTTTTTCGTGATAGCCGAAACTCACTCTATCCAGCACGATGTCGTTATTGTTCGGCACTGCAGTGGATACCTGCGGGCGTTCCTGTTCCTCCTGCTCCAAAATGCCGGTCACTTCTCCGATGATGGTACTCAGCTTTGCCAGATCGTCGCCGTAGGACATAACTGTGATCAGGGATGCGATCAATCCAACGGAGAACAAAATGACCTGAATAAAGGTATTGGCATCCAACGTACCGGCACGGAACAGCAGACCGCCGATGGGAAGAACCGCCACCATGGTCGACGGGAAAATGGACATGGCAAGGCAGAAATAAATATTGCATCGCTGCATCCATTCCACATAACAGCTTGCACCCTCTTTGGCGGCGACCACGAATTTCTCATAGGAGCTTTGTGCCTTGGCAAACGCCTTGATGACCTCAATGCCGTTGATATACTCTACTGCGGTATCATTGAGTATCTTGGTTTTATCCACGGTGTTCTGATAGCTTTCCGCATAGCCACGGGTCATTCCTGCATAGCACCCGAATCCGATGGGCACTGTTACCAGCACAGCCAGAGCCATACGCCAATCCAGTACAAAGAGATACACCAGCAGGGCAATAGGCACCAACAGGTTTGATGTAAATTCGGGAATGATATGCGCCATAGTCGTCTCAATGCTGTCGATGCGCTCCACCAGTACATTTTTCACCGAGCCGGAGGGCATATCCAGCACCGTGCCCAGCGGCACACGAGTCAGCTTCTCACATACCCGTTTGCGGATGTTGCCCAACACCGCAAAGGTCGCCTTGTGAGAAAGTGTGGTGGAAATGCTGTGAAAGCCGCATCGCCCCACCCAAAGAAGCGCCATCGCAAGGCAGTGTTGTAAGTAAATATTCATGTCCCGGCATCCACCCAGTAAATCGCCAATCATATTCGCCATGACGAAATAGGGCAAAATGCCGCAAATCACGCCGCACACAGCACTGAGAACGCTGAGTACATAACGGGAGCGATATTCTCCCGCAAAGTCCCAGATCCATGTTGCTGTGGAGCGTTTTATTTTTGTGTTCATGTTCTACCTCCTGTCATTTCTGTATTCAGCAGGGGTCGTATCAAAGATTTCCTTGAAAGCCGCTGCAAATTTACTTGGGTTATCGTAGCCGACAGCAGCTGCAATCTCAATAATCCGCTTTTTATGGTCTGTTACCAGCATGGACGCTGCCACATTCATCTTGTAGTTGCGGATATAGGTATAGATGGGGCTGCCATACACACCCTTGAAGCCGTTTTTCAGGGTCGCTGTGCTGAGATCAAATTGCTTTGCCAGTTCTTCGGTGGTGTAATTTCGGGTCAAATCGTCGGTCAGCAGCTTATGCACTGCCTTGATCTTCTCAGTTTGGCTGGAATAGAAGTACGGGCGTTCATCCGCAGCACCTTGCAATCCTCAGTCTCCACCATTTCTTCCAGATTGTCACCCATGTCCGTACTGTGAAACATCGCCCATGGATTGTACTCATTTTTCAATTTCACACCTCCTTGAAGGAAGTTAGAGTAGACTAACCCAAGTTGATTAAGGGAAGCCGGTTTTCACGGCTTCCGTAGTAATTATATTCATTTTGCAGTTTGCGTTCTAATCCGATCCGCTTTTTTCGCTCCATTTGGTAAAAAATATTTGCAGCAAAGCTGAAATTCTTATCCCAACACCACATCCAGCGCCATCATCACGCTGAATCCCAACGCAAAGGATAGGTAATTTCAAGAATATGATCTGATATTGTCAAATTCCGTAAATTCCATTGTCTATTTCTCCGCTCTCTTTTTGTAGCCGCAGTCGCAGTAGGCATCGCCGCCCGCAAGGGTACATTCCCGCACAAATTTTGATGCGCCGCCCGCTTCGCTCATGGCGTAGTCCAAAGCGCACATAGCCGGAACAAGGTCAAAAAGCCCCAACTCCTGCATCAGAGTGCAAATACCACATTTCGTGAACCTTGCTTCGTATCCGCTGTCATCGGCATAAGGTAGATACTCCATGTTCCACGAGTACGGGTTGCGGTCAGCGGCATGGAAAGCACCAGCGCACCGAGCATGACACAACCGACGATGTTCATCTGAAAACGGTCGCCTTTTTCAAACTCCGGCAGGTTCCGAATGATTTCTTTGTATTTTCCCTTTGATTCCACCATGACCGCTTGGGCTTCCGTCGGTGTCAGTTCAAACACGGCAGTCAAATTCCGCTGAAAGGATTTCCTGAAAAACAACCATATTCCCAAAGGCATTCCTATGTATTTCATATCGTAGCCTTCTTCCATGATTCAATGGTGGCTGTGATACGCCGATCAATATCCACACGAGCCGATTTGCATTCTTTCGGATGCTTCTTCGCACTCTGAAACGCCATTTTCACAAACAGACTCGCCCCAACAGGCAGCATGATCTTTATCAGTCCTTCGGGGAAAACAAAGTGCGTAGCATAAGGATATACCGCTGTTTCTACTTCACAGGTGTGTGGGCGTTCTGCCAATCGTTTTTCCATGCGCCGAATGTATTTCGCTGTGTCCCACAGTACATCATCCTCTGCGCCAATGAGCAGGAGCTTACCCTTGATATTTTCTACCTTGATGAACTCAGCTTCTGTAATAGGATGTGCCTTTTCGGAATCGTCAAAAAGCTTCCATGAGTTGACCATATCGCCGGTACGCTTGGTTTCGGTGGCAATACACTGCCAATACTGCGGGTGTTGATAAACAAATGGCATATAAGGCAACGGCTCTCCTTGGTAGGAAAAGAGCGATTCACCCTCAATAGGCCATTCTTTGCAACCATCTTTCTTGCCCTGCATGAATCCCTGCCAGATAAAATCGCTGGGTGTCATGCCGATGGTCAGGGTAATATCCGGGAAGTAGGTTGCCGCCGTCAACGCCAGTGTACCCGTTGTAGATGCACCCACAATACCTATTTTGCGGATACTGTGGTTTTTCAGCCAGTTAATTGCTGCCTCCACACGCTCCAATGGATAGTTGTGATGACCATAATCCTTTTTTGCCGGGGACATGGTGAGAACATTGATGTCCTGCTTCAAAAGCCATTTCACGCAGGAACGAGCCATGTAATCCTCCGGGTCATCTCCTATCATAGCGATCATGGCACAGTTAGAGGGTGTTTTACACGCCCAATATGCGCCGTAAAAGCCGTCCTGTTCTGTGTCAAAATGTAAATGTTTCATTTATGTATTCCTCCTAAATCCCGCCTCATCCACATATTCTGTGTGCTCTTTCAGATATTCATCCCTGTCTCCGCAGATGGTATAATCACACTTGCACCCGTCCGCACAGGTGGTCATCCGCACCAGCCATGCGTGGAGCAACTCCATGGCGGCATAGTCCGGATTGCACATGGCCGGCATAACTTCCAATAGGTCATGCTGCTTCGCAAATTCCGCAATGGGGCAGGCAGTAAATTCGTAATAAATGGGCTTATCTTTCTCGTAGGGTGCAACGGACATTTCATAGTCATGCCATGCGTTGCACTTCTTTTCCGATGCAGCAGAGCGATTTTTGCCCGAATCTGCTTCTTGCATGGCTTGGAGTACAGAACATGGCAGGTACGATCAAATTGAAGATCTTCGTCTTTCATCCGAGTTTCTCCTGTTTCTGTCCGGTCACGCAAAGCCAGTCTTTTTTATTCTTGTGAATTTGAATATTTGTAAATCCGGCTTCTCTCAGTGCTGTCTTTAACTGCGCATCCCGATAAATGGTCATGCCGTCGATAAGCTGTGTCCACTTATCGTTCTTGTCGGTATCACCGGTGGCCTCGTTGCAGATGAAGAAGATACCACCAGTTTTCGTCACCCGATATACTTCACGGAAACAATCCACCAGCCCCGGCCAAAAATAGACGGTTTCAAAGGCAGTGACCACATCGAATTTATTATCTTCAAATGGCAGCGCCGCAACACTGGCCTCCAACACACAGCAACGCCCCTCCGAAATTGTCTTTGCGTTCAGCCTTTTGGATTTCTCCACACTGACGGAGGAATAGTCAATGCCGGTCACAGTTCCATTCGCGCAGAGTTTCAGCAGCTTGCGAAGATTTGCACCACCACCGCAGCCGCAGTCTAAAACTGCTGCATCTGTGGACAGGCTCAGGAAAGACATCCCCCAGTCTGCCAGCTTGCCATGACCGCTGTTCATCATGGCTACCATAATTTTTCCGCCAAGGCCTTCTGGCTTTTTCGTATTTTCAAAGAATGACATCTTATTTCCTCCCCACCAGCAAACAAACCACGCAATGCCTTTCACATTGCCAATTTCCACGGCATCATACATTTCTTTCAGCCGTACTTTCAAACTATCCACCGTCTCATAAGGCGGTGTGAAATCCATTTAGGGACAGGGCAGTGTCTGATAAACCGGCAGTGCTTTTTCAAGATAAGCATCACATTTCGCCTTGTTCATATCCCACACCAGACGGCACACCGCTTTTCCACTCAGCGTGGTGCAGGTGATCATGCCGTCATAAAGGCTGTTTCCTCCTGTATAGTAGTTAGCTCTCTCTAACTCATGGCCTTTTGAAAAGCCGCCAACCGGCAGCTTTTCGATTTAATCAAATAATTCTTTGCAGGCACCATGCACCAGCGTTTCCAAAACCTGCGGATACAGTTTGCCAATTTCGCCCTGATGGGAAACGGTTAAGATCAGCCCACGAATAGTGGCGGTAGCCAGTTCCATTCCACCTTTCGGCATAAGCTCACTCGCCTCCAGAATTTGACGAATATGGATTTCATCATCGTGATAGTGGGCATCTTTGATGTCCTCCGGTATCCGTCGCAGCAGATACTCCGCATCATTTTCGATAAAGGTCATAGCTTTGGTATCGGAAAGGTATTTACAAGCAGCAAGTATGATTTTTGCAGCCCGCTCGGTCGGAGGAAGTTCAGCATTGTCCTGCAAAGCTTTCTCCGCTACAGCATAGGTTTCTGTATGGATGTTTTCCAGCACGGCAAAGAAAAGCAGTTCCTTTGATGGAAAAAACTTATAGAATGAACCCTTTGCAATGCCAGCCGCTTCGGTGAGTTGCTCCACCGATGTTTTCCGCATTCCGATAGTCACGGCACAACACAGTGCTTCATCCAGCAAATCCTTGCGGATCATTTCATTTTTCTGCTCTGTAAACGCCAAGTGATAACCCCCAAGCAAGTTTGACTGTTTTTGTTCTTTTAGTCATAATTGTATTCGTTGTATTCACGACTGTCAATAGGATTCAAAGAAAAGTTACAAATGCTGGAAAAATTTTGTTTTTATCAATTTTCCCAATATCCGGGACAAGACAGGAATAGAATTTCTCTTTATCTCATGGCAATATCATGGTAATCTATCTGTATCTTTAAAAATGAGGAACATACTATGCATACAAAACTTACTATACCGGAAAGACTGAAAGCTTTGAGAGTCTCAGAAAAAAGAATGTCGTTGCAGGAGTTATCCGATGCTACCGGTATCC
>ERZ1673743.197-NODE-197-length-107412-cov-15.368826_pt1 | contig 107412 bp, 93 predicted proteins | sample MGYA00580197_ERZ1673743 | MGnify/ENA primary metagenome ERZ1673743 (study PRJEB41218, sample SAMN15661795) | gut metagenome | host: Homo sapiens | place: Canada: London | collected 2015-08-20/2019-03-30 | study: EMG produced TPA metagenomics assembly of...
GCAAATTTAACACTTTTCGAAAAATCTATGCACCGGAAATTCGGCTTGACCCCAATGAGGGCCTTGCCTTAAATTAATAACATTACAGCTATTGCAGGAACATTATTAAATATATGCAGCCCCACACCCCACCAAAAGCCAAGATTTACCCGGTAATATGTTATTGCACATCCACCGAAAAACGGGACGCTGATAACGCATAGCATATATGGAATAAGGGTATAATCATAATTAGAGAAAGCTATAAGATGGAGAAGTCCGAATGCTATGGCTGTAACATAAATTGATGGTTTTAAATATTTCCTTTTTAATGAATTCCAGAAAGAATCTGTAGTGAAGAAATAGATTGCTGAAAACAATGCTACTATTGCGAAAACACAGGCGGAAGCATAGGTGATAGAAATGGAATACATATGTTGCCAAAGAATATATGCCGGAATGGAGGATGCCGCCAATGCCACTTGCCATCTTCTGAAAGATAATCCCAGACGGAATATACATTCTTCCAGTAATGGCGCGGCAATACTGACTGTCAACAATACATAAATAGTCGACCCGATTTTCTTTGCCGTTTCCGGATTACCTGTGAAACTTGTCTGCGACTCCGGGTCAATACCGCACGTCTTATAAATAGCGACACATCCGATAATCAGAAGCATCGCAACAATCCGACTAAACAGCCAGAACAACAAACCGTATCCGACAATCCATTTCTGAGAATGGATCCGGAAATCATCCGTACGCGAAAGAATGAATTTCATAGCTCCTTCTCCCAATTTACCAGATTGTTAATTTGGTTAATATTACTCCTATACCACACGTATTCAAGAGCAAATCCCAATACAGTAAGTCCCCAGACAAAAATCATTCTCCAGGTGTTAATGAACATTGGAGTTAGGGAGAGCCATATCATCAACGGAATTATTACTACAGCAGTCGCAAGTTCAATATTGCGATACATATTTTTTATCGATATGACAGTCATAAGAATATCCTTGTTTGTATAGTCCCATAGATTGACAACCTTGATGGAACAGTATATCCTGATTCCATAGATAATAGCGATGAAAATAGTCAAGCAAAAAGCAATAAGCCACCAATATGGGAATTTCATTGGCGACCAGAATGGCGAAAGAGCCATGAGGATGAGGCAAATTATTGAAAAAACACCATCCCACCGAGCTCTTGTCAAAAGTCTTGATTTTATGTCATTCCTTTTTGCAAGTAAACCCTTTGCCACATCCTCACTGATTTGCGAGTCAATATGAGGCTTAACAGACTTCCAGGTTGTTCTTAAATCTTCAAGTTCCATAATTAAACCTCCTTTCTTGATGATATTTTTTCCTTAATGCGATATAAACGTGATGCGACGGTATTCCTCGGAATCCCCATATTTGAGGCAATTTCTTCATAACTCAACTCATCAAGCCACATTAATATCAAGGCTTTTTCCATAGGATTGAGTTGTGATATTTGAGCGTAAAGCCATTCTAACTGTTCTCTCAGCGCTTTATCGTTGTCATCTTGAAAATGAAAAGTTGGAATGTTGTCAAAAGATACTGTCTTGACTTTTGGTGTAAGCTTCCTTAAGGAAAACAGACAAGTGTTGATGCACACTTTATATACCCATGTCACTTCAGAACTCTCCTGTCGGAAATTACGATACCCTTTGAACAGCGAAATCAGGACCTCCTGTCGTAGGTCCTCAAATGGCACCTCGCTCGTTGCATAGAAGAAACAGACACTGAAAATTACCTTTTCGTGTCGTCCGACCATCGCCGTGAAAGATTTATTATAGTCAGAATTATTCATCATCTGTTTCTCTTTACAAAGTTAGTTGCAATTTAATGGGAATAGTTCCCTCTTATGCTGAAAATGCGGTCAGGGGACCATATAAATCTTTCGGATCTCAAGTAAATCGGCTGCAACTTTTACATCGGTTCCGGCGCATACCCATATATTTTTTCGCGCATTAACTTTGTGTATGCAGTAAAACAAAAGCGCTGCACCTGTCGTCGGCGCAGCGCTTTTGTATTGATTGAAGTCGGATGTATTTATTTGCGGACAATCACTTTGGCTGCGGTGATCGAACCGTCGGCATGGTGCGACACCTTGATGCAGACTCCGTCGGCCGGCGCGGCAAGTTTCACGCCGTCAAGGCCGAAGTACTCTGCCGAAACGACGGGGCTGTCAGCCACGGCATCGCTGACCGAGTTGCGGAACACGAATGTATCGGTCGGCGAATACGTTATATTGTCGCCGTCCTTGTACACCGCACGGACACCGATCGAATCCATGTCCTCTATAAAGAACACGAAGAAGTAACCGCTCATCGACATGATCAGATCGCTCTGGAAGTTGTAAGGAACATCTGTAAGATCCTCTTCCAGGAAGTAATCGTCTTTTTTAAACGTATAAGGTTCTCCGTTCTTGAATACTGTATAGTACAGCTTTTCGGTGTCGAGAGGCTGGCCTTCGGTATCTACGGCGTCCAGCGTGAAGACCAGAGCGCCAAGGCCTTCGGTCTCGGTCCAGGCCTCGGTGCCTTCCTCGGAGCGGTCGATCACGGGAGCTGCGGGAGTCTTCACACCGGCTACGTAGGGCGTCATGACGATATCGCTGAATACGCGGTTGTCGTTCAGATCCACAATCTCATCACCCAGATTGATGATCATTGTTCCGTCGACTTTATATCCGTCGGCAGTCTTCTGTATTGTCAGATGGTCGATCAGCTGACTCTTGTCTTCGCTGAGCCCCATTATGTATGTGAAGTAATTGTAAGTGACACCGGTATATGTCGCCGGAACGGTCACGACGTCGCCGGCAAGTGTGCCCTTGACCCATGCTTCGGGGATGAACGTGTTGAACCCCTTGAACCATACGTCGTTGCCGTCGGTGCCGACGGTTACTACCCCGCTCAGGTCTGTGCCTTCGCCGTTCTTATACTTGATCACGTACTGCGACATCTGCGCCGATGCCGGAGGCGCCAGAGGCGTCGTGTCGACAATCTTGTACGAAAGCTGCTGCTCTCCGTAACCGAGAAACGAGCCTTCGGCGTCGACAACGCCGAGAATGCCCGCATACTGAGCCAGCGGACCCGACGTTTCGGGAATGATCTGGACGAGGCGGTCGCCTTCCCACTTCATCTGCATGTCGCAGTTTGCCTCGTCTACACTGAGTGTTACCGACGTGCCGGTACTCTTCGGAGTAAGTAGGGCCACATAGAAGTCGCGCTCTGTGGTCGTTGAGGTTGCCGCGCGGTGAGCGATTTGCTGCGGAAACTTGAAGGTGACGGTGCCGTCAGCTTCCACATCGCCCTTGATCCAGTAGTCGGTGCCGACACTGTATTCGCTGATGATGTTGCGGATATATACCGCATCGTCGGTGCGCACCATCGCGCCGGCATAGCCGTTGTTGCTCATTCCGCCCAGCGCCCCGTTGTATATGAGATATGTCGTCCCCGATGCGCAGTAGAGCGGCTCAGTGAGCGTCCCATCAGGCTGGTGAGTTATGATGTCGGTGCTGACCGGAGTAATTGCGAGGGGAGCGGCGGCGGCAGCAAGCTTGACCTCTGTCACCGTGGCTTCGGGGGCTGCCCCGGAGGCCATGAAAGCCGACAATCCCATCACTGCAAACGTAAAATACTTTTTCATAGGCAAATACTGATAATGTGATATGATTTTAAGATTATTCCCGCTGCGGGGACGCGCAAAATTAGTCAAATAATTCCAAAATGAAAAATTTTCGGCACCGATACCGACAAAAATGCAAGAAAACCTATGGTTACACCGGCATTTTTGTGACTTTTTGGCATCAGAAGCGCCGTCGCGCAATATGCCTTTCATTCTAAGTTTTGGTGGTTAATTGAAAAAAACGTACCTTTGCAGATGAGATGAAGACACCGGTCATCATACGGTTTGCGGCGCTGGGCATCGCCTGGCTGGCCACTGTCGGGCTGCTGATAGCGCGGGCCGGTCGCATTACGCCCTACCTTATATTTATCATTATAGCCTCCGCGATCATCGTATTCGTGCCGATGTATAAGAAATACGTAAAGAATGGCTCAGACAAAAAATAGCGAACGGCTGCTCGACAGGATCAACTCGCCCGCCGATCTGCGCAAGCTCCCCGTCGAGGCGCTCCCGCAGGTTTGCGCGGAGATCCGCGAATTTCTTATTGAGAAATGTTCGGTCAATCCGGGACATTTTGCGTCGAGCATGGGCGCTGTGGAGCTCACCGTCGCTCTGCACTACGTTTTTGACACTCCCGAGGACCGCCTCGTGTGGGATGTCGGTCATCAGGCCTACGGACATAAGATTCTGACCGGCCGCCGCGACCGCTTCGACTCCAACCGCAAGATCGGAGGCCTGAGCGGCTTTCCCAATCCCGACGAGTCGCCTTACGACACTTTCACAGCCGGTCATGCGTCAAATTCGATATCGGCTGCCCTGGGCATGGCCGTGGCGGCGCGGCTCAAAGGCGAGCCGCGCAAAGTGGTCGCCGTCATCGGCGACGCGTCGGTCAGCGGCGGCCTGGCTTTCGAAGGCATCAACAATGCCGCCAATACGCCCAACGATCTGCTCATCATCCTCAACGACAACGACATGTCGATCGACCACAATGTCGGAGCTCTCAACTCGTACCTGGCGCATCTCACCACTTCGCCCGCCTACAACAAGGTGCGCTACTCGGCCTACAAGGCCCTGAAGCGCCTACATCTGGTCACCGAGCGCGGCCGCCGCGCGATTCTGCGCTTCAACAACAGCCTCAAATCGCTGCTTTTCAAGGAGCAGAACATTTTTGAGGGCCTCAATATACGATATTTCGGACCTTTCGACGGGCACGACGTCATACGCATTGTCCGCGTCCTCCGCGACGTCCGCGACATGAAGGGCCCGCGACTGCTCCACCTGCGCACCGTCAAGGGCAAAGGCTACGAACCCGCCGAGCGCGATCCGGCCAACTGGCACGCCCCCGGCAAATTCGACCCCGCCACCGGAAAGCGTGCATGCGAGGAAGAGCGCTCTCAGGGCAAGCCGCTCAAGTACCAGGATGTATTCGGACTCACCCTCGCCGAACTCGCACGCGCCGACCGGCGCATCGTAGGCATCACCGCCGCAATGCCTTCAGGCACATCGATGTCGATCCTGCAGAAAGAAATGCCCGACCGCGTTTTCGACGTCGGCATCTCCGAAAGCCACGCCGTCACCTTCGCCGGCGGCCTCGCCAAGGACGGTATGTTGCCTTTCGTGGCTATATATTCGAGTTTCCTTCAGCGTGCCTACGACCATATCATCCACGACGTGGCCATACAGCGCCTGCCCGTCACCTTCTGCATCGACCGGGCCGGGCTCGTCGGAGAGGACGGCATGACACACCATGGCTCCCTCGACCTGGCATACCTGCGCTCGATACCGAACATGACCGTCAGCGCTCCCGCCGACGAGCACGAACTCCGCCGGCTCATGTTCACCGCCTCGACCGGAAAATACGGTCCGTTCGCCATCCGCTACCCGCGCGGCGCCGGAATGATGGCCGACTGGCGGTGCCCTCTCGAGGAAATCGAGATCGGCCGCGGCCGAAAACTTTGCGACGGCAGCGAAGTAGCTGTCCTCAGCATCGGTACCATTGCCGACGAGGTCCGCAAGGCTGTCGAAAAGGCCCGCGCCGAAGGCGTCGGCGTCGCCTGGTACGACATGCGGTTCCTCAAGCCCATCGATGAGGAGATACTGAAAGAAGTCGCGGCGCTCGGCTGCCGGATCGTGACCGTCGAGGACGGCACCGTCAGCGGTGGCCTCGGATCGGCGGTAGCCGAGTGGATGACAGCCAACGGCCATTCGCCCGAAATCGACCGCCTGGGCATCCCCGACCGCTTCATAACCCAGGGAACACCCGCCGAGCTGCGTAAGATATGCGGCATCGACGCCCGGTCAATCTATAATACACTCGTGCGATGAAAATTGTGATCGCGGGTGCCGGTGAAGTCGGCACGCATCTGGCCAAACTGCTTTCCAACGAGAATCAGGACATCGTCATTATCGACGAAGATCGCGAGAAACTCTCGATGCTCGACACTACATTCAACCTGATGACGATCGTCGGCAAGCCCACGTCATTCCTTACGCAGCGCGATGCGCGCGTAGGTTCGTGCGACCTTTTCATTGCCGTCACTCCCCACGAGGATAAGAATCTCGTCGCGTGCTCCATAGCGAAAGGCCAGGGCGCCCAGTGCACCGTGGCGCGCATATCCCACTACGGCTACATGGATCCGGCCAACGCCGCCACCATGCAGCGCATGGGGGTCGACCGGCTCATTTATCCCGAATACCTCGCCGCACGCGAGATTATCACTGCCCTCGACCACTCGTGGGTACGCAACTGGTTCGAGCTCCACGACGGACGTATCATTCTGGTCGGAGTCCGCATCCGCGACAATGCCCCGCTGGCCGGCAGGCAGCTGCGCGATATGTCGCCCGAGTCGCAGCTCCACGTGTCGGCCATCCGGCGCAACCACGAGACCATCATCCCTCGCGGCAACGACTACATGCTCGCCGGCGACGTGCTCTACATCACCACCACGCGCGACCACATCGATGACCTTATCGAGCAGTGCGGCAAAGTCAAGCGTAGTATCCGCAAGGTCATCATCATGGGCGCCAGCAAGATCGCCGTGCGCCTGATCGATCTCGCAGGCGACCGCTTCCGCTTCACCGTCATCGACAACAACCGTGAAGTGTGCCGATCACTGCCCGAGAAGTGTCCCCGGGCCCACATAATCCACGGCGACGCCCGCGACCCCGAAGTTCTGCTTGAAGCTTCGGTCGACGAGGCCGATGCTTTCGTGGCCTTGTCGCCCAGCAGCGAATCCAACATCCTCACCACGCTCACAGCCAAGGAATACGGCATCGCCAAAAGCGTTGCCGAAGTCGAGGACATCCAGTTCATTCCGCAGGCCGAAGGTCTCGGCATCGGCACCGTCATCAACAAGAAGCTCCTTGCCTCCAGCACCATATTCCAGCTGCTGCTCGACGCCGACTCCTCGTCGTCGAAGTGCCTGGCGCTGACCGACGCCGAAGTCGCAGAGCTCGAAGTCAGACCTGGCGCGAAAATCACCCGCGCCGCCGTCAAGGACCTGCACCTCGACCGAAGCATGACGATCGCCGCCCTGATCCGCGGCGACCGAGGCATGCTCGTCACCGGCAACACGCAGTTCATCGCCGGCGACCGCGTACTTATATTCTGCCTGGCCGGCTCGCTGCATAAAGTCGAGCGCCTCTTCAGCTGACACCGCCATGAAGAAGACTATCAACTACGGAATGCTGCGGCGCACCATCGGCGGTCTGCTGCTCGTAGAGGCTCTTTTCATGATCATACCGCTCTGCACGGCCCTGTATTACCGTGAGTCCGACTGGCTGAGCTTTCTCGTAGCCGTCGCGGCAACCGCAGCCACAGGTCTCGCCATGGCCTGGAAGCGCCCCGACTCGGGAAGTATAGGCAGGCGCGAGGGCTTCCTGCTCACAGCCTCGGTGTGGGTCGTTTTCTCGCTCTTCGGCCTCATACCCTTCATGCTCTGCTCACACAGCCTCGACTTCAGCAGCGCTTTCTTCGAGGCCATGTCGTCGTTCACGACCACCGGAGCGACCAGTATCGACGTCGCCGCCGACATGCCCGGCTACGGCATCCGCATGTGGCAGGCTCTGATGCAGTGGCTCGGCGGCATGGGCATCATCCTGTTCACCCTCGCCATAATCCCTACCCTCAACACATCGGGAGGCGTGCAGATGTTCAACGCCGAAGTCACCGGCGTCACCCACGACAAGATCATGCCTCGTATATCGCAGACGGCCATGGCGCTGTGGGGGGCCTACATCGTGCTGACACTCATAATGATCGTACTGCTCTGGGCCGGCCCCATGTCACTCTTCGACAGCGTCTGCCACGCTTTCGGCACCCTCTCCACCGGAGGATTCTCGTCGCGCGCCGGATCGATCGGCGAGTTCGGCTCGGATTATGTGGTGGTGGTGGTCACCGTATTCATGTTCATGGGAGGCCTCAACCTGGCCAACCTGTTCCGCATCGCGATGCACAAGTGGCACATCGTGCGACGCGACGAGGTTGTCCGCGTCTACATCGGGGCGATCGCCGTGTTCACCGTGCTCTTCGCCGTATCGCACTGCATCGAGGCCCGCAGCTTCGGCTGGCGCGACCTCACCCTGCTGCCGCTCTTCCAGGTGGTGTCGTCGATCACCTCCACCGGCTACATGGCTCCGGGATTCAGCATTTTCGGGCCTTTCATCCTCTCTCTCACCTTCATAATGATGCTCTCCGGAGCCTGCGCGGGATCGACCAGCGGCGGCGCCAAGATCGACCGACTGCTATATCTCAAGAAATTCCTCGCCAACGAGATTTATCTCGCCACGCATCCGCGCGACATACGTTCGGTGCGCATCAACGGCCGCGTGGTCAATCCCGACCTGGTCAGCAAGGTCGTAGCCTTCCTGTGCCTCTACGTGGTATGCATCGGCGTGGGCGGCCTTCTGCTGTCGATGCTCGGGCTGCAGCCGGTCGACTCGTTCTTCTCGTCGTTCGCCTGCATCAGCAACTCGGGATTCGGCGCATCCGTCACCGGCTACGGCGACGATTATCAGACCATCCCCGCCGCGGCCAAGTGGATCCTGTCGTCGCTGATGCTCATCGGGCGTCTCGAGATTTATACTATCCTTGTCCTGCTGGCCCCGGGCTTCTGGAAAAGATAACCCTAAAAAGCAGGCGCGACTTGGAAAGCAGGCTTTCCAGCCTGTGCCACTACACCAAGGCGGGGTGCATCAACTCAGTGACGCACCCCGCCTTTCGTTAAAATATCGGTCAGCCTCTGTAGTTGACAAGCATTCCCTGGGCTACGTCATCGGCCGCCTTCTTCCCGACTGTCAGCTCGGCGATCTTGAGCGCGAAGGGTATGGCAGATGAGGGGCCGTTGGCCGTGACGATGTTGCCGTCGACGACCACACGGGCTGCCTGCGGTTGTGCGCCGCCCTGCACCATCAGATCCTCGAAGCCGGGGTAGCAGGTGGCGTTGCGTCCCTTCAGGATTCCAAGCTGAGAGAGCACGACGGCCGGTGCTGCGCAGATGGCCGCTGTGCGGCCGCCGCGGGCGGCGTGATCGCGGAGCAGCGCGGCGAGCGGAGCAAATTCGTACAGGTTGGCCGCTCCTGGCATACCTCCGGGGCATATGAGCCAGTCGGCATCGGCGCATTCGTCGGCACCGAACACGAAGTCGGCGGCCACGGTGATGCCGTTGGCACCGGTGACGAGGCGGTCTTTAAGCACGGATACGAGCGACACCTGCATGCCGCAGCGACGGAGGACGTCGGCTGTGGCGAGGGCTTCGATTTCTTCGAAGCCGGTAGCGAGAAAGATATAGGATCTTTTCATTTTTTCAGATAATTTTTATGGGTTGATATAATAACAATTATTCAGAAGCTGTGGATTAAGCTCTTCGGCGATTTCAGCGGCGAAGTTAAGAATTTTTGTCTGAAAATAATTGCCCCGCAGCGCAAAAATCGCTAACTTTGAAGTCGTGAAACCTCTTATACCGCGACAGACATGAGCCAATTTGTTCACCTGCATGTACATAGTCAGTATTCCCTTCTCGACGGGCAGGCTTCCGTGCCCGGCATCGTCGACAAGGCCATCCGCGACGGCATGCCGGGCGTGGCTCTGACCGACCACGGGGTCATGTACGGCATCAAGGAATTCACCAACTACGTCAACAAAAAGAACAAGCCGCTGCTGTCGGAAATCAAGGATCTGAAGAAGCTCCTCAAAGACGTGGAAGCAGGCACGGCCGCCGCAGAAAGCCCTTCGGCCGACGAGATACGCCGCCTCATCAACGAAAAGCAGTCGAAGATTTTCACCCCCATCATCGGCTGCGAAATGTACGTGGCCAACGGATCGAAAGACGACCGCACCGACAAGAGCGACCGCGGCAAGCACCTCGTTGTGCTTGCCAAGAACAAGACCGGCTACCGCAATCTGATCAAAATCGTGTCGGAGGCATGGACCGACGGATTCTACTTCCACCCCCGCACCGACAAGGCTTCCATTGCCGCCCACCACGAGGGCCTGATCATATCGTCGGCATGCCTCGGCGGCGAAATTCCCCGACTGCTGACAGCCGGCGACATCGAGGGTGCCGACCGTGCCGTTAAGTGGTGGAAGGACCTCATGGGCGACGACTATTATCTCGAACTTCAGCGCCACGTCCTGCCCCCCGGCTCCGGCCTTGACACTTACGAGCGCCAGAAGGCCATCGAACCCGAAATTATACGCCTTGCACGCAAGTACGGCATCAAGCTCATCGCGACCAACGACTCACACTTCATCAACGCCGAGGACGCCGAGGCTCACGACCACCTGATCTGCATATCGACCAAGACAAATCTGGCCGACGACCGGCGGATGCACTATACCAAGCAGGAATGGTTCAAGACCACCGAGGAAATGTCGGAGCTCTTCGCCGACATACCCGAAGCGCTCGAGAACACACTGGAGATCGTACGCAAAGTCGAGCACTACTCTATCGATCATGAGCCCATCATGCCCAACTTCGCCATTCCGGAAGACTTCGGTTCCGAAGCCGAGTACCGGCAGCGGCTCACCGAAGAGGACCTGTTCAACGAATTTACCCGCGACGAGCACGGCAATGAAGTGCTGTCGCGCAAGGACGCCGAAGCCAAGATCGAGAAACTCGGCGGCTACGAGAAGCTCTACCGCATAAAGTTCGAGGCCGACTACCTGCGCAAGCTCGCCTATGAGGGTGCTGCCGCTCGCTACGGCACCCCGCTGAGCGACGAGGTCGACGAACGCATCAACTTCGAGCTCCACATCATGAAGACTATGGGCTTCCCCGGCTACTTCCTGATAGTCCAGGACTTCATCCGCGCCGGACGCGAGAAACTCGACGTCAGCATCGGCCCCGGCCGTGGCTCGGCTGCGGGATCCGTTGTCGCATACTGCCTCGGAATCACGCAGATCGACCCGCTGAAATACGATCTGCTGTTCGAACGCTTCCTCAACCCCGACCGTATCTCCCTCCCCGATATCGACGTTGACTTCGACGACGACGGCCGTGCCAAAGTGCTTAAATACGTCACCGAAAAGTACGGAGAACCCAACGTAGCCCACATCATCACCTACGGTACCATGGCCGCAAAGTCGGCTATCAAGGATGTCGCTCGCGTCGAAAGCCTGCCGATACCGGAGTCGAACCGCCTCACGTCGCTGATTCCGGCACATATGCCGCAGAAGGACGGCAAGGAGCTCAAGCCCACCCTGGCCAACTGCATGGACTATGTCGACTCGTTCAAGAACGAGATGGCCACAGGTAGCCCTCTGGTTAAAAACACCCTGAAATATGCCAGGCAGCTCGAAGGCAACGTGCGCAACACAGGCGTGCATGCCTGCGGTGTCATTATCTGCCGCGACCCTGTCAGCGACTGGGTCCCCGTATCCACCGCCGACGACAAGGATGAGGGATCGCTCCTCGTCACACAGTACGAGGGCAGCGTCATCGAGGAAACGGGCCTCATAAAAATGGACTTCCTCGGTCTGAAGACGCTCTCGATAATCAAGACCGCCGTGGCGAACATCAAGCGCGCGCGCGGCATCGATCTCGACATCGACAGCATCGACATCGAGGACCCCAAGACATACGAACTCTACTCGCAGGGCAAGACGATCGGCACGTTCCAGTTCGAGTCGTCCGGCATGCAGAAGTATCTCCGCGAGCTCAAGCCCAGCAAGTTCGAGGATCTTATAGCCATGAACGCGCTCTATCGTCCCGGCCCGATGGACAACATTCCCGAGTTCATCGCCCGCAAGCACGGACGCTCGCCCATCAACTACGACATCCCCGTGATGGAGCGTTACCTCAAGGATACATACGGCATCACCGTTTATCAGGAGCAGGTCATGCTCCTGTCGCGTCTGCTCGCCGGATTCACCCGAGGACAGAGCGACACCCTGCGCAAGGCCATGGGCAAGAAGCTCATCGACAAGATGAACGCTCTGGAAACTCTTTTCTATGAAGGCGGCACCAAAAACGGGCACGACAAAGCCACTCTCCAGAAGATATGGGAGGAATGGAAGAAGTTTGCTTCCTACGCATTCAACAAGAGCCACGCCACCTGCTATTCGTGGGTCGCTTACCAGACCGGTTACCTTAAAGCCCACTACCCCGCCGAGTATATGGCCGCCATCCTCACCCACAACCGCACCGACATCACAAAGCTGCGCGGATTCATGGACGAATGCAAGTCGATGGGTATCGTCGTCAAGGGTCCCGACGTCAACGAATCGGTCCGTGACTTTGGTGTCACGGCCACCGGCGACATCCGATTCGGTCTCTCGGCAATCAGCGGCATCGGCGACTCCGTAGTCGACGAGATCGTCAAGGCCCGCGGCGACGAACCTTTCAAGGACATCTACGATTTCGTCGAGCGTGTACCCTCATCAGCCATAAACCGCCGCGTGTTCGAAAATCTGGCCCTGGCCGGCGCCTTCGACTGCTTCGACGGTTTCAAGCGCGAGGATCTGGTATTCGCCGACGAGAAACGCCCCGGCGAGAGCGTTCCCGAAGTCCTCCTCCGCTACGGAGCCATGCACCAGAACGCCCAGCGCCAGCAGCAGGCATCCCTCTTCGACTTCGAGGAGGAGCAGCTCAACAACGAGGCCCGTCCGCGCATCCTGCCCGCTCCGGCCTGGCGCAACATAGCACGCCTCGACCGCGAGCGCGACCTCATTGGCATGTACCTCTCGGCCCATCCCCTCGACCCCTACTTCCTTGAACTCAACTACGGCATGACCTGCACTCTCGACGAGAAAAAAGATGAGAAAATCACCGAAGGCAAGGAATCCGTCTACGGCGGCATTGTCACCGAGCGTTCAGAGCGCGTCACCCGCAGCGGCTTCGACATGCTGGCCGTAAAAATCGAAGACTTCACCGCTTCTGCCGAATTCGTACTTTTCAGAGACCAGAAGACCAAGTTCGCCCACCTGCTCACCGAGGGGCAGGCCGTCGTCATCCGCGGCGTATACAAGACCAACCGCAACGGCGAGATTCGCTTCAACATCACCGATGTCAACACCCTCGACCAATACAAAGGCAAGCTCCTCGAATCCATCACACTCAATATAGCCGTCAGCGAATGCAACGACCGGCTCATCGGCACCCTCACAGGCCGATCCGCCGGGCGCGACGAGACTCTCCGCCTCCCTTTGCGCTTCCGCATTTACGACCCCGAGCTCGACCGCAGCGTGCTGCTCACTTCGTCGGAGATGATCGACGTCGACCGCAAACTCCTGACTCTGCTGAAGGAAAGCGAGATAAACTACACATTCGAACGTTCTAAATAATCAATAATCATGGCTTTTACATTTACTGACGAAAACGTCAAAGAGACCATCGCCACGGGCCAGCCCGTGGTCGTAGACTTCTGGGCAACCTGGTGCGGCCCCTGCATGGGCATGGCCCCCGTTATCGACCGCCTCGCCGACGAATACGAGGGCCGCGTCGTCATCGGCAAGTACAATGTCGACGAGGAGACCGACTTCTCGACCGAAAACCGCATCATGTCGCTCCCCACGATACTTTTCTTCAAAGACGGCAAAAAGACCGACCTGCGCCTCGCGGGCTCGCAGTCCGAGGACAAGCTGCGCGAGACCATCGACAAGCTCCTCGCACTCTAAGGAAAGCAGGCGCTCCGAGCCTGCGCCATCTGGAAAGCAGGCTTTCCAGCCTGAGCATATACAGGCAAGGCAGGCGGGGTATCCCGCCTGCCTTGCTCGTGTTATCTGTGCCTTGTACCGATTATTCGGCAGCTTTCTCCTCCTCTGCCCCGGCTTCGGACTCTTTTTCCACGAATTCGGTGATGCCGGCTGCAAGCAGCTGGTTGTACCACTGCAGGAGCTTCTTGATGTCCGTGTTGTAGACGCGTTCCTGGTCGAAATCGGGCAGGATGGTGCCAAAATATTCGCGCATGGCTTTATCGGAGGCAAATGCCTTGAGATCTACAGGCTTGCCGTCGTTCTTTTCCTTGACAAGCTCGAACACTTCGCCCAGAGGTTTGTCATCGCCGTTGGTATAGATGGCGATATCGCCCAGCGAGATAACCTTGTCGTGCGCATACGCGGGCGTGCGTTTGCCGGTCGTGAGCGATTCTACTATCAGCATGTTGTGGCCGCGGCTCACGAGCTTGAACAGACCGGGCTTGCCGGCTATGGATAGGATTGTCTTTATCATCGTCTGTTGTCTGAATGTTATTATTGCGGATGCAAATTTACAAAAATAAGATTAATCTTTCAACACAAAATCGTAACTTTGTAATCCGATTAATCACTCACTCGACAATCAATCATATATGTGGCTATATATAAAGCAGTTGCTCCAATTGCTGCTCGAACCATCCCACGGATGGGAGGACATATCCGAGGCTAACCGGCCCGCTGAGACGATCCAGCGCACGGGGTTCTTCCCCTGGATTGGCGTCACGTCGCTCAGCTGCTTCGCCCGGTTGATTTACGAGCATGACCTTACTTTCATCCATGTCCTTCAGACGGCCATCGCCGTCGCAGGCGCCATGTTCATCTCGCTTTACGTCTCGCGTCTGCTCCTCGACATCCTCCTGCCAAAATACGTCGATGCGAAGATGAACATTTCCAAAATCAATGTGTTCAATCTCTATATGACCGGAATGATGGGCCTCTATCTCATCGTGGCCAACCTGATGCCCGCGTCGCTGACTTTCCTGAAGTTCCTGCCCCTGCTCTCGCTGCTTGTAATCTTTAAGTCGACCGCTTTCATGGGCGTCAGGGAGTCCGACACCACATCATTCCTGTTTCTTACGGCTCTGAACGTAATCGTTATTCCGATCGGTGTGGCCGCCCTGCTGACGTTCATAATCTAAACCGACAATGAAACTGAAATTTAAGGAAGTCAACATAAAGAACCGCCGCGCGACATTCGACTACGAGATCACCGACACCTTCACCGCCGGCATCGTGCTCACCGGCACCGAGATCAAATCCGTGCGTATGGGCAAGGCGTCGCTCGTCGACACGTTCTGTTATATCAATAATGGCGAGGTCTGGGTCAAGAACATGTACATCGCCGAATACTTCTACGGCACGCACTACAACCACACCGAACGCCGCGACCGCAAGTTGCTGCTCAACCGCAAGGAGATCCGCGACCTTGAGCGCGAATCCGAAGGCACCGGATTCACCATCGTACCCCTGCGCATGTTCATCAGCCAGAAAGGCTTCGCAAAACTCGTCATCGGAGTGGCCCGGGGCAAGAAGGAGTACGACAAGCGCCAGTCAATCCGCGAGCGCGACGACCGCCGCGAGCTCGCCCGCATGTTCCGGAAATAAATATGGAAAGCAGGCGCTCCGAGCCTGCGCCAACGGGAAAGCAGGCTTTCCAGCCTGCGCCCTCAATCCACTTGCGCCCTCACTCCGCCTCCCCGAGCGAAGCGAGTTGCTGCTGCAGCTTCTCGATGTTGGCCGAGTATTTTTCGAAGTGGATGTCGTCGAGCGTCTTTTCCTGGAGCAGCATGGCATAGCGCCAGGTATCGCGCAGCGCCTGTGCCTGGCGGGCGCTCAGCTTCACCGGCGTGCGCCCCTTGTCGCCCACCAGATATACCGTCACCGCGCCTGCGGGCGCGGCGGATATAGCCCGTGCCAGATCGGCGGCCGCTTCCTGCGACAGCGACATCATCTCTGACCCCTCCATATATACCGACTCACCGCGGGCAGCGGCGTCGCCGAACTCCACACCCGACAGATTCAGCCGCCGTCCGGCGTTGTTTACGGCCACGAAGAAGTAATCTTTCTCGTCGATGCGAGGCTGTACGAACGTCCCGCGCATTTCGCTGCCGGTGAACACGTCTTTCACGGCCCGGTATCCGCGTGTGCCGGGCATGCTGACGGTGATGAACCGCGCCGAGAGTGAGTCGATGGCGGCCTGGCGGGCCTCCCGCCGGCTTTCGCCGACATTCAGCGAGTCGGTCGACAGGTCGATGAGCGTCTGTATGCGGATTTTCGTACCTTCGCGGCGCTCGGCGAGACAGTCGCGGTAAGCTTTGTCGACCGAATCGAGCACGGCCACGGCGCCGTCGTAGTCATGGGCGGCGCGCAGGCTCTCGGCGCGTTCGAGCAGGGCGCGGGCCTCGGCCGGCCGCTCGTCTGATTTTCCGCACGAAGCCAGCAGGGCCGCCGCGCATAGGCATGTCGTCATAATTTTAATCGCGTTGTACATTCTTCACTCCTTTCACTGTCTTAAGTTTTCTGATCAGCTGGTTCAGCGACATCTGATCGCTGACACCGACCACGACGTAACCCTGAAACAGTCCGTTCTCGCTTTCGACCGAGATATTGCGCAGGGTCGTGTCCTTTTCCTTATTGATTATTGAGGTTATATTTGTGACGATACCGATGTCGTCAAGCCCGACTATGCGCAGCGTGGCGCCGAACTGCGCGCCGATCTTGCCGCTCCAGCGTGTGTTGATGATGCGGTAGGGATAGCGCTCGCGGATATTGGCGGCATTCGGGCAGTCGGCCTTATGGATCTTGATGACACCTTCGGCCGAGATGAATCCGAACACGTCGTCGCCGTAGATGGGATTGCAGCAGCGGGCCAGGCGGTAGTTGATGCCCTTGATGCCCTCGCCGATGACCACCACATCCGACGCGCCCTGCTGCGGTGAGTCTGCGTCTTCAGCCGCAGGCTGCATCACATAGGTATCGGCCGACACGCGCACAGTCTCTTCATGGGCTTTACGCTCCATGTCGAGATATGTCTCTATCACATCGTTGATCTCGAGCTTTTCTTCAGATATCGCGCTGTAAAAGTCTGTGATGGTCTTATATCCGAGACGCTTCACAAGCTTCGACACCGCTCCTTCGGGAATCTCGATCTTGCGGTTCTTGCAGCGCCGCTGGAGCATTTCGCGCCCGAGATCGCCTGCTCGGCTCTCGATTTCCTTCAGTGCCACGCGGATCTTGTTGCGCGCCTTGCTCGTGACCACGAAGTTGAGCCAGTCGCCCTTGGGCTGCTGCGACGGCGACGACAGTATCTCTACGGTGTCGCCGCTCACCAGCCGGTAGTTGAGCTTCTGGTTCTTGCCGTTGACGCGGCCGCCGGTGCAGTGCGCCCCCAGGTTGGTGTGGATGTTGAAGGCGAAGTCGAGCAGCGTGGCGCCCAGCGGCAGCTTGTACAGGTCGCCGCGCGGCGTGAACACGAACACTTCCTTGTCGTACACGTCCATCCGCATGTTGCGCATCAGTTCGAGCGGCCCCGATTCGGCCGTCTCCAGTATGTCGCGTACATTGTTCATCCACGCGTCCAGGTCGTTCTCGCTCTTTATGCCTTTGTATTTCCAGTGTGCGGCCAGGCCTTTCTCGGCTATGAGATCCATGCGGCGGGTGCGGATCTGCACCTCCACCCAGCGGTCACCCGGGCCGTATACTGTTATGTGCAGCGACTCGTAGCCGTTGCTCTTGGGGATGCTGATCCAGTCCTTCATGCGCGAGGGATTCGGCCTGAACATATCCGTGATCAGCGAGTACGCCAGCCAGCAGTCGCTCTTTTCCTTGACTCCATCCGAGTCCAGCACTATGCGTATGGCGAAGAGGTCGTAGATGCCGTCGAGATCGTTTTTCTGCTTCTTCATCTTGTTCCAGATCGAGTAGATCGACTTGGTGCGTCCCTTGATCTCGAACTTCAGTCCTGCTTCCTCGAGTTTCTTCTTTACCGGTGCTATGAAGTCGGCTATGTAGGCGTCGCGCGAGGCCTTGGTCTCGTTGAGCTTGTGCGCTATGCGCGAGTAGATGTCGCGGTGCATGTACTTGAGCGACATATCCTCGAGCGACGATTTTATTTTGTACAGGCCCAGGCGGTGCGCCAGCGGCGCGTACAGGTAGTTGGCCTCCAGGGCCACCTCGCCTACGTGCTGCTGGTCGGGATGGTGGTTGATGGCGGTCATCAGCGTCAGGCGGTCGACGATCATGATGATGATCACGCGGATATCTTCCGCGAAGGTCAGCAGCAATTTGCGGAAGTTCTCGCTCTGTATCGAAGCCGACCGCGCATACAGCGACGACACCTTCATCAGGCCGCCGACCATCCGGGCCACATCCTCGCCCCACTCTTTCTCAAGCCGGTCGCTGTCCATGAAGCCGTGGCGGCACGGATTGAACAGCAGCGTGGCCACAGCCATGTTGCGGTCCGGGCTGATCTGCTCGCACAGCGCGCACGCCGTGACAAGGCTCCGGTTGATCGGATTGAACCCGAAGCGGTCACGGTGGCAGTAGCCCCCCTCGACGGCTTCTTTCAGATTGTTTTTCAGCCTTGTGAGATCACCCGGCTCGAGATAGGGGCTCAGACGCCGCATCAGTTCGCGGCCGTAGCTCAGCAGCCGCGCTTTTTCGTCATCGGTAAAATTCAAAAGATCCATTGCACAAAGTTAGTTGAATTGCACGAAATATGCAAATCAGCCCTGGCGCAATTTTTCCGTGTAGTCGGCTATCTTCTTCAGTTGGCCCGGTATGTCGATCGACTGTGGACACGCCGACAGACATCCGCCGCAGCCTATGCACTGGTCGGCCTGCCGCAGGGGCGACACCGCCCGATCGTACCCGATCAGATAGGCTCGCCGGGCCCGTGCGTAGCCGGGCTCGCGCGAGTCGCGCGGTATGTTGTCATCGTTGACGCACTTGTTGTAGTGCGCGAACGTGCCCGGTATGTCTATGCCGTACGGGCACGGCATACAGTAGGCGCACGCTGTGCACGGCACTGTCTCGTTGGCCGTGATCTGGTCGGCGACGTCCATCAGGAAGGCGTCCTCCTCGTCCGTGATCGGCTCCAGGGGCGAATATGTGGCGATGTTTTCCCGGATATGGTCCATGTAGGTCATCCCCGACAGCACGGTCAGCACCCCCGGCTTGGCGGCATAGCGGAAAGCCCACGACGCCGGCGAGTCGTCAGGCCGCCGCTGGGCCATCATCCCCGCCACTCCGCGGGGCACCTTGGCCAGGGTGCCGCCCAGCAGCGGTTCCATGATCACTACCGGTATGCCCCGGCTCTCCAGGGCGTCGTAGAGATCCTTGGCCGTCACGCCCTGGTCGGGCTCGGCCATGTGTTCCCAGTTGATGTAGTTGAGCTGTATCTGCACGAAGTCCCAGTGCACTTCGCCGCTGTCGTGCAGCCCGAGCAGATAGTTGAACACGTTGATGTCGCCGTGGTACGAGAAGCCCAGGTTGCGCACGCGGCCCTGTCGGCGCAGTTCTACGCAGTAGTCCAGTATGCCGTTGTCTATGTAGCGCCGGCGGAAGTTCTCCATGCCGCCGTTGCCTACCGAGTGCAGCAGGTAGTAGTCGATATAGTCGGTCTGCAGCTCCCTGAGCGAATTTTCGAACATGGCTTTCGAGCCCTCGGGCGTCATGTCTGACTCCTCGAAGTTGCTCAGCTTGGTCGCTATGTAGTAGCTCTCGCGCGGATGGCGCGCAAGCGCCGTGCCTATGGCACCTTCCGAGAGTCCCCGGCAATAGCGGGGCGACGTGTCGAAGTAGTTGACGCCGTGTTCCAGGGCGTAGTCGACCTGGCGGTTGACCTCGTCCTGGTCGATGTCGGCGTTGTCTTTCTGCGCGCTCTGGCCGGTGACGGTCGGCAGACGCATGCAGCCATAGCCGAGCACCGATACTTTGTCGCCCGTATTGGGATTCTCGCGCAAAGTCATCTCACCGGTCTTCTTATGCCTTTCGCCGCTGTCCCGCGAGCATCCGCCGAGGCCGATGCCGGCAGCGGCCAGGGCCGCCAGTTTCATGAAGTCGCGCCTTGATATGCTGTTGTCTGATTTCATCTTGCTCGGAGTTTAGATTGTACGGTGTATGTCGAGGCCCTCGACGTGGATGGCCGGATATTCGGCGCGGATGCTGCCCGTCTTCCCGACCGGACAGTGGTATTCGCACGAGCCGCAGCCTATGCAGGCTTCGGCGTCGACGAGCGGCCTCAGCCGGCTGTCGCCCTCGCTGACGGGTATCATGGCGATGGCGCCTGCCGGGCAGCGCGTCGAGCAGTTGCCGCATTTCTGCCCGTAGGCGGCCGAGATGCACGATTTGAGGTCGACCACGGCCGTGCCGATCTTGGTCGAGCTCTTGGTCTCGCGGTCTATCGGCTGAATCGCGCCGGCCGGGCATATGTCGGCGCAACGGGTGCACTCGGGGCGGCAGAAGCCCTCGGTAAAACTCATCACCGGCTGCATGAATGTGGCCGGGTCGGTCGACGGACGCAGCAGCCCGCTCGGGCAGTTGGTGATGCACAGTTGGCACGCGATGCAGTGCTCGGCGAGCCACTTGGCTCCCACTGAGCCCGCTGGTGTCACTGCCACTTCCCTGACAGGCTGTTTCTTCGTTTTCATGGGCGCCAGGCCGCCGTCGGTGGCCGACTTCACGGCCTTGGCGGCTACTGCTCCCGCCGCCATCATGCCTCCGGCCAGGAATGCGCGCCGCTTCGTGTCGGCCCGGGGATCCTTATCCTTCGGTTTATCGTCGTTTGCGGCAGGCTTGTGGACATATCTGATTGCCCCTTCAGTGCAGTGGCTCAGGCAGTCGAAGCACGTCACGCACCGCGTGTAGTCGATCTTATGGTTCTTCGAGTCGATGCACGAAGCCTTGCAGTGGCGCGCGCAGGCGCCGCAGCGGACACATTTGTCGGTGTCGATCACCGGCTTCAGCCATGAATACTTCGACAGGTAGCCGAGTACCGTGCCTACCGGGCACACGCTGTTGCAGTACGTGCGGCCGCCCGTCCAGGCCAGCCACGTCACCGTCATGAAGGTCAGGGCGGCCACCGCAAGCAGCGGCACCGACAGCGGCAATTGCCTTGCCGTGAACAGCAGGTAGTTGCCCTCGGCGTTCATCGCATCGGCCACGGCATTGTTCAGCTCGGCGGCGCCGGGGCGCACAAGCCATGTCATCATGCGGCCGAATGCCCCGTAAGGTTCTATCAGCGAGGCATACGACGTCCCGACGCCTGCGACAAATCCGCAGGCGATCAGCACGGCAAAAATGCCGAGAAACACCTGGCGCAGCCGCCTGTGGCTTCCGTGGTAGCGGAAGCGACCCGCCTTGCGCTTCTTCTTGCCCAGGGTCGCGTTCCGCAGGCGGTTGACGGCATCCTGATATATGCCGAGCGGACAGATCACCGAGCAGTACACGCGACCCAGCGTCAGCGTCAGCGCCACGTGTATCAGTATTATCACGATATTCAGCGAAAGCAGCGCCGGCACCAGCTGCCATTTGGCCATCCACGCCCAGTGGACGGCCGCAAATCCTGTCACGTCTATGAACAGAAGCGCGACTGCCAGGAGGCTTACGGTTGCTAAGAATATTCTTGTATAGCGTAGCATAGCGATTGGTTTGTTGCTGCAAAGTTAGCAAATATCAAGGTGTCGGCATCGCCGTTTAACTTTTTTTATCAGCTTATTCGCAAGCGTTTATACAAATTGCCGGTTTTATTACCATTTTCTCTTATGCCTTTGGCAGTTAAAGGAATAAATTGTAATTTTGCACGCGAAAACCAAAATTTGTACAATGAAGAAGTTCATCGCAGCATTAATGTTTCTTGCCGCCATGCCGTCATTCGGCCGGACTCGGACCGACTCCGTCGCTCCCGAACAGCTCCGCGAGGTCGTCGTCACCGGTTCCAACAGTGCCGTCAGCCCGAATCTCCTGCCATACACCGTTTCTGTCATCGGCCGACCTCAGCTCGAAGCTTCATCGTCGTCCGACGTTCTGTCCGTCCTTTCGGGCGACGTCCCGAGCCTGTTCGTCACGCAGCGCGGCATCCTCGGCTTCGGCGTCAGCAACGGCGGCTCGGGACACATCAAGATGCGCGGCGTCGGCGGCGACCGCGCCAGCGCCGTGCTGATGATGGTCGACGGACAGCCTCAGTTCGCCGGCATCTACTCGCACCATGTGGCCGATATATATAATAAGGAGTACGTGCAGCGCGTCGAGGTCCTACGCGGCCCCGGATCGGTACTTTATGGCTCGAACGCCATGGCCGGCGTCATAAACGTGATCACCCGCCGGCCCCTCGGCGACGGCATTCACGCATCCCTGACAAGCAAATTCGGCTCTTACAACACCTGGCAGAATGCACTTACGGCCACTGCCGCCTACGGACGGTTCTCGGCTCTCGTGTCGCTCTCGTACGACCGCACCGACGGCAACGTTGACAATTTCGACTTCAGGGAGGCCGGCGCCTACGGCAAGGTCGCCTACGCCTTCTCCGACAGTTGGAAGGCCACGGCCGACTATACCGTCACCAACTTCAAGGGCAACGATCCGATCTACCCCACTCTCTCCGACCCGACCTCCACGGCCATTTACCGGCAGGACGTCACACGCGGCGAGGCCTCGCTGGCGGTCAACAACTCCTATGCCTCGACCGACGGCTGCATCCGCGTTTATTACAGCTACGGAAATCACTTCATCGACGACCCGCGCCACTTCCACAGCCTCGACGACCGATTCGGCATCCTCGCATACCAGAATTTCAGACCCTGGACCGACGCAGACGCCACCGTGGGCTTCGACTTCAACCGCTACACGGGCAAAATTCCCATGTCGGGCGGCAACGCGCATAAGCCCGGCTCGCTCGGCACCATCAGCCGCAAGTTCATCGCCGAGTATTCGCCGTACCTGACTCTGTCGCAAGGGCTATTAAGCCGACTGATCGTGGTTTCGGCCGGCATGCGCGTCGCTTCGAGCAATAAATTCGGCACCCGCGTCATCCCGCAGGGCGGTCTCACCGTTAATCCCGGCCACGGACTCACTCTGAAGGGGTCCGTGTCGATGGGCTACCGCAACCCCTCATTCCGCGAGCTTTATCTCTACCGCTTCGCAAACCCCGACCTCAACCCCGAGAAGATGCTCAACTATGAAATATCGGTTGCCAAATCCTTCTCACGCTACCTCAGCGCCGATCTCACCTTCTACTACGCCCACGGCACGGATATGATCCAGCAGGTCGACATGATGAACGTCAACACCGGCCGGTTCATCAACAAGGGCGTTGAACTGACGGCCCGCTCGATGCCACTCGACAATCTGTCACTACGCGCCTCGTACAGCTACCTGCATTCATCGCTCGACAACCTTACGGGCGCCCCGCGCCATCAGTACTTCATCGGTGCCTCATACCGCCCGTTCCGCCCATTCACGGTCGACGCCACCCTCAAGGGTGTGTCGCGCCTTTATGTCGCGCCGACCGTTGACTGTCAGTCTTATGCGACACTTGATCTGAAGTTAGGCTATCAGGTCGTGAAGTACCTCAACCTGTTCGTGGAGCTCAACAATGTCACCGACGCCCGCTACGTCATTAACCGCGGCTACGACATGCCCGGATTCAACGCCATGGGCGGGTTTAAAGTGAATATTTAACCATTCAACATCATTAATATGAAAATCAAAAGTCTATCTAAACTCGCTTCGCTGATGCTCGCGGGCGTTCTGATGAGCGCGGCTGCCTGCTCTAAGGCTTCCGCCGAGACCGAGACCACCGCTCAGGCTGCCGGGGAAGAGCTCCCCGTTGTATATTATATCAAGGACATCACCCCCGAAAATCTGGTGAAGATCTACAAGGCTCTCGGACGCGAGGCCTCCGGCAACGTCGCCGTCAAGATCTCGACCGGTGAGTCGAACAAATCCAACCAGCTCAACCCGCAGCTCATCGGACCCCTCGTCAAGATGGTCAACGGCACCATTGTCGAGTGCAACACCGCATATCAGGGCAACCGTTCAACTACCGAACAGCACCTCAAGGCCGCCGAGGAACACGGCTACACAGCCATCGCCAAGGTCGACATCATGGATGCCGACGGCGACACCATACTTCCCGTCGACAGCGTCCGTCATATCCCCTACGACATCGTCGGCAAGCACTTCCTCGACTATGACTTCCTCATCGTCCTCAGTCACTTCAAAGGCCACGCCATGGGCGGATTCGGCGGCGCGCTGAAGAATGTTTCCATCGGCATCGCCTCCGCCGACGGCAAGACTTTCATCCACACAGCCGGCAAGACCCGCAACACCCCCGAGATCTGGCAGAACATCGCCGAACAGGACGACTTCCTCGAATCGATGGCCGAAGCCTGCCAGGCTGTGTTCAAGCACACCGGCGACAATGTTCTCTTCATCAGCGTCGCCAACAATCTCTCGGTCGACTGCGACTGCGACGGCGATCCCGAAGCACCGCAGATGGCCGACCTCGGCATCCTCGCCTCGCTCGACCCCGTGGCGCTTGACCGCGCCTGCGTCGACATGGTCTACAACTCCGAAGATCCCGGCAAAAAGCACCTGATCGAGCGTATCGAATCGCGCCACGGCACCCACACCCTCGACCATGCCGAGCGCATCGGCCTCGGCTCCCAGAAATACCGCCTCGTCGAGCTGAAATAACCAATGGAGTGAAGGCGTCCCCGCCTTCACCCCCGGCAATCGACGAAGTCGCTCTGCAAAGCAGAGAAAGCAGCCGCTCCAGCCTGCGCCACCCAAAATGGAGTGAAGGCGTCCCCGCCTTCACCCATGGCAATCGACGAAGTCGCTCTGCAAAGCAGAGAAAGCAGCCGCTCCGAGCCTGCGCCACCCAAAATGGAGTGAAGGCGTCCCCGCCTTCACATCCAATCAGCCAAAGCATTTATTTCCTCAAAGGAGTGAAGGCGTCCCCGCCTTCACTCCTTTCAATCCCCCTAAGCCCCGTGAACGACCCGTGCCCCTGCGCAGCCTTGCTTGGCCCCGCGGGGCCAAGCAAGGCTCATCATCACGGCTATGTCAACTAAAATAACTATCTTTGTAAACCTTTTTAGTAAACTGTAAACTTAACGGACCCTTATCTGTCAACCATTTTTAGGAAAAGACACCCACCCCACCAAAACGCACTTGCGTTCTTCAAATTTAACAACATTTAACAATTGGGGGGGTAGATTGTTGCGAAATCATTAAATTTGCGCGTTTTTTAATCAAATCTTATGAGGAAATTTTTACTTTTAAGCTCTGCAGCCGCTCTTTGCGCCCTGTCTGTGACAGCGCAGGCAGCTGCTCCCCAATTCGTTACGATCGGCAAGAAGCCCGTATCCGCAAAACTCGCTCAGGCACGCGCCTCTGTCACGGCTGCCGCTCAGCCTCAGCTATGGCGTGCCGCCAAGATCGCCCACTACTATTGGCAGATCAACGACTACGAGACAAATGCCGGCGAGTGGTTTCTCAGCTCGACTGCGACCTGCACATACAACCGCGCCGGTCAGGTGACATCGCGCAGCGACGAAAACCAGAAGGTTGTCTTTGAATACGACGCCGACGGCCGCTGCATCAGCGAGACGAGCTCGTATTTCGACGGCATGGGCTTCACTCCCCCGAATAAGGTAGAGTATACCTACGACAATGTGGTGAAGAACCTCGTGACTGACGAAAAGTTCTACAGCTACGAGGACGGCAAGTGGAATCTCGAGAGAGAACAGCGCACGGTCATCACACGTAACGCCGACAACAACATTACCAAAATTGTCGAGCAGGAAATGAGTTCCTACAACGAGACTCCCGGATGGCAGGATCTGTCACTCGTTGAAATCGGCTACGGCGCTGACAAGAAGGCCACAAGCATCAAGGTCTATGAATACGATAATAATGAGCCGTCTGTCCAAGCCGAACTCGTAGACATCGTATGGGAGCGCACCGACGGCCAGATCGTATTCTTCCAGTTCGACGAGGCTGAGTTCTTCCTCGGCGCCAACCGTATCAAGAGCGCCAAGGGGCCCAAAACTTCAAACTATCCCTACGCAGGCGACATCCTCTACACCGTCACTTACAAAGCCAACGACGGAGGCTACGTGATGAACGCTACGATGAACGGCACCAAGTACGCGTCGCAGGACTACACTGTCCTCGATGCCTACGGCAGCTATACCAGCGAGGATTTCGAGATCGATTACGACAGCATGGACGACGGAACCTACCAGCCCGACGGACCTCAGCTCGACTCATATACCCGGATTTACGACGCATACGGTCTTGAGCTGAAGAACAGCGAAACCAGCTATACCGACGGCGACAAGGCCAACGGCATCAGCTATCAGTACGAGATGACTGCAACAGTCACATACGACCCGACTCACGGCTATCCCCTCGAATACATCAGCCGGAGCACTTACGACGGCCAGGCACCCCAGTACAACGAGCGCATCGTCTACAGCGACTATTACGACGTGATCGAAGCCGGCGTCACCGACGTCGAGACCGACAGCAATGCCCCGGTTGAATACTACAACCTCCAGGGCGTCCGCGTCGAGAATCCCGCATCCGGCCTGTACATCCGCCGCCGGGGCAACACCGCCACGAAAGTCCTCATCAAATGACATAGAAATAAAAATCAATAATTACTATTGAAAAAAAGCTGCGCGGCCAACCACCGCGCAGCTTTTTGTGTCCAACGGAGTGAAGACGTCCCGTCTTCACAACAATAACACACCCCATGCGCAGCCGGGAGAGCATGCGTCCCGCCTGCGCCCATGGAAAGCAGGCTTTCCAGCCTGCGCTCACCCAAAATGGAGTGAAGGCGTCCCCGCCTTCACCCTCGGCAATCGACGAAGTCGCTCTGCAAAGCAGAGACAGCAGGCGTCCCGCCTGCGCTCACCAATCGATAAAATTATTACAATTTTTCTTGCGTGATTAAAATTATAGTTGTATCTTTGCATCGCGATTGCAACAAACCTTAATTCTAAATTCTAAATTCTAAATTCCCCCTTTCGCCTATGAAGCAAAATCGAGTTAATTTTCACGCGTTCCACAACCCTCTGATAATAGGAGATCCCGCCATGACATAGCTACACTAATCCTTAAAAACCATAAGCCCGTCGCGCAGCGACGTCACTTATGAAAAGCGCACATTGACATCGTTGGTTTTAAAACTCTACCGACAGCCGCACATTGATCTGGCGACGGGTCAGATAGTTCGGCACGGCATACTGGATGTTGTTGACGTCCGTGACCCAATAGTAGCTGCTGACGTTCGAGATGTCGAACAGATTGAAGCAGTCGACGCCCAGCCAGACGCTTTTGAAATGGCTCAGGAAGCCGCTCTGGCGCTTCTCGGCATCGGCCGGAGTGACGAGGCCGTACGACAGCCCTACGTCTACTCGCTTATAGGCCGGCGCGCGGAAATAGCCCTGGTCGCGTCCGTGACGCGGCGCCGTCGTAGGCAATCCGTCGTTGAATATGCCGCGCAGGCTGAATTTCAGACGCGGAAATTTCGGGAAATAGTCCGTGAAGAAAAGGGCGAACCCGTAGCGTCGGTCAGTCGGTCGGGGCACGTTCACGCCGTTGAGTTTCTCGTTGGTTTTCATAAGCGAGAAGCTGATCCAGGAGTCACTGCCCGGCACAAACTGGCCGAACAGCTTGAAATCCACGCCCATGGCGTAGCCGTCAGTGAGATTCTCGCCCGAATAGGTCAGCTTCAGGTTATCGACCTCAAACGGTATGAGATCCGACATGGCCTTGTAGTAGGCCTCGGCCGTCAGCTTGAACGGCCGGTTGAACGATCGAAACGTGTAGTCGGCTCCGGCGATGAACTGCAGGCTGCGCGGCGACTTGATGTTGTCGTTCAGCTCGATGATCGTATTACCGAGGTCATCCGACACCGGGCGCCGGTATTCCTTGTAGAATGGCGACTGATAGTAGAGGCCGGTGGCGAAGCGGAATGCCCATTTCGGAGCGCGGTCCGGCACGAAGCCGAGATTGATGCGCGGGCTGATGAGGAATTCCTTGTTGTACGACCAGTAGCTCATGCGCACGCCGCCGTTGATGTTCAGGTAGCCGGCCGACGTCGACAGGCGGTATGTGTCCTGCACGTAGAAGGCCATGCGGGTCGACGACAGATCGTGGCGCGAGTCAAGGTTATATACCACTTTGAGTGCGTCGGGGTCGAACGGCAGCGAGTAGCCGGCCGAGTCGCGCAGCTCCCATTCGCGCGAGCGGTCGCGGATGTTTTCGGCGTTGAACGACAGGCCGTAGTCCAGCGTATGGTTGCTGATGCCGGTCATGCCGCGCAGAGCGACCTGGAAGACGGATGCCTTCAGGCGGTTGCGGGCGTGCTCGTGATAGCGGCCCACCCCGAGTTCACCGCCTACGGAACCTTCATTGCTGCCGCCGCCCGATGTGCCGGCCTGGTCGAGCCAATATTCGCCCGATATGTCGTAGGCCACAAGCTCGTTGGTCAGGAAGCCCGAGGTCAGCAGCGTGAATTCAGTCTTCTTCGAAGGCTTGTAGCGCAGACTCAGGGCGCCGAACCACGTCTCGAACTTGTCCTTCTCGCCTCCGTCGAAGTAGACCTTGAACTGCTTGGCGTCGGTCGAGGTGCCGAAGTTCGTGGTGCGGTTGTGCGGTATGAACTTATAGTTGTTGATGGCGATGTTGCCCAGGAACGACACGTCGAACTTGTCGCTGAAGCGGTAGGTCATGTTCGTCTGGTAGTCGAAGAAACGCGGATCGTACTCGCCCTTGTCATCCATCGAGCTGAGCAGCGAGGAGTTGCTCTTGTAGCGGATGCCGTGGAGCTGCGTGAAGCGCCGCGACGACGACCCCAGCGTCAGCGAGCCTCCCATTAGCGACAGCGACGCCGCCCCCTCGAACGACTCGGGCTGCCGGTAAGTGATGTCGAGCACACTCGACATCTTGTCGCCGTAGCGCGCCGGAAAGCCGCCCGTCGAGAAGCTGACTGCTCCCACCATGTCGGGATTGATGATGCTCAGACCTTCCTGCTGGCCCGATGAGACGAGCTGCGGGCGGTAGACCTCGATACCGTTGATATAGACGAGGTTCTCGTCGTAGGTGCCACCGCGGACGTTGTACTGGCTCGACATCTCGTTGCCCGAGGCCACACCGGCCATCGTGCCGATGATGTCCTCGACCCCGTTGCCCGACGCCGTCGGAGTGATATGCGACGAGCCTATGTCGATCTTCTGCAGCGCCCCGGTCTGCTTCTGTATGTCGGTCACTTCGACGCCCGTCAGCTCATACGACTTGGGCTGCATCTTCACATTCACCGTCACGTCGCCCTTGGGGTCGATCAGACGCCGCATCGAATCTTCGTAGCCGATGCACGAGAATACCACGCGGATGGTGTCGTTCTCGGGTACGGATACTGAATATTTGCCGTCGAGGCCGGTCGTGGCGCCGATCTGCGTGCCCTTGATGTGGACGCTGACAAACTCCATCGGCTCGTTGTTCTCGTCAGTGACGAGGCCGAGGATTCGGACAGGCGCAGCCACGGCGCCAAGGGCTGAGGCAAGAAATGTGAGAAATATGATAAGCGGTCGGATCTTCATATACAAAAATTAATCTTATGTATAACGAAGATCAGGCCGGTTTATTGCGTCGGCGCACGCTCTTACTTATTGCGGGGCGTGTAGATGAAGTTGGAGCCGAGGTATTTCTGGCGGACAACCTGGTTGGAGGCAAGTTCCTCGGGTGTACCCTGAAACAGGATGCGGCCCTCGAACAGCAGGTAGGCGCGGTCGGTGATCGAAAGCACCTGCGGCGCGTTGTGGTCGGTGATGAGGATGCCGATGTTCTTGTCCTTCAGCTTGAAGATGACGTTCTGGATGTCCTCCACGGCTATCGGGTCGACGCCGGCGAAGGGTTCGTCGAGCATGATGAATTTAGGGTCGATGGCCAGGCAGCGGGCGATCTCGGTGCGACGCCGCTCGCCGCCCGACAGCTGGTCGCCCATGTTCCTGCGCACTTTTTCGAGGCTGAACTCGGCGATGAGGCTTTCGAGCTTCTCGCGCTGGTATTCCTTGGTTGTCGGGGTGAGCTGCAGCACGGCGCGGATATTGTCCTCTACCGAGAGCTTGCGGAAGACGGAGGCGTCCTGGGCCAGATAGCCGATGCCGAGGCGGGCGCGCTTGTAGACCGGAGCCTTGGTTATGTCCTGGTCGTTGAGAAAGATACGGCCTTCGTTGGGCGTGATCAGGCCGGTCGTCATGTAGAATGTGGTCGTCTTGCCGGCACCGTTCGGGCCGAGCAGACCGACGATCTCGCCCTGCTTCACGTCGATGCTGACGTGGTTGGCCACGGTGCGCTTGCCGTACTTCTTGACAAGATTGTCGGTGCGGAGCACCATGCGGGTATCCTCGGCGGGGATTTCCTCGGAGTCTACGCCTTCGAGGTCGGCCTCGGTGGCTGCGTCCTCGACAGCGCGCTGTTCGGCGGCCACAGGATCCTCGAGGTTCAGAATATTGGGCACGGGATCGTTCTCATCCCTGTTGCGGTCGAGTCTGTATTGCAGTGCCATAGGTCGGTCAGTGGGCTTTTTTCAGACGGCTGTCGATGTAGTCGGTCAGCAGGTTGATGGCCACGATGTTGGAGCCGCCCTGCGGCACGATGAGGTCGGCGAAGCGCTTGCAGGGCTCGATGTACTGGCAGTGCATGGGCTTGAGTACGTCCTGATAGCGGTCAATGACCATCTGCGGCGTGCGGCCGCGCTCGATGCAGTCGCGGGCAATGACGCGGATGAGGCGGTCGTCGGCATCGGCGTCGACAAAGACCTTGATGTCCATCATGTCGCGGAGCACTGGATCTGTGAGCACGAGTATGCCCTCGACAATCACTACGTCGCTCGGCCGCACTTCCACGGTCTCGGGCTGGCGGGTACAGGTCAGATAGGAATAGGTCGGCATCTGTATCGTCTCGCCCCGGCGCAGTTTTTCAAGATGTTCGACAAGCAGGGTCCACTCGATCGCTCCGGGCTCGTCGAAGTTGATCTTCGCGCGTTCCTCGACAGGCACATGGCTCGAGTCCTTGTAGTACGAGTCCTGGGGAATCACGGCGACTTCGCCGGCCGGTAGGCTCTGGATGATCTTGTTCACCACGGTGGTCTTGCCGCTGCCGGTGCCGCCTGCAATGCCGATTATAATCATATCCTTGAAGTAATAATGTTGGACGTTGTGAAAAACTTTGCGCGAAGTTACGGATTTGTTTTGAAAAATCAATGTGGCGCGGCCGATTTTTGGCAAATTTGCCGACAAAGATGGCAATGACGTATAATTTCGGAAGAACATGAACTGCTGTTTGCAGGAAAATGTTTACCTTTGTTGAAACAATAGAAAATTAGAATATGGTTCTGACATCCTCGCTGGCCACATTCGGCCGCTACTGCCTGTTCATACGCCGTGTATTCTCGATACCCGACCGGTGGCGCGAGTTTTTCCGCCGCACCGTCCAGGAGATCGTGAAGCTCGGCATCGATTCCATACCGCTTGTCATCATCATCTCGCTGTTCATCGGCGCGGTGATCGCCATACAGATGCAGCTCAACATCGCTTCGCCGCTGATCCCGGCCTACTCCGTCGGCCTGGCCACGCGCGACATCGTGCTGCTCGAATTCTCCAACTCGATCCTGTGCCTTATCCTGGCCGGAAAGGTCGGATCGAACATCGCTTCCGAAATCGGTACCATGCGCGTCACCGAGCAGATCGACGCGCTCGAGATCATGGGCGTCAACTCGGCCAACTTCCTGGTGCTCCCGAAGATCGTGGGCTTCGTGTTCTTCATGCCGGCGCTCGTGATCATCTGCATGGCCACCTCGATAGTCGGCGGCTGGCTCGTGGCCGTGCTGACCGACATCATCACGGTATCGAAGTTCGTCTACGGCCTGCAGGCCCTGTTCCAGGAATGGTACGTGTGGTACGGTCTGATCAAGTCGGTCGTATTCGCCTACATCATAGCGTCGGTGGCCTCGTTCTACGGCTACTACGTCAAGGGCGGTGCCCTCGACGTGGGCAAGTCGAGCACCAACGGCGTGGTGGCCTCCTCTATCCTGATACTCCTCTTTGATGTCTTACTCACCAAACTGCTGCTGCAATGATCGAAGTTAAAAACGTGACCAAGTCGTTCGACGACAAGACGGTGCTTCACGACATCGATGCCACCTTCTACACCGGCAAAACCAACCTGATCATCGGCCAGAGCGGCTCGGGCAAGACCGTGCTGATGAAGTCGCTCGTAGGGCTGCTGCGTCCTGAACACGGACAGATACTTTTCGACGGCCGCGATCTGCTGCAGATGGATGCCGGTCAGGTCAAGGACCTGCGCAAGGAAATCGGCATGCTCTTTCAGGGCTCGGCGCTCTTCGACTCGGAGACCGTGCTCGGCAACGTGATGTTCCCGCTGAAGATGTTCACCGACAACCCTCTGTCGGAGATCCGCGACCGCGCCATGTTCTGTCTCGAGCGCGTCAACCTCAAGGGGGCCGAGAACAAGTTCCCCTCGGAAATTTCGGGCGGCATGCAGAAACGTGTCGCCATAGCCCGCGCCATAGCCCTCAACCCTAAATACCTCTTCTGCGACGAGCCCAATTCGGGCCTCGATCCGAAGACGTCGATTGTGATCGACGAGCTGCTGCGCGACATCACGCACGAATACAACATCACGACCGTAATCAACACCCACGACATGAACTCGGTGCTCGGCATCGGCGAGAACATCATCTTCATCAACAAGGGCTACCGCGAATGGGTCGGCGACATGAGCCAGATCTACACCACGGCCAACGAGGCGCTGAACGACTTCGTGTTCGCCACGCGGCTGTTTCAGAAAGTCAGGGAGTACGTCGTACACAACGAACATCCGCAGAAATGAGATTCGCCGACATACCCGGACACGAGGACGTGAAAGACCGCCTGCGCGATATGGTCGACCGCGGCCACATACCCCACGCGCTGCTGCTCGAGGGTCCCGCCGGGGCCGGCAAGTACGCGCTGGCGCGGGCCACGGCGGCCTACATCCACTGCACCGACCGCCGCGGGGGCGACTCCTGCGGGCGGTGCGAGTCGTGCCTGCAGCACGCTTTGTTCAACCATATCGACACGTTCTATTCCTTCCCTATAGTCAAGAAAGACAAAGCCGCCACGAGCGACGATTTCGCGGCCGACTTCCACGAATACATCGCCAAATATCCGTTCATGGACTTCGGGCACTGGCTGTCGCGGCTCGGCAATGTCAACGCGCGGCCGAAAATCTACGTCGAGGAAGCCAACACCCTGGTCGAGCGGCTGAATCTGACGGCGCGGCGATCGAAATACAAGATAGTGCTGATGTGGCTTCCGGAGCGTCTGCAGCCCGAAGCCGCCAACAAGCTGCTCAAACTCGTCGAGGAGCCCTACCCCGACACGCTGTTCATACTGACGAGCAACGAGCCCGCCGAGATACTGCCGACCGTATATTCACGCACTCAGCGCATCAGGGTGCGCCGGTATCCCGACGCCGAGGTCGCCGCCTACCTGCAGACAAAACTCAAGCTCGACGCTTCGGAAGCGGCCGCGATGGCCGCCCTGGCCGAAGGCGACATCAACCGGGCGGTAAGTTCGGTGAAGAACGTAAAACTGCACGCCCGGCAGCTCGACCTGTTCATGCGGCTGATGCGTCTGGCCTGGAAGCGCCAGATCCGCGACCTGCGGGCATGGAGCCTCGAAGTCGCCGACCTCGGCCGCGAGGGCATCATCGGCTTTCTGGGGTACTGCTCGCGCATGACGCGCGACAACTTCATGCTCAACCTCGGCGACAGCCGCCTTGTGGCGATGACTGCCGACGAGATGGCCTTCTCGTCGCGCTTCTCGCCGTTCATCAACGAGCGGAATGTCGAAGAAATCGTCTGCGAGCTCGACGAGGCAGCCAACGACATATCTCTCAACGGCAACGCCAAGATGATAGCCTTCGACCTGGCCGTCAAGATGGTCAAACTCCTGCGCAAGTGTTGACCGGCCTCGCCGCCACAAGGCAAATGTCTCTCTTTCGACGCATTGAGAAGCGCTTTCCGGGCCTCAGGAACTTACGAAGCCCTTTAGCACGTAAATCGCATACACGCTAACTATCATGAAGCCAGTGGTCCGCAAGCCGGATCACTATATTTATAACAAATATTTCATTGTCGGATGCAAGGTTTCTATTATCCTCAGATTTGATATAATAGAACAACCAATAAAATCACAATGATATGACAAGACAAAATCTTTTATTCTCCATCGTCGGAGTTGTGGTGCTTATGATGCTTCCTTCATGTACCAATGACGACGGTTCGGCAGAGTTACTAAGACCGACGGCACTTGTTACCGTATGTCCTAATGCCGATGGCAGCTTTATAATGCAACTCGACGACGAGACTCAGTTAGTGCCGACTAACCTGAAGACTTCACCTTTCGGCACAAAGGAAGTCAGGGCACTTGTGAACTATACGGAAACCAATGTTTCGCCTCAAGACACATGGGTGAGAAATGTCGAAGTCAACTGGCTGGACAGTATCCGCACCAAATTACCAGTGGAGACTCTGGGAGAACAAGATGCGGCCAAATATGGAAATGACCCCGTTGAAATCATACAGGATTGGGTTACTGTGGCTGAAGACGGTTATCTAACGCTTCGTATCCGCACTCTATGGGGTACTCCACATGCTGCCCATGTTCTAAATCTTGTGACCGGGACCAACCCGAAAAATCCCTATGAACTTGAATTAAGACACGATGCCAAAGGAGATAGGAACGGCAGATGGGGAGATGCGTTGATAGCATTTAATCTAAACAAACTGCCTGGAGCCAACGCAGGCAATGTTAAAATAAAACTTAAGTGGATGTCTTTTACAGGCGAAAAATCTGCTGAATTTGAGATAAAGATGCGCCCTCTGAAACAAGGAATTGACGTAAATAATATCCGGTATACCAAAGGCATCGAATAAAACAACAGAATAATATCTTTCCGATGCAAGATTTTGCAAAAGGGAGATTTAATAAAACGTCACCGACAAGAACAAGAAAACAGGAACAATTTCCGTTACAGTACAGTAAAAAAACGCGAACCCTTATTGGCGAAGGAGAAACGGATGTCGTATAGCCGTTTCTCCCGAGCCATTCCTATAAATCTAAGGTCTGGTGGTATCCATAGAAACGGACAACGAGCAACAGCTTCTTGACCTTGTCAAACAAGGCAATCCTATGGCTATAAGAACGGTCTATTCGACATATGTCCGATATCTTACAGCTATATGTTCACGTTATATCATTAATAATGAAGATGTGAAAGATGTCCTTCAAGACAGTTTCATAAAGATATTTTCAGGTATCGCTTCTTTTGAATACCGCGGTAAAGGTTCTCTGAAAGGATGGATAACAAAAATCACTGTTAATGAAACGCTGAAATTTCTTCAGAAAAACAATCGCTTTGTATTTATTGAAATATCAGAACAAGAGCATGACAAACCGGATGAAGAACCGGATGTGGATGCACTGCCTTCATCAGTTTTATTCAAACTAATACGAGAACTTCCCGATGGATATAGAACAATATTCAACTTATATGTCATTGAGAACAAAAGCCATAAAGAAATCGCAAAATTGCTTAACATAAAGGAAAGCACTTCAGCCTCACAGTTGCACCGGGCTAAATCATTATTGGCAACTAAAATCAGGCAATATAACTCTTAACACCCATATTACGATGAACGAAGATTGGCTAAATAAAGTCCATGACCGAATGACGGACTACGAAATCGACGAGCCGGAAAATCTGTGGGACGCCATAGAATCACAGCGGACTGAAACTTCATCAACTCGCCATCCGATGAAGCGTCCGGTGATATTATGGTTAAAAAGGAGTATCGCTGCCGCCGCAATGATTGCAGTTGTCATGTCAGCAGGTGTCTATTTAATCAATGAAAAAAAAGAATTACACCAGACTCCATTGTTGTCGAAAGCATCGGATAATTCTGCGCCCAGTCTGGAAAATCACCCGCAGAACACATCAGATCACACAGCCCATGCCCAGCAACCGCCTACGACTCTTATTGCTCAAATCATACTTCCGGCGCATGACCCGGATATATTGGCAGCCGTACCATCTGCACAAACGGAAATATTGGCGGGGACTGCCGATAATCGTCATGATGAAAACATAGAAAATACATCTGTGGTTGAAGCAATGCCGATTAAATCCAATGACACATCGGAAAGTGACGAGCGTATAGAAAAAGAATGGAGCCATTCCATGACTGATAATAATGATTGCAACGCTTCGATACATGCAAAAACATCAAACTCGAACAATGTATCTGTTTCTATATACAGTTCGGGCGGAACCGGGTCTGCATTGAATTACAATTCAAAAGGTAATTCATTTGTTGGAGTGGGAGTCGGGCCGAATGATTCAGACTGGGCAGACAATGCCATGTTAGGTATTCTTGTCTTCAACCAAGGAAAAGACATTGAAACGGAGATCAAACATCGTCTTCCTATAAGGGCCGGCATATCCTTCACATATAATTTCAACGAAAGATTTGGCATAGAAACAGGGCTGAGTTATACCAATCTTATTTCCGATGTTAGGGAAGGCAGTGAGAGTCATTACTATACAGGCGAACAAAAGCTGCATTATATAGGCATACCTCTCAACATGAAATACCGTGTCCTTTCATGGAGAAGATTCGATCTATATGCATCGGCCGGGGTGCTTGCAGAAAAATGTATTTCTGCAAAACTATATAAGAATCTCATCCTTGACCATCAAAAGAAGGGAAGTGTAACAGAAAATATGTCAGAAAAGCCAATGCAATGGTCTGCCAATACCTCCGTGGGAGTACAATACAATCTCGTAAATTCAATGAGCATATTCGTTGAACCCGGACTCAGCTATTATTTCAACGACGGAACAAATATCCAGACAATTTATAAAGAAAAACCCTTGAATTTCAATCTGAACTTGGGCATAAGGTTTACATTTGGAAAATAGAATAAGAATTATGAGAACGAAGTTCCTGCTGTTTATCAGCGTTGCGGTTATGTACAGCACATCCCTATGCTGATGTCATACTTTCTATCGTTAGCGGAGCGAAAAGAGGCCGATTATTATTAACTTTGCAGCGATAATTAAAATTATTTCAGCATTATGAGGCCTAAAGTGAAAGTTACGGTACTCGACACAAAACTGTATCCGGAATACCAACGGCAGTATTGCGCCAATCCATGTTCGGGTAAATGCCCGGTGTATAACAAAGGGGATGAGTTCATCTTCTATCGTGATGATAAGCGCGATGATTACTGGCATTGCGGCCTTAATACGCTGGTTAGGACCGACGGAAATCCCGATGAGGTCGCAGGAGGGCCCCAAAAGCCGTTCTGCTCCGAGGCATGGGATGCTATATCACGCTATATCTACACAGGGCTGCAGGGAGGCTCGATAATGAAAGGCTGGATGCGCGACGAGAATACTATGATTACATGCTGCAACGACGGCACCCGCCCTGTCATTTTCAAGATAGAACGCATTGACTATGACTGAAACAGTGACAATCAGGACGGAGCGGCTATGTGATTTTGATGAAATCCGAACAGTAGTGAAGACTGCGTTCGCGGGAGCGGAGCATACCGATGGAGATGAGCATAATCTCGTCGACAGATTGCGCTGTACGGAGGAGTATATCACCGAACTTTCGCTTGTAGCCGAAATCAAAGGAATAATAGCAGGATATGCGATGTTCTCACAAATATATATCGGGATAAGCAAAGGGATTGCTCTGGCTCCATTAGCCGTGCTACCCGGTTTTCAGAACCGCGGCGTCGGCCGTGCCATGATAGAGGCAGGGCATCGAAAAGCAAAAGAGGGAGACTATTGCTGCTCGGTCGTACTCGGGTCTCCCGAGTATTATTCCAAGAGCGGTTATCTTCCGGCATTACAGTATGGGATTAAAGCGCCGTTTGAGGTACCGACACAGTTCTATATGGTCTTTCCGCTTAAACCCCGATTACCTCGCGGGACAGTCAGATACTCGCAGGCCTTTGGAATATAGAGTTGAAGTATGTCCGCGAAAATGTGTAACTTTGCGTATTGGCATATACGCCATATCTGAAACAATGGCAAAGATTACAGTTCAAAATACCGAAATAGCAGTTGTAAAATACAACGAGGAGGATTATATCAGCCTGACAGATATGGCTCGCAGCCAGATGCAGGAGCATATAATTTTCCGTTGGTTGAGCCTTAAAAGCACCATCGAGTATCTCGGAGAATGGGAAATGCTCTATAATCCCGATTTTAATTGTACCGAATTCGGTACAATTAAAAATGCCGCAGGAAGCAACAACTTTGTGTTATCGGTAAAAACATGGCTTGAACGGACAAATGCCATAGGCATACGTTCAAAAGCCGGTCGTTATGGCGGCACATACGCACATCGGGATATAGCTTACCATTTCGGAATGTGGATAAGCCCCAAATTTCAGTTATTGCTCGTTAAAGAGTATCAGAGGTTAAAGGCGGAGGAACAGCGGTTGTTAGGTTGGTCGGCGAAACGTGAGCTGTCGAAAATCAACTATCGCATACACACCGACGCGATAAAGCAGAACCTTATCCCGGCAGAGGTTACTCCGGCACAAGCGAGTACGATTTACGCCAACGAAGCCGATGTGCTAAACGTGGCGATGTTCGGTGTAACGGCAAGGCAATGGCGCGAGGCTCACCCCGGCCTGAAAGGATAGTTGTCAAGGATTGTTTTTTCTGCTATAAAACAGGGTTTTGGACGCTTGGAGAGCCAATAGCGGTACAATTGACATAAATCAACTAATGGGATTGCCATAAAAATAAGTCATAAAATTATTTGGTCACGTCAGATATTGTTTGTAATTTTGCGAACAACTAACAAGAGGTAATATGACTAAATTAGAGATAACGCCTGAACAGGAGCGTCTTGCGAGATTTGCGAAAGCGATGGGGCATCCCACCCGTATAGCAATCCTGCATTTTCTCGCTCAGAGAAACGAATGTTTCTTTGGCGATATACACGAGGTGCTTCCGATTGCGAAAGCTACCGTGTCGCAACATCTGAGCGAGTTGAAAGAGGCGGGACTGATACAAGGCACAATCGAGCCGCCAAAAGTAAAGTATTGCATCAACGCAGAGAACTGGAAACTTGCCCGACAATTGTTTTCACAGATGCTTGACGACTGCTGTCCCTCAAAAAAGAATAGCTGCTGCTTGTAAGCAGAATTTTTTATCCCTAATGTTCGTAATTCGGCAAACAACAACCTGAATAACACATTTAAGCACATGAAAAAGTTACTGATGTTTTTCGCCCTTATGATAGGGCTGGTGTCGTGCGGAGGCGGGGATAATACCGCCACTGCAAAATCGCCTGAAAAGGATAGAGTGGATGTAATATATTTCCACGGCAAACAACGCTGTGCCACCTGCATGGCTATCGAGAAAAACGCTAAAGAGGTAGTAAATACACTCTTTGCCGACGAGCTGAAAAACGGCACTGTCATATTCAAGACAGTGGATATTTCTACCCCGGAGGGAGAAAAAATCGCTGACAAGTACGAGGTGGCATGGTCATCTCTCTTTGTAAATAAATGGAAAGGCGGTAAGGAGAGCCGCAAGAACCTCACTGAGTTTGGTTTCGGGAACGCCCGTAACAATCCGGACAGCTTCAAGAAAGGTCTTGCTGATATAATCCGACAATCGTTGAAATAATGGAATGGTTACAGACTTTACTTGACAACAGCACTGCTCCTGCTTTCACCGCCTTCCTGCTCGGATTGCTCACGACTATCTCGCCGTGTCCGCTTGCTACCAATATCGCCGCAATAGGTTACATCAGCAAGGACATAGAGAACCGCAGACGTATTTTCCGAAATGGTGTCCTTTACACGATTGGTCGCGTGATCGCATATACCATTCTCGGCATTATCCTTATCTCAATTCTGAAAGAGGGTGCAAGCGTGTTCGGCATACAAAAGGCGATTGGGAAATGGGGCGATCTGCTGCTCGGACCGCTCCTGGTGGTTATCGGCCTTTTCATGTTGTTCGGACACAGACTGAATATCCCACAGTTCGATTTCAGTGGTAACGGTGAAGGTCTTGCCTGCAAGGGTGGCTGGGGTGCCTTATTTCTTGGTGTTCTATTTGCGATGGCTTTCTGCCCGTCAAGCGGTGTCCTGTATTTCGGGATGCTTATACCGATGTCTGTTACAGCAAGTGCGGGGTGGCTTTTGCCTGTGTTGTTTGCTGTCGCCACCGCTCTCCCGGTACTTGCAGTAGCATGGATTCTCGCTTTCAGTGTAGAAAAGGTCGGCGAGTTCTATGGTAAACTGCGTACCATCCAGAAATGGCTTAACATTACTGTCGGTGTCATTTTCATCGTGATAGGCATATATTACTGCATAATGATGTACTTATAACTGTAAAACGAAAAAACATGGATAAAAAAGAATCAAAGAAAGGGTTTTGGTCAACTCTTTTCGCACCCAAAAAGAAAAGCCGTTGTGTCAACAGCAATAAAATTGTGGAAGACGATGTGAAACCTGTTCAGTCGTGCGGATGTTCCGCCGACTCCACCGAATCCGTTGAAGCCTCGTGCTTCGCCACCTCTCCCGGGACAAAAGTCAGCGAGGTTATTGTTCTCGGACCCGGATGTGCCAAGTGCAAGGAAACATACAAGGTCGTCGAGCGTGTGATCAGCGAGAACAGTCTTGATGTAAGACTCGCAAAAATCGAGGACATAACCGAAATGATGAAATACAACATCATGGCGACTCCGGCAGTGATCGTTGACGGGACTGTCAAAATTAAAGCTCACGTTCCATCTGCCGATGAAGTGAAAAAAGTTCTCGGAATCTGAACTGTAACAACGGGAAACAGCTATGGAAACGAAGAAAGAAATCAAGTTCCTGATGTGGACTGTCGTCATATTCATGACAGCGTTCTTCATGCCCGTCAACAGCGACACACTGATGACAGCGATACACTCAACACTTGACCTCGCCAAGTGGTACGCCCGTGAACATATCGTACTCTGTCTTCTCCCGGCATTCTTCATTGCCGGTGTTATTGCGGTGTTCGTAAGCCAGGGATCGGTGCTGAAATATTTCGGTGCAAATGCAAAGAAGTGGGTGTCATATACCGTGGCTTCAGTATCGGGAGGCAACCTTGCCGTGTGTTCATGCACCATTCTCCCGTTGTTCACCAGCATATATAAACGTGGAGCGGGTCTTGGGCCGGCAATAGCGTTTCTATATTCCGGTCCCGCCATCAGCATACTCTCGATAATCCTCACCGCCCGTATCCTCGGGCTGGAAATGGGACTTGCCCGCGTAATCGGTGCAGTCACTTTTGCGGTGGTAATCGGTCTTGTTATGTCGTTCATCTTCCGTAAGGAAGAACGGGATAAAGAGACGGCACAGATGAATATCGTGCCACCACCGGAAAAGCGTCCGCTTTGGCAGACCGCAGTGTTTTTCTTTACGCTCGTGGCAATCCTCGTATTTGCCAACTGGGGAGCACCTGCGACAATAGACCGTGGCGTGTGGGCTGCGATCTACGGGGCAAAATGGTGGATAACATCTGCCCTTGCAATAGGTCTGTGCGTGATGCTTGTGAAGATACTCCATCTGAAAGCCCGATGGATTATCATCGGGGCTGCCGCCGTCATAGTTTCAGCATTTGTCGCCAATGTTTTCATTACCGATGCAAAAATAGCTCCGCTTGTGCCAATGGTCGTCTCGGTCGCCGTCCTTGCCATCGTGTTGCTCTGCGATAAAAACGATGATGAGAACCGGGAGTGGGCGTTGTCTTCATGGGGATTTGCCAAACTTATACTGCCGTTGCTCGCAGTCGGAGTCTTGACAGCCGGATTTCTGCTGGGCTCAACGCACGACGGTGTGGAACTTCCCGGTATCATTCCAAACAGTTGGGTTGAATGGGCAGTCGGTGGCAATTCGTTGCTATCAAATTTTTTCGCAAGTTTTACTGGAGCGTTCATGTATTTCGCCACCCTTACCGAAGTGCCGATTATTCAGGGCTTGCTTGCATCCGGCATGGGTAAAGGTCCGGCACTTGCGCTGCTGCTCGCCGGTCCGTCGCTATCGCTTCCGAATATACTTGTCATACGCAGCGTGATGGGAACGAAGAAAACAATGATATATGTAACCCTCGTAATCGTCATGGCTACAATATCAGGCTGGGTATACGGCTGTTTCTTCTAATTGATATTACAAATGAAGTGTCAGCAATGGCAACGGATTGTCATCGTATCACAACGTCTTGACCGTCGGCGGATGCAGGAGCGGGCATCCGTACAAATAAGACGGTATGTCGGGTTACGGAACGCCATCATAAAAGGTATCAGAAAGCCGGCTTTCTCTGCTTTGAAGAGCTACTTCGTCGATTGCCATAGGCGCAGGGCGGCCAGACCGCTGTCAACGTCGCGTTATTGGTCGGCGGGTTTGAAGATGTCCTCGCGCTCGTTGCGCATGAAGTAGTCGCTGAGCATGGCGATGAGGCGGGAGATCTGGCGGACGGCGTTCTGCGTGTCGGCATTCACTTCACGGGACTGAAGGCGCAGCATCAGCATACCGTAGAGGGCATTGAAACAGGTCTCGATCTCGCCCTTGGGGTCGGCGCCGCTTTTTGAGCGGAGTTCGACGATGTAGGGCAGAGCGGCATAGAACTGACGTGTGTACTCGTTGAAGCGTGGATCGCGCAGCAGAGCGTTGTGCAGGTCGACAAGCTGGATTATGACATTTCTGTTGAGCTGGATATGGCCGCATTTTTCGACGTTCTCGCGACGCATCATGTCGATGAGCGACTCGTACCACTCGGTCATCTCGCGGCGGCGGGCATCGTCGAGGTCATACTTATCGATGATATTTGCCTTGATCTTGTCGATGTCGAGGTCATTGGCACGGATGATATCCTCGATCTGCCACATATACAACAGGTATTCGGCTATATTCTCTTTGCGTTTCTGCGATGCTATGTACATTGTTCTTAAAAACTGATTTAGGGTAAAACGCGCCGGTTTCCGCTAAAGTTCACTCCGCGGAAGCGGCGAACCGGAGCAGTTCGAAGGTACGGCCGTCGAAGCGGCCGTAAGAATCCTGATCGATCCAGTCGCCGAGGACAATCAGACGCGGTCCGGCGGCAAGCCTGCGGTCGAGCATAATATGATGGTGACCGATGACGATGAAATCGGGGCTGAGGGCTGTCAGGGGCTCGACATCGGCAATAATCTGAGCGGCATGGCTCCCGACGGGCAGACGGCTGCCGCTATCGCGGCTCGATTTGCTCCACATATGCGCGAACGGGACTGTCCAGCGGGGATGTATGCCCGAATACAGGCACTGACACACTTTGCTGCGGAAGAGCCGGCAAATGAAGCGGAAGGAAGCCGAGCGGCGGCCGATGCGGTCGCCGTGGGCGAGTATAAAGCGGCGTCCGAGGATGTCGCGCTCGACGAAAGGAGCGTCGATGACCTCGATGCCGAGCTCGTGGCGCAGGTAGTCGAAGAGCCAGATGTCGTGGTTGCCTGTCATCCAGGTGATCTTCACACCGGCGTCGGCGAGGCGGGCCAGGGCACCGAAGAAGCGCACATAGCCCCGGGGGACGACGGTGCGGTACTCGTACCAGTAATCGAGGATGTCGCCGAGCAAATAGAGATGCGTGGCATCGGCGGCAATGCTGTCGAGAAACCGCACGACACGCAATTCGTGCGCACGGCGGTCGGCGATGTAGTCCGCGCCCAGATGCAGATCGCTGATGAAGTAAACCATATCCGCGGCGACGGGTCAGAGGAAACCGAGTTCGAGCTTGGCTTCCTCACTCATCATGTCCTTGTTCCACTCGGGCTCGAAGACGAGATTGACGTTGACGGCTGTGACTCCGGGGATGCTGCTGAGCTTCTGATGAACGTCCTCGATGATGAAGTCGGCCATCGGGCAGTTAGGCGCAGTGAGTGTCATGTCGATGTTGAGTGCGCCGTCGTCCTCAAGGTCGATTTTGTAGATCATGCCGAGCGAGTAAATGTCGACTGCGATCTCAGGATCGATGACCGTGCGCAGATACTCGATGATCTTTTCTTCAATTTTAAGCTTTTCGTCCTGTGTCATAACATCGGCAAAGTTACGAAATAGCCGATAAACCGCCAAGAATATCCCGAAGGATTTATAAGCAGCCGGAATAAGGAACAGTTCCTTGTCGACTGTGCCGAAAGCCTTACTGAAAATTACTGATGTGATAACCCATCTCACAGATATAGCGCGACAGATATTGCTTCGGAAGCACAAAAAACTTAATTTTGCACAATAAAACGGCTAACTTATGGCAGGGAACATCATAAGACTCGATACAATCGAAAAATACAATAATCTGCTTGGCGCGGAAACACTGCATCCGCTCGTATCAATCACAGATCTGTCGCGGCTCGAGAGCATCAGGCACTGCCGGAAAGAATACGGATTCTACTGCATATATTACAAGGAGCTTGAATGCGGCACAATAAGATATGGCCGCAGCAAATATGACTATCAGGAAGGCACGCTGCTGTTCATATCGCCGGGGCAGACCGCGGGCGTCGATGACGGCGGTGAGACGCTCAACCCGCGCGGACTCGCGCTGATGTTCCATCCCGATCTACTGTACGGAACGCCGCTGGCCCGACGGATGAAAGACTACACCTTCTTTTCATACGACTCCAACGAGGCCCTGCATATGTCGGAACGCGAAAAGGAGATAATACTCAACTTCTTCAAAGAAATCAGAGATGAACTGCAACACGACATCGACCGGCATACGAAACAGATTATCGCCTCGACAATAGAAACGATGCTGAATTACTGCGTGCGGTTCTATGACCGGCAGTTCATAAGCCGCGAGGTCCACAACCGGAGCATAGCAAGCCGTTTTGAACAGACGCTGCACGAATGGTTCGAATCAGGGAAAGCGCGCGAGAGAGGGTTGCCGACGGTGCAGATGTGCGCCGGAGAGGCCTGCCTGTCGCCAAACTATTTCGGCGATCTTATAAAGAAAGAGCTGGGCAAGACTGCGCAGGAATACATCCAGCTCTACGTCATAGCCCGCGCTAAAGAACTTATAGCTGAGAACGAGCTCAACGTAAGCGAGACGGCGTATGAACTCGGATTCAAATATCCCCACCATCTGACAAGGGTATTCAAGAAGGTGACAGGCATGACACCGAACCAATACCGGCATAAGACGGGCAAAGAGCCGGAAAAAGGCAATCAGCCGACAAGCATGTAGGCCATATATGTGCCGAGAGCGAGAATGAAGCCAATGGCGGTCTCGTAGGGGAGCAGGCGCAGGCGCTTGCCGATCGACAGCTCTGCTGCGCCGCCGGTAGCATGGAAGAAGGATCCGTGAGGCAAATGGTCGAGGACGGTTGCGCCGGAGTTGACCATGGCGGCGCCCCATACGGCGCTGACGCCGGCGGCGAGAATCGTCTGTGCGAATGACGACGATGCGACCGTAGCGCCGGCGGTGGTGGAAGCAGTGGCCGCTGACATGAGGATGCCCGAGACGGGAGCGAGGAGCGACTCGCCGAAACCGGTATGGGACAGTGCGCCGAGAATGACGTCCTTGAGCGACGAGGCCTTGATGATGCCGGCGATGGTGCCGGTACCGATGAGTAGGACGGCCACGACGGACATCTTTTCGAGGCCGTACCGGAGGCTCTCGCCTGTGAGACGCCACCGTCGGGTGGCAAGCAGACAGATGATGCCGCCGACGGGGAGCGCCACGGCGGGGTCGATGCTGATGCCGGACAGGGGCCGGAGAGCGAGCAGCAGCACTGCGGCAACGGGCCCGGCTACCGACGGCAGTATGCCGGGCAGCGATGCCGAGTCGGCGGCGCCGGCCTGAGGCATGGGTTCGTCGTCGCCGGCGACCTTCGGCAGCAAGCGGCCAATGAGGTAAACGGTGAAGATGAGTCCGATGATGGCGGGTATGAGGTTGGCATACATCACAGAGTAGAGATCGGCGCCGAAGTTTTCGGCCGAGACGATGGTATTGGGATTGGGCGAGATGACATTGCCGCACTTGCCTCCGCCGATGAGCATTACAAGCAGCGTGGCGCGGGGAATGCGCAAGCGGCCGGCGGCGCTGAGGGCGACCGGCGCGACGGTAATGACGGCTACGTCGATGAACACGCCGGTGGCTGTGAGGAGCATGGCGGCGAGTGCCATGGCGGCGAGGATGTGGCGGCGGCCCATGACGCGAATGATGAATGTGGCGATGCTCTCGGCGGCGCCGCTCACCACAAGCGCTCCCGAAAGGACGCCGGCCGCAAGGATGCGCACCACGGCCGGACTGACGTCGGCCACGCCTGAAATCATGGCCGAGACAGTAGCGGGCAGGCCTATGCCGCCGGCAAGACCGCCGACGACGGCGCCGAGCATAAGGCTGTAGACCGGGGGCACCTTGCGGATTATCAACACGATGGCCAACAAAAGGCCGAGAATGGCTCCAAGAGCTGTCATACCTGTAAAGAAAATATGTGCATTAATATTTATGTGAACGACTGCCCGAACGACCAGAGACGGAGTGCCTGGACGACCGTGCGGACTACGTTGGCGCGGGCAACGGGAAGCCGCATGGCGTCGCTGAGCGAACACGGGCCGGGAACGACCGGAAGGACAGCCAGGAAACCGGCATCATTGAGCGCGCGGGCTGAGCTGACATTTCCGGCTATAGCGATAACGGGAACGCCGCGGCGGTAAGCCGCGCGCAGGACGCCTGCCGGAGCCTTGCCGCGGAGAGTCTGGCCGTCGACGGAGCCTTCGCCGGTGATGACCAGCGAGGCATCGGCGAGCGCGCGGTCGAAGCCGTTGAGCTCGAGGATGACGTCGACGCCGGGACAGAGCCGCGCGCCAAGAAATGCCCTGAAAGCGGCCCCGAGTCCTCCGGCGGCTCCGGCACCGGGAGTGTTCTCTATATCTTCGAGGTCCATACGGCGGATGACCCGGGCATAATTGCGCATTCCGCGGTCGAGCTCGGCGACCATGGCGGAATCGGCACCCTTCTGCGGGCCGAACACGGCCGAAGCACCATGCGGACCGGTGAGAGGATTGTCGACATCGCACATGACGATGAATTCCTCGCCGGAGCGAACGGCATCGTCCGGAATCTCGATTCGGGCAATTTGTCCGAGGATGCGGCCGCCTGCGGCGAGTTCGCGTCCGCCGGCGTCGAGAAAGCGGAAGCCGAGCGCACGGAGCATGCCTGTGCCGCCGTCGTTGGTGGCGCTGCCGCCGATGCCGATCACAAACCGACGGCAACCGCAGGTGCGCGCGTCGGCGATGAGTTCCCCGACTCCATAGGTTGTGGTGAGCAGCGGATTGCGGCGGCCGGGCGGCACGAGCGTCAGACCTGCTGCAGCAGCCATCTCGATAAATGCGGTGGTGCCGTCGGTACTGATGAGATAGCCGGCTCTGACGGGGTCGCCGAGCGGCCCGGTGACAAGGATATCGCGTGAGCGGCCGCCTATGGCGCGGCGGATGGCGTCGACGGAACCCTCGCCGCCGTCGGCAAGTGCAAAACAGCGCACTTCGGCATCGGGCAAGACGTCGCGGACGGCTTCACGACATGCGTCGGCAACTTCAGATGAACTGAGGGAGCCTTTGAATGAGTCGGCAGCGACTAATATGAGATTTTTCATGATCAGAAACTACAGAACGGACAAAATTAAGCAAAAGAAGTGAAATGAGCAAGAGAATTAGAGGGCGCAGGCTCGAAAGCCTGCTTTCCATTTTTTCATTTTTTTAAATAATATGGACAATTTTTGGAAAATTTAGACATTATCCTTATCTTTGCGGCAGTCAATAACCCCAAAAGAACCTCAGAGATGAAATTACTGAAAAGAATCGCGGCGGTGCTGGTGATGCTTGCAGCCGTTCTTCCGGCTTCGGCCCAGTTCTCGATCGGCCCGCGCGTGGGCGTGAACGTGAACAAACTCCACTTCGACGAGACGACACTCGCGGCAGACAACCGGGCAGGCTTCACGGCCGGTCTTGAAATGGAATTAATGATCCCGATGGTGAACTTCGGCTTCGACCTGTCGGCGATGTACGTGCGTCGCAACGCGGACTTCGAGCAGAACCGCGCGGAAGCTGACAAGACGTACCACTCGGACTATATCGAGATCCCGCTGAACCTGAAATACAAGATCGGGCTGCCCGTAGTTGGCCGTATCATCACGCCCTACATCTTCACGGGCCCGTCGGTAGCATTCCTTACCTCGAAGAAGGCCATATCGGAATTCGTTCACGGCAAGAAATGCGACTGGGCGTGGAACTTCGGCCTCGGCGTGCAGCTGTTCAACCACCTGCAGGTCGGCGCGTCGTACGGCCTGGGTCTGACCAAGGCTGTGAAGGTTCTGGATATCGCCGGCGACGAGGCCGGCATCAACGGCAAGAACCGATACTGGACCGTGACTGCCGCGTGGCTTTTCTGACACGGCTGATTTACAAAATATTCGGCGGCCGGCGCAAGTCGGCCGCCATTTTTTATGCGCGGCGCTGAAAGGCGCATAGCGCTGAGACAAAGACGGTTGTGCGAGCCGAAACAAAATTTAATAAAAATTGTTATACTAATAGTAAAACTAAAAGAAATATAATTTGTATATTTGCAAACAAAATGAAAGCATTTCTAAACCGTTTCAATATATTTGTCTAACAATATAAATTTTCCAACTATGAATGTAGAAGAAATCGGCACAAATGCCGGCGCCGTGTGGCAGGCACTGAGCACAGCGGACGCAATGGGTGTAAAGCAGCTCAAGAAAGCGACCAAACTAAAAGACAAAGCGATCTTCGCCGCACTGGGCTGGCTCGCCCGCGAAGGCAAGGTCAATATCGATGTTGACCCGGAGGACGAAAAAGAGCTTCTCGTAAGCCTCGTACAGGAATAAGATTCCCAACAGCGAAATATACGGGGTCGCATCGCGCGCTGCCTGAGCGGCAGGCCGACGGTGCGGCCCTGTTGATGTAAAAGGCGGCGCGGACCGGAATGTGGACTGAATGTAGAAAAAATTATAAAAGAATTATTGCGGGTGCGGACAGAAGTTGCTACCTTTGGCATATCATAATTCATCACAACAACCGATGTACCGAAAAGGCAAACTATATTTCAGATACGGCACGATGGGATCGGCCAAGACCGCCATACTGCTGACAACGGCATACAACTTCGAGGAGCGGCACATGGACTACATGTGCCTCAAACCCGTAATAGACACTCGCGAGACTCAGAACGTGATACGCTCGCGGATCGGCATCGAGCGCGAATGCCGGTGGATCTACGGCAACACCGACCTGTACCGGATGGCTGCGGACCTCTACGAAAACGACGGCCGGATAGTGGACTGGTATCTGATCGACGAGGCCCAGTTCCTGACGGAGACCCAGGTAGACCAGCTGTCGCGGGTAGTCGACGACTTCGGCAGCAACGTGATATGCTACGGGCTGCGGACCGACTTCAAGAGCCATCTGTTCGAGGGGTCGCGGCGCCTGTTCGAGATCGCCGACACTATAGACGAGATAAAATCGACCTGCAACTGCGGTCACAAGACCATAATCAACGCGCGAATCGACAGCAACGGCGACTTCGTAGAGGACGGCGCCCAGGTAGAGATCGGGGGCGACGACCGCTACGTGGCCGTATGCCGCAAATGTTGGCGCAACAAACACATAGAGCAGAGCTCGCGCGCAATGCTGCCACTTGACCTGACACCAACGAACGACACAGACATATGATACTATCCAGCCTCAGAGAAGCCGAGCGCTACCGCCGGCTCTCGCCCCGCATAGCCAAGGCCCTCGACTGGCTGCGCAGCTACAACGAAGCCGAATTCGAGGAAGGCATCACCGACATAGGCGACGGCATCACCGTGAAGGCCGAGGCTCCGGGGCTGATGCCGCGCGAGCGCGCGCGACTCGAAGTCCACGAGAACTACATCGACATACACGTGCCACTGAAAGGCACGGAGACCTTCGGCTGGGCGCGCCGCGGCGACCTGATACTACCTACGCAACCATATGAAGAAGAAACCGACATAGGCTTCTACGGCGACCAGGCCCAATGCCTGCTGCATGTGCGGCCCGGTCAGTTCGTGATCTTCTTTCCGGAGGACGCCCACGCGCCGTGTATCGGAATCGGCACACACCGTAAACTTTGTATCAAGATTCCGGTTATATAATTATGAAAAGACTGATTCTACTGCTGTTCGCCGCCATGGCCATAGGCGCGTACGCCAACCATACCTTTACGGACGAAACGGTCCGCTACAAAGTAATGTACAAATGGGGGCTGATCAACAAGCAGGCGGGAACCGCCACTATCACCCTCCGCGACCGCGGCGACCACTACTCGGCACAGCTGACGGCACGGTCGGAGCCGTGGGCCGACAGATTCTACAGCGTGCGCGACACGCTCAACGGCCTTATCATGAAGGACGGCTTCCGGCCGACGTTCTATGAGAAAATAGCACACGAGGGAGGGGAGCTGAAGCACGACATAGTGCGCTTCTCCTACTCGGGGTCGCAGGTTACAGGCATGTGCAGCCGCCGGGTTGTGAAGAAAGGCAAGGAGACCGTGAACAAGAAACTGACGCTGCAGTCGTCCGGGACGACGGTCGACATGCTGTCGTCGTTCTACTACATGCGCGCGCTGCCTTTCGACAAATGGTCAAAGGGGCAGCAGCACACCATAACAATCTTCTCGGGCAAGCGCAAGGAAGCGCTGACGCTCAAATACCACGGCATAGAGACGGTGAAAGTCGAGGGTAAAAGCTATCAGTGCTACCACATCACCTTCATCTTCACGGGCGACGGGGGCAAGAAAACGTCGGACGACATGGACGCCTGGATCACGACAGACAGCCGTCGGACGGCCGTACAGCTCGAGGGTAAGCTTCCGGTGGGTAAAGTGCGCTGCATACTCATATAAGACTAAGACAAGATATAAGGAAAAACGCATATGTCGCTGATAACGAGAGTGACCGGATGGTATGACAAGGCGGTAAGCTACTGGAACTACTGCTCTCGCCTGGTCTGGCACGATACGCGCCGGTCGTGGAAGGTGAATGTCATCAAGACGCTCAACCTGTCGGTACGCTCGTTCTTCAACGGCGACATACAGACGCGCGCGTGCGCCATGACGTACCGCACGATCCTGGCTATCGTGCCGGCGCTGGCGCTGCTGTTCGCGATCGGCAGGGGCTTCGGGCTGCAGAAAGTGCTCGAGGACGAGCTGATGACGGTGTTTCCGGCCCAGCGGCAGGCTGTAAGCTACGCACTGAACTTCGTAGACTCGTACCTGAACGCGTCGTCGGAGGGCCTGTTCCTTGGTGTCGGCCTCGTATTCCTGCTGTGGACGCTGATATCGATGATGGGCAGTATCGAGGACACGTTCAACACCATCTGGGGTGTGAAGAACGGGCGCAGCCTGGGCCGCAAGATCACGGACTACACGGCAATGCTGCTGATACTGCCTATTGTGCTGATCTGTGCAAGCGGCATGACGCTGCTGCTGAGCTCGACGCTGCGTGCGATCTTCGACTTTCCGTTTTTCACGCCGCTGATCTCGGCGTTCGTCGAAATACTGTCGTGGCTGCTGACGTGCCTGTTCTTCACGCTGCTCTACGTGCTGATGCCGAACACGAAGGTAAAACTCGTCAACGCCCTGATCCCGGGAGTGCTCGCCGGGTCGGGGTTCATGCTGCTGCAGTGGATCTTCGTGACGGGCCAGATGTACGTGGCGCGCTACAATGCGATCTACGGCTCGGTATCCTTCCTGCCGCTGATGCTGATATGGCTTCAGCTGGTCTACGTAGTGACGTTCGCGGGAGCGGTGGTGTGCTACGCGTCGCAGAACATATTCATGTACAGTTTCAGCGACGCGATCGCCACGATGTCGTCGTCGTACTACGCGCGTCTGACGATAGCGGTCGGGGCAGTCGTAGTGCAGCGTTTCAATGCCGGCGAGGGAGCCACCACCGTCAAATACATGGCCCAGAACTACAATCTGCCGCCCAAGCTCGTGACGGTGATATGCGACAGGATGGTGACGGCCCGGATAATGTCGATCGCCGAAATCAATCCACAGAAAGAGCTGCGCGGGTACCAGCCGGCCGTGGACACGTCGAAACTGACGGTAGCCTACGTCTTCGAACAGCTCAACAAGACCGGCTCTGCCGACTTCATCCCCGACTTCGGGAAGAACTTCCCCGGTGTAGTGGAAGAGTACGAGCGCATCATCGCAAACGAAGCACAGGTGACCGAAACAATCACACTTTCGGATATTAAAATCAACACAAAACCCATAAAACACGATATGTCATGAAAAAAATCATCGCCACTCTGAACGCTCCGGGCGCCATAGGCCCCTACAGCCAGGCTATCGACACAGGTGCCTTTGTATTCGCATCGGGCCAGATACCCATCAATCCCGCGGACGGTAAAATCCCGTCAGACATCAAGTCGCAGACGGTGCAGGCCATAGCCAACGTGGCCGCAATCCTGAACGAAGCGGGCCTGACGCTCGACAACGTGGTAAAGACGACTGTCTTCCTGGCCGACATGAATGATTTCCAGGCCATGAACGAGGTCTACGGCCAGGCATTCTCGGCGCCCTACCCGGCCCGGTCGGCGGTTGCCGTGAAGGACCTTCCGAAGAAGGTGCTTGTGGAAATTGAGGTCGTGGCAGCCCGCTGATTTTGCCGGTCTGCGGAAAATACTTACCTTTGCACCGGTAACCCGTTGTCGGGTCGCCGGTGCAAATCATATATCATACTTATATCATGCGAAATCTATTACTGCTACTGACACTGCTCCTGAGCGCGGCAGCGGCGAGAGCCGTGAGCTACTCGGGCACGCTGCCCGTGCTGTTCATCAGCACCGAGAACGGGCAGGCGATCACATCAAAGGACACATACCTCAAGGCCACATACTATCTGGACAACATGGGTATAGAAGGCGTCGAACCTGTGGGCACAGCTGCCGAGCCGCTGACCATGCAGATCCGCGGGCGCGGCAACTACTCGTGGTGGGGCTTCGACAAAAAGCCCTACCGCATCAAGCTCGACACGAAGCAAGCGCTCTTAGGGATGAACAAGAGCAAGCACTTCGCACTGCTGGCGCACGCCGATGACACATTCGGCTTCATGCGCAACGCCGTCGGCTTCCAGATCTCGCGCCTGATCGGGATGCCCTGGACGCCTGCCGACGCGCCCCTGGAGGTAGTGCTCAACGGCGACTACATAGGCCTCTACTTCCTGACCGAGACCATCCGCGTCGACAAGGACCGTGTCGACATAGTCGAACAGCCCGACCTTGCCACCGCACCCGATGAAATCACCGGCGGCTGGCTCGTGGAGATCGACAACTACGAGGACGATCCGCACATAACCCTGTACGAAAAGGATGCCGAACACAGCAAGATAACATTCACATACAAGACACCTGAAGAGCTCTCCGACCCTCAGAAGGCGTATCTCACCGACCAGATGACGGCCATCAACGACGCCATCTACCGGCCCGACCTCAACGACAATACGTGGGAGGAATACGTCGACACCGACATCCTGGCCCGCTACTACATCACCCAGGAGGTTGTCGACGACTTCGAATCATTCCACGGCAGCTGCTACCTATACAAGAACCGAGGGGACGGGAAATGGATGTTCGGACCCGTGTGGGACTTCGGCAACGCCTTTACCTTCGACAAGACCCAGTACATATATAAGGGACGTCAGTGGCACAACACGTGGATCGAACAGATGTGCCGCCATCCGCACTTCATGGAGACTGTCAAGGCCGTGTGGGCCGACTTCCGCACCGCCCGCTTCAACGAAATATACGGCTACATAGACACATACGCCGAACGGATCAAGGCGGCGGCCGTCTGTGACGCCGAGCGCTGGCCGTCGTACGGCTGCGCCGACGTCGCGGCCAAGGCAGCGACGGTGAAGGACCGGCTACGCGCCAGCGAGCGCTGGCTGCAGTCGCAATGGGGCGAGCTGCCGACCTATACGGCTTATTATCAGAACAACCTGCTGCCCTACTGGAACGAGGTACACGCCTACGTGTGGTATACGACCGACAACGCCGTCGTGACCCTCAACGGCGGCTGGCCCGGCCATAAAATCGAGCTGGACGCAGCAACCGGCTACTACAAGCTCAGCTTCAAATCCGACGAACTGCCCGACAACACCATGATCATCTTCAACAACGGCAACGCCAAGGGCGACAATCAGACGGCCGACCTCGAGTTCATCGACGGCGGCATCTACAACCGCCGCGGCTTCATAGGCCTGGACGTCGCAGACATAGCGCCCACGGGCTTAGAAATCAGCGTGCGCGGCGGAGCGATCGTGGTGAACTCGGAGAGCAACGGAACGGTAACCATCACGGACGTGGCCGGCCGCAGCATAACCCGCGAGATCACAGGCGGCGAAAACATAATTGACGGTTTAGCCCCGGGCATATACTTCGTCGGCGGCCGCAAGATAGCACTCAGATAAAATACTCGGACGTAAATCGGGCGCAGGCTGGAAAGCCTGCTTTCCATGACACGCTGATCGGAACGCAGGCCGGAAAGGCTGCGTCCCTTAATTTTTAGCGAGGAGGTTAGCGAGTGCGGTGAGGCGGTGGCGGAAGCGGTCGATGGCATCGGACTGAGCTTTTGTTAGTCCGCGGGCGTCGAGGCCGCAGCCGGCACGAGTGCAGAAGCGGGCCGATGAGTCGTTGGAGTGACCGGCGGGGCAGATGTAGCGAGTGCCGGTGCCAAGCAGCCCGCGCACGCTCTCGATACGTCCAAGCTGAGGCAGGCGGTGGATCAGCGAATCGAGACGGCGCATGGCGCCGTATTCGGCCTCGTCGTATTCCTCGCGGTAGGCATCGACGACATCGAGGACACTCAGATCGCCGCGCTCGACGAGACCGGCGATGTGGCCGGCGCTGAACAGACGACACCGACGAATCAGGTCGAAGGCCACGTGGCCGTCGGCGACGTGGGAGTAAACGACGTCGGCGGCATAGGCCGGAGGGACGGCACGAAGATAAAGGGGAAAGTTGTCGAGCGCGACTGAGTGGAGTTCGTCGCGGTCGGCGTCGTCGATGCCGAGAGCCGTGCGGTACTTCACGTACAGGAGGTCGCCGAGGCCTTCCATGCGGTTGGCGATGATGTAGTCCCAATTGGCACCCGTCGGAAAGACTGACGGGTCGCGGAGCAGTTCGCGGTAGCGCAGCCGGAGCTCTTCGGCTTTGAGCGATTCGCAGCTGACGGTCATGGCACACGTATGATGCCGCGCTCGGTGACGACATAGTCGACCGGCACGTCGAATTCGTCGGGTTCGATATCGTCGACGAGCTGGCAGCCGTACGCAACCCCGACGGTGACGGCGCGCGCATCGCGCAGGAGACGGTCGTAGAAGCCGCGGCCGCGGCCGATGCGGTTGCCGCGGCGGTCGTAGGCCACGCCGGGGACGATGATTAGGTCGATGGCAGAGATGTCGACGGTGTCGTCGCCCTCGGGTTCCTCGATACGGAACGAACCGAGGTGGAGGCGCGAGCGGTCGTAGGGAAGGATGTCGAGGTTGACACCGTTGACACGCGGCAGGTAGAAATGCTTGCGGGTGTGCCATCGGTCAATGAATGCGCGGGTCGAAAGCTCGTCGGGGAGCGAGTTGTACATGAGTATGTGTTCCGACATGATGAACGCTGCGGTCTTCTCTATGAGGCCGAACACACTTTCGGCGGCCGAAGCGCGTTCGGCATCGTCGAGCAGATTCTTACGCGCCTTTACACGCGCCCGTATTGATTCCTTGTCCATGGCTGAGAAAATAATCACTTCTTGTGGCTTTCGATCACACGTGCGATGCCATTGTCGAGCTGACGGAGAGCCTCGAGGACAGCGGGGTCGTTTTCGTTGGTAATCTCGAAGTAAGCGTTCATGCCGAGAATGTCGCGGGCGATCAGAGCCTTCAGTTGATTAACAATCAACGGCGCGGAAATGTTGATGTAGTACCAGCGCTTGGCGATGCCGTTCTGCGCGGCATAGTCAACGAGTGCGCCGAGCAGCACATTGTCGGGGGGGAGCAGCTTGAGCAGCTGTGGCACGGTTTTGGCCCTGACGAGGTCGGTCCGGTTGAGGTCGGCGTACTCGTAGGCGAACTTGTTGAGGACGCCGCTGTTGGCCACGGAGAGGTAGTAGCTGGTGACCAAAGCAGTGTCGCTGGGCACGAAGACGTCGGGGATGATGCCACCGCCGCCGTAGACGGTACGGCCTCCGACGGTGACGAAAACCTTCGACTCGTCGACTTTGATGGAGTCGGCGCTGAAGACTTCGCCGTTGGAGTACCGGTCGAGAATCTCGCTCTGATAGTCGTCGTTGGCGCCGGGAGTGTAGTCCTTCTGTATGCAGCGGCCCGAGGGTGTGTAGTAGCGCTGTACAGTAAGGCGCATCTGCGAGGAGTCGCTCAGGGTGATGGCGCGCTGGACAAGCCCCTTGCCGAAGGTGCGTCGTCCGATGATAAGGGCGCGGTCGTTGTCCTGCATGGCGCCGGCGACAATTTCCGACGAACTTGCGGTGAACTCATCGACCAGGATCACGAGCTGATCATAGGGGAATATGCCCTGACCGTCGGAGAGCCAGTTGGCGTCCTCGTCGGACTTGCGTCCCTTGACATTTACGATCGACTGCATGGGTGGCAGAAACTCGTTGGCCATGAGGATAGCCTGATCGAGCAGGCCGCCCGTGTTGCCGCGCAAGTCGAGGATATAGCTCTTCGCGCCGCGGACGCGCAGAGCGTTGATGGCCTGGATAAATTCTGAATAGGTGTTGGATGCGAACTTGTTGACGCGCACGTAGCCGGTGGTGTCGTTGATCAGATACGAGGCATCGACCGAGACGGAGGGTATCTCGCCGCGGACAATTGTGAAGGTAAGCGGTTTTGGCGAGGTCGACCGGCGCACCTTTACGACGACTTCGGTGTCCTTCGCGCCTCTCAGGGCGTTCATGACGTCTTCGTTTGTGACGTCCTTTCCGGTCATCTTCCGTCCGTCGACCTCGATGATACGGTCGCCGGCAAGCAGGCCAACGTGCTCGGCCGGGCCGCCGGAGACGACCTCAACGACGCAAATCGAATCCTGCATGATCTGGAACTGCACGCCGACGCCATAGAACGAGCTCTCGAGATCGCGGTTGACCTTCTCGAGGTCGCTGACGGCGATGTACATGGAGTGCGGATCAAGATTGCGCAGCAGTTCGGGGATGGTCATCTCGATGAGGCTGTCCTCGTCGATCTCCTCGACATATTCGTCCTGAATTATAGCGAGAATCTCATTGAGTTTTTTCTGTGCGGGCGTAAGTTTGTCGCCGTCGGCGAGCAGATAGCCGATCCACATACCTGCGACAAGCAGCAAGGCTCCGACGAGCGGAAACCAATTTCTTAAACGCGAACCCTTATTCATCTTTTATACAAAAAATGTCTTACTTGGAATCAATGTCGGATACATGCACGCACTCGACACCGGCGCGGCGGAGCAGCTCGATGCCGTCGGTGATACGGTAGAGCTCGTTGAATACCACGCGGCGGATGCCTGACTGGATGATGAGCTTGGCGCATTCGACGCACGGCGAGGCGGTGACGTAGAGCGTGGCTCCGTCGCTTGCGTTGTTGCTGCGGGCAACCTTGGTGATGGCGTTGGCCTCGGCATGCAGCACGTAGGGCTTGGTGAGACCATTTTCGTCCTCGCAGACGTTTTCGAAACCGGCAGGCGTACCGTTGTAGCCGTCGGAAATGATCATCTGGTCCTTGACGATGATAGCGCCGACCTTACGGCGCTGACAGTACGAATTCTCGGCCCAGATAGCGGCCATGCGCAGATAGCGCTTGTCGAGCAATTCCTGTTTGTGATGCAGTGTATCCATCTGTAACTAAAAGTATGCAAAGTTAGGTCAATTTTCGCGCGCATGCAATTAATAGCGGTAAAAATTTCAAAACAGGCCGGAAAATGCAAAAATTCCTGCAAACTTTTGATAAAAGTATTGATGTTTTGGAAAATGGAATTAACTTTGCAAAAAGAAATGAAAAAATAGATTAATATGAAACATTGCTACTTCACATTAGGCGTAATGATGCTGGCTGCCACCGCGGCCGCAAGTGCCGACGAGTGGAAATCCATAGGCATGGCCACCGTTGTCGACGGCTGGATCACACCGGGGTATGTCGACGACGAAGGCAATCAGATCAACCCTGCGACGTGTCCCTTCCAGGTACCGGTGGAAGAGAGTGTCAACACCCCCGGCATATACAAACTGATAAATCCGTTCGGATCGGCTGACTACCACCTCAGCGAGTTCAACCTCAAACCGGAGGCTGCCGACATCATCATAGACGCGCGCGACCGAACGTTCGTCATCATCCAGCCGCAGTACAGCGGCTTCACCGACGCCGACAGCGACGAGCCGAGCGGGCGGTACACATACTATATCACCGACATGGGCACGGCCATGTACAACATGGGACAGCAGCGCGAGGTCATCAACCTGCTGAAATGCTCGTCGATAATGCTGGGCAATGACATCATCGTACGTCAGCCGGCCTTCTGCTCGTCGGCGACGGGCAGCATCACAGGCTGGGAGACGAGCTTCCCGGCCCGCATAACCCTGCCGGACAACTCGGCCGAGGAGGACGCCAAGTGGGAGTCGCTCGGCACGGCCACAATCACTGACGGCTGGATAGTGCCCGGCTTCAAGGACGATAACGACATACCGTTCGTAAACACCGAGCATAAGTTCACTTGCAGAATAGAGATGAACAGCGATAATCCCGATCTGCTGTGTCTTGTAAGCCCGTACAAATCGGCCGACTTCGACATGGCCTATTCAAATCTGAGCGGCAGCGACGTACGCATCGTGATCGACACGACCGATCCCGACTTCGTGACGGTAGCGCCCCAGTTCTCGGGATACATATCCCGCGATGACAATGACATACGGTCGTACTACATAGCCGACGCCGGCTACCAGCTCGAACAGCGCGGACAGACACGCGAGCAGATCAAAGCCAACCACTACAACTCTACGATGAACGAGCAGACGATCACGATACCGATGCCGCTGTTCGGCTTCGACATCGACAACGTGGGCAAGATGTGGAACAACGCGCAGGCCATGACCATCACCTGGGGCGGCAAGGGCGTCGACGACATAGCCGGCGACAACGCCGACTGCCCCGTGGAATACTTCAACCTGCAGGGCGTACGGATCGAAAATCCCGAACCGGGAACACTCTGCATCCGGCGCCAGGGTACGGATGTACGCAAGGTAGTGTTCTGAGAAATTGAGTCATCCCTATCTACACCGCTTATGCCATCAGTATCGACGCGCGGCACCGAGATGCCCGCATCCCCAATACGCCGGCTTGTAAAATACGCCAACGAGGCCACAGCGCGCGGCATCAAGGTATACAGGCTCAATATCGGCCAGCCCGACGTCCCTACCCCGGAAGTCGCCCTGGAGGCACTCCGGCGGATTGACCGCCGCGTGCTCGAGTACAGCCCGTCGGAAGGCCTCAGATCGCTGCGCGAGAAGCTGCGCGAATACTACCACAGATTCAATATCGACGTCGATGTCGACGACATCATCGTCACTACGGGAGGCAGCGAGGCCGTGCTGTTCGCATTCATGGCCTGCCTGGATCCCGGCGACGAAATCATAGTGCCCGAGCCGGCGTACGCCAACTATATGGCATTCGCGATATCAGCCGGGGCTAAAATCGTCACGATACCGTCGACTATCGACAACGGCTTCCAGCTGCCCCCGATCGAGGAGTTTGAGAAGCTGATCACGCCCCGCACAAAAGGCATCCTGATCTGCAACCCGAACAACCCGACCGGTTACCTGTACACGATGAAGGAGATGCTGCAGCTGCGCGACCTGGTCAAGAAGCACGATCTGTTTCTGTTCTCCGACGAGGTATACCGCGAATTCTGCTATACCGGAGCGCCCTACATATCGGCCTTCCATCTGCCCGATATAGAGGGACAGGTAGTGCTGATCGACTCGGTGTCGAAGCGCTACAACGAATGCGGCATACGCATCGGAGCTCTGATAACCAAGCACAAGGAGTTGAAGCAGAACGTCATGAAATTCTGCCAGGCACGCCTCAGCCCTCCGTTGCTGGGTCAGATCGTAGCGGAGGCGTCAATCGACACTCCGCCTGAATACATGCTGGAGACATACAACGAGTATGTGGAGCGGCGCAAATTCCTGGTCGACCGCATCAACCAGATTCCCGGATGCTATACACCGATACCGATGGGCGCATTCTACACGGTGGTACGGCTGCCGGTCGACGATGCCGACGAATTCTGCCGCTGGTGCCTTACCGACTTCTCATACGATGGTCAGACCGTGTTCATGGCGCCTGCCTCGGGCTTCTATGTGACTCCGGGTCTGGGACGCGACGAAGTGCGCATGGCCTATGTACTTAACACCGAGGAACTCGGAAAGGCACTCAGCGTACTGGCCAAGGCGCTCGAGGCATATCCCGGCCGCAAGAAAATATAAAAAACGAACAAGACATGAAACTCATATCCTGGAACGTCAACGGCCTGCGGGCTATAATCGGAAAAGGTTTCGCCGAAATTTTCAAGGCACTCGACGCCGACTGCGTGTGCCTGCAGGAGACCAAGATACAGCAGGGGCAGATCGAAGCCGAGTTCGAGGGCTACACGTCGTACTTCGACTATGCCGAACGCAAAGGCTACTCGGGCACGGCCACCTGGACCCGCGGCGGCGCGAAGCCCAGCCGCCGGGGCATAGGCGTCGAACGCCACGACCACGAGGGACGCGCCGTGACGGTCGACCTGGGGCCGGCGTACCTGGTGAACGTGTACGTGCCCAACAGCCAGCAGGAGCTCGCCCGGCTCGACTACCGCCTGGACTGGGAGGAATCGTTTGCCGGCTATGTGCGGGAGCTCGACCGGGAAAAGCCCGTGATAATCTGCGGCGACATGAACGTGGCGCACAAAGAGATCGACCTGAAGAATCCGAAAAGCAACCGCCGCAATCCAGGGTTCACGGACGAGGAGCGCGGCGCCTTCAGCCGACTGCTCGAAAGCGGCTTCGTCGATACGTTCCGCCTGCTGCATCCCGACGCGACGGACGCATATTCATGGTGGAGCTACCGCTTCAACAGCCGCGCCAAGAACGTGGGGTGGCGTATCGACTACTTCCTGGTGTCGGAGCGGCTCGCCGACCGGATCAGGGCGGCCGAAATCCTGTCTGAAATCACCGGGAGCGACCACTGCCCGGTGTCGATAGATCTTGAAATATAAATATTTTTCAAAAGACAACTATGCGGCAATGAACGGTTTGCGAATCACTGCCGCATTTTTTTACATTTTTCCGTCACGTTTTTGACCGGCGATGTGTCTATCTTACGAGATGTCTCAAAAAGAAAGACAATAACGAATAAACATATACAGTCATGAAAGAATTAGTTGCCATCTTCATCTGCGCGATCATGCCGATCGCCATCGTTCTCATCATCTATCTGGCATCGATAAACGGCGAGAACCAACGCGCGAAAGTACTCATCAAGGCTATCGAGTCGAACAACAACATCGATGCCGACAAACTTGCCGATGCCATGCAAAAGCCCAAGAAATCCGCGCTCGAGATACTCAACGGGCGCCTGCTCCGCGGCTGCATCTTCTTCTTCATCGGCATCGTACTGACGATTATCGGAGGTATCAATTACTCTGCCGACGGAGGTTTCGACGATGCGACAATGCCCCTGATATTCGGCGGCATTTCCCTCGCAATCGGCTTAAGCTACCTGATAGTCTTCTTTGTCACACGCAAGCAACTCGAAAACAACTGCAACAACGAACACAAATAACAATACTTTAAATGACCCGCGAAGAATTCATCGCAAAGACAGAGGGTTGCCAAAGGGCGTTCCGGCGCTTTCTGGCGGCTCTCTGCTGCGGCGACACATCGCTCGCCGACGATATCGCACAGGAGTCGCTGGTCAAAGCCTATCTGTCGTGCAACGGCCTGAAAGATCCCGACAAATTCAATTCGTGGCTCTACCGGATCGGTTACAACACATTTCTTAACAACAGGCGCAGCCAAAGAGTCACCGAACCGATTGAGAACTCATACTCGGCCGCCGCACAGGAGCGGTCGGATGAAGCATTCAGATACCAGTCGCTGTACATCGCACTGGCAAATATAAACGAAAGCGAACGCTCGGCAATACTTCTCTACTATATGGAAGGCTATTCAGTGCAGGAGATCGCCAAGATACAGGATGTGACGGCCGATGTAATACGTCAGCATCTGTCAAGGGGCCGCAGCCACCTACGCCAGTTTCTCACCTCAATAAATTAACCGCTATGGACGATGACAAACTCAAGCAACTATTCCGGGACTTCGATCCCGACATGAAGTCAGACGAGCTTTTCATGACGCGGCTTCAGCACCGCCTCGACTCGGTAGAGATGGTCAAGGAGCACAACGACGAAGTAATACGCCGCAGCCGCACAGCCACTGTAATAGCCGCCTCTGTCGGATTGATAGCGGGGTTGCTGCTGTCGCTCGCACTGCCATATATCGGCGCAGGTGCGGAATCACTCAAGGGACTTATGCCCACGGTGCGGGCAGCCGAATTCATCGCCGACAATTACCTTGTGATAGCATGGGGGCTTATCGGCGCCACCGCCACGGCCGTGGCCGTAAACGCCTACGATCTGTCGCTGTCGCTGCTTAAGAAAAGGAAATAATCACTTCTCGCGGATGACATAAGGAATGGTGAGCACGAAGCGGGCACCCTTCTTATAGCTCGAATCAAGCGAAAGATCACCGCCCATCACACGGGCCAGCAGCCGTGAAATCGGCAGGCCGAGGCCCTGGCCCGACTTGACATTCTTCCCTATGACGCCGCGCTCGAATACCCGCTCGATGATGTCGGGATCGACGCCGGGGCCGGTGTCGGTCACACTGATTATCACACGCTGACGGTTGCTGGACAGGCCGAATGTCACGGATATGGATCCGTGCTCGGTATAAGAAGCAGCATTACGGAGCAAATTCAGAATAATCTGCTGCAGACGGCGGGGATCGACCATGCAGGTGATATCTTCAGTGCCCGGCTTGATGCCGATAGAGACATCTCTGGGGACAGTCGGGCGCACTGTCTCTATGGCGTTGTCGAGAACATCCTCAAGGCTGACAAGCTCGCGCTGGAGCAGGATCGGCTCCTGCTTGTCGTCAGTCATGTTGAAAACATCGCTCGTAACGGCCAGCAGCAGGTTGCAGTTGCGCGTGACAAGTTCGGCATAGCTCGAGAGATATTCCTTGCCGTAGGCATCGGCGCAGTCGACGATGAGATTCGAGTACTCGATGATAGCGTTGATAGGCTCGGAGAGCTCGTGGCCGAGGTTGCGGATAAAATCGCTCTTGAGCTGATTGGCGCTTCGGGCCTGGTCGCGGGCACGGGTAAGCTTGCCTTGGGTAAGCAGCAGACGCTGGCTCTCGGACGAAAGGGCCGCATTGGCATCGGCGAGCGAATTGGCCAGTTTCTTCGACTTACGGTACTGCATTGCCACGATCACCACACCGGCCAAAAGGAGGGCGATGACGATGAGCGAGAAAATGATGAATGTGCGCTGGGTTTCGTTCTCGGTCTGCTTGTTGGCGAGTTCGAGCCGGGCCATATTTTCTTTCATGCCGTTGACATCGTAAAGTATCTGCAGCTCGCGTATTTTCTCACTCAGTCCAGTATCAAGAAGGCCGCTGAGCATAGCATTCTGCTCCTTGAGACAAGTGACAAGCATGGCAGTGTCGCCGACAGCCTCGGCACAATCGATGCCCATTTCGTACACCTTCTTTTTCTGAATGCGGGTCAGACTGGCGCCGAGGAGCTGCTGAAGCAGTCCGTGAGCCTTTTGATAGTCCTTTTTGGACATGGCATAATACAGGTCGAGCAGGTCGCACAGCGTTTTCGACCGCTGCGCACGCGGACTGAGATCGCGATATCTGCAGGCCAGTTCATAGTATTCGTCGGCCTGCTCGGACGTCAGATTCTTGTAATTCGACAGGAAGCGTCCGTAGATAAGAAACTTGTAGCGGTCGTAGCGACGGAACGGACGGCCGACGCCCTTGAAATGCATCTCGAGCGAGTCGATGACGGCGAGTGTCTTGCGGTCGGCTTTCATACCCTCGGCCGGATCACCTGAATTGTAGAAGTTGATAGCCGCCTGGATGTAATAGGTGTTGCGGATGGAATGCTGGGCGGGGGGAAGCTTGTCGACAAGCGAACCAAGTTTGCGCAGGTAGTCCTTGAGCAGTTCACCGGTGGCTTTTTGCGATAGGCTGAGACAGACAGAGTGCAGCAACACGATCTGGTCGTAGAGATCAGAGGGCGGATCCACGTTCCAACGCTGAAGCTCGCTCTCGAACCGATTGCGGCGTTCCTGCTCAGAGGCGTGAATATTGTACCAGGAGTTGCGCGACATCCTCAGGAAAGTTGAAGTCTCCCTCATCAGATTCGGGTTGGCGCTCTCGATTTGCTGAGCCTGAATCAGGAGATTCTCGATTGTGTCGAGGTCGCGCAGATTCAGATTTCCACGGTTGCGCAGCATTTCCAGGGCTGTAGGATAGTCGTTGTGTCTGATGGCAAGCTGATAAATGCGTGTGGCAAGCGAATCGGCCACACTCTGATCCTGACTGAGCTGAATATCGAATAAGTTGCTCAGGACGAGGATGCTGTCGGCCGTAGTCCTGACTTTCGCCAACTGATTGTACAGAGAGTCGGTGGCCAGCTGCAGCTTATCGTCGATAGCCTTTGACCGGAGGGCGAAAAGCGCGAGAAACGCCACGCATACTATTTTTTAATACTTCATCAGGCAGCAAATGTAAGGTTACAATATATTATTGACAGCAAAGATAACATATTTAGAATGAATCTGCAATTATTTGTTTGCAAAATGTCAGCGGTCGCCGGGGTCAAGCACCCGTCGCGAAAGCAAAAAAAGAGAGCGACCGTCATTGTCGAAAGACCGCGCCAGCCATTGCTGACCATCCTTTTCGAAAAACCACATGGGAATGCCCTCGCGAAGAGTCGCGCCCCCGACACTGCCGGCGGGGAGGCAGTCGGCGATGATATCGCCGTTCGAAAGTTTCGCTTCGCTGACGGCCGAAAGATCGACTGACAGTGCATCGTGGGGGAGAATTACGGGCAATGGCGAGCCGGGTCGGTAATAGTCGACAAAAGTCTTCAATATGTATACATCGTCGGCATCCGGGACACCGCGATAGCGCCCGAGCAGCAGCCATGGAAGCCTGTCGTGAGCGGTGTAATCCATGTACAGAATGTCTTCACGGGATGTCGTGTATAGATTCACGAATGTATCGTTCTCGCGGTCGAGGAAATACTGCCACACCGCCACAAAGGCAGTCTGAAAGAGCAGTGCAACCGCTACGACGACGGAAACGGCACGCCCAATGCGCCGTGAGGCATGAAGATACTCGCCGCAAAGGTGGAACAGCACAATCAGTGCATAAATCTCGGCAAACCAGCCACTGCGGCCGACAATACCCGACATCAGGGCAATACATGAGCTGACAACAGCGGCTACAATCAGTATCAGATACGGGCTGAAGACGAGCGCCCGCAACCTTTCGCGCCACCCGGCCGTAAACAGCATCACTACAAGAACGGCAACCATGACAAGCACAGCCGGAATGGTCTTGAGCGCCAGCCATACCAATGGATCATCGGCAAGCCGTTGCGAGGCAGCCCGGCCGATAATGCCGGGAGCGAGACTGACAAAAAGCATACCGATAAAAAACGTAGCCGCCAATAGCCACGAACGTCCGGGGCGCGGGCGAATTATCACCCCGTAAGCGAGCAGACCGACAGCAAGGGGAAGTGTGCCCCCCTCGTGAGCAGCGCCTCCGAGTCCGCATATTCCAAGAGCAAGCACAAGGGTAAATATCCTCTGCGGAGGATTCAGAATCATATAGAGCGACAGAAGAATGATTGCTGAAGTCCAGATATAATTCTCCTGGCATGTGAATATAGACATAGAATCCCACCACGGTAGCACCCACGCCATAGCAGCGACAAATAGCGTGGCATACATGCGGTCGGCAGCGGCCTTACCGGTCAGCTTAAGACCGTAAACGAGCATCAGCGCAGTCATAGCGGCGCTCAACAAAGCAAGCACTATCCGGTCGAGGGAGAGAAGAGCCGGTACAATAAGGTTAAAAAGGCGGGCATTGGCCGAGACACGATGCATGCGCGCCCAAAGAAACAGATCGCTCCAGTCATCGGAAAAAAGCTGCGGCCCCTCGAAAACACATTTATATGCGAAGTCGTCGCCTGCAAAGGGTGAGAACAGGAATATGAAGAAACTGACGGCCGAATACAGGGCGGCCGTGAGCAAGGCGGTGCGGGACAGCCTTATGTGTTTCATGAATTCTTCAGTATGAATCTGTTGCGTTTGAGCAACTCGGCGTAAACTTTCGAGAAATACTCTGCCGACTCGCGCGGATAGCGGACGTCCGTAAAAACCTGGGCGAGCGTTTCCTTGCCGTTGTGCTCAACGAAAGCAACGCTGGCCTCTTCCTTTTCGATCGGCGAATAGTAGCGGCGTATCTCGTCGTCAGTAAGATCGCGGTACTTTTCCTCGTGGATGAGCGCATCGGCATCGATGCGCCACATCGGCTTGCCCGGCATCAGAGGATACCCGAGAGTCACGGTAGTGACAGGTACGACACGGTCGGGCAGCGAGAGCGCCTCGACTATGTCGGGTGCGTTGTAAGTTGTTGTGCCGAGATAGCAGGTGCCGTAGCCGCTCATTTCGGCAATCGTGCAGAACTGCTGGGCGAAGATGGTGGTGTCGATCATAGCGGCGATGAACGACTGAAAATTGTCAAAACCGGGCTCAGCGCGGTTGAGCCGGCACCAGTGCTCGAAACGCCGCAGATCGAGGCAGAAAGTCAAAACGGCCGAAGCGCCTGACACGGAGGGCTGATCGAAATGCGCGGGTGCAAGCCGGGCTTTTGCAGCCGGGTCGCGTGTTATCACGACGCTGTACCACTGCATGTTACCGGTGTTGGGAGCATGTGTCGCCGCCTCGAGCATTGACTTTACGGTATCTATGTCGATCTCTCGGGGCTGATAATGCCTTACTGTATAGCGATTTTTGAAAAATTCAAGCTTTTTCATGGTCGTTCTTAAAATTTGCCGCAAAGTTACAAAAATGTTTAGAAGAAAACAATATTCTGTTACAGATTAATTGCAATTTAACTACAAATTTTAAGAATTTCAAGAATCCATAATCGAAACTCGAAATATTTTAGAAAACAAATTAAGATTTTGTTTTGTTATATGAAAACAAAGAGCTAACTTTGCGGCATCAACTAAATCCACAAGAAGATGGAGATAAAACCACGATTTGATGTAATGTACCTTGAAGAAGCGGATCAGTTCTTGCAAAGTGTTCCAATAAAAGTTCGTGCTAAAATTCAGTACAACATAATGGTTGCCCAACATGAGAATGACCCAGAACTTTTCGAAAAGTTAAATGAAAATATATGGGAATTCCGCACCCGTTACAACGGCATGGCCTATCGTCTGTTTGCATTTTGGGATAAGGACATACGCGCAATGGTGATAGCAACGCACGGATTGATAAAAAAGACGCAGAAGACGCCTCAAAATGAAATCAGAAAAGCGGAAGCCATAATGAAAGCATATTATGAACAAAGAAAACAAAAATAAAATGGAAAAGATGAAAATATACAGCCAAGCGGAAATGCTTGACCGCACCCTCGGTCCGAAAGGGACCCCCGAAAGAGACGAGTACGATGCAAAAGTCGATGATTATATGATAGGTCTTGCGATTCGCAGAGCAAGGGAAGCCCAGAACCTCACCCAAGAACAACTCGGCGAACGCATCGGGGTGCAACGGGCAAGAATATGCAGCATAGAGCGAGGCACCAACCTTCGGCTCTCGACCATTCGCAGAATATTTACTGCACTCGGTATTGAGGTAAAACTTGATATTGCCAATATGCAGCCTATTCCCCTCTGCTAAACTGCTGTCAGTTCTGCCAGGAAGATACCATAATAATCAAAAATAACCATAAAATCAGCGGAACCTCTTTTGGGAGATCCCGCTGATTTTATGCTAATGTGAATCGGATTACATCATGCCGCCCATGCCGCCCATGCCGCCTGCGGGCATTGCTGCTGCGGGATTGTCTTCCTTCTTGTCGGCTATGACGCACTCGGTGGTCAGGAACATGCCGGCGATAGAGGCAGCGTTCTCAAGAGCCACGCGGGTAACCTTGGCCGGGTCAATGACGCCGGCTGCCATGAGGTTCTCATAGACATCGGTGCGTGCGTTGTAGCCGAAGTCGGCATTGCCTTCGCTTACCTTCTGGACAACCACTGCGCCTTCGACGCCTGCATTGTTTGCGATCTGGCGGAGGGGCTCCTCGATGGCGCGGCGGACGATGTCGATACCGGTAGTCTCGTCATCGTTGTCGCCCTTGAGACCGTCGAGGGCACTGAGAGCGCGGATGTAAGCTACGCCGCCGCCTGGAACGATACCTTCGGCGATAGCAGCGCGGGTGGCGCTGAGGGCGTCGTCGACACGGTCCTTCTTTTCCTTCATCTCAACCTCGCTGGGGGCGCCGATGTGGAGGACTGCAACACCGCCGGCGAGCTTTGCGAGGCGCTCCTGGAGCTTCTCGCGGTCGTAGTCGCTGGTAGTCTGGGCGATCTGAGCCTTGATCTGAGCGACGCGGGTGGCGATGGCGTCCTTGTTGCCGTCGCGGTTGACGATGGTGGTATTCTCCTTGGTTACGGTCACCTTATTGGCTGTGCCGAGATCCTGCATGGTAGCGGTGGTGAGCTGCATGCCCTTGTCGGCAGAGATGACCGTACCGCCGGTGAGGATTGCGATGTCCTCGAGCATTTCCTTGCGGCGGTCGCCGAAACCGGGAGCCTTGACGGCGCAGATCTTCAGCGAGCCGCGCAGACGGTTGACAACGAGAGCTGCGAGAGCGTCCTGATCGACGTCCTCGGCGATGATCAGCAGCGGACGGCCGCTCTGGGCGGTCTGCTCGAGGATGGGCAGTATGTCCTTGAGGTTGGATATCTTCTTGTCGTGGAGCAAAATGAACGGGCTGTCCATGACGCACTCCATCTTCTCGGCATCGGTAACGAAGTAAGGCGAGATGTAGCCGCGGTCGAACTGCATGCCCTCGACAACCTCGATGGTGGTCTCGGTGCCCTTGGCTTCGTCGACGGTAATGACACCTTCCTTATTGACCTTCTGCATGGCTTCGGCTATGAGGCGACCGATGGTCTCGTCGTTGTTGGCCGAAACGCGGGCCACGTCCTCGATCTTCTTGAAGTCGTCGCCTACCTCCTCGGACATGTCCTTGATGCGGGCCACGACAGCTGCTACGGCCTTGTCGATGCCGCGCTTGAGGTCCATGGGGTTGGCACCGGCGGTGACGTTCTTGAGGCCGACGTTGATGATCGACTGTGCGAGCACGGTGGCGGTAGTTGTGCCGTCGCCAGCGTCGTCGCCGGTCTTGGAGGCAACTTCCTTCACGAGCTGGGCACCCATGTTCTGGAACGGATCCTCGAGTTCGATCTCGCGTGCCACGCTGACACCGTCCTTGGTGATGTGAGGTGCGCCGAACTTCTTGTCGATAATTACGTTGCGGCCTTTCGGGCCGAGTGTCACCTTAACGGCATCGGCCAGTGCGTCGACGCCTTTCTTGAGCTCCTCGCGGGCCTCGGTAGTGAATTTTATTTCTTTTGCCATTTTAGTCTTGATTAATCAGTTATGAGTTATTTTTCTACGATTGCCAGTACTTCGTTCTGACGCATGATCAGGACCTTGTCGCCGGCGAGATCGATCTCGGTGCCGGCATATTTGCCGTAGAGCACCTCGTCGCCTTCCTTAAGAATCATTTCTTCGTCTTTCGTGCCGTTTCCGACTGCCAGGATGGTGCCGCGGAGCGGTTTTTCCTTGGCTGAATCAGGGATAATGATGCCCGAGGCTGTAACTTCCTCGGCAGCGGTGGGTTGGATGATAACCCGGTCGGCAAGTGGTTTGAGTTTCATAATGTATAATATTTATGACTTTAATTTTTTATAGTTCTACTGTATGCTATGCACATTCTGTGCCAAAATGCCGTGTATGACATATTGTCACTAAGAATAACGTCATTCGGCGCCGAAAGTTTTGACACTGAGCCTCGACGATCCCGAGCGGGCGTTGAGCTCGGGGGCATACTGGCTCTGAATGGCGGCCGGACCAGAGGCGAACGCGCCGGCGACGCTGACATTCATGTCGTACGTTATATAATATGTGCCGCGGGGCAGATAGCCGATGAAGAGGTTTGTGGCCGAGTCGTTGTTCTCGCGGTAGAATGCCGCGCCGCCTGAATAGACGTAGCCTGGTACCTGGTCGACCGGCTCGAAGGCGGCCGGACGCCGGTCGATGACTGTGAGATACTCCATGTCGCGGGAAATCTGCACCTTAAGCTGCACGCGGACGAGTTCGCCGACCGATACCGAGGACGTCTCGACCCACTCGCCGCCGCGCTGCACGAGGAAGCGCTTAGAGATGGAGATTTCCGACGAGCCGCGGGCCTCGACACGGTCGAGCGGCTGACTGTAGACCGACGTGAGCGAGCCGTAGGACACGCCGTTGCCGGCCGGACGGCTGACGCGGATGCCCTTGCCTGCGTCGCCGGCCGGAAGTTTGACGCTGAACGTGCCGGTGACGGCCTCGACGCGGTCGACGTCAAGCGTAGAGCCGCCGACAGTGACGGGTGCTTTGGCGGCACGCAGAGTGGTCCAGCGGCTGCCGGTTGACAAAATGGCAGAAATGAGCGAGCGGCGGTCGCAGGCCATCAGGTCGTCCGACACCTGGGTGCGGAGCACGAGCCACTGGCGCATGGCGTCGAGCTCGCTCTCGACGGGATCGACCGCGGCGAAAGCCTGGAGGATGGTCGAATAGGTATCGACACTGTTGACCGACGGGAAAGAGATGCCTGCCTGCGGGCTGTGGACCTCGAACTGACGCAGCGAAGCTACTATCTCTTTGGCGACAGCGCCGTAACCGTGGCCGTTGAGCATCACGGCCCACCGGGCTTTCTGCGACGTGGAGGCCTTGCGCCAGTTGGCGGCGGCAAACTGCAGTGTCTTGTGCAGAACGGCCTGCGCTGTAGTGGTCGACGGCTTGCGGTCGGGATAGAACGTCATCAGGTAAGCGTAGCCAAAATCGGTGTCGCGCACGTTGGCATCGACATAGGTGAATGCGCGGTCGATGATCTTGTCGAGCTTGGCCGTTCCGGTCAGGAATCCCCAGCTGTTGAGCCGGCCGAGGGTCTCAAGCACCATGCAGGTTGTCCAGAGCGATGACTTTTCGCTCCACGACCCCCAGGCGAAGCCGCCGTCGGTACGCTGCAGGCGGACGAGGGCATCAACAGCGGCATCGAACGTGCGGTTGATCTCAGCCTTGTCGAAAGTCAGGGCGAGCTGCGACATCCGCTCGGTCTGCGAGGCGGCCGCCTGCATCCAGGGCGTCTGCTGCAGGGTGGCGAGCTTGAGGTCCTCGTTCTTGTAAAGCTTCGACACGAGAGCCGAGTCAGCCGGGCTGGCCGTCCACATATCTATGGCACGGTTGATCTCGGGGAAGCGGCGACTGAGGCCGCGGGCTGTCAGAGCGCTGTAGATCGAATATGCGGCGTCGATGGCCGTCTTGGGGGTCGCATTGTAGAGCGACGGCAGGGCCTTCACGACATCCCATACAGGATTTGCGCAATACTGCAGGGTAAAATCGGCCGAATCTTCGGATGAAGGTATCGTTGAGACAAAATTCGGATTGGCATCGGTGAGATAGAATGTCTCGCTGTCGACGACGGTCATGCCCGAGGCAAGAATCGGGATGAGATTCTGCTCGCCGTCGGTGTAGTTGCCGAGCGTGGCCTTGGCGCGGAGACCGACAGCCTGCGATCCGACCGGAGCGGTTACGGAAACGGTGCGGACAACCGATGCGCCGGCCTTGACGTCGAGCTGCGGCGCGTCGGAGCTTATCACCTCGCCGGTATTGGGATCGAACACCTCGAACAGACAGCTTATGCTGCCGTCAGCGTCGGTGTTGTTGAAGACTGCAACCGACACCTCGGCGCGGTCGCCCTCGCGCAGGAAGCGCGGGACATTGGGCTGTACCATCACAGGCTTGCTGGCCACGGCGGTGCGCATCTGCGTGGCGCAGTAGGCCATCTGATCCCAGGCGGTGGCAATGAATTTCCACGAGCCGTTGGCATTAGGCACGGTGTATGTCAGCGTGGCCGAGCCGTCGGCGCCGAACGACATATCGGGCCGGAAGAACGCCTGTAGTACCTCACCCTCGCGGTAAACATCTTTCACAGCATCTGCTGCTGGCTCCGGAGCGGGCGCGCCGGCAGCGAGTGTAGGTTCGGCAACCGCCTCATCCTCGACGGCCTCAACAGCGTCGGCAGTGTCGGCGGAATACGACCTCGTAACCTGTCCCATTACCGCCATTTTTTGGCCATTCGCCCCGCCGTCGGCCGAACTTGAGCGCATGACGGTTGCGGATAGGTAATTAATTGCGTAATTGCGGTTAAAATTGAGATAGGCAAAAACAGGAGCATCAACCGAGAAATAGTTCATACGTCCGACATTTGCCGATACGGATGTCGCTCCGATATCCGACCGATAATAAGAAAGTCGGTAGTTGATATCCCGGTTATATGTAAAACGTCTGAAAAGGTCAGTCGACTGAGGATAAAACATCTGCTGCAGCTGATCGAGGGCCCGGTTGTACATTGTTGCTACAAAGCCGCCGCTGACGGGCGAACCGTCGATATGCGAAAGAGTGAACGAAATGGTCTCGGCTGTGTTAGGTACGAGCTTGTCGCGCCAGCTTTCGATCTTGAGCGAGAGCTGACTCTGATTCTCGCAGTCGATGTTAACGGTCTGCTGATCGAAAGAGTCGCCGTCAAGCGTAGCGATGACCACGCGCATTTGCTTGCCTGAGGCAAGTGCCGGAATTTTGATATCATGGAAGCCGGCTTTAAGCTCACGGACTTCAACGTTCTCGATGTTGGTCGACGAGAGATAGAAAATGTAGACCGGCGTCTTGTCCGGGACGCCAAGCTTGAACGATGCCGATTCGCCCGGCTTAACGGTGATGTTAGTTACAGGCGTAAGCAAAGACAGGTCGGCGGGTACCTGGTTGCGTTTGACAGAATATGTGGTTATGTCGATGGTGTCGCCGACTACCTTATAATCACCTGCTAATTTGAAAGCCAGTCTGTACGCGGCAGCCGGATATGATGCGAGATCAATTGCAGTACCGGTCGAATCGATCCGGCAGGAACCGCTTCCGACAACGTCGCCTTCGCGAAACAGTGTCCATTCAGCCGAAGCGGCTATGCGGCTGTTGGAACGCATGGCAAAGACAGGCATCGGCTTGGTGTCATCCGTATTCCACAAAGCAGTTTCAGAAGTGACCGAAACCACATCGCAGTTATAGAGATTCGCGTACGTTTCGGCAGTCTCACCCGAAGGTGCCACAGCCCGCACATTCACGGTGTAGTCCGTATTGGGCGAAAGTTCGTCAGCCCAGGCAGTGACAGTGAAATAGCCTTTGTCGTCGGTAGTGGCTTCAATGGCTGCATTTTTGGCATTGTCACGGTTAAGGCGCCACCACCACCAATAAATCAGAGGAGAGTACGAGACGGTGACCTGACCGTTGGCGATGCCCATACCCGACATGGTAACGAGACGACCCGTAACGGTGCTGGAGCCGTCAGGATTCATCACGACTTTCACCCCGGTAAGCTCAGTGTCGTCAGGCTTGAAATCGGAGACCATAAAAGACTGCGTGGCCCGTTGCGGCAGCAGATGTGCATATGCGGTCGATTTCAGCTCGAGATTATAATAACCAGTCAGACGGTCGGTCGGTATGCGGAACGAGCCATACACGCGGCCGTTGTCATCGGTCGTAAGGGTGACACTATCGACAATCTGATAGTTGGGATCGCGCAGAACGATGTCGACTTCGATTCCGGCGCAAACCTGTGCGCGGGCATTCGCGGCGTCGTAGCGTCCGAGCACCATAGACCATTCAACTTCGTCACCCGGGTGGTAGATGGGGCGCGAAAGGAAGAACTGTGTGTCGAGACCATCAATGTCAAGGCTTTCAGGATAATATGTGATCCGCTGCCGGTCGCCAAGATAATAGACATTCTTCCCTTTGGTTATAAAAATATTGGCATTCAAGCCCTTGTCATAAATGTCTTTTCTGAGCGTTGCCCAGGCGATGCCCCGGTAGTCCGTGCGTCCGAAATTCACATCATTGCCAATTCGAGGGTAAAGTGATATGTCGGCGTCTTTCACAGGAGCGCCGTCAGTTAGCGATACAAGAACGGTGGCATAAATATTGTTTACCCCCACTACAAACGGCACATAGGGAGTAGCAGTCACTTCTACATAATTGTTGAACTCCTTGCCGGATGCGCCACTGATCTTAGGGCATACGAAATAAATTCCGGGGTCCTTGATATCGAAATATACCGAATCGACAAGGGGGAAATCGGGCGTATCACTGAGTATTTCATTTTCATCTACAAGAGTGAGGTCGTTCGGACTCATTTCCCAGCGGATGAATGTACGGGGAGCTTTGACGCGGTAAAGCAGCACACCTACACGGTCGGCATGGCACGATGCCACCTTTACTTTGAGCTTCGAGCCGGGTACTACAGTCGAATTGCAGGAAATTTCAGCCACAGGACGAGTCAGGAGTTTATATCTTGATTCAAGGGCAGCGGTAACGATATTGGCCGGCTCAGTTGAAAGATAAATTCTGAGAGTTTCAACAAGTGAATCGGAATTGAAATCAGACAGCCGATAGAGGAGGTATCCGCCGGTAAGTCCGGTAGGATAACGTTCATAATTTTTCTGAAGAACTTTTGCATCGGATTTTATCCACACGGCCCACTGAGGTGTACCTTCGGGTTGAGTCGACAGGGCCTCATTCATTATTTTATTCTGAAGTTCATCGTCGCCGATGATTTCGGCAAGGTCAAGCGATGTCAGATATATGAAGTCGGACAGACGTGGATAAAACACCCGTGAGTTGTCCGTCGATCTAATAATTGAGGCATACTTTGCAATGTCGGCATCGCCAAGAGCGGGTGCAGCCGCCATCGCTTCACCGATAATTCCTTTAATGACAGATTTGAACTGCGCCCCACTCCACTCCTGCGGATTTGCAGGCAGCGGCGAAAGCGGTGCCTCTACCTGATCGTAGCGATAGCGGTAGTCGCCGTAAACGGCGGCAAGTATCTTTGCCCGGTAGAGGTTGAGGAGAGCGCGGGCGGCGGGGTCCGTGGTGCGGGCGGCGGCCGAGGTCAGGAGGTCGTTGACGGCGCCGATGGAGTCGTTGTCGACTGAGAATTTGGCCGAGGCTATCTGCATCACGGCGGCCATGCGCTCGACGGGCGACTTGCTGACACGCAGCACGCTGTCGGCGTTCGTGATCACGGTCTGTGGAAAAGCGAAATCAGGCTCTTCGACGACGGAAGCAGCCCGTGCAGCCGAAGAGCCGATAAGGATCACCAGCAGTGAAAGAATCAGTTTTCTCATATAATAGATTTATTGTTATGTTCTTACATCGTTAGACTGATTTGTGCGGCAAAGGTTTACTCGTCAGCTCTGGCGTATGGTGCCTGAGCCGATATCGTATGTGACGGTGGTGTTGAGCATCGTCAGTGTGTAGGTGCGCGGCGTGCGCACGATGGCGAAACATTCGTTGAGCATCGATCCGCTCGACAGATAGGCATAAAGCTTGTCGGGAAGGCAGTTGAAGAGCAGATTCTCGGGCAGCGGCAGGCCGTTGCCGTTGATCGACGTCCACTCGTAGTCGGCGTTGAACCGCAGCGTGGGACCGTTCTTGATGATGACCTCGTAGGTCGAGGCGTCGGGCTGCGTGAAGCTCGTCACGTCGGGGTTGGGCCAGTACTGGCTGACGAACCGCGCGATTGGCGACGGCAGTTCCTTGTAGTTGTCGCTCCCCTGACAGGCGGCCAGCAGCGCGGCGAACAGAAGCAGAAGTGTACAGATCTTGGTTTTCATACGATTTAAACACGCGCGGGGACGGTTTTGTTGAAAGCAGACGACCCGGGTCCGCAAAAGATCCGGGTCGTCATAATGCTCATATATTAATATTGGAAACCTGATTTCAGAGGAGCGAAACCGAGCGGCTGATGAACTCGCTGAGGTCCTTGCCGCGGAGCAGGCCGTTGCCGAGGAGAGCCAGATCGATGAGCTGGCGCACGACAGGCTGCGTGGCGGCATATTCCTTGATGAGTTCTTCCTGGCGGTCGCGTGCCTTTCCGACTGCGGCCTGCAGGTCGGCGGTCTGCTGCTGTTGCTCGGCGTCGGGCTTGCCGTCCTTCTCGGCCTTGCGGATTTCCTCGATGCGGGCGTTGTCGGCCTCGACCTGATCCTCAAGCGGCTTGATCTGATCGGCAAGCGCGGCGGTGGCGGCGTCACGAATCTTCTCGACGAGCTTCGACGAGGTGTTGACCACCAGGGTGTAGCTGTCGGGCAGGTCGCCGTAGAAGTTCATGCCGGGCTGCAGGGCGGCCATATCCTTCATTCGGCGCATGTACTCATTCTGGGTGATGACGATGGGCTGGTCGGCCGGATCGAGAGCCTCGAACGATACGACGAACATGGCCTTGTCGACCTGCGGGGTCTGCGAGCTGAATAGGGTCGTGAGTATGTTGCGCTGGGTAGCGGTGAGATCAACGGTGCGGCCGTTGTCCTTCTGAATGAGCTTGTCGACCACGTCGGAGTCGACGCGCACCAGACGGGTCTTCTCGAACTTCTGCTCAAGCAGGGCCACGAAGTGGCTGTCGAGCTGCCCGTCCATCAGCAGCACGTTGTAGCCGCGGTCGTTGGCGGCCTTGATATAGTTGTACTGCGCGGTCGGGTCGGTGGCGTAGAGATATACGATGTTGCCGTCCTTGTCGGTCTGGTTAGGTTCGACAAGTGTCTTGTACTCTTCGGCGGTGAAGAACTTGTGCTCCGTATCCTCGAGCAGCAGGAACTTCATGGCCGAGTCGCAGAACTTCTCGTCGGTAAGCATGCCGTATTCGATGAAGATCTTGATGTCGGGCCACTTTTCCTCAAAGTTCTTGCGGTCGTCCTTGAAGAGATCTTCCAGACGCTGCGCAACCTTCTTTGTGATATAGCCGGAGATCTTCTTCACGGCGGTGTCGCTCTGAAGATACGAGCGCGAGACATTCAGCGGGATGTCGGGCGAGTCGATGACACCCTGGAGCAGCATCATGAAGTCGGGCACGACGCCTTCAACTGAATCGGTGACGTAGACCTGGTTGCAGTAGAGCTGGATGCGGTTCTTGGTTACCTCGAAGTTGTTCTTGATCTTCGGGAAGTAGAGGATGCCGGTGAGGGTGAAGGGATAGTCGACATTGAGGTGGATCCAGAAGAGAGGATCATCCTGGCCGGGATAGAGCTCGCGGTAGAAGTTGCGGTAGTCCTCGTCGGTGAGGTCGGCCGGTTTCTTCATCCACTGGGGCTCGGTGGCGTTGATCACCTTGTCCTTGTCGGTGTCGACCATCTTGCCGTCCTTCCACTCCTGTTCCTTGCCCGAGATGACGGGCACGGGCAGGAAGCGGCAGTACTTCTTCAGCAGGGTGTCGATGCGGGCCTGGTCGAGGAATTCCTTGCTCTCGTCGTCGATGTAGAGGACGATGTCGGTGCCACGGTCGGCCTTATCGCCCTTCTCCAGAGTGAACTCGGGCGAACCGTCGCAGCTCCAGATTACAGGCTGGGCTCCTTCCTTGTAGCTCAGCGAACGTATCTCGACTTTCTTGGCAACCATGAAGGCCGAGTAGAATCCGAGGCCGAAATGGCCGATAATGCCGTTGGCGGTGTCCTTGTATTTCTCGAGGAATTCCTCCGCGCCCGAGAAGGCTATCTGATTGATGTACTTATCGATGTCGTCGGCGTCCATGCCGATGCCGCGGTCGCTGACGGTAAGCGTACCGGCCTCCTTATCGACTTTCACGCGGACGTCGAGCCGGCCGAGGTCGCCCTTATAGTCGCCGAACGAGGCCAGGGTCTTGAGTTTCTGCGTGGCGTCGATGGCGTTGGATACGAGCTCACGCAGGAAAATTTCGTGATCGCTGTATAAGAATTTCTTGATGACGGGGAAGATGTTTTCGGTCGTTACCCCGATTGTTCCTTTTGCCATATATGTATGTCTTTATGTTATTTGTTCATGTTATCTGCAATTCAGTAAGCAAAACAAATGCCAAGCCGCAAATATATGACATAATTTCATATTTAATGTTTTTTAACTGACATGCAGGAGCTGCCTCTGTTAAAAAACATTACTTTTGCACAAACGGTATAATCATACTTATTTATAAACTCTAATACCAGAAATTATATGAAGAAAATTTACCTGCTTCTCTGCGCTATGTTTGTGGCTGTCGCCGCAAACGCCGCTGATTACTACCTGATAGGCGGCTTCAACGGATGGTCGCTCTCCGATCCGACCTGCAAATTCACAGACACCGGCAACGGGACCTATGTGCTCGACTACAATGGCACACTCACCAGCGGCTTCAAGATCAACGACGGCACCTGGAGCAATGACGCCGCGAACTTCGGTGGGTCGAAAATACTCGTGCCCGGCGAGACATACCAGCTGACCGCTGCCGGCAACTCGGGCAACATCCCCCTGAAAGACAATATCGAAAATCCACACATCGTTCTCAATCCCGCTGCCAAGACCCTGATCATAACCGGCAACGCGGTCGAGGCAAAATACATTTTCGGCATCCACGGCCTCATATTCGGCACATCGTGGGAGACAAAAAACATGACGCTGACCGACGGCAAGTGGGTGCTGACAGCCGAATGCGTGGCAGGTGAATTCGGCATCATGCAGCGCGACGAGGCATCCGGTGCGCAGACCGGCTGGTTCTCCAGCCCAGCTCCGGCGGCAATCAACGAAAGCGCCCTCGGCAAGCCACTTGAAGTAAAATCAGAAGGCGGCAACAACTTCACCCTCGCCGTGAGCGGCAACTTCACATTTGTATATGATCAGGAAGGCGGCACACTCACCGTCACATCAAACGGAGATATCACAGTACCCACAGTAGAAGTTCCCGACGACCTCTACATCGTAGGCAATATCGGCAATGACCCCGAAGCACAGTGGTCGATCTCCGACCCACTGCTGATGAACAAGGCCGGCGACGTGTTCACAGCCAAGAATGTAGAGTTCGCCGCCGCTGCCGAGCAGCAGCTTGCATTCTTCACATTCATCACCGTTCCCGGCACCGATTGGGGCAGCGTCAATCAGGCCGACCGCTTCGGCGCTGAAAGCGACGGAGCCCGGATAGCCATCGGCACGCCCTCGAAAGTCGTAGCCTACCAGGCCAACATCAACGCATCGGGCGCGCTGTCGTGGTCGGTCGCACCGGGTAACTACGACGTAAGCGTCGATTTCAACGCCATGACCGTGACCCTGACTCTACCCGCCGGAGTAAACGATATCGAATCGGAGGACAACTCCACTGCGGTCTACTACAACCTCCAGGGTATCGAGGTCGCCGAACCGACAGCAGGCCTCTACATCGAAGTCCGCGGCAGCTCTGTCCGTAAAGTTCAGATCCTCAAATAATCAGAATTCAACTATCTGACAAATAAATTCTGAAACAGGCTGCACCACGATGGAGGCGCAGCCTGTTTCGCTTTACTGAGGCGTACGAAAATAAGGAGTGAAGGCGTCCTCGCCTTCAGCATTAATTAGCCGAAGCATTAAATTTGTGAAGATGAGGACGTCTTCACTCCATCGCCATTGCGGATTCACAAAAAATCGCTAAATTCGCGTTCATGAAAACTATGACAATCTTGGCCGCCGCTATGCTTATGCTGTCGGCAATTTCCGCTTCGGGCCAGCAGGCACTCAACGCCGCCCGCAACACGGCTTCACCCGTCGTCAACGACGACCGCACAGTCACATTCCGCATCGCCGCGCCACGCGCCGCGGACGTCTTTGTGGCCGGCGACGTGGCGCCGCAGCCTGTGGCCATGCAGCGCGATTCGGCCGGAGTGTGGTCGGCAACTGTCGGCCCGCTTGAATCAGACCTGTACTGCTACAGATTCATCGTCGACGGCGTCGAGACGGCCGACCCCTCCAATCCGTACAATGCCCGCGACATATCAAGCGTGAGCAACTACACAGTCGTGCCGGGCGGCCCCGGCGACCTGTATCTTGCGCAGGACGTCGCTCACGGAACGGTATCGGACGTATGGTATGACTCACCTCAGATGCCCGGCAAGCGCCGCATGACGGTGTATACGCCGGAAGGATACTCGGCCGACCGCAAATACCCGGTACTATATCTGCTGCACGGCATGGGCGGCGACGAGGGCGCATGGTCCGAACTCGGACGCGCACCTTTCATTCTCGACAATCTGATAGGCTCCGGACAGGCCGAACCGATGATCGTCGTAATGCCGAACGGCAACGGCCTGCAGAGCGCGGCACCGGGCTATACATCCGAGGGCCTGTATGTCACGACACCGGACAGGTCGGTGGCGCCCGAGGGGCTGACTGAGCGCGAACTGGTCGGACTGGTCGCCTACGTCGACAGTGCCTACAGCACTGCGGCCGACCGCGGCCACCGGGCAATAGCCGGCCTGTCGATGGGAGGCGGACAGTCGTGGCGCATATCGGCCGGGCATCCCGAACTGTTCGACTACGTGGGCCTGTTCTCGGCGGCCGTGGGCTGGAAAGGTAAGCCGGGCCGCTATTTCAGCGGCGAGGAAGCCGCCGGATACATGGCGGGCATCGAGGCCAATCCTCCCCGACTCTACTGGATAGGCATAGGCCGCGACGATTTCCTGTATGACCTGAATGCCGACTTCCGCGCCTTTCTCGACCGCGACGGCTTCAGATATACCTACAGCGAGACCGACGGCGGCCACCAATGGAAAAACTGGCGCCGCTACCTCGCCGCATTCCTGCCGCTGCTTTTCAAATAATCAGGTAAAGTCGAAGTCGTCGCAATCGGAGAGCGAGATGCCCCCGCCGCTGTACTCCGACCAGGTTCGCGACGGATCGGCGACGTTCACGAAGTCGTAGAGACCTATGGGAAGACCGTTGAGAAAATACATGAGAGACTGATCGCCGGCATCCTCTACGCGCGCGGCGCGGTTACTTCGGTAGACGAAAAGTCGGTCTTTGGCGCGGGTCATGGCCACATATAGGCAGCGGCGGTCCTCCTCGACAGCGTCGAAACCGGCGGCGACGGCCTTCGACGATGGATACTGCGAATAATTGACATTGATAATATAGCAGTTGGCGGCCTCGAGACCCTTGGCCGAGTGGATGGTAGTGAGCACGACGTTGTCGGGCGCTCCGTCGGCTTCCTCCTTCAGGCCCGTCTCAAGAGAAGGATCCAGAATATAGTCGGCAATGAATGCAGCCAGACCGTCGGATGCCGCCCCGATGCGCTGCAGCAACGGCAGATCGGCCCTGCGGCGCGCCCAATCGTCCTTGTATTTCAGGCCGAGGATGCGGTCGAGGCCGTTGAACGCAGCCTCGATGGCCAGGCTGACTTCCGTGCGCAGGTCGTTGATGGCCCGAAGCGTCAGGGCTGCCGCCGGATCCACAGCCGGATTGGCCTCAAGAGCCGACAGGCAGGCATCGAGGCTGTCGAGGCCGAGAAGGCTGTCGATGATGCGGGCCGAGGTTATCTCGCCGATGCGCGGGAACAGCATCAGGTAGCGCGACCATGCAAGCTCGTCGCGCGGATTGCTGACCACGCGCAAAGCCGACACCACGTCGCGCACGTGAGCCGAAGCCATCAGGCCCGTACCGCCGTAGATCACATAAGGGATATGTGCCTCGATCAGGCAGGTCTCGACGGCCTTCAGACCCCAGTTTGACCGTGAGAGGACCATATTATCGTGGTATTTAAGTCCTTCGACGCCGATCGAGTCGCGGATTTTCATGACGATGTCGCGCGCCTGGTCCCACTCCTGGTTGAAATGGCACAGCGCGGGCCTGATGCCCTTGCCGCGGTGGGCGGTCAGATCCTTGTCGTAGCCCAGGGGCGACTGCGCAAGCAGCCAGTTCGACAGATCGAGTATCTCCTGAGTCGACCGATAGTTGACTGTCAGTTTCTTAACCGTTGCATCCGACACGATTCGCGCGAAATTGTGGATCGACTTGAAGTCGGCGCCTCGGAAACCGTAGATCGACTGGGCGTCGTCGCCGACGCAGAACAGATTGCAACGGCTCCAGAACGATTCGAGCAGGAGATATTGGAGCGGATTCGTGTCCTGCATCTCGTCGACCAGAATATGGTCATAGGCACCCGCGATGTAAGCGGCCGCCTCAGGGTTCTTGTGCAGCCCGACCGCCACCTTCTGCAGTATATCGTCGTAGTCAAGATAGCGGCGCTCGGCCTTGAAGGCAAGATACTTCCGTATGATTTCCTGATATACAGGCAGCTTTTTCAGGATCTTTTGGCGTGTCTCCTCGTCGACATTGCCGTTGAACAGGCGCACGCTGATCGCCGTGGACAGATTGCAGCGGGCATTTACCACATAGGAGTAGACCTCGGCGAGCTCCTCGGGCTGAATGAAATTGCTCTTCTTGAAATAGCGGCCGCAGACCAGACGGAAAGCGCTGTCGCGATCCTCCTCATCGATGACGGTGAACTTGCCGAAATTGAACACTTTCGGATTGCCGTGGATTAGCTCCATGCACCACGAGTGGAAGGTCTGGCCGCGCAGCTTGTCGATGTCGCCGACGGCTGCCGACTGCAGGCGGTCGACGATCTCGCGGGCCGACTTGCGGGTGAACGACAGGATGAGCAGCCGCGACGGATGCACGCCCTTGTCGAGCAAGTATTTGGCCCTCGCTATGATGGTGCGTGTCTTGCCTGTGCCGGCGCCGGCGAGCACCAGCAGATTGCGGCCTTCGAAAGTGGCCGCGTCGCGCTGCTGCGCGTTGAGTTCATCAAGATATTCTTTATCTGCCATATCAGTCATCAAATTTATTATTGCAGCCTCATGACCCTGAATCCGAGAGGGCCGCGGCCGCAGCGGACGCCTACCGCCGAACCGTTGCGCATCAGACGGTATTTTTCGAAAGGCTCTTCCAGTGTGACGCGGTAACCGCCGACCTCCATCGTGACTTCATAGACCGGGCGCTCGCCCGCGCGAACATAGGTGCGGCGACTGACGCGGCGCATTACCGGACGTTCCGTGCACCGCTTGCCGATGACCTGCGCCTCGACGACGGGCATCGAATCGAAATCTGCACCGTAGTAATTGACATTAAGAAATGCAGCCGACAACAGCGAGCCGCCGGCCACGACAGCAGCCGCGAAAGCAATCCACACGCTCCCCCCGACAAGGCGACGCCACATACGCCGCAGCGGCAGGTAAAGCACAGCGGCCAGCAACGCAGACACAGCGAGCACCGCCGGAAGCGGAGCAAGCGTGTGCCGCGCTACGGTAAGCATCTGCACATCGACGGCAACCACCGCCAGGATCAGAACGACAAGAGCAAATTGGCCCGACAAAAGATTCTTCTTCATTTACTGCAACCGTATTTACGGATATTGACACAAATTTAGTAATTTTGCACCGATTTTCCAAAGGAAACAAGCATCAAAAAAACAAAGTCTGACAATCAAATCAAGAATATGAAAAAACTGATTTACACAATCGCTATTGCAGCGGCCGGCGCGTTCATGATTCCATCGGTGCAGGCTCAGCTCAGCCTCGGACGTCTCGGCAACGCCGTGAAACAAGGCGTACAGGCCTTTACGCTCACCGACAGTCAGATGGCCGACTATGTCAAGGAATCGGTCGAATGGATGGACAACAACAACAAAGTGTCCGACGCCAACAGCGCCTACACCAAGCGCCTCAACCGCCTGACCGAAGGCCTGACCGAGGTCGAAGGCATACCTCTGAATTTCAAGGTCTACGAAGTTTCGGACATCAATGCATTCGCGTGTCCCGACGGCAGCGTCCGCGTGTTTTCGTCGCTGATGGATATAATGTCGGATGACGAACTGCTGGGCATCATCGGCCATGAGATAGGCCACGTAGCCAAGCATCACTCGCGCAAGGCATTCCAGAACGAACTCCTCACAGGCGCGCTCAAGGACGGCATCGCATCGACCGGCGGCGTGGCCGCCGCGCTGACCGACTCGCAGGTTGGCCAGCTGGGGCAGGCACTGATCGGCGCCAAATATTCTCAGAAACAGGAAAAGGAAGCCGACGACTACGGTTATGAATTCCTTGTAAGCCACGGCCGCAACCCCTGGGGCATGGTCATGGCGTTTGAGAAATTCCTCACACTCGAAGGCAACGGCGGCTCAGGATCGGCAAGCTACATTCAGAAAATGTTCTCGTCGCATCCCGACACAAAAGACCGCATCAAGCGCCTGACCAAACGCGCGGAAAAGGACGGAATAGCACGCCCGTAAGAGCTGGAGCCGCCCGTCAGAGAGACTTGTAAAGTTCGAGAGTAGCGTCGGCCACGCGATCCCAGTCGAAAGGCGACAGATCGTAGTGCCGGCGCTTCGGCATTCCGGTCTTGCGGCGGAGCGCAGCGGCCAGGGCGTCGGTATCGCCCAGGGGATAGAAGTCGTCGGGAGCAAGCATCGGCAGGCGGTTGGGCTCGATGTCGCTCGCTATTATGTCAAGACCGTAGCTCATGGCTTCGAGCATGGCGATAGGCAGTCCTTCGTTGTACGACGGCAGCACGCTGAGCGCCGCGCCGCTGAAAAGCTGGCGCAGCGGCGAGCCGCTGACGAATCCCGGCAGGATGACACCTGCGCTACGGGCGTCCTGCACAAGCTTTCGCGAATAATCCGTCTCGTGATCGGGAGCTCCGGCTATGACCAGGTCGCAGGAATCGCTCAGCCCCGACTTCCTGTAAGCCTCGACAAGGTCGTGAAAACCTTTTTCAGGCGTAAAGCGGCCAAGTGCGAGAATATATGGCCGCTCCCCTACTCCGATTTGACTCAGATATGAGCGGTCGCCGGTAGGTTGAGCGCCGTTCACGCCGTTGTAGATCAGGTTGATCTTCTTTTTCGGATATCGCTCGGCAAGCGAGCGCCGTATGGGGCCGGAAATCGCTATGACGGCGTTGGCCCAGCGGATGCTGCACCATTCGCCGAGACGCAAAACCGACTTGGCGGCCGCATTCCACTTGTCGTGATCGTAGTTGAACGAATGGACGGTTAGCACCACTTTCAGACCGAGCAGCCGCGCCATGGGAGCAAGCAGGCCGGGGCCGATGCCGTGAATATGGAGAATATCGGCACCCGAACGCCGGGCGCGTATTATGGCAAGGAACGTATGGACGATAGCCTCGAAATGCTTGTCGTGCGGGGCATATATATCGGCAAACTCTATATCCCCGCAATGTGCGCCGCGGTTGGCCTCGGTGAGATAGGGTTTACGCCGGGCCACCGTGACGCCGATACCGCGCCCTGCGATGCGTGTATAGAGTTGCTCGCAGTGAGTCTCGACACCTCCCATGATACCGGGGAAGCCACGTGTGCCTGTGACAAACAGTTTCATGGCAGCGACTCTATCAGTTTAATATAATTCCGGCGGAACTGTTCGGCCGAGAAATTCTCGGAAAGGATGCGCTTGGATTCCGCACCCATGCGGATGCGATCTTCAGGCGAATCGGCCAAAGCGGCTATTGCCGATGCAATGGCATCGGCATCGCCGACAGGGCAGACATGCCCGTTGACTCCGTCGGCCACAAGGCGCGGATTGTCGCCTACCGGGGTGGCGATAACCGGCAGATCAGCATTCATGGCTTCCAGAATCGAATTGCTGGTACCCTCGAACAAGGAGGTCGAAAGATAGATGTCGGCACTTCCGAGCAAGGCAGGAATACCCGGAGGATCGATCAGTATGCGGGTAATTCCGCCGATACCAGCCTCGGCCACTTGGCGTCGTATGCTGCTCTCGAGGGCACCGTAGCCCACGATGACAAAGCGGAGCGAAGGCACGCTGCGGGCAGCAATAGCTACGCTGCGGATGGCCGTGCCGTAGTCCTTGTCGGGCACGAAGCGGCCGACAGTGATGACGGTGACGGTGTCGGCCGGTATCTTGCGGCGCAGTGGCGATATATGCTCGAAGCAATTGGGAATCACAGACATACGGGCAGCCTGAAAACCGCGGGAGACGAAGGTCTCGCGGCCCGAATATGAGTTGCTTACCGTCATGCTGGCCATGCGGTTGGTGATGTAGCGGTCGGCGAGAAATTTCAGCCGCGGCAGAGAGGCGCTGCGGATGCCGGTCACTACATTTATGCCGGTGCGCCGTCCAAGGTAGGCTGCCAGCGCGTTGGCTCCCGTGAGATAGGAGAAGACGGCGCGGGGCTTCAGAGACGCGAACAGGGCTGCAGCCTGACGCACGCGGTCGCGGAAGCTTCCGCGCAGCTGGTGCAACCGGATATCGGCCGAATCAAGCATAGAATGATATGCTCCGTGGATCACATCGCCTTCGAATACGACTACATGAGCCGCAAAATCCCTGCAAAGAGTGCGCGCCAGCAGCACAGCTTGCTTCTCGGCGCCTCCCTTGGCCAGATTCTTGACAAAGACAATGATTGATTCCTTCGGTAGAATATTTATCATACAGCCTTTTAGGTTCACTTATACATTTAACGGATTTTAACGGGAAATATTGCATAAGTGCCACAAAAAAATTGCCGGATACAGCCGGCCTACGAAACGGCCTGCCAGCATCCGGCAATTCAATATTTATTTACAGAGCGTTACTTCTTGCGTTCGGGCTCCGGAGCGATGAGCTTGTAGCCCTTGCCGTGGATGTTGATGATCTCGATTGACGGGTCATCCTTGAGATGCTTGCGCAGCTTGGTAATGTATACATCCATCGAGCGAGCGTTGAAGTAGTTGTCATCTATCCAGATTGTCTTGAGCGCATAGTTGCGCTCGAGGATCTGGTTGGCATGGGCACAGAGCAGGCTGAGGAGCTCCGATTCCTTGGTAGTGAGCTTGGTGACCTTGTCGTCGATCATCAGCACCTGCTTCTGGGTGTCGAAGGTGAACTTGCCTATCTTATACATGGTGATCTCCTTGCCCTTGTTGCCCTTGACGCGGCGCAGGATAGCCTCGATACGCAGCACGAGCTCTTCCATCGAGAACGGCTTGGTGATGTAGTCGTCGGCCCCGAGTTTGAAGCCTTCGAAGATGTCCTCCTTGAGCGACTTGGCCGTCAGGAAGATGATGGGCACCTCATTGTTGAATGTGCGGATTTCCTGGGCCAGCGTGAAGCCGTCCTTCTTGGGCATCATCACATCGAGAACGCAGATGTCGTATTTTCCTTTCAGGAATGCCTTGTAGCCTGCTTCGCCGTCGCTGTAGAGGTCGGCGCTGAAGCCCTTGGCCTGGAGATATTCCCGCAGCAGCATGCCAAGATTCTCGTCATCTTCGCAAAGCAGTATCTTCATGCGATCTTCCATAATTGTTAGTTTTTAGAGAGTGGTAATATGATTATAAATTTTGTTCCTACATTGAATTCGCTTTCGACTGTTATGGTGCCTCCAAGCTCGCCTATCATTTTCTTGACGTATGCCAGGCCAAGTCCGAAGCCCTTGACGTCGTGAAGATTGCCGGTCGAAACGCGGTAGAACTTGTCGAAAATCTTCTTAAGATCGTCGCGGCGTATGCCGATGCCGTTGTCGGATACGACGATCTCAAGGCGCTCGTCCGAAAGGTCGCGCGAGGTTACGGTTATGTTGAGCGGCCGCTCTTCGGCGCGGTATTTGACCGCATTGTCGAGCAGGTTGAATATCACGTTGGTGAAGTGCATCTCGTCAACATAAACCAGGGCGTTCATGGCGTCGAGATCGGCCGAAATATGCCCCCCGTACTTCTCGACCTTGAGCTTGAATGTGTTCACGATGTTGTATACCGTGAGATTGGCATCGATCTCCTGAAGCTTGAGCGAGGCCTTCTGTTTGTCGAACATCGACATCTGAAGCACCTTTTCGACCTGGAAGCGGAGGCGCTTGGTCTCGTCGTTGACCACCTGCGAGATCTGCTGGAGCATAGCCGGCGACTTGCGCACCGCAGGGTCGTTGAGCATCTGGGCAGCGAGGGAGATCGACGAGATAGGCGTCTTGAACTCATGAGTCATATTGTTGATGAAGTCATTCTTCATCTCTGTCAGCTTCTTCTGGCGGAACGCCACGATGATGACATACACAAAAATGATGATCAGAATGAGTGTGAACGCGAAAGCCGGTACCAGGAATGAGATCGACCGAAAGATGTAGTCCTTCTTGGTAGGGAAATAAACTTTCAGATAGTAGTGTCGCGACGACGGATCACGCGGGAACAGGGTCTGCGTAAAAGTGTTGTCAGGCGACGCGGCCGCCTGCGAGTAACCGGCGGAGCGGTACTGGATGATGCCGGCGCGGTTGACGACGGCAAACTCGAAGGGCACTTTCAGTCCGAGCGTGTCGAGCTCCTGAGTCAGATACTTGCGCACGAGGGTCGAGTCGGCGCGCAGCATGATCGGGCGCGTCGACGCCGTCGTCATGATGTTGAGGATCACATCGTCGAGCATACCCTTCTGATACAGGAAGCGGTCGCGGTAGACCTCGCTGGCATTGCGGATGCCGCTGCCTATGATCGAGCCGCCGCTCTGCAGCTTGGTGATCTCGGATGCGTCGCCCTTGATGGTCAGGTCGGCCTCGAGGCCCGATGCGGTAGAAAACGTGTATTTGATGCCCTCCTGACGCGGAAGGGAACCGCCGAGCCGCTGTGCGTAGATCGACTGCGACTCTACTCGGTTGACTTCATCTTCGAGATAATAGAGGGTCTCGTCCTGCTCAAGCTTGACTGTCACGGCCAGCAGAGCCTGGCGCACGCCCTGCGAGAACTGCTCATAGCGTATCTCGACGATATTCTTCATGTAGAATATCTGAATGCAGAGCAGTGCTATGAATGTAAAGCCCATCAGTATGGTCAGAATCCATATCGTATGCTTCTTCATTTCGTTAATTCCCTAATCTCGTTGACGTTAATTTTATTAAACTTTATTATATTTAACAATTGTAATCTGCAATTGTTCGTGAAGCGTTTTCGCCTGAAAAAATCCAAATTTAACATTCAAGTGCAAAATTAACTAAATTAATTCTTTGATACAATAGCCCAGACACCTAAAAATGACGATTTTGTAGAATTTTAGCCAAAATTTAATATTTTTGTGGGATTTATGGAGATGTCGCAGACACTGCTAAGCTAAAATGTATCGGCAATTTTTAAGTAAAAAACATCCTATACTCAAACTATTTTATTAACTTTGCGACAGCAACACATACCAGCCAAAACACATTAAAATATATAAGCTAATGGCAACAAAACCGTTCAAATACCAGAAGATGTTTCCTCTGGGACCTGACACCACCGAGTATTACCACCTGACATCGGACTACGTAAAAGTAGAAAACTGGGGCGGCCATGAATTTCTGGTCATCGATCCTGAAGCCCTGACCGTGCTGGCCCGCCAGTGCACTCACGACAATGCCTTCATGCTGCGTCGCGAGCACAACGCCATGGTGGCCAAAATCCTGCATGACCCCGAAGCGAGCGAGAACGACAAGTTCGTGGCTCTGACCATGCTGCGCAACGCCGAAGTTGCCGCCAAAGGCCAGCTACCCTTCTGTCAGGACACAGGCACAGCTATCGTACACGGCGAGAAAGGCCAGTACGTATTCACCGGCTGCGATGACGCCGAGAAGATCTCGAAGGGCGTCTATCTCACCTACACCACCGACAACCTGCGCTACTCTCAGAACGCCCCGCTGACTATGTACGACGAGGTCAACACCGGCTGCAACCTGCCCGCGCAGATCGACATTCACGCCGGCGAGGACGACGAATACCACTTCCTGTTCGTAGCCAAGGGCGGCGGCTCGGCCAACAAGACTTACCTCTATCAGGAGACCAAGGCCCTGCTCAACCCCGAGAAGCTGATTCCCTTCCTGGTCGAGAAGATGAAATCGCTCGGTACGGCAGCCTGCCCGCCCTACCACATCGCGTTCGTAATCGGCGGCACTTCGGCCGAGAAGAATCTCGAGACCGTCAAGAAGGCTTCGGTCAAATATTACGACAACCTGCCCACACATGGCAACGAGCTCGGCCATGCCTTCCGCGACATCGAACTCGAAGCAATTCTCAAAAAAGAAGCCGAGAAGCTCGGCCTGGGCGCACAGTTCGGCGGCAAGTACTTCGCCCACGACGTGCGCGTGATCCGTCTGCCCCGCCACGGTGCTTCGTGCCCCGTCGGACTCGGCGTCAGCTGCTCGGCCGACCGCAACATCAAGGCCAAGATCAACCGCGAGGGCCTGTGGATCGAGAAGCTCGACTCCAATCCCGGCGAACTCATCCCCGAAGAATACCGCAAGGCCGGCGAAGGCCAGGTCGTGAAGATCGATCTCAACCGCCCGATGAAAGACATACTGGCCGAGCTGACCAAATACCCGGTATCGACACGCCTGTCGCTCAACGGCACCATCATCGTAGGCCGCGACATAGCCCACGCCAAAATCAAGGAGCGCCTCGACCGCGGGGAGCCCATGCCTCAGTACCTCAAGGACCATCCTATATACTACGCCGGCCCGGCCAAGACTCCCGCCGGAATGCCCTCCGGCTCATTCGGTCCCACCACCGCCGGCCGTATGGACTCGTACGTCGATCAGTTCCAGGCAGCGGGCGGCTCGATGGTGATGATCGCCAAGGGCAACCGCTCCAAGCAGGTGACCGATGCATGCCACAAGCACGGCGGCTTCTACCTGGGCTCTATCGGCGGCCCGGCTGCTGTCCTGGCTCAGAACTCGATCAAGAAAGTCGAACTCCTCGAATATCCCGAACTCGGCATGGAGGCAATCTGGAAGATTGAGGTGGAGGACTTCCCGGCATTCATCCTCGTCGATGACAAGGGCAACGACTTCTTCACCCAGATCAATGAGCGCTGCAATGCCTGCCCGCTGAAATAAGCAAACACTCCAGTATAAAAAAATCCCGCGGACCGACTCGGCTCGCGGGATTTTTTTAATGTTTCCTAAAATTATTATTGAGCAGTGTCAGCATTGTCGAGATAGCCCTGGTAAGTATCGAAGCCAAGGTCGGCCTTCACCGTGAACGGCGCGCCGCGGAAGCTGCATACAAACTCGAGCGTCGAGCGACCCTGGCCGGGATTGACCGTGCAGCGCAGCTGCGAGATGGGATAGTCGGGCTGAGGCACGTCGCCGATAGTCGGGATAAGTGCGTCGCTACTGAGCGTCACGTTAGCATCCTCGTCGACGGTGAACGGAATGCCGGCGAACTTCATGTTGAGCGACGGCATGTTGGCGGCGAAATTGGCGTTCGCGATGTCGATCGAAGCCGTGCGGTTGGTGAAGTCGAGTCCGATGACGTAGAGCGAGGCGTCGGAGGTGTAGCTCGTGCCGGCCGGCGAAGTCGACACGGTTGTACCGCCGATGCAGAAGGGCTGGCGCGAGCCGACGATCTTATAGCGGCCGTCAAGAATGAACTGATACTTAAGAGCGGGATCGTAGACACCGACAGCGGGCACAAGCTGCGTGCGGTCGTTCCACAGCAGCTTGAAATCGTCGATGAGCACCGGAGCGCCGGTAGCCAGCGCGGCCGTCTTAAGACCTGATGCCTCGGCCCATGCCGAATTGCTCAGCTGGTGCCATTTCGAGCCGTCGAAAGCTACGATGGGATAGCTGTACGAGCCGATCGACAGACCGGAAATCTCGAATTTGGCTTCGCCCTTGTCCCAGTCGGCCTGCATCTTGATCGAAATTTCGGGCGAGACGGTCGCAGGATTCTCGCCGCGTAGATCGGTCACCACGGCATAGCATCTCATAAAGCGGTATTCGTAGATGGTTTCTGTGTTGTCGTCGCTGTTGCACGACGACAGGCCGGCGGCCATCATGGCCAGCGCGGCGCACGTCAGAGTTTTCAGGATATTCATATAGATTGTTTTAGTAATTTCCGAGGCCAAAGTTAAGAATAAAATCTTAGACACACAACTATTTCGCAGCCGTGTCGAGCGAAAGTCGCAGCGTCACGCCCCATGTGGCCGGCACTCCGCGCTGGGTAAACGAATTGCCCATCGACATGAAGTAGAATGTGTCGTAGCGCGTGCCGGTAATGTTCTCGCCCCAGAGCTTCAGCGACCAGGCATTGCGGGCGAAGGTAAGCGACGCACCGGCCACGGCATAAAATGGCTGGCTGAGCGAGTTTTCCTCATTCCAGTAGATGTCGCCCGCGGCGCGGACGTTGGCCGCCAGTGTCGGCCGCCAGCCGAACACATCGAACGGCAGATCGTACTGCCCCGAGACGAACAGCGTATGGGCCGGGGCGTAAGGCACACGCTTGCCGCGGAAATCGGCGCGGCCATTGTTGTAGGTCCGGAAGACGGCATTCGTATAGCCGTAGTTCGTGATGAATGTCAGTCCGCTCAGCGGGCGTAAAGTTGCCGAAAATTCGAAGCCGGCCGAGCGCGTGCGCCCCGCGTTGGTCATGATGCGGCCCGTAACAAGTCCGGGCGGAAAGACGGTAAGCTGCTGGTTGCGGCACGAGATCAGAAATGCCGTAGCCGACATCCGCGCACGGCCGTCGGCGAAGTCGCAGCGGCCGCCGATCTCATAGTTGAGGCTTTCCTCAGGCTTGTAGGTGACTATATCCGACACTTTGTAGGGCATGCTCAGCCCCATCGTCTCCATGACACGCTGCTGCAGCACGTCGCTGAACATCTGAGTGTTGAAACCGCCCGACTTATATCCCTTGGCGAAATTGGCGTAGACTTCGCCGGAGCTGAAACGGTATGTGACTGAGACTTTCGGCAGCAGTTCGTTGAAGTCCTGGCTCAGACGCCCGTTGTCGTGGATCGATACATCGGTCGTGCGGTAGAACTCGCGGTCGCCGTTGTCGAGCATCTTATAGACAGTGTACGACGCGTCGGCATCGCTGCGGTAGCGGCAGCTGACGTGTTCGTAGTCCCATCTCAGTCCGGCCTCGAAAGTCCAGTTGCCCAGATCATAGCTGCTCTCATGGTAAAGTGCCACGCCGCGCGAACGGGTCGTAAAGTCACTGAGCAGCGGGAATACGTCGCCGTTCCATTTTATCGGATATGCCGGATTCATCTCGTTGCGCTTCTCCTCGATGAGCCGGGCTATGCCGGTCGAATAAAAGGTGACCGGCGCCTTCATGCGGCTGTCGCGGGTGAAGCCGAACACCCCCCCGAGCCAGGAATAGCGGCCGCGCCGTCCCTTGGCGAACAGGTCCTCGGTGAAAGTCCATTCGTGTCGGCGCTGCGTGAGCGTGAAATAGTCGGCAGGCGTGAAGTCCTGGTCAAGAGTCATATTGTCGTCGAGATACTGGACGGATGTGAGGCTCGTCACGACGACGCGCTTACCCGCCCATGCCACAGTAAGCCCGTCGCTGAAAGCATTCCGGCGGTAGAAGCATGTGTCATTGTAGGCTATCTGGCCTGTGCGCGTCAGAGCGTATGGGTAGCCGCTCTGACGCGACACGGAAAATGCCGCCGTATTTGTGACAGAATGATGGTCCGAAGGGAAAAACACGGTCTTCCATCGCACCGTGCCGGCATTGTCGGTCCCTACCCTTGAGCCGCTGAAGGCGTTGCGCCAGAATCCGTCGGTATGCGTGAAGTATGAGCTGACCGACGTGAACAGGCCGTCGCTGATCTTGAAATAGCCTCCCAGCGAGGCTTTCACCGAATTGGCGCGTCCATACTGCAGCATAGCGCGCACGCCCTGGAAATCGCGCGGCGACAGGGTATGGATGTTGATCTGGCCGCCCATGGAATTGCGCCCGTTTAGCAGCGACTGCGCGCCGCGCACGACCTCGATTGATGAGATATCGGGCAGATCGGTGTCGTAAGCGTCTTTGTTGAGGAACGGCACTCCGTCTATGTTGAGCCCCACGACAGCCTGGTCGATGCGCGAACCGAGCCCGCGCATGTAGATCGACGAAGTCATGCGCGACCCGTAATTCGGGGTATAGAAGTTGGGGACAATCTCGCCGATATCCTTCACGGCGTCAATATCGAGACGCCGGGCCAGCGACGCCGTGATGCGGGTCACGGGCGACGATCCGGCTGTCGGCATCTGCTTGACGCCGAGCACCTCCACCTCCTTGAGCTGGCGGGGCGACTGAGCCTGCACTGTATCATTGGTTTCGGCAGCCGCGGCAAGCGACACAGCGACGGCGCCCATCAGAATAGCCTTTCTTTTCACGCCGCAAAGTTAAGGCATTTTTCCAAATAAACCTTAAAAGTTGGAATCATCGGCATATATTTCCAGAAATTTTTGCTAAATTTGCAGAGACACGAAACAAACAGTGACAAAAGGCAACCCTAAAGGACTATGGCAAACATTCCGGCAGAAGACCCGGCATTGATCGAACGCTTGCGCGATGCGGCGACCGTTCGCGAGGCATTCAGTGAAGTCATCGACCGCTTCACCGAGCCTCTGTACTGGCAGATCCGCCGCCTCGTTTCCGACCATGAGGATGCCAACGACCTGCTGCAAAACACTTTCATGAAAGCATGGATGTCTATCGAGAATTTTCGCGGCGACGCGCGCCTTTCGACCTGGCTCTACAAGATCGCGATAAACGAAGCCATCACCTTCCTGGCCCGCGAGAAACGCCGTGCAGCCGTGTCGATCGACGATCCTGAAAGCGCCGTAGCCTCGACGATCGAAGCCGACGCATACACCGACGGCGACCGCCTCGCCGCCGAATTGCGCCAAGCCGTCGAAACCCTCCCCGAAAAGCAGCGCATAGTGTTCAACATGAAGTATTACGACGATATGAAATATGAGGACATGTCGTCGATTCTCGGCACATCGGTCGGTGCCCTAAAGGCTTCGTACCATCTGGCCGTTAAAAAAATTGAGAACTTTTTTAATAACCGCGATTAAACCATTCATACCGTCATAAGTCAAAATAGGTAAAATAACACGTATGGATAAACCGCACGACATACTCGATAGAATCAACCGGCGCGACGGGCTCACCGTCCCCGAGGGCTATTTCGATGACTTTAAGCGTCAGATGGCCCTCTCGCTTCCCGAGCGCCCCGAATTGAGCGTCACCGCGAAGGCGCCCAAGCGCACCACCTGGCAGCGCCTGCGTCCTTACGTCTACATGGCTGCCATGTTCGGCGGCATCTGGTGCATGCTAAAACTTTTCACAATGATCACCGCCCCGGCCGACGTGCCCATGGAGAGCAATCCCATCATTGCCGACGCCCTGTCCGACGACGAATTCGTCAACGACTACATCGTCAGCGACATCAACCAGTGGGATTATTATGATCAGCTAATTGAAGACGGCTTCGACCCCGAATCGCTCAACGATTCGATCGCCGTTCCCGACATGGAAGCCGGAGCCGTAGAATAAAGTGTCCTGCCCTATGCTGAAATATTTTTCATTGTCGGCTTTGTTCCTCATCTCTCTGATATGCTCATTCGGTGCAGCCGCTCAGGGACCGGGGACTCCTGCCGAACGCCAGCGCTGGATCAACGAAATCCGCACTTACAAGCACGAATTCATATCAAAGGAACTTAACCTCACGCGCGATCAGGAAAACGCTTTCTTTCCCGTATACGACGAGATGGAGGACCAGATCGAAAAACTCAACAGCGACACACGCGACGTCGAGCGCCGGATAGCCGAAGATGACAATGCGACCGATCTTGAACTACAGAACGCCGCCCGCACCATTTTCGAGCTGAAACGCGCTGAAGGGCAAATCGAAATGACATATTTCGACAAATTCAGCGAAATCCTCTCACCCCGCCAGCTGCTCCAGCTCAAACCCGCCGAACGCAAGTTCACACAGCAGCTCCTCAACAGCCACCGGCGTGTCCGCCGCGGCAATTCAAGATAGGACACTGATTCTCCCCACTCCCCGCCGGCCGCAAGTCACTCACCTGCGGCCGTAATTTTTCTATAAACAGCCATCTCCGACCTATACGGGATAACCTGTTCGCGTGTCACAGTGACAAGTTCGTAATCTGACATATAAGGTTTAAGCATGGCAAGCGATCCCTCAGAATCTTCAGCTTCGGATATTACCCAAAGAGGTGAAGTTCTGCGAAAGTCATTGATTATATCGTTGTAAAGACTCTTGCTCAGTCGCCCATAACTGTACTGCTGAAAAAAATACTTACCTGCCGGCAAATATCCCAAGCTTAGCGGTATATCAGCACTGTCGATCGAACCGCACACATAAATCGAACGCTGCTCATTGAGGGGTATAAACGAAAGACAGTCAATCATAGGGTCTTGTATAGGGTCCGCATATCTTACACTCCTCAGACGATTGACAATATCCTCATTGTCAACTAAGAATTCTGTACCGCATAGAATAATAGGAAGTATGTAAATATACCATTTTCCCCATTTGAAAAAAAACCACATTACTGCAAGGAAAGGCACAAGCATCACAGCATAATGCAAATAGTAAGCGCCTCCGATATTGAATATGACGTTTATCATAAACCCAACCCCCAGTCCAAGCATAACAATTCTTGAAGATTTGCCTTTAGCAAAATAGCAGGCTGCTACAAGTGAAAAGAATGAAGCAGAATATATGATAATAAACTGAATTGTGGGATATTTAACATCCCAGTATAACTTGTAAAGCCAACCGGTATGGAATACCGAATCAAGCATGGCAAACAAGGCTCCGTTTGCTGCAAAGTAAATGAAAAACGGCAGTAGCGCGACTATCAAACCAGCCAAAAACGAGAGTGAAATTTTGATGAGCAATTTAAATTCTTTCTGCTTAACAAGTATGAAAGCCAAAGTCAGACATATGCCGACAATAACGGCGTTGTTATTGATACGGATTAAAGAAACGCATCCAAAACAGATTCCGGTAAAGAACGAATACCGCAGCAATGGCCTTGAATTGTCCTTCAAACATCTCGCTGTCAGCCATAAGGGCAGCAACTCGAACGGTAAGCTGAACTCCTCAACTGTCCCTCCCATTCCACAAAGAAGAACGGCTGCGAATAACATTATAACGGAAGCTGCGCGGCTGTTGCATTTTGAACAGCCGAGGGTCGTGCCTGTTTTATAAAACAGTGACGCCGATAGAGTTAATGTCAGACATTCTATTATGAAAATCGGCCATTTTGAAGGACCAATCAATGCCGCAAAGGCATAGATCATATAAAGTATGGGGCCCTTTTGATCAAAAATATCGACATAGGGCACCCCTCCGTCAGCCCAGCATTTTCCAATTGTCCGGAAGATGCCGACATCATACATCGTCTGGGGAATCGCCGGCGATGTACCTGGAGCCATATACCAAAGAGAGACAAATGCACATACCGCAAAAAGTGCGACTGTCAGCAAACCGTTCTTTATGTCAATTCTGGATTTCATTTGTCGCCGAAGTAGTTGCCGCGGATGATGAGGTCGCTGATTTCGAAGGACTTTTTAAGTGAGGCGATTTGTGCGGAATCGGTCGTGCCGATTACTTCTTTTGTCCACATATCGTACGCTCCGGCGTGGCCGTCGAGCATCGAGCGGCCTACGCCGGTATAAGATATCGACGGATCGTGTCCGCAGAGCTGCAGAACAGTCGGGAAGACATCAACCTGCCCGACGACATGGTCTAGCGTAGCCCCATGCCCGGTATTCGCTGCAATAAACACAATAGGATTGCAATGCTCCCGATATAATTCCTTGTTACCAATTACAAGGCTCTGGTCATGGTCAGACGCAATGATCAGGATTGTATTGTCCCAGATTCCCGCGGCCTTAAGTCCGTCGATAAAACGTCCGAGTTCTGTGTCAAAATAGCGAGTTGAGGCATAATAGTCGCGCGTCATCTCGGCATAGAGCGGCGAGTCGAATAAATTCACGTATTCGTTTCGGGTGAACTCATCGCAGGGAACATGCATCGAACAGGTTATCAGCTGTAATACAAAAGGCCGTTGCGCCTGCTTGACTTGTGACAAAGCGAATCGGAATACTGAAGCGTCAACACCATATTTCCAACGCGCATCAATAAAATCATCCTCCGTAAAGACTGTATCATAACCATAGGCCTTCATCATAGTGTATTCCGACCAAACTTTCCCGTCGTCAGGAAGAATACAAATATTTTGATCGCGGCCAAGCTGTTCAACAAGTGAAGGATATGTATTTGCGTTGCCTAAAGTTTTAGTGACAATCAGATCATCGAGAGGCAACAAACCGGCATTGTAAATCAACTGTCCGTCTCCCGAACTACCGTTCTTGACTTGCGGAATAACATTAATGGCACTGAAAGTCGTTGAGTCAGCAATAAGCCTGTTGAGAGTAGGCGTTACCTCATTATTGTTTATCTTCAACCCGATAACTTCGGCATTGAGTGACTCGACAATCACGAATATTACATTTTTGGAGCGATTGTTTATATTTATAGTGTCATTTACAGAAAAATCAGATAGTTTATTTGTCAGAAAGCTGTTTATCTTTCCTTTATCCGTATCATCAAGCGTGATTGGAAGATCCTGAAGCGACAGCTCATAATATATGTCAAAAACGGTATGCACAAGCAGTCCGTCCATTTGGTACAAGGTCTTGTCGACTCCTTCGTTAAATGAGCTAAGATAGGTAATGCATAAAACACTCCACACCTTAGCTTCACCTACCAACAATTCCAGATATCTATACTGTATATAGAAGTAATTTAGCTGTATAATTAAGAACGAAAGCAACACCGGAGTTATCACAATCCAGCGCAGCGGTGATGTAAAACCGGGTTCGGCTCTTATCTTATTTCTGAAAATGAAATAGATGAAGAATGGAAATGCTATCAATACTATAAACAGGATGTCAGTCCATCTCACAAGTCCGATCCAACTTTTGATAAGCAAGCCACCGAAATTCTCAGTCAAGGTGAACATCCGAATTGGAATCAATTCGTGAAATACACGGCCATAATAAATTGCTATTATGACGAATAAGCTTAGGAGCGACGTACAGATCAGCAATGTCCAGCGCCATCGTCCTTTGATGAACCAATAGGGAATTGTGATTAACAGAGCATCGACAAGAGAAAGTACCAACCTGCGCCAGCCGGGCAGCAGGCTAAGCCGCAGATAGGCCAGGAGCGCGAACATGCACAACACAGATACGGCTACGAAGAGCAGCGAGTAGCGGCGCGCTGATATGTATGGTTTAATCCTGTCGAATAATTTCATAGCAAAATAAAATCGGAGAGTGCCGGGCTCGAAGCGGCACTCTCCTATGATGGTTCGGTAATATTTCAGGCGTCAACGCCCTTGAATGGCGGCGGTGTCGTCGAATCGTCGGACGTGCCAGACGTGTCAGACGAATCGGACGTGTCGGACTCGTCAGACTTGTCGGAAGTGTCGGACGCGGATTTGCCTTCCGGAATCATCTTGCGGGGATCAGCCTCCAGAATCTCGTCGGTGCGGCTCTTCCACGGACGCTCGCCGAAAATGTCGACAACGTCCTGTGTGAAGATTACCTCGCGGGTGATCAGCACGTCGGTCAGTTTGTGATGGCCTTCGGCATACTTGCGCAGGATTTCCTTGGCGCGCTCGTACTGCTCGGCGATGATGCGCGACACTTCCTCGTCGATAACCTTGGCGCGGTCCTCCGAGAACGGTTTGGTAAACCCGTACGACTGACCGGTCGAATCATAGTACGACAGATTGGGCATCCGTTCGCTCATGCCGTAATACACGATCATGGCGTAAGCCTGTTTGGTGACACGTTCGAGGTCGTTGGCCGCGCCGGTCGAGATGTGCCCGAGGAAAACCTCCTCTGCCGCACGGCCGCCGAGCGTGGCGCAGATCTCGTCGAGGATGACCTGCGAGGGCGTAATCTGACGCTCCTCGGGCAGATACCAGGCAGCGCCGAGCGCCTTGCCGCGCGGCACGATGGTCACCTTGACGAGCGGATTTGCGTAGCGCAGATGCCACGACACGGTGGCGTGGCCGGCCTCGTGGATGGCTATGGCGCGCTTCTCGTCGTCGGTGATTATCTTGTTGCGCTTCTCCAGGCCGCCGATGATGCGGTCGACTGCGGCCGAGAAATCCTCCTTGGTCACAACTTTCTTATTGTTGCGGGCTGCGATCAGGGCGGCCTCGTTGCATACGTTGGCGATGTCGGCGCCCGAGAAGCCGGGGGTCTGACGTGCGAGCAGCTCTACGTCTAGCGAATCGTCGGTCTTGATCTTACGCAGATGCACGTTGAAGATGGCCACGCGGTCGGGCAGGTCAGGCAGATCGACATAAATCTGGCGGTCGAATCGGCCCGCACGCATCAGTGCCTTGTCGAGGATGTCGGCTCGGTTGGTAGCGGCAAGGATGATCACGCCGCTGTTGCTGCCGAAGCCGTCCATCTCGGTAAGCAGCTGGTTCAGGGTGTTCTCGCGCTCGTCGTTCGAGCCCATATTGGCATTGCGCCCGCGGGCGCGTCCTACGGCGTCAATCTCGTCGATGAACACGATACAAGGAGCCTTCTCTTTGGCCTGGCGGAAGAGATCGCGGACACGCGAGGCGCCTACGCCGACAAACATCTCCACAAAGTCGCTGCCCGACATCGAGAAGAACGGCACGTTGGCTTCGCCGGCCACAGCCTTGGCGAGCAGCGTCTTACCTGTACCGGGAGGGCCTACGAGCAGAGCTCCCTTCGGTATCTTGCCGCCAAGATCGGTGTAGCGCGACGGATTCTTGAGAAATTCGACTATCTCTTCGATCTCGGTCTTGGCCTCTGAAAGCCCGGCCACATCCTTGAATGTGACTTTGTTGGCATTGTTTTTATCAAACAGCATCGCCTTCGACTTGCCTACCGAGAACACGCCCCCGGCACCTCCGCCGCCGCTGCCGCCGCTCATGCGGCGCATGATCCATATCCAGGCGATGATAAGAATCACTATCGGAGCGAGCGACCACAGGAATGAGCCGAACTGGCTGCTGCGCTCATACTTGACCGTACCGGTGAAGTAGCCCGCGGCCTTCCATTCGTCGATCTTTGTGTCAAACTTGTCGGCCGAAGGTATTTCGGTGGTTATCTTGGCCTTCACAGAAGCGTCAGCCAGCTTTTCAGCAAAGTAAACCTGGGCCATAGAGTCAGTCAGCAGGCCTTCGGCCTCCTTGCGGTCGGTGTAGACTATGATCTCGCGGACGCCTTTCTTCTCGACAATCGACTCAAATTCAGAATAGCTCACGGTGCGGGTCACCGATGTGTCGTCGAGATAATATATACCGCCGAGGAACAGAAATACCAGTGCGTACATCCACCATAAGTTGAATGTAAACGGTTTCTTTTTGCCGCCCGGCATATTGGAATTGTTAGCCATAAAGGATGAATTTTGCGTGCCGGCCTCAGCCGGTCATATTCTAATCTAAGTCAGGTATTTCAGTTATATCGGCATCGCTCCATAGCTCCTCGAGGTTGTAGCGCGTGCGGGTTTCGGGAAGAAATATGTGCACCCAGATATCGCCGTAGTCGAGGACGATCCATTCGGCGTTCTTGAATCCGTCGGCGTTGTATGGCTTCATCCCGGCGTCATCAAGCAGCCGTTCTTCAAGATGATCGGCTATTGACGCAACCTGTGTGGTCGAATTGCCTTCGGCAATGATGAATGTCGACGCCGAGGCGCCGTGGATTTTTTCAAGATCGACAACAGTGATGGAACGTCCTTTGCGATCGCGTATTGCGTCTATGATCAAGTCGCGGGTAGTAGTGATGTTCTGTGATGTCATTAACAATTAGCTTTTCGGGGGACAAATATACGAATTTTCGGCGGCACGCGCCAAGCGGATTTTAACTCTTTTATAAAAAAACAACAACTCTTGGCTGAATTTGTTGAGCGGCTGTCATTCGTAGCGCATGGCCGAGGCCGGATCGATGCGCGCGGCCAGCCGGGCCGGAAGTATCAGGATCAGCCATGCGCCGCAGCCCACGCCGACATTCAGAAGCAAGAGCCACAGCCAGTTGATCTCGACCGGAACGTACGACAGATAGTACATCTGCGGGTCGAGCGGCACGGCATGAGTGGCCGACTGGAGCAGAATCAGACCGATACCGAGGATATTGCCTATAAGCAGGCCCGTACCGACCAGTTTCATAGCTATATTGACGAATATGCCGCTTACCAGCGAGCGCGACGCGCCGATCGAGCGAAGGATGCCGATCGTGGTCACGCGGTCGAGAATGATGATGAACAGACTCGAAATCAGCGTAAACGCCGCCACACAGAGCATCAGTATGAAGATTACCACCACGTTGGTATCGAGCAGATCGAGCCAGTTGAGATACAGTGCGCCGGTCTGTGTAATGTCGGAGGTGCGGTACACCCGCGTCAGGGCGCCGGCAGCCATGGCGTTGACGAGACTTTCGGACAGCCGTGCCGACACGGCGCGTGCATCGTCGATGGCGATACCTTCCACAGATATCGAAGAGGCAGTGAGCGAGTCGGCGCCGGACAGCCGCTGAAGCAACGGCAGCGAGGCGTACACCACGTTGTCGTCGTATTCGGCGAAGTTCGAGCGATAGAGGCCGGCGAGATAGACGCGCCGCGCCTTCACCTCGCCGTCGGTGAAGAAATAGAGGAACGTGCGGTCGCCGACCCCGAGGCCGAGACGGTCAGCCAAAGGCTGCGACATGACTATTGAATCGCACGACTCCTCGAGCGCGAATGCGGGCCAGGATCCGGCCACCATGTTGCCGCGTTCGAACGAATCGTCATGGTTGCCGTCGCGCGCCACGCATTCCACGGCATTGAAATCGCTGTCGGTCTTGACAATGGCCTTGCGGGCGAGTGTAAGCGACAGGCGGCCGCCGGGCGCGGCCTCGCGCACTACCCTCATCAGCGTATCGGATGCGTGCAGCAGCGGCTCGTCGACAGCGGTGGCGTAGTCGGTCGGCGGAAGCACCGACACCACGGCGTCGAACCCGGCGATCTTACGGCGGATCTCGTGCTTGAATCCGGTCGTAATGGCCAGGCTCAGCTCCATGACCACCAGCGCCAGCGCCACGCCGGCTATGGCTATGACGACACCCGTCGACGTACTGGCCGGCGTACCTCGGCCGATTCTCAGCCGCTTCGATATCCAATATGCTACCCTCATATTCAGCGCAAAGTTACAACTTTCGCTCCAACCGATAAAAAAATTTTGCGGATTGACGGATTTTTCTGAACTTTGCATAAGGAATATGATATGTTACTTTCAGAATTAAAAACCGGACAGAAAGCCATCGTCGTCAAGATTCTCGGTCACGGCGCCTTCCGCAAACGAGTAATCGAGATGGGTTTCGTCAAGGGTCGCGAGGTCAAGGCAGAGCTCTCGGCACCTTTGAAAGACCCTATTAAATACGAGATTTTAGGTTACAGCATATCGCTGCGGCGCAGCGAGGCCGAGATGATCGAAGTCATCCCGGAGGATGCCGGCGGGGATCTTCCCGAGAAGCCCGACCACGGCACCGTCACTGACCACCCGCAGCCTGCCGCGCACAAGGCTCACCGCGAGGCTCACAATGCGTCGCATCACATAAATATAGCCCTGGTCGGCAACCCCAACTGCGGCAAGACGTCGCTCTACAACCGCCTGTCGGGCGCCAGCGAGCATGTCGGGAACTACGGCGGAGTGACGGTCGACGTCAAGAAGACATCATTCAGATACCGCGATTACACCATCACGCTGATCGACCTGCCCGGCACATACTCTCTGTCGGCATATACGCCTGAAGAACTGTACGTGCGCCGCTATCTGCGCGACGAATGCCCCGACATCGTGCTCAACGTGGTCGACGCCTCGAATCTTGAGCGAAATCTCTATCTCACCACCGAAATCATCGACATGAACCTGCCGATGGTCATCGCGCTGAACATGTACGACGAATTCCGCGCCTCCGGCTCCAGGCTCGACTACAAGATGCTCGGCGAGATGCTCGGTGTGCCCATGCAGCCGGTCGTGGCCCGCTCCGGCGAGGGGCTCGACTCGCTGCTCGACACGGTGATCGATGTTTACGAACGCCGCCATCAGGCCGTACGCCACATCCATGTCAGGCTCGACGCCGATACGGAAAAGGCTCTGCGCACGCTCAACGACCGCATAAAACAGATCAGGACGATCGGCTACCGGTTCTCGCCCCGATACCTCGCCATCAAATTTCTCGAGGGCGACCGCGAGGTCGAGGGCATCCTCCGGGCCGCCCCCGACTATGAGGAGCTTGCCTCCCTGCGCGACTCGCTCCGCGCCGACCTCGAGCGCCTCCATCAGGAGGACATCACATCGACAATTGCCGCCGAAAAGTACGGCTTCATCGCCGGCGCCCTCGCCGAGACCCTCGAAAGCGGCGAAGGCGACAGCCACAACTCTTCGTCAATCATCGACAAGATCGTGACAAACAAGCTGTTCGGCTTCCCGCTGTTCCTGATGATCATGTTCGTGATCTTCTGGGCTACATTCTTCATCGGCCAGTACCCGATGGACTGGATTCAGGCCGGGGTCGACTGGCTGTCGGCTCTCACGGCCGACTATATGCCCGACGGCATACTCAAAGACCTCGTTGCCGACGGCATCATCGGCGGCGTCGGCGGCGTGATAGTGTTCCTGCCCAACATATTGATCCTCTACTTCTGCATCTCGTTCATGGAGGACACGGGCTACATGGCCCGCGCCGCATTCATCATGGACAAGATCATGCACCGCATAGGCCTTCACGGCAAGTCGTTCATCCCGCTGCTGATGGGCTTCGGGTGCAACGTGCCGGCCATTCTGGCCACCCGCTCGATCGAAAGCCGTTCGAGCCGCCTGATCACCATTCTTATCAATCCGTTCATGTCGTGCTCGGCCCGGCTGCCGATCTACGTCCTGTTCATCGGCACATTCTTCTACGGCCATGCCGCCCTGGTGTTCATGTGCCTGTATCTGCTCGGCATCGCCGTGGCGGTCGTCACGGCCAGGCTGCTGCGCAAGGTACTGTTCAAGAAGGACGAGACGCCGTTCGTCATGGAGCTGCCCCCCTACCGCATTCCGACGTGGAACGCAATGCTGCGCCATACGTGGGGCAAGGGCGTGCAGTACCTCCGCAAGATGGGCGGCATCATTCTGTTTGCGAGCATCGTAGTGTGGGCACTCAACTATTTCCCGCGCCACGACGGCGTGCAGCACTCGGCCGATGATTCGTCAATCAGCCTCGAGCGTGACTCGTTCCTGGAGGCTGCCGGCAAGTTCATCAATCCGGTCATGGAACCGCTGGGCTTCAGCTGGCGGGCGTCGGTGGCCGCGCTTGCCGGCGTGCCGGCCAAGGAAATCGTAGTGTCGACCCTGGGCGTGCTCTACACCGACAGCGAGGCCGTCGACGATGTGTCGCTCGGACACCGTCTCACGGCCGCGGGTCCCGGTGGATCGGCCCCCGACTTCACTCCGGCGGTCGCCCTGAGCTTTCTGATATTCATTCTGCTCTACTGCCCCTGCATGGCCACCGTGACGGCCATCGTCAAGGAGACCGGCTCATGGCGCTGGGGGGCGTTCAGCGTCATCTACAATACGGCGGTCGCCTGGCTGATCGCCTTCATCGTCTACCGGATAGCATTGCTGATATGACCGACTGCAGACCGCCGTAAGCGACATCGCGGCAGCGTGCAGCGACTATGCGCTGGTGCCGCTCCTGCTCGCAGTCGCCCTGTATTTCACATGGCTAACCCGCGGGGTGCAGTTCACCATGATCCCCGAGATGCTGCGTCTGCTTGTGCGGTCGGGGCGCAAGGTCCGCGGCACCGGAGCGCGCGGCACCGGGGGCGTCAGCTCGTTCCAGGCGTTCGCCGTCTCGATCGCCTCGCGCGTCGGCACCGGCAACCTTGCGGGCGTGGCGTCGGCCATCGCCATCGGGGGCCCGGGCGCCGTGTTCTGGATGTGGGTCATCGCGCTGCTGGGGGCCGCCACAGCGTTCGCCGAGTCGACGCTGGCGCAGCTGTTCAAGGTCCGCGGCGCCGCGTCGTTCGTGGGCGGCCCGGCCTACTACATCGAGCGCGGCCTGCGCTGCCGGCCGTGGGCCGTGACGTTCGCCGTGCTGATCACGCTGACGTTCGGCTTCGCATTCAACACCGTGCAGGCCAATACCATCGCCGGGGCCGCGGGCGAGTCGTTCGGCATCCCGGCGGGGGCCGTGGCCGCGGCGCTGGCCGTGCTGACCCTGGCCGTCATCTGCGGCGGCATCCGGCGCATAGCGCGGTTCAGCCAGTGGGTCGTGCCGGTCATGGCCGTGGCCTACCTGGCGCTGGCTCTCGCGGTGGTGATCCTCAACATCGGCCGGCTGCCCGACGTACTCTGCCTGATCGTCGAGAACGCCTTCGGGCTGCGTGAGGCCGCCGGAGGCACGCTGGGCGCCGCCATGGCCATGGGCATCCGGCGCGGCCTGTTCAGCAACGAGGCCGGCGAGGGCTCCACGCCCTGCGCCGCCGCCACGGCCGACGTCTCGCACCCCGTCAAGCAGGGGCTCATACAGGCCCTGGGCGTCTACACCGACACGCTGGTCGTGTGCTCGTGCACGGCGTTCATCATCCTCTGCAGCGGGCTCAGCCCCGCCGGGGGCGGCGACGGCATCGTGCTCACCCAGCGGGCCATCGACGCCGGCCTGGGCGCGGGCGGCGGCGCGGGCTCGGCATTCGTGGCCGTGGCCGTGTTCTTCTTCGCCTTCACCAGCATCGTGGCCAACTACTACTACGGCGAGACGAACCTGCGCTTCATCACCCGCCGGCGCTGGGTCGTGCCGGCCTACCGGGCAGCCGTCGGGGCGGCCGTGGCCGCCGGCGCGCTGGCCTCGCTCGAGACGGTATGGGGGCTGGCCGACATAACCATGGCGCTGATGACGCTGTGCAACCTCGGGGCGATCGCGGCCCTGTCGCCCTACGTGCGGGCGCTGCTCACGGACTACCGGCGCCAGCTGCCGCTGGGCGACCCCGTCTACCGGGCCTCGTCGGTCCCCAGGATCGCCCGCATCACCGGCGTTTGGAAATAAATCTCACCCCACCCTGCGGCGGCGCGGCTCCCGTCCAAATAAGCGGCGCGGGCAGGCCCCCGCGGCGGCGGGCATCCCCACGCGGGCGGGCGCTGCGGCAAAGGCCCCCCTGCGGCGCCTTGCGCCGCTAAAAAAGGCCCCCTCCCTCTTTGAGGCGTAGCCTCAACTTGGTAAAAGAGCGGCCGGACGGCGCTTCGCAGCGACGCCCGGCCTTGTTGACTAATACTA
>ERZ1673743.205-NODE-205-length-104595-cov-24.508102_pt1 | contig 104595 bp, 90 predicted proteins | sample MGYA00580197_ERZ1673743 | MGnify/ENA primary metagenome ERZ1673743 (study PRJEB41218, sample SAMN15661795) | gut metagenome | host: Homo sapiens | place: Canada: London | collected 2015-08-20/2019-03-30 | study: EMG produced TPA metagenomics assembly of...
TGAGAGCTGCTTTTTGGCGGCTCTCAAATTTTTTTGAAAAATTTTGCGTTTTGGGTGAGAGTTTTTTCGATTTTTTGTACCTATATAAGTGAAGGGGTTTTTAAGCCGCATTTCAAAAAATCCAGAAAGGAGGTTCAAACGATATGTACGATACCGCAAGACGGGTCGCACTCGTCAAGCAGCGGGTGCGGGAAAACACCCGCCGGAGGCAGCGGCGCGAGGTAATAAGTCTCTCCGCAGCGTGTATGCTGCTGTGCGCGGTCTTGACGCAGACGGCGGGCACGGTCGTCGGGCCGGGGCAGACCGCCGCATGGGGCAGCTTCGGCGCGATGCTGCTGCGGGAGGACGCGGGCGGCTATGTGCTGGTAGGCGTCGTCTCCTTTGCCGCGGCGGCAGCGATCACCGCGCTGTGCTTCCGGCTCAGAATCAGAGAAAACCAGAAAAAAGACGGGACGGACAAACCGAACCGACACGAACAGGAGGAGAAAAGCCAATGAAGAAACGAATACTTAGCATCCTGCTGCTGTGCTGCATGGTGCTGACGCTGCTTCCGACAACAGTATTGGCGGCGGACGGGCCGATGGATACCATACCAAAGTACGACGTGAGCATTGACGTGTACAACCGGACATCGGACATATCCATTAAGGACAGTCGGAGCTACTACATCTACTCGTCCGTTCCCGATAAGCTCAGGGACACATGGGCATGGGATAAGAAGATATTCATCAAGGGAGATAAAACCGCGCCGCACGTATTTATTGACGGCGTAAATATCGAGATGAGTCCCAGTTCCAAGGGGCCGGCTATTGAATTAAATAAGAAGGCTTCGGCATATATCTATTTCATCGGCAAGAACAGCTCCCTGCAAGGTGCCGACGGCCGCGCGGCAATACAGAAAAACCGCAGCGAGGGTCAGCTTTATGTTCTGGCGCGCACAGGCACCACGGTGACCTGCAAGGGCGGCGACAAAGCGGCGGGCATAGGAGGAAGCTACGCGACCCGCAATATTTCCAACGGTTATTACAACGGAGATATGTACGGCCACGGCGTGAATATGCACTTTGGCTCTCGGAGCAATCCTGACTACTGGGGCGGCACCATAGCGGCCATCGGCGGCAATGGCGGCGCAGGCATCGGCGGCGGCCAGGGCGGAAGCGGTGAGAAACTGTATTTCTACTCCGGCACGGTGCAAGCCAACGGCGGCCGCTTGGCCTCCGGCATCGGCGGCAGCTATAAGGGTCGCGGCAGTGAGATCTATATTTATGGTGGCACAGTCAGCGCTCAAGGCGGTGACGGAGGCGCTGGTATCGGCGGTGGCTGCTGGACAACGGAGCAGGACATGAATGGCATCAACGCCGCCCACGATATCTACATCTCCGGCGGCACGGTCACGGCTAAAGGCGGCCACAACGGCGCGGGTATCGGCGGCGGGCAGTATGTCCCCGCCCGTGATATCACGGTGACGGGCGGCTTTGTTACGGCGACGGGACACTACGGAGCGGCGATAGGCGGCGGCCGCTGGTGCCGCGGAATGGACATAACCCTTACCGACGCTACCCTGAATCTGTCGACCAATTACCGCAGCAACGGCTCGGACGCGGCGGCTGTCGGCTACGGCGACATTGTTTACAAACCGGAGCAGCTCGTGGCGGATCCGTCGATCGCGACGAACGACCGGATAAAGGTCGGCTCAAAGGATGGAAAGATCGTCATGCTGACGGCTAACGGTTACGCGCTCAGAACGGATGGGAAACCGAGCTACTTCATGCATCTCACTGATTTCCTGATTCCGGACAGCGACGGAATGATTGACCTGTCACTGCTGACTCTGCCATACACGCAGAACTACGGATGGGCGATAACTGATCTTGATGTGAAAATGATGGAGACCTCCTGCGAGGGAAACCATACCTACGGCTGGAAAAACCGGAATGGCTGTCATGTCTGGGGATGCACACGCTGCCCGGCCCGGAATCCGCTAGAGCGTGGACCTGTACCGGATGGTGAGCATATTCCCGGAGAGTGGGAAAACCAGGAAAAGAAGTGCACCGTATGCGGGGTTGTGTCGGCGAAGGACACCACGCCTCCGGTGACCGAGGGAATTGCGAATGGAATGGAGTATACCGCCGACGACACCGACGACGGGCAGCCCGGTACGATCAGCTTCACAGTCAGCGACCCGGTGAGAGACAAGGAGGTGTCCTCCGGCGTCAAGTCTGTGACGATCAACGGTGAGGAGCAGACCGTGCAGACCGGACAGGCTTATCAGCTGACCGCGCCGGACGGCGGCAACAATGACGAAGGACTTGTGTATGAGGTCGTTGCTACGGATAATGCGGGCAACAGCACCACAACAAAGATAACTCTGTACAGAAGGCACCGGGTCCTGATCCTGAGTGACAGAAACGACCCGAGCAGCACGATCCTCCACCTTGGCGTGCCGCACGGGTCTGAACTGGAACTGCCGTTCGATCATCTGCCGAAGGAAGCCTATTTTGTCGACTGGGATAACGAGGACATCAAAATAAGCCGCGGGGAGAATAATTACTATAACCTCGGCATCATCAACTCGAACCGGACGTTCCTTCAGGTGATTCCGGAGACTGAACTGCCAACGCTGGAGTTAGGGCTCAGAAGCAGGCGCTTCTGGGGCTATCACGCAGACTCGGAGAGCGATTTCTGCTACGCGGATATGCCGTCAAAGACTGAGGAAGGCTATCTTATGGATATCCGCGTCACATCAAACAAAATCGGCTACTACTTCGGATCGCCGGTACGCTACACGCAGGAGCAGCTGAAAGCACTGGATGCAGAGGGCAAAATCAAGTGGACGCAGTTCGACACGACCTCGCTCCTGACATTCGATGTGATTTCCTATGAGGAATATAACGGAAGCTGGTACTACTATGCGAAAGCGACAAACGAGGTGGGGACAAGATACGTTTCAACGCCGAACATCATCATAGACGCCGACCCGGCGGTGGCGCTGGAATATCCCTCCGGCAAGGAACTTACCGGCAAGTATGGGCAAACCGAGAGCGGTACATACTGGGGCGATCTGCAATTCACCGTGGTTGATGAATCGGAGTTCACCGTAAAGGACGGGAGTACGCCTCTGGAGCCGGATGAGAATGGCGTCTATACGATAAAAGCGGACATGGACGAGGGCATAAAGCACGAGATCGTTATCATGGACGCCGGCAACAATAGAACTGCGTATATCAACGAGATACGTATGAACACGCTTGACCGCAGGGATAATCCCTCTGCCCTGAATCTACCGAACGGTGCGAATCTGGAGGAAAGTCTCCCGAAGACGGTTCGGATTCTCACGGCAAGAGACAGCTCTATGTTTACCAATATCCCTGTGATATGGGAAATACCAGAGACGTATGAGCAGGCGTCAAAGCGGGAGCAGAGCTTTACCGTGAACGGAACGCTTGACCTGTCAGGCACAGACATTGTCGTCCTACCGGAGCAGGAATCCTTGCAGACTGTTACGGTAGAGGTGACGGTGGCCGGTGCGCCGCAGTACAGAGTAACGGCTACGAGCAGCGAAAATGGCACAGTTACGGTGACAAATTTTGCGAAAACCGCCGAGGACGGCACGCCTCTGTTCTGCAAGGACGAGTTTGTCATGCTCTCCATTGCACCCGATGAGGGCTATATGCTCAGCGCGCTATCCATCAACGGCACCCCTGCCGCCGTTGCGGTTGGGGAGGATACCTATACCTTCGCCCAGCCGGAGGAGGACGTCACCATAACTACAACGTTTGAAAAGCGCAACGAGCATACCGTCACCTTTGACGCGGGCGATGGTACGTCCTCTGTCGGCAGCATGACCACCACCAATCAGAAGCTAAGTTCGCTGCCCAGTGCCTCCCGGAGCAAGCACAGCTTCGACGGCTGGTACACCGAAAAGAACGGCGGTACGAAGGTCACGACGGATACCGTATTCCATGCCAAAACCACCGTCTACGCCCACTGGACGTATACCGGCGGCGGCTACTACTATCCGCCTGTCACCTACTACACGCTGCGCTTTGAAACAGGCGGCGGCAGTGATATTTCCAGTGTGCAGGGAACGTACAATGCCTACATTGACCTGACCCAATATGTCCCCACCTGGCGCGGCCACACCTTTACCGGCTGGTACAGCGAACGCAGCCTGACAAACAAGGTTTCCGGTGTTTATCTGACGAAGGATATGACCGTGTATGCAGGCTGGCGCGTGACCACAGTCCCGCAGACCGGCGACAGCAGCGTGTTAGGCTTGTGGGGGTTCTCCCTCTGCACATCTCTTGCCGGATGCCTTGCACTGACCACATGGCAGATCAGGCGGCGACGTCAGGAAAAATCACTGCAAATCATCGAAAAGTAAACAGGCTCACCTTCAGGGGCGCGGGCAAATAGCCCCGCGCCCCATTCGCTGTCTTCCCAGAAAAAGACGGCTGTTCCTCAAAAGAACAGCCGTCCCGTTTTTTTCTGCTGATATGTATCTGAAATCAGACCACAAACAGGTACAGGAGATATCTACAAGTCTGTTTGTCAGCCCATATCGGCGGATAGAGCCTTGCTGATTTGGGCTTGCAGTGCCTCCGCCTGATTCTTTTCCGTAACAGCGCCCACGATGGGGTCGCCCACGATGTTGCCGTTCCTGTCAACCACATAGGTGGTGGGATACCTGCACCGAGGCAGGCAACAGTGCCTACTGGTCCTGCTCCCGCTGCGGCAAGTTCTTCAGCGATGCGGCGGGCAAGACCGAGATCGCCAAGGACAGCTGGGTCATCGCGGCCCTGGGCCACGATGGGGCCACCCGTGCGGCGGTGGCGGCCACCTGCTACGCCTCCGGCCGTACGGCGGAGACCTACTGCAAGCGCTGCGGGCTGGTTATCACTGCCGGCACGGTCATTCAGGCTACCGGAAAGCACACCTATGAGAACGGCGTCTGCACCGTCTGCGGCGTCAAGAACCCGATGGCCAACGTCAAAGGCGATGACATCAAGGTGGACAGCAAAGACAACAAGACCGCCGCGGGCGGCGGCTTGGTCATCAAGGCCGACAGCACCATCACCGACGAAGTGCTGGCGGATATCAAGGCGGCGGTGAGCAGCGGCGCGATTACCGTGACCGTGGCGGATACGCTCCAGCCCACCAACGAGCAGAAGGCCGCCGACGGCGGCAAGAGCGCCCTGACCGAGGCGGCCAAGAACGTCACCGGCGATGCTAAGCAGGAGCTGACCAAGCTGGCCGAGAAGCTGGACGCCCTGCGCGGAGACAAATCCCGCAAGAACGCGCAGTTGGAGAAGGTCGTGGACGTGAGCGTGGCGCTGGTCAAGACGGAGGGGGACGAGAGCAAGACCGTGGCACAGCTTATCGAGCTGCCCCACAGCGTCACCGTGACCATCCCCATCACCGACGAGCTGTACGCAGCCCTTCAGGGCAAGCGCGTCTGCGTGGTGCGCAGTCACACCGACATCAACGGCAACGTGACCACTACCGAGCTGTCCGCCACACTGGGCGGCACCAAGGGCAATTACGTCCTGACCTTCCAGACGGACAAGGCATCTGCCTTCGCCATCGTCTCCTATGAGACGGTTTCCTCCGGGTACTACTACGGCGGAAGCGGCACGGCCAACAGCGGCAAGAAGGACTCCGCCAACACGGCGGACGACAGTCAGATGGTGCTGTGGCTGGGCAGCGCGGTCCTGGCGGCGGCAGCCGTTGTGGCGCTGACCCATAAGCGGAAGCGCGTTTCCAAGTAACAACAGAACAGCCGACGCAGAGGCGCGAAAGCGCCTCTGCGTATGGCGCTTTTATGAGGAATGAGAGATATGAAGAAAAACCACCGATTTTGGCTGTTGGCGCTGGCGCTGTCCCTGCTGCTGACCTGCGCCGCCTGCGGAAAAAAGACCGTATCGTACGCCCCCGGCAACATTCCCACGGCAAAGCAGGAGCAGACCGCGGACACCAGGAAGGACGACACAGCTGAAACGGGCACCACCAAGGCTGACGGCAAGCAGAACGCGGCAAAGACTGAGGATAAGACCGCGGACGATAAGAAGCCTGACAAGCAGAAGTCGGCTGATGATGCCAAAAAGGCCGAGGAGGACACCAAAAAGCAGGAGGAAGCCAAGCGCCTGGAGGAGCAGAAGCGGCTGGAAGGAGAGAAGAAACAGCAGGAACAGGAGCAGCCTTCTGCGCCGGATCCGGACCCTGCGCCTGCACCTGACCCTGCACCGGCGGCATCCGTATCGCTGTACATCTCCTGCGCCACGGTGCTTGATAATATGGACAAGTGCTCCGACGGCGTGAAGGGCCTTATCCCCGCCGACGGCGTGATCCTGTCCACCACGGTGACCATCACCGAGGGTGAGTCTGTCATGTCCGTACTGAAGCGGGCCTGCGGTGACGCGGGTATCCCGGTGAGCTCCAGCGGCAACTATGTCAGGGGCATCAACGGCCTGTTCGAAAAGAACGTAGGCAGGAGCTCCGGCTGGATGTACTGCGTGGGGGGAACCTTCCCCAGCTATGGCGCGGACAGCTATACGCTCTCCGGCGGCGAGAACATCCAGTGGCTCTACACCTGTAATATGGGTGCAGACGTGGGCAATACCTACATGGGCTGACAAAAGGGCGGCTTTTGCCGCCCTTTTTCCGCACGCAGGATTGACGTATCCCCTGGCGGCAGGGTATAATCAAAAGGTTAAGACATCATGTATGCAGGAGGTGATCCCATGGACGATACGCTGCGCACTTGCCATCCGGCGGTGAGCTTTGCCTATTTCGCCCTGGTCATCGCCTGCGCGATGCTGCTGATGCACCCGGTGTGCCTGGTTCTGTCGACGCTGGGCGGCGGGTGGTATGTTGCCCGTCTGCTGGGCGGCAAGGGCCTGCGCCGCCACCTGCTGTGGCTGCTGCCCATGGCCCTCCTGGCGGCGGCCCTGAACCCCGCCTTTGTCCACCAGGGCGTCACCATTCTGGCTTATCTGCCCTCCGGCAATCCTCTGACGCTGGAGAGCCTGCTCTACGGTCTGGCCGCCGGCGCCATGCTCAGCGCCGTGGCGCTGTGGTTCGTCTGCGTCACCGATGTCATCACCTCGGACAAGGTGGTGTACCTCTTTGGCCGCGTCATCCCGGCGCTGTCCCTGCTGCTGAGCATGATCCTCCGCTTTGTACCCCGCTTTGTCCGCCGGCTCCGTGCCGTGGCCCAGGCCCAGCGGCATCTGGGCCGTGATACCCAGACCGGCGCCCCGGCCCGGCGCGTCAGAAGCGCCCTTCGTGTGTTCTCCATCGTTGTTACCTGGAGCCTGGAAAGCGGGCTCATCACCGCCGACAGTATGCGCTGCCGGGGCTATGGCCTGCCGGGGAGGACATCCTTCTCCCTCTACCGCTTTGACCGGCGTGACGGTGCCGTCGCCCTCTGGCTGGCCTTCTGCGGCCTGTATCTGCTGGGCGGCGGTCTGGCCGGCGGCCTGCGCTTTCAGTATTACCCCATGCTGCTCAGCGGCCCCGTCACACCGCTGACGGTCAGCTTTTTCGCCGTTTACGGCCTGCTCTGCTTTACGCCGGTGCTGCTGGACGCCCTGTCCCGGCGCCGCTATCTCGTCCGGAAAGGAGGGACGCCCCGTGCCTGAACTGCTGCGTTTGGAGCATTTTGGCTTCACCTATCCCCAGCAGCCCTGCCCCGCGCTGGCGGATGTGTCCCTCACGGTCCGTCAGGGCGAGTTCTGGGTCCTCTGCGGCGCCTCCGGCTGCGGCAAGACCACGCTTCTCCGCCAGCTGAAGCCCGCCCTGCGCCCCCACGGTGCGGCCGAGGGCCGTATCCTCTTCGACGGTCAGCCGCTGGATGACCTGCCGCCCCATCAGCAGGCCGCCGATATCGGCTTCGTCCTCCAGTCTCCGGAGGAGCAGACCGTCACCGACAAGGTCTGGCATGAGCTGGCCTTCGGACTGGAGAGCCTGGGCTGTGACACGCCCTCCATCCGTCGCCGCGTGGCGGAGATGGCCTCCTTCTTCGGTATCCAGGACTGGTTCCATAAGAAAGTGGATGAGCTCTCCGGCGGCCAGAAGCAGCTGCTGGCCCTGGCCTCGGTCATGGTGCTCCAGCCCCGGCTGCTGATTTTGGACGAGCCCACCAGTCAGCTGGATCCCATTGCTGCTGCCGACTTTTTGCAGACTGTGGGCCGCCTGAACCGCGAGCTGGGCATCACCGTCCTCCTGACGGAGCACCGTCTCGAGGAGGCGTTGCCCCTGGCCACCCACGCCGCCGTGCTGGACGGCGGCCATCTCCTCTGTGCCGGCGCGCCGGAGGCGGTGTGCCGTTCCCTGCGGGGCCGCGGCCACGATATGTTCCTGGCCATGCCCGCCGCCGTCCGTATCTGGGCCGGGGTGGACAGCGACGCGCCCTGCCCCATCACCGTCCGCGAGGGCCGCGATTTCCTGTCCGGCTGGTGCGATGAACACCCCCTGTGCCCGCTGCCGCCGGAGCCGGTGTATCCCGCCGGGGATACCGCCCTTGTCGGCGCGGGTCTCTGGTTCCGCTATGAGCCGGACCAGCCGGACGTGGTCCGCGGTCTGGACCTTCAGGCCCGCCGGGGTGAGCTGCTGGCGCTTCTGGGCGGCAACGGCGCGGGCAAGTCCACCACCCTGGGCCTGCTGTCCGGCGCGCTGACGCCCCAGCGGGGCACCGTGACCCATACGGGCCGCATCGGCGTTCTGCCCCAGGACCCGCAGGCTCTGTTCGTGAAAAACACGGTCCGTCAGGACCTGTACGAATCCTTTGACGGCACGGACCTCCCCAAAGACCAACGTGACCGCCGGGTAGAACAGGTGACGGCCCTTTGCCGCCTGACCGAGCTGCTGGACCGTCATCCCTATGACCTCTCCGGCGGCGAGCAGCAGCGGGCCGCCCTGGGTAAGGTGCTGCTGCACCAGCCGGATATCCTGCTGCTGGACGAGCCTACCAAGGGCCTGGACGCCGCCTTCAAGCAGTCCTTTGCCGCTATTCTTTCCGCGCTGACCGCCGCCGGCACGACAGTGGTGATGGTCAGCCACGACGTGGCCTTCTGTGCCCGGTATGCCCACCGCTGCGCCCTGTTTTTCGACGGCAGCATCGTCGCGGAGGGCACACCCCGTGACTTCTTTTCCGGCAACAGCTTCTATACTACCTCCGCTAACCGTATGGCCCGGGACTTCTGCCCCTGTGCCGTCACGCCGGAGGACGTGATCGCGGTCATCGGCGGGACCGTCCCGCCCCAGCCGGAGGTGCCTGCCGCCTGGCAGCCTCTGCCTCCGGTGGCGGAGGAGTCCACCGCCTGGAAGCCGAAAAAGCTTCCCTGGTGGCGCAGAGCCATCGCCGCCGTGTGCGGCGCGGGTGCGCTGGCGATCTTCTGGCTGGCGGCCAAGCACACCGACCTCACCGCCCTGGTGGGCGGCGGCACGCTCTCCCAGGCCGGCTGGCAGGCCCTGGGCCTTTACGGCCTGTTCATCGCCCTGCTTTTCGGCTGCATCGCCGCCATCGGCCGGCGCTCCAAGCCCCTGACGCTGCTCCAGACACCGGTGCAGAAGCGAAAGCTCTCCCACCGTACCCGTCTGGCGGCGGTGCTGATCCTGCTGTGCATCCCCGCCACGCTGTATCTGGGCTTTTTCTACCTGGGCAACACTGCCTACTACCCCATCGCCTTCGCCGTGCTGCTGGAATGCATGGTGCCCTTCTTCCTGGTGTTCGAGGGACGGAAGCCACAGGCCCGTGAGCTGGTGCTGGTGGCCTCCCTCTGCGCCCTGGGCGTGGCGGGCCGCGCCGCCTTCTTCATGCTGCCTCAGTTCAAGCCCGTCCTGGCTCTGACCATCATCTCCGGCGTGGCCCTGGGCGGCGAGACCGGCTTCCTGGTGGGCGCCATGACCATGCTGGCCAGCAACGTTCTGTTCTCCCAGGGGCCCTGGACGCCCTTCCAGATGTTCGCCATGGGCATCATCGGCTTCCTGGCGGGCGTATTGTTCCGCCGGGGCTGGCTGCGCCGCAGCCGCGCCGCCCTGTGCGTCTTCGGGGCCATCTCCGCCGTGCTCATCTACGGCGGCATCATGAACCCCGTCTCCGCCCTGCTCTATGCCCGCACGCTGGAGTGGAAGGTCATCGCCGCCTACTATGTCACCGGCTTTCCCATGGACTGCGTCCACGCCGCAGCCACAGTTTTCTTCCTGCTGGTGCTGGCGGAGCCCATGCTGGAGAAGCTGGACCGCATCAAGATCAAATACGGCTTAGTGGAATAAGCAGATGCGCCCACCCCGACGGGGTGGGCGCGTCCGCGCGGTGCAACTTCAGGTTTCCCACCTTTTTTTCCGCCGCAACCCAAGACTGATAGACAATCTGCCCGATCTGCTGTATAATAGATCCAAACACACAGAAGGGAGGACCGCCTATGGCTTCTATCCGCTGCAAGGCCTGCGGCAAGACCTATGATTCCCGTGAGGGCTTCTGCCCCAAATGCGGTGCCTATAACCGCCCGCCCCGCCGGGAGTGGGTGGACGCCGGCGGCGACGTCCACTACGCCGAACAGGAGAAGGTCTGCTACGAGCAGAAGGAGTGCCACGAAGAGAAGGTTTGCTACGAAAACCAGACCCGCCGCCCCAAGCCCCATATCCAGTGGCACGTACCGAAGAAGAACACCGCCTCCGGCGCCATAGGGGCCGTGATCGCCGTGTCCATTGTCATCGTGCTCATCAACACGCTGCGCGGCGTGTCCGGTGACATCTTTGACCGCAATGAGCCGATGCCCGACTACGGCTGTGAGCAGGTAGCACCCGCCGAGGAGATCGAAGCAACGGTGCGGGAGTATGCGGAGATGGGAGCGAGCTTCTATCTGGAGGATTCTGCCTTCGCCGTGGCGAGTCTCAAAGCGGACTGGGAGAGGGATGTCCTCACCGTCTATGTCGTAGAGGGCGACACATATCAAACATTCCCTTACCTGGTGCAGGTGGACAGCGATGGCTTTGAAAACTGGTACTATCCCGAGGATGTTGTCGTCTCAGACACCGACGACGATGTGTTCATATGCACCTATGACCTGTCGGTGCTGGAGGATCTCACGGGGGACACCTCTCTGATATTCTCTGGATTCGATAAAGAGGTCGCTGTTCCCGTTGACCTTGCGCAATGGTGATACAAAAGCCTCCCCCGTCCGGGGGAGGCTATTTGCTCTATATAGACAGGCCCTCCGGCGAAGCCGGGGGGCCTGTTTCTCAGAACTTATCCTTATTGAATATCCGCAGGATCTCGTCGAAGGACTTGTCCATCTCGTCCTGACCCTGCTCGCCCTTCACCTCGTCCAGGGGCTGGGGCGCGCCGCTGTTCTCCGTCTGTGCGGGCTGGGTCACAGCAGCGGCATTGGCGGCCTGCTGCGCCTCGTCAAAGCCCGTGGCGATGACGGTCACGCGGATCTCATCGTCCAGCGTCTCGTCGAAGGCGGCGCCGAAGATGGTCAGCGCGTCGGGATGCACCGCCTGCTGCACCAGCGTGGCGGCCTGCTCGACCTCCTCCAGTCCGATGTCCATGGAGCCGGTGACGTTGATCAGCACGCCCCGCGCGCCGTTGATAGATGTCTCCAGCAGGGGGGAGGAGATGGCCATCTTGGCGGCCTCCTCGGCCTTGCCCTTGCCGGCCGCGCGGCCCACGCCCATGTGGGCCAGACCTGCGTCCTTCATAATGGCGGTCACGTCCGCGAAGTCCAGGTTGATGAACCCGGTGTCGCGGATCAGGTCAGAGATGGACTGCACCGCCTGGCGCAGTACGTCGTCCGCGATCTCAAAGGCGTTGGCAAAGGTGATCTTCTGGTCGGTGGCGTATTTCAGACGCTCGTTGGGAATGATGACCAGCGAGTCCACCTTGCTCCGCAGCTCCTCAATGCCCTGTTCCGCCTGGGTCATGCGGCGGCGTCCCTCGAAGCCGAAGGGCTTGGTCACCACGCCCACGGTCAGAATGCCTGCCTCCCGGGCGATCTCGGCCACCACGGGTGCCGCGCCGGTGCCGGTGCCGCCGCCCATGCCGGCGGTGATGAACACCATGTCGGTGTTTTCCAGCGCCTTGGCCATCTGGTTGCGGCTCTCCTCCGCGGCCTTGCGGCCCACATCCGGGTTGGAACCCGCACCCTTACCGCCGGTCAGCTTCTCGCCGATCTGAATTTTATAGGTAGCGCTGGAGGCATTCAGTGCCTGCTTGTCTGTGTTGACTGCGACAAAATCAACGCCCTGCGCGCCGCCGCGTACCATGCGGTTGACCACGTTGTTTCCGCCGCCGCCTACGCCCACGACCTTGATGCTGACAACGTTCTCCGGGCCGGTTTCCAATCCAAAAGCCATGTCTGCTCCTCCTGCCATAATTTGTATGAAAATGACGGATTATCTCCTGGTAAATGCTATATCTTGTATTGTATTACGAATTGGCGCAAGCGTCAAGTGTAAGCACTTAATTTACCGAAAAAGTTTTGTGCCGGGAGCATGAAGCACCTACGCAGCGTCCCCGATGCGGTGCGGTACGCGCGGCATCACTCCGGAATGAACCGTGCCTTCCCCTCCTGCATCATATTGATAACGCCCTTCTCGTTGACCTCCAGCTTCTCCACCACGGCCATCAGATAGTCCAGCTTGTAGCCGTAGTCGGCCTCCCGGGGCAGCTGCACGTCGAACCGTTCCAGATACCGCAGCGTCAGCTGCGCCGGGTCGCTCATATCCAGCAGCGATACGTCCGCCGTCATGCCGCGCTGGTCCAGCGCCTGCATCAGCGTCAGCAGCTGCTCCAGTGTCAGCTCCTGTCCCTCCGCCGCCTTTGCCGGCTGACCCACCGCCGGGTCTGTCAGCGTCAGGCCCTTTACCTGCATCCGCTGCTTCGCGGCAGCGGGCGTTACCTCGTCCACGATGTTCCCCGTGTCGCACAGCAGGTACGCTTTCCCGTCCTGCACGATGGCCGCCGGTTCCGTGCATTCCGTCACAATGATGGACAGCCCATCCGGCAGCGACCGCCGGAACTGCACCGTCTCGATATACGGCAGCGCCTTGCGGATGCGCTCCGCCGCGCTGTACTTGTTCATCAGGAACATATTGTCCCCCTCATTGACCCCCGCTGCGTCGATGATCTCCTGCCGGGTATAGCGGTCGTTGCCGCTGACCTCGATGCTGCGTATACGGAAAAACAGCGTCAGAGCCAGAGAGATGGCGGTGCAGATCAGCACAAAAGCCAGCAGCTTGTAGAGGAAGCTCAGGCTTCCTCTCCGCCGCTTATGGTTGTACCGTCTGCGCCTTGCCATGGTCCGTGCTCCTCCGCTGTTTCTGCTGTCTCGTCTATTGCTCTGTGATCCGGGCGCCCAGCGCCCGCAGGTCCCCGGCCAGGTCCGCGTAACCCCGCTGGATGTGGCCGATGCCCTGCACCGTGGTCACGCCCTCGGCGGCCAGCCCGGCCACCGCCAGCGCCGCCCCGCCCCGCAGGTCGGTGGCCACGACCTCCGTGCCGTGCAGCCGTTCCGTGCCGCACACCACTGCCACCCGCCCCTCGGTCCGGATGTCCGCGCCCATGCGCGCCAGCTCCGGCACGTGCCGGTACCGGCTCTGAAAGATGTTCTCCACAAACACCGTGGTGCCCTGCGCCTGCAGCAGCGCCGCCATTAGTATGGCCTGACAGTCGGTGGGAAACCCCGGATACGGCGCCGTCCGCACCGGCGGTACAGCCCGCAGCGGCCCTGTCCGCACCAACTGTATGTACCCCTCACCGCAGCGGACGCCGCAGCCCGCCTGATCCAGTACCGTGGTCACCGCAGCCAGGTGCCGGTGCTCCGTGTTCCGCAGCGTGACCTCTCCGCCGGCGGCTGCCGCCGCGCACAGATAGGTGGCCGCCACGATCCGGTCCGGTATCACCCGGTGCACGCACCCGTGCAGCGGGCGCTTCGGCGTCACCGTGATGACCGAGCCGCCCGCGCCCCGCACCTCCGCGCCCATGGCGCACAAAAAGGCCTGTAAGTCCGCGATCTCCGGCTCCCGCGCCGCATTGCAGATCACCGTCTCGCCCTCCGCGCCGCAGGCCGCCAGCATGGCGTTTTCCGTGGCGCCCACGCTGGGCGTGGCCAGCACGATCTGGCAGCCGGTCAGCCGCCGCGCCCGGCACCGCAGGGTCCCGCCTGCGTCGTCGATATCCGCCCCCAGCGCCCGCAGGGCCGCCAGGTGCAGGTCGATGGGCCGCGGCCCCAGTTCGCACCCGCCGGGATAGCTCAGCTCCGCCCAGCCGCACCGCGCCAGTATCGCCCCCAGAAAGATCACGGACGACCGCATCCGCCGCATCAGCGTCTGGGGTATGTCGCACCGCGTCAGTGTGGTGCTGTCCACCAGCAGGTCGTCTCCATCCCACTGCACGGCGCAGCCTAAGTACCGCAGGATATCTGCCGCCGAGTCCACATCGCTCAGGTGCGGACAGCCCTCAATGCGGCACACATCCCCGCTGAGCAGCGTGGCGGCCAGAATGGGCAGTACGCTGTTTTTCGCGCCCTGCACCGCCACCTCGCCCCGCAGCGGCGTGCCGCCCTCTATGGTGATATACCTCATGTGCCCTCCCTTTCCCGTCCATCCAACAGCTATGCCATTGTATGAACGGACAGGGGAGAGGGGTGACTCCCTTACTTCCGCACCAGCGCCATGACCGTGTCGTAGATACGCGCCGTGGCGTCGGGGATACCCAGCTCCTTCATGGCCCGGGCCATGGAGATGCGTTTTTCGTTATCGGAGAGGATGGCCTCCACGGCCTTGTACAGCCCGCCGCCGGTGCTCTCCGGCTCGGTGATGACCACCGCACCGCCGTGCTTTTCCAGCAGCCGCGCGTTCTTCTCCTGATGGTTGTTGGTGACGTAGGGTGACGGCACCATCACCGTGGGCTTGCCCAGCGCCGTCAGCTCACTGATGGTGGAGGCCCCGGCGCGGCACAACACCACGTCCGCCGCCGCCATCACCACATCCATGTCATAGATGTACTGCCGCACGTCCAGCCGGTCGGACTTGGGCAGGCCCAGCTCCCGCAGCTTCTGCTCCATGGCCTCCCAGCCGCCCTTGCCCACCGCGTGGATGTGGCGGAAGGGATAGCCCTCTGCGTCCTCCCGGCGGAAGAAGTCCACCATGCACTCGTTCATGTGGCTGGCGCCCAGGCTTCCCCAAAAGGATACCACAAGGGGTGCCTCGTCGTCAAAGCCCAGCTTTTTCCGGGCCTCCTCCCGGCTCAGCCGGAAGAAATCCCCCCGCACCGGCGTCCCGGTGACGGCGATGCGCTCCGGGTGCTTGTAGTGCTGGCGGCAGTCCTCAAAGCCCACCATGATGACATCGGCGTAGCTTTCCAGCATCTTCGTGGTCAGCCCCGGCACCATGTTGCTCTCGTGCACCGCCGTGGGGATGCCCGCCCTGGCCGCCGCCTTCACCATGGGATAGCTGGCGTAGCCGCCGGTGCCCACCACCAGGTCGGGCTTGAAATCCCGCAGGATGGCCCGCGCCTGCCGTCCGGAGGACGCCAGCACCCGCACCGTGTGCAGATTGTGGCGTATGCCCGCCGCATTCAGCTTCCGCTGAAAGCTGCTGACCTCCACCGCGGCGTAGTCGTACCCCGCCTTGGCCACCAGCTCCCGCTCCATGCCCGTGGGCGTGCCCACGAACAGCACGGCCGTCTCCGGATCTTTCTCCTTCATATACCCCGCCAACGCAAGGGCAGGGTTTACGTGTCCCGCGGTGCCGCCGCAGGTAAATATCACTCTCATTCTGCTGCTCCCTGGAACCGCCGCGGCGGTCCGACCTCTATATTTTGATACGAATAGTAGTTTTCCTGCAATAAAATACGGAATGTTGTCAAATCCTGTGCTTTTATCCCGCCCGTGCCGCCGGTATCTGTCGCGATACGCTCAGCACGATGCCCATCTCCACCAGCTGCAAACACAGCGCCGTGCCGCCGTAGCTGAAGAAGGGGAGGGAGATGCCCGTGGTGGGCACGAAGCCCGATACCACGGCGATGTTCAGAAATGTCTGCAAGGCCAGGTGGGTCATCACGCCCACCGTCAGCAGCGCGCCGAACCGGTCCCGGGCGTGCAGCGCGATCCAGAAGCCCCGCAGGATCAGCATGGAGAAGATCAGCATAATGACACACGCGCCGATGAGCCCCAGCTCCTCGCAGATCACGGAAAAGATGAAGTCGTTGTACTGCTCCGGCAGGTACAGGAACTTCTGCCGTCCCCGGCCCAGTCCCACGCCCAGCAGGCCGCCGGAGCCAATGGTGATCAAGCTCTGTGCCAGCTGGTAGCCGTCGCCGTAATAGTCCTCCCACGGGTTGTGCCACATCTCGATACGCGCCGCGCCGTACTTGATGACGCCGGCCTCCGCCAGCTTGATGAACAGAAAGCCCAGCGCGCTGATGCCGCCGACGCCCGCCGCCACCAGCCAGCCCTGTATGCCGCCCACGATCATCAGCACCGCGCCGGTGGCGAAGATCAGAACGGTGCCCGACAGGTGGGGCTCCAGCATCATCAGCACGCCGATGACCGCCAGCAGCGCCAAATAGGGCAGTATGCCCTGCCGCCACGTCAGCATCTTCTCCCGCTTTTTGGAGATGGTGTCAGAGAAGTAGACGATGACCGCCAGCTTGGCGATCTCCGAGGGCTGGAACTGGAACACGCCCTTAATGCCCAGCCAGCGGGTGGCGTTGTTGGAGGTGATGGCCAGCGGGTTGTGGGGGATGATGACCAGTATCAGCAGAAACAGCGCAAGCCCCACCAGCAGCCGTCCCGCGCCGCGCCAGCGCTGATAGTTGATCTTGCTGACGATGAACATGGCCACAAGACCCAGCGCCGCGAAGGCGGCCTGCCGCTTGAAGTAGTAGGTGCCGTCCCCGGTGTCGTAATAGGCCCGGGGAAAGCTGGCGGAAAACAGCATGATCAGGCCGATGACCGTCAGCAGCAGCGTCAGGATCAGGAAGGGGAGATCCATCTGCCCGCGGGCGGCTTCCTTATGCCGGCGCTCCACCTGCCGCATCCGTTCCTGCTGGGCCTTCCGGGCGCGCTGTTCCTCCCGTGTCATAGTCTCCCTCCTTCCCTGTGAAAATAGTGCGAAGCCTTAGAAGCCGAAGCGCTGGCACACGGCCAGATAGGCGATGACGCAGCCTATGACACTGACGGCGGTGAACACCGCCACCACCTTGGTCTCCTTCCAGCCGCACATCTCAAAGTGATGGTGCAGCGGCGCCATCTTGAAGATGCGCTTGCCGTGGGTCAGTTTGAAATAGCCCACCTGGATAATGTCGCTCAGTGTCTCGCAGATATACACGATGCCCACCAGGATCAGCACCAGCGGCATATCATAGGCGAAGGCCAGCGCCGCCACGGCGCCGCCCAGAAACAGCGACCCCGTATCGCCCATGAACACCTTGGCCGGATAGTGGTTGTACAGCAGGAACCCCAGCAGACCGCCCACCAGTGCGCCGGAGAACAGCCCCAGCTGCTCGAAGCCGGGCCAGATCACCGCCATCACCAGGAAGAACAGGCCCACCGGCACGGTCACACTGCTGCTCAGTCCATCCAGACCGTCCGTGATATTCACGGCGTTGACGGTGCCCACGATCACAAAGGCCGCGAACACCAGATACACGATCCACGGCAGCACGATGTGGGTGTTCCAGAAGGGAATATACAGGTTGGGGCTCAGCATCCCCTCGTACCGCATCAGGCACAGGAACGCCACCGCCGCCGCCAGCTGCAAAATAAACTTCTGCGGCGCGGTCAGGCCGGTGTTCTGGTGGTGCTTCACTTTCTGATAGTCGTCGATATATCCGATAATGCCGAATACCAGCGCGAACAGGTACACATACAGGTGTACGAAGCTGCCGGCCATCATCCGCTGCCAGCCCAACACGACGATGGTGAGGCCGATGCCGATGATGAACATCAGTCCGCCCATGGTGGGGGTGCCCTGCTTCGTCATGTGCCAGGAGGGCCCGATCTCCTTGATGGACTGTCCCGCCTTCAGCTTTACCAGCGCCGGTATCAGCAGCTTGCCTGCGATGGCGGTGACGATAAAGCATACCGCGACAGGCAGCACGATCTCCATAATTCCCATACTATCTTGCTCCTTCCCTCCGCGCCGCGCGGAGGTCTTTTCTTTATTTCTGCGTTTCCTTCAGGTGCTCGGCCACGATGACCCGTTCATCCATGGGATAGTGCTTGTGGTCGATCTCCTGGTAATCCTCGTGGCCCTTGCCGGCCAGTACGATCACGTCGCCCGGCTGGGCGTGGTCCATGGCGTAGTGAATGGCGGCCACCCGGTCGGGGATCACCGCATAGGGTGTGTCATAGCCCTTCAGCCCCACCAGAATGTCGTCGATAATGGCCTCCGGCTTCTCCGTCCGGGGGTTGTCGCTGGTGACGATGACAAAATCTGCCAGCCTTGCGCCGATCTCACCCATCACGGGCCGCTTCGTCTTATCCCGGTCGCCGCCGCAGCCGAACAGCGCCACCACCCGCCCCTTGGCGAAGGCCTTGGCGGATTGCAGCACCTTTTCCAGCGCGTCCGGCTTGTGGGCATAGTCGTTCAGCACGGTGTAGCCCGTTCCCGGCGTAGGGATGATCTCCATCCGGCCCTTCACGCCGTGGTTCTTCGCCAGTGCGTCGGCACACTCCGCCAGCGGCACGCCCAGGTTCCAGCAGCAGGCCATGGCGTCCAGCGTGTTGTACACGGTGAACAGCGCCGGTATGCCCACGTGGACGTGGCACCACTCCGTGTCCGCCTCCGCGTCAAAGTTCACGCAGCCGGGCTCCAGCGCCACGTTCTTCGCCATCAGGTCCGCCTGACCGTTCACGGAGTAGGAAAAACGCCGTGGGCAGGTGGCATCGGCCATCAGCCGTTCCGCCCACGGGTCGTCGGCGTTGTAGATGCCCACGTCGCACTGCCGCATCAGCAGCGCCTTGGCGTCGCAATAGGCCTCCATGGTCTTGTGGAAGTCCAGGTGGTCCCGGCTCAGGTTGGTGTAAATGCCCACCGCGAAGGGTATGCCGTACACCCGGTCCAGCATCAGTGCGTGGGAGGACACCTCCATCACCACATGGGTGCAGCCCGCGTCGGCCATCTCCCGCAGCAGCTTCTGCAGCTCGAAGGACTCCGGCGTGGTGCGCTCGGTGTGCAGCACCTGGTTGCCGATCATGTTCTGTATCGTGCCGATCAGGCCCACCTTGGCCCCGGCCTTCTGTTCCAATATGCTCTTGATGAGGTAGGTGCTGGTGGTCTTGCCGCTGGTACCGGTGATGCCGATCATGGTCATCTCCCGTGCGGGGTGATCAAAGCGATTGCCGCCCACCACCGCCAGCGCCCGGCGGCTGTCCGCCACCCGGACGAAGGGCGCGCCGTCCTCCGGCGCGCGCTCGCACAGCACGCAGGCGGCGCCCTTCTCCCATGCCATGGGAATATATTTATGTCCGTCCGTCTCCGCGCCGGTGACGGCGATGAACAGATCGCCCGATTCCACCAGCCGCGAGTCGTACCGTACCTCCCGGATATCGCTATCCAGCTCGGCGTTTGTTTCCAGAATATCCAGCCCGTTCAACAGCTCACGCAGTTTCATCATCAACTCTCCTTTGCGTCTGTGCGTAATGGTATACACACTATTCTACCACATTTCGTCCGCGGACAAAAGGGAACCGTGTGCTCTGTTGGGCGCAAAACGTGTGGCGTCAGTCCGTCACGGACGTGTCGCCCAGCTGCACGGTAATGACCGTGCCGGCCTCCACCTCCGTACCCTCGTCGATGGACTGGCTCAGTACCCGGACGGAGCTGGACTCGCTGCCCGTGGTGCCGGAGAACCGTATCAGCAGCCCTGCCGCCGTGGCGGTGGTGTTGGCCTCTGAGGGCGTCTTGCCGATGAGATGCGGCACCACGCACTTGTCCGTGGACTTCTCCTCGCCGACGTACAGGATAACGCTGGACTTGCCGGGGATGATGGCGCCGCCGGCCGGCGTCTGGTCGGTGATGGTCTCGCCGTCGCCCACGATCTTATAGCTCAGCGCACGGTCCTTCAGCTTCGCCTTGGCCTCCTCCACGCTCATGCCGATGACGTTGGGCACCGTGGTGTCCATGCCCAGCAGCTCCTCTGCGGAGTAGCTGGGCTCCACGCCCAGATAGGGCAGGATCTCCGCCATGACGGTGCTGGCGGTGGGTGCCACCATGTTGCCGCCGGAGACGTAGGTTCCCGTGGCGCGGCTGGGGGTATCCATGGTGATGAGCATAATGACCTGCGGGTCGTCCGCCGGCGCGAAGCACAGGAACGACACCACCACGTCGCCGGTCTGGCCCTTATCGGCCGTGCCGGTCTTGCCGCCGATGCGGTAGCCCGCCACCTGGCCGTTCTTGCCGGTGCCGCTGGCCACCACGTATTCCAGACACTCCCGCACGGTGGCGGAGGTCTGCTCACTGATGACCTGCCGCACCGGCGTGTTGTCGTGGCGGTAGGTCACGTTCCCGTTACTATCGGTGATGCGCTCCACCAGATACGGCGTGTGCAGATACCCGCCGTTGACGCAGGCCGCCTGCGCCGCGATCAGCGCCAGGGGCGTCACGGTGAAGTTCTGGCCGAAAGCGTAGCAGGCCAGGTCCAGCTGGGTGAAGCTGCTGTCCGCGGCGAACACGCCCACGGCCTCACCGCCCAGGTCGATGCCCGTGGTGTTCATCAGGCCGAAGGAGCGCATGTATTCATAGAATTTCTCGCTGCCGATCCGCAGCCCGTAATTGATGAACGCCGGGTTGCAGGAGTTCCCCACCGACTGAACCAGTGTCTGCAGGCCGTGGCCGTTCTTGTTGGAGCAGTGGATGGTATAGCCGGAGATGTTGACGCTGCCGCCGCAGTTGACGGTGGTGGTCTTATCCACCACGCCCTCCTCCAGCGCCGCAGACAGCGTCAGGATCTTAAACGTGGAGCCCGGCTCGTAGGTATCGTTCAGCGCCTTGTTGCGCCATTGCAGCAGCTGCATATCGGCCACGGTGCTCTCCCCGCGCTCGATACACTCCTGCAGCGTCTGGTCGCTGACGGTCAGAAAGTCGTTCAGATCGTAGTTGGGATACGACGCCATGGCCAGTATGCCGCCGGTCTTGGCGTCCATCACGATGCCGCTGGCGCCGTTGGCGGCGGAGAACTTATCCACCATGCTCTCGATGCCCTTTTCCAGATAGTACTGGATGGTGGTGTCCAGCGTCAGCGTCAGGTCGCTGCCGTTCTTGGCGGCGAAATACTGCTCATAGGTATACAGCATATCGTTCTCCGCCTGATCCTTGGAGGAGATGACCAGTCCGCTCTGTCCCTCCAGCTCCTTCTCGTAATAGGCCTCCAGCCCATACAGTCCCGTGTTCTCGTCGCCCACGAAGCCGATGACCTGCGCCGCCAGCGAGCCGTAGGGATAGTACCGCTTCGTGTCCGCCACCAGGTGTACGCCCGCGATCTTGTTCTCGTCCACATACGAGCGCACCTTGGCCGCCGTGTCCTCGTCCGCCCGCAGCTGTATGACCTCATACTGGGACTTCACGTTGTCCATCCGTTTCCGGATGGCCGAGGCGTCCTTGCCCAGGATCTCCGCCAGCCCTGCCGCCAGAGACTCCTTCGTCCAGCTGACGGGATCTTCCGTGTCGTTCACCGCGTTGTCGATCTCCAGCGGGGAGAGAATGATGGTCTCCGCGCTGGAGGAGATCGCCAGAATGTTGCCGCCGGCGTCATAGATGGTGCCCCGGTTAGCCGTCACCACCGTCCGCCGTGTCTGCTGGTTCACAGCCTTGCCCTGCAATTCCTCATGCCGGGTGATCTGCAGATCGAACAGCCGGAAAAACAGCAGCACGAACATCACGACGCCCATCAGGATCATCAGTACAAAGGATCGGGTCTGAATGATCCGGTTGGCCCGCCGTACGTTCTCGTTTTTTCGGTTGGAATTTTGGTTTTCTGCCACGATAGTGCCTCCTGTTTTGCCGTCGGACCCTGCTCCGGCGCCGCCGCGCCCTGCTGTTATAGACCAAGCAAGGAGCAAGAAGTCACCTTCTTACTCCTCGCGCTTATACTATACTTTCCCTCAGCGGAAATATTCCAGTACATACGCCCACAGCGACTCTGCCTTTTCGGTAAAGCCGTTCAGCGCCGCCGCGCCGCCCGCGGCGTATACCTCCACGCTGTCCGCACCGGACAGGTCGATGTACTGTATCTGGCCGCTGCTGGGCTTGGACATACCCGCCGCCTCCGCCGCCGCCTTCACGGTGGCCAGATCGAAGGTGCGCTCATACGCCGTCAGCAGCGCCACGTGCTCCTCCTCCAGGGCGGAGATCTCCCGCTTGATGGAGGACACATTATCGGAAATGCCGGTCAGCTTCACATAGCACAGCATCAGCGCGATGACCATGCCCACCACCAGCACCGTTCCCAGCAGCAGAACAGGGGAGGGCCGCACCGCGGCCCGTGCCGCGCTCTGCCGCCGCTGTACCGGCTGTACCTCCGGCTGCGCCGGCCGTACCTTCTTCTGGGGGAGCTTTCCGGCCTCGTCCAGCTGCTTTTCCCGCGCCAGCGCGTCCAGATCATATGCCAGGCTGCCGTAGGTGGCGCCGTGACGATAGTTGGCCATGTAAAACTCCCTCCTTTCTCCGTCGGTTCTTTTCCGCCGATACTTTGTTGCAGTCGCTTGCCATACACAAAGTATGGCTGCACGTCTGCGCCGCGTCTCGACGAAAAATAACTCGCCGGATGTGGTTCTTTTCCGCCGATGCTTTGCTTTGCTGTTATACCTTCTCCGCCACCCGCAGCTTGGCGCTGCGTGCGCGGGGGTTGTGCGCCAGTTCCTCTTCGCCGGACACGATGGGCTTCCGGCTCACCAGCTTCAGCTTCGGCTTCCTGCCGCATACGCACACCGGGAACTCCGGCGGGCAGATGCAGCCGGTGGCCAGCTCCTGCAAGGTCTTCTTGATGATCCGGTCCTCCAGCGAGTGGAAGGAGATCACCGCCAGCCGCCCGCCTGTGTTCAGATGCGCCGCGGCCGCCTCCAGCATGGGCGGCAGGGCGTCCAGTTCGCCGTTGACGGCGATGCGTATGGCCTGAAAGCTCCGCTTGGCCGGGTGCTGCTTCTCCCGCAGCGCCTGTGGCGGCATAGCGGACTTGATGATGTCCACCAACTCCAGCGTCGTCTCGATAGGCTGCTGCTCCCGGTGCTGTACGATCCGCTTGGCGATGGCCGGCGCGTAGCGCTCCTCGCCGTACTCAAACAGGATGCGCCGCAGCTCCTCATAACTCCAGCTGTTCACCACCTCCCGGGCGGTGAGATACGCCGTCCGGTCCATCCGCATATCCAGCGGCGCGTCGTGCATATAGCTGAAGCCCCGTTCCGCGTCGTCCAGCTGCGGAGAGGAGACGCCCAGGTCGAACAGCATACCGTCCGCCCCGTCTATGTGCAAGTCGGCGAGGATGTCGCCGATGCGGTCAAAATTGCTGTGGACCAGCGTCACCCGGTCCCCGTAGTCCGCCAGACGCTCCTGCGCGGCGGCAATGGCCGTCTCATCCCGGTCGATGCCGATGAGCCGTCCGGTGGTCAGCCGTTTTACGATCTCCAGCGAGTGACCCGCCCGGCCCAGCGTGCCGTCCACATAGATGCCGTCGGGCTTGATGGCCAGCGCGTCCAGGCACTCGTGCAGCAGCACCGGCACATGGCCGTAGTCCTTCTCCTGCGTCACGGTGCTCACAGGCCCATCTCCGCCATGGCGCTCTCCAGCTCGCCGGAGGCAAAGGCGTCGTTCTCCACGGCGGCCCAGCGCTCAGCGTCCCAGATCTCCGCCCGGTCAAAGCTGCCGATGACCACGACCTCTCTGGTCAGTCCCGCATACTCCCGCAGCTTGGCGGGGATGAGGATGCGCCCCTGGCCGTCCGGCTCGCAGTCCGCCGCGTAGGCGAACAGCGCCCGCAGCTTTTTCACCTCGTTGTAGGACAGCGCCTTCAGCTTGTCCATAAACGCCGCCCAGCTCTCGTCGGAGTACACCGACAGGCAGCGGTCCTGTCCCACGGTGATGTGGAACGTCTGGCCCAACTCCTTCCGCAGCGCGGCAGGAATAAAGAGGCGCCCCTTGGCGTCGATCGTGTGTGCATACTGACCGGTCATGGGTCCGCCTCCTTCCGAAAAAAATAGTCCCCAGTGGAAAACCGTGGGAACATCCCCCACAAATATGGATATTGCCCCCACAATTCACCACTAACGAGGTCAGTATACATAATCCCTGGCAAAATTGCAAGGAAAAATTATGTCTACCGCCACGGCAAAAGCCAGATATTCCGCCGGTTTTCGGCCAAATTTTTCCACTTTTTGAAACGCTTGTTCGATGGACATAAACGGAAAACTCCGGCGGGCACAAGATTTTGTGCCCGCCGGAGCCTGTTAACACAAGATGAGGATTTCTTGTGGAAATCGCAGAAAAATTTACGTGGATTTTATAGATTTTCCACAAAGTCTATAACTGCCGCCGGATACCGCGGCGGCAGCGGCGTTTGCCGCCGGTCGGGATCGGCCTCGCTTTCCGTCCGAAAAGACGGACCGCCGCAGGCTCTGCCTGCGGCGGTCAACGTAAATACTGTGTGGGGGAGGGGAGCGCTCAGCGCTGGCCCTCGCTCTTTTCAGCGGCGGACTCGTTCAGCTGCTGGCGCTGGGCCTGCATCTGCTCCTTGCTGGCGGCCCGGAACCGCGCCCGGGACTCCTGCACCTCGGTCAGCGCGGCCTGGATGGCCTCCTCGGTGCGGCGCAGCGCGTCCTCGGTGTAGGTGTTGGCCACGTGATACAGCTCCTTGCTGCGGTCCTCGGCCCGGCGGATGATCTCGCTGCTCTTCTGGCGTGCCAGCTGCAGTGTCTCGCTCTCGGACACGATGGTGCGGGCGTCCAGCTCCGCCTGACGCAGTACCTCCTGCGCCTCCTTCTTGGCCCCGGCCACATATTCGCTGCGGGCGGCGATCAGCTCCTGGGCCTTTTTCAGCTCCAGGGGCAGCTTGGCCCGGATCTCATCCAGCAGATCCAGCGCCTCGTCCCGGACGATGATACATTTGTCAGAGCTGAAGGCCACGCTTTTTGCCTCGTCGATCATGCCGTAGAGCATATCCAACAGGCGCTGTACATCTTTCTCTTCCATAGTGCGGTCCGTTCCTTTCTTTTTGTCGGCGCCGGGAGGCTCAACCCCGCTGCCGCATCAATTCCTCGGCGACCGGCGCCGGTACATACTTTTCCAATGGCTGGTGGTAGCGGATCATCTCCCGCACCATGGTGGAGCTGAAGTGCTCATACGCCGCACTGGCGGGCAGCAGCACCGTCTCCAGCCCGGGACAGATACCGCCGTTGATGCGCGCCATCTGGGCCTCCAGCTCCCAGTCGGCGCAGTTCCGCACGCCCTTCACCAGAATGTGCGCGTCCTTGCTGCGGACGAAGTCCGCCAGCAGCCCGGACCAGTTCTCCACCTCCACGTTGGGGATGTCCGCCACGGACTGGCGGATCAGCTCCAGCCGGCGCTCCGGCGTGAACATAGGCTGCTGCTTCTGGCAGTTCACCATCACGCACACGCACACCTTGTCAAAGCACCGCGCCGCCCGGCGGATGATATCCAGGTGTCCCAGCGTGATGGGGTCAAAGCTGCCGGGGTAAATGGCGATATTCATTCCGTATCCTCATTTCCGCCGCGATGATACACCGTCAGCTTGATCTTGCCGTATTTGTACTCCCGATACAGGGCATAGGGCGCGGGCATCTCCGGCAGCACCGTATCCACCGCGCTCTCTGCTATGATTATACCATGTGCACGGCAAATGTCAAACGCTGCGATATCCGTCAGCGCCTGCTGCAAAAGCCCGCTGGCGTAGGGCGGGTCCAGAAACACGATGTCGAACTTCTCCCCGCTGCGAAGATACGGCAGCGCGTCCCCCTGCCGCACTCTGGCCCTGTCCGCCAGGCGGCACAGCGCCAGATTTTCCTGTATCAGCTTCACCGCGTCTGCCCGCCGGTCGATGAACACGCACTCCGCCGCGCCCCGGCTCAGGGCCTCGATGCCCAGCTGTCCGGTGCCGGCGAACAGGTCCAGCACCCGCCGTCCCTCGATGTCGAATTGTATGATGGAGAACAGGCTCTCCTTCACCTTGCCGGTGGTGGGCCGTGTCTCCAGCCCCTCCAGCTCCTTCAATACCCTGCCTCTGGCAGTTCCCGTGATCACGCGCATAGTCCGTTACCCCCTGGGGTCAAAATGTTCAAAGATGACCAGGTTCCCGGCCGCCTCGGCCTTTTCCATAGTCTCCCTGTCCCGCACGGTCCAGCTGGCCTCCTGCACCTTGTAGAAGCCCCGGCACAGCCGCAGGGACAGATTGCCCCGGTCCTCGAACCGATAGGCGATGAAGTCCGGCCGCGTCCGCACGTTCAGCAGCAGGTTCGCCAGGATCCACCGGATACCGCCGGGCAGATGCTGCGCGTCTCCGTGGGCGGTGAAGTTCTCACTCAGCTGTCCCCGCAGGATATCCGGCTCGTTCTGCCACAGCCACATCAGGCACCGGGGGTCGAAGGACTCCACGCAGTACGCGCCCTTGTACTTCTTCAGCACCCTGCTGGCCGCCGCGGCCAGCGCCTCGGCGTTGCCGCGCTCTGCCTTCAGCTCCACGATCAGCGGCGCCCGGTCCGTGAACAGCGGCAGCACCTCCTCCAGCAGGGGGATCCTCTGCTCCGTCCCCTCCAGCGGGTACTGCTCCAGCGCCTCCGCGGTCAGGTCCTCGATCTCCACGTCCGCGCCCGCTGTCCGCAGCAGGCTGGCATCGTGGATCACGGCCAGCTTGCCGTCCTTCATCAGGTGCACGTCCAGCTCCGCGCCGAAGCCGTTGGCCGCCGCCCGTTTGAACGCCGCCATGGAGTTCTCCGGAATACCCTTCTCCCTGTCATGCAGGCCCCGGTGGGCATACCGCCACTGCCGGAAATACGCCTGGTCCATCTTGCCCCGCCGGCACCGCAGGCACAGCAGATACAGCCAGAACAGCACCAGCAGTACAATAATGATAATTATGATCGCTTTCATCAGTCGTTTGTCAGCTCCTCCACCGTATTGTCAATAGCCCCGGCGTCCTCTGTGCCCGCCGCGGCAGTCTGCTTCGGCACCTCCCTGCTGTCGCCGTGCTTCACGAACAGCATGGTCACAAAGGCCAGCGCCGTGAACACCGCCGCGTAGGGGAACAGCACGTGCATTCCGAATTTGTCCATCAGCAGTCCCGACACCATGGGCGTAGCCACCTGTGCCGCCATGGACGCCGTGTAGTAAAAGCCCGTGTACTTGCCCACGTCGCCGCCGGAGGCCAGCTCCACCACCATGGGAAAGGAGTTGACGTTGATGGTGGCCCAGGCGATGCCCGCCAGGGCGAACATGGCGTTCATCAGTGCCGCGGGACTGTCCGCTGTCAGGAACCCGGCCACGCCGAAGGCCACGGTCAGCATCACCACGCCGGCCAGTATGGTCTTCTTCCGCCCGATCTTCCCGGCGATGAAGCCCACCGGCAGATAGGCCGCGATGGCCGCCGCCTGGGCGATGATCAGCGTCAGGTTGTAGTCCTTGTGCAGGATGTTGCTGGCGTATACCGAGTATTTGCTGGTCACGGCGTTGTAGCCGAAGAACCACAGCACGATGCTCAGCAATATCAGCAGCAGGCTCTTTACCTCGTCAGCGGACAGCTTCCGCCCCTCGTTGGGGTGATCGGTCTCCTCCGCGTCCTCAATGCCCGCGGCCACGGACTGCGCCTGCATCTCCCTTGCCCACTCCGGCTCCCGCACCGTCAGCATGAACACCACCAGCGCCGCGAGCATCAGCGCCGCGATGACGCCGAAGTAGCCCGTGTAGCTCATCATGCTGTTGCTCACCGACGCCGTGGCGAACACCATGCCCAGCGCCAGCACGATGATGCCGCCGGCGCTGCCCATCAGGTTGATGACGGCGTTGGCTTTGGACCGCAGGGGCTTGGGTGTCACGTCCGGCATCAGCGCCACCGCCGGCGACCGGAACGTGGCCATGCTCAGCAGAATGATGAGCAGCAGCGCCACGAACACCACCAGCGCGCCGGGGTTGGCCGCCGCCGCGTCCCGGGCGCAGGCCTGCCGCGCCGGCACCACGTAGTTGGTGTACGCCGGATCGGTGACGGTCTTGCCCTCCGGGGTGACGGTCTGGCTGCGGATGGCGGTGAACTCCGCCTCCGTGAATTTATGCCCCAGAATAAAGCTCTCACCGCTGGGGGACAGCAGCGTGGCGTCCTTCTGCTCGTTATAGATGACCGTCAGCGCCGCCGGGTCGTCAATGGCGGATACCTTGTCCAGCCGCTTCAGCTGCGCGTTGTCCGCAAAGGACAGCGCGATCAGCGCCACCGCCGCGATCAGCGTGCCCACCACGATGAACGGCGTCCGCCGCCCTCTCGGGTGGGTGCACTTGTCGGAGATGTGCCCAAACAGCGGCAGCAGGAACAGCGCCAGCACGTTGTCCAGCGCCATAATGACGCCGGACCAGGTCTGGCTCATGCCGAATTTGTTGGTCAGGATCAGCGGCACCGTGTTGTCATAGGCCTGCCAGAAGGCGCAGATCAGGAAAAAAGCAAAGCCGACCAGAATGGTGCGCTTGTAATTCAGCTTCATGGTGTCTCCTCCCACGCGCGGAATACCGCGTTGATATCGTCGTACACCCATGTGGGGCGTATGCCGTCTCTTTCAATGTCGTCCCGTGTCCCCTCGCCGGACAGCATGAAAACGCTGTCGATCCCGGCGTTCACCGCGCAGGCGATGTCCGTGTACAGCCGGTCGCCGAGCAGCACCGCCGCCTCCGGCGGGTACCCGGTCCCCTCCAGCGCCAGCCGTACCATGGCGGGCCGGGGCTTGCCGATGAACTCCGGCTCCCGTCCGGTGGCCCGGTGCAGCATCTCGCATACGCTGCCGCAGTCCGGTACCGAGCCGTACCAGGTGGGGCACACCCAGTCCGGGTTCGTGGCCAGCCAGGTGACGCCCCGGTTCAGCAATATGCAGGCGTCCTCCAGCTTCTGAAACGTCAGCTCCCGGTCGAAGCCGCTGAGCAGGATCTCCGCGCCGTCCTCCCGGTCACAGGTGACGGGTATCCCCGCCGCCGCCAGCTGATCGTAAAAGGACCGGGTGCCCTGCACGTAGCACCGGCGTCCCGGATACCGCCTCCGCAGCAGGTCGATGGCCGCGTCCACCGAGGTCAGGTAGTCCTCCCGCCCGGTGGCGATGCCCATGCCGTTCAGCTTTTCTATATAGCCCTCCACGCCTTTGGAGGAGTTGTTGGTCAAAAACAGATACCGTCCGCCCTTCTCCCGTATGCGGGAGAGAAAGGCCGTTACCCCGTCGAACAGCCGGTCGTCCAGATAGATGGTCCCGTCCATGTCCAGCAGAAACAGCCGCTTATCCTGTAAACGTCCCAAGGAGCGCCCTCCTTTTCAGATACATACCATAAAAGACAGAATACCACACGTTTGCCGCGATGGCAACAAAAACCCTGTCACACCACCTGAAAAATAAAGAATTTCAGATAGTTCGTCTCCTCCACGCCCCACAGGATGGGATGGTCGGCGCACTGCTGCCGTGCTTCGATCTGCCGCAGCTGCACCCCCGCGTCCCGGGCGGCGTCCCGCAGCATCTTGATGAACAGCGCCTCCGACGCGAAGTGGCTGCACGAGCACGTGGCCAGATATCCGCCCCGGGGCAGCAGCTTCATGGCCCGGTAGTTGATCTCCTTGTACCCGGTCATGGCGTTGTGTATGGTCCTGCGGCTCTTGGTGAAGGCCGGCGGGTCCAGTATGATGAAGTCGTATTTCCGCGGCTGCTCCGCCAGCTGCGGCAGCAGGTCGAACACGTTGGCGCACACGCAGTCCATCACGCCGTCCAGCCCGTTTTTCCGCGCGTTCTCCGCCGCGCAGTCCACGGCGAACTGCGACACGTCCACGGCGGTCACGCGCTTCGCCCCGCCCTTTGCGGCGTTCAGGGCGAAGGAGCCGGTGTGGGTGAAGCAGTCCAGCACCGTCTTTCCCTTTGCCAGCTTCGCCACCGCCAGCCGGTTGTACTTCTGGTCCAGGAAGAAGCCGGTCTTCTGCCCGTTCTCAAAGTCCACCGTGTACCGTATGCCGTTCTCCGTGATGTCCTCGGCGGTGCCCTCCGGCGCGGCCTCTCCGGGCAGCGTCATCCAGCCCTTGCCCTGCGCCATGCCCTCCAGCGTCCGAAGGGCGGCGTCGTTGCGCTCGTACACGCCCCGGATGACCTGCCCGTCCTCCCGCAGGATGCGTACCAGCAGCGGCAGCACCCGTTCCTTGATGCGTTCCATGCCCAGGCTCAGTACCTGGGCCACCAGCACGCGCTCGAACCGGTCCACCGTCAGCCCCGGAAAGCCGTCCGCCTCCCCGAAGATGATGCGGCAGCACCGGCTGTCCGTCTCGCCCATCACCGTTTTGCGGTAGTCCCAGGCGTAGCGCAGCCGCCGTTCCCAGAAGGCATCCCCCGCCGGGTCGTCGTTGGCGTTCCGCGTCACCAGCCGCACCCGTATTTTGGACGCGCTGTTATAGAACCCACAGCCCAGCCAGCTGCCCTTTTTCGACACCACATCCGCCAGGCTGCCGTCCTCCGGCGTGCCGCTGATCGACACCACCTCGCCCTCATAGACCCACGGGTGTCCGTCCACGATGGCGCGCTCCCCCTTGGGGGTGATGGTGACGATGGGATACGGTCTGGCAGCTTTCATGGCGGTTACTCCTTTTGTACAGGAAAATTTCTCCTAAGTATAGCACAAAGACAAGCATATTTCCATACGATGTATAAATAAAGTATCGCTGAAGTACAGACAAAGTATAGTAAAACGCACAGAACAAGTATAGGAGGAACTGCTATGCCGCGTATCTTTTTAAGTCCATCTACCCAGGAATATAACCCATATATCACCGGAAACGGCTCAGAAGAGTACTTTATGAACCAAATTGCCGACGCCATGGAGCCCTATCTTTTGGCCAACACCATCCGTTTTACCCGCAACACCCCCGACATGACCGCCGCCAGCTCCATCCGCCTGGCAAATTCTGGAAGTTACGATTTTTATTTGGCGCTTCACTCCAACGGCAGCACCGATGGTACCAAGGAGGGCGCCGTCCGCGGTGTCATCGCTTTTTATTATCCCACCAGTGCTAATGGCCGCCGCGCGGCGGACATTTTTGTAAAAAACTTAAAAGACATCTATCCGTTGCCGGACAAGGTCTATGCCCGTGCCACCACCACGCTGGGCGAGGTCCGCCAGCCCTATATGCCCTCCGTACTGCTGGAGCTGGGCTACCACGACAACACCGCTGATGCCCGTTGGATCGAGGGCAATATCCAGGCCATTGCCGCCAATTTGGTGCTGTCGCTGACAGAGTACTTCGGCCTGCCTTTCGTCACACCCATAACACCCTGGCAGGGCACGGTGCAGACGCCGGGCGGAGGTCCGCTGAACCTTCGTGCGGCCCCTGGCACCCGGGCCGAGGTGGTCACACTTCTGCCGAATGGCGCAAAGCTCACCGTCTACGGTCGCTATCAGGAGTGGTACACGGTGGGTTACCAAGGCCGTCTGGGTTACGCTTACGCCGATTTCATTCAGTGACCCAACAGATACGGTGCCTTGCCTGAAAAACGACAAAAGAAAAGTTTACTTTGCCCTTGACAGTTGACCATAATATGTTTAATATAGTAAAGGATCATTATCGGGGCATAGGAGCCTTTCCGCCCCGGTTGTCATCCGGCACCATATTTTGTGCCGACGCAAAAACCCAATAACAACATAGGAGGAATGTACCATGACCACAACTGGCTGGATCGTGGCCATCCTCTCGTTCGCTGTCGCCCTCGTTCTGGGCTTTGTGGCCTGCACGCTTATCCGCCGCCGCAAGGAAAAGAACGACCAGCGCAAGATCGAAGACGCCGAGCAGGAAGCTCTGCGTATCGTCAATGAGGCCATCAAGAGCTCTGAAAACAAAAAGAGAGAAGCACTCCTTGAAGCAAAAGAAGAGATTTTGAAGAACCGCAGCGAGTACGAGAAGGAAGTCAAGGAACGCCGTGCCGAACAGCAGAAGCAGGAACGCCGTCTGCAGCAGAAGGAAGAGAACCTCGATCACAAGACCGAGATGATCGAGAAGAAAGAGGAGGCCCTGGCCCAGAAGCACGCTGCTCTGGACAAGGAGCAGGAGGAGATCAAGCTCATCAAGCGCAGCCAGACCGAGATGCTGGAGCGCATTTCCGGCTTCACTGCCGAGCAGGCTAAGGATTACCTGATCGCCCAGGTGGAGTCCGAGGTCACCCACGAAACGGCGCTGAAGATCAAGGAGATCGAAGCCCGCGCCAAGGACGAGGCCGACCAGCGTGCCCGCGAGATCGTGGCCACCGCCATCCAGCGCTGCGCCGCCGACCACGTGGCCGAGATCACCGTCAGCGTGGTGCCCCTGCCCAACGACGAGATGAAGGGCCGCATCATTGGCCGCGAGGGCCGCAACATCCGCACGCTGGAGACGCTTACCGGCGCGGATCTGATCATCGATGACACGCCGGAGGCCATCACCGTCTCCTGCTTCGAGCCGGTCCGCCGCGAGATCGCGCGGCTGGCCCTGGAAAAGCTTATCGCCGACGGCCGCATCCACCCTACCCACATTGAAGAAATGGTGGAGAAGGCCCGCCGCGAGGTGGACGGCGTCATCCGCGCCGAGGGCGAGCGCGCCGTGCTGGAGACCGGCGTCCGCGGCCTGCATCCGGAGCTGCAGAAGCTGCTGGGCAAGCTGCACTACCGCACCAGCTACGGCCAGAACGTGCTGCAGCACTCCATCGAGGTCAGCCATATCGCCGGCATGATGGCCGCGGAGCTGGGCGCCGATGTGCAGGCAGCCAAGCGCGCCGGCCTGCTGCACGACATTGGCAAAGCCCTGGACCATGAATTCGAGGGTACCCATGTGGCGCTGGGTGTGGAATACGCCCGCAAGTACCGCGAGAAGGAAGACATCATCCATGCCATCCAGGCCCACCACGGCGACGTGGAGTGCCGCACGCTGGTGGCCTGCCTGGTGCAGGCGGCGGACGCCATTTCTGCGGCCCGTCCGGGTGCGCGGCGCGAGAACCTGGAAAATTATATTAAACGTTTGGAAAAGCTGGAGGAGATCACCAGCAGCTATCCCGGCGTTGAGAAGAGCTATGCCATCCAGGCCGGCCGTGAGGTCCGCGTCATGGTCAAGCCCGAGCAGGTCAGCGAGGATGAAATGGTCATCCTGGCCCGTGAGCTGGCCAAGCGCATCGAAAGCGAACTGGAATATCCCGGCCAGATCAAGGTCCACGTTCTGCGTGAGACGAAGGTCGTGGAGTACGCGAAATAAAAATTTAATGTTTGCAGGGGCCGCTTCGCATTGCGAAGCGGCCCCTCTTTTGCTATAATGTCTTCGAGTACACAGAAAAACCGACCGGACCCCCGATGGAGGACATACTATGAAGCGTTTTCTGCTGTTATTTCTGCTGCTGGCCCTGCTGCTGAGCCTGACCGGCTGCTTTACCATCACCGGAGACACGACCAACACCTCACCGGAGGGGAAGCAGGAGGCGCCGGAGGAGCAGCACCTGACCGCTGACGTTGACGAGACGCAGGTCTGGCAGCGCACTGCCGGCGCGCCCTGGACCGGCGGAGAACCCCAGACCGTCAGTGCCGACTTTGAGCGCATCAGTGGCGCGGCGGCCCAGGGCATGACCGTGGGGCAGGAACTTCTGCTGCTGGACTTTATGGACTGTTACTACCAGTCCGTTGCCGACCTGCGGGTCATTGACCCAGCCGTGCTGTTCGCCGACAGTGAGGAGACGCTCTACCACAAGAATATCTGGCACGGCCTGTGCGTCATCCGCAAGCTCTCGCCCATCGACCTGACCATGACCTCGTACAGCTATTCCCTCCGATGCGTATCCATTATGCCCTCCGAGGAGACCGAGGGCGACGTGGACCTGGTGCTCCGGGAGAATAATGTGGTCTATTTCAAGGGCTTGAATGGCCTGCCCTCGGAGCAGTTCGGTATCAAGCACACCTTTACCCTCCGGGGGGAGGGAGACGACTGGTCCATCGTGAAGCACTGGTCTGATGACAATCCCTATTACAGTGCCGACTATGACCGCACCACCCATCAAGACAAGAATTTTCCCGCTATCACCGACTACATAGAGGCCCGCCGCGACCTGCCTCGCGAGGGACTGAGCGTGACAGCCGCTGCCGACCACCCCTATGACCGCCAGGCTGCCCGGGAGTATATGCTCTCCTGGGTGGGTAAGCGCAGCCCGTCCTTCATGGCCTATGACGATCTGGGCGGCAACTGCATGAACTTCGGCTCACAGGTGCTGCTGGCGGGCGGTATCCCCATGGACGACGCCGGCGGCTACGAGACCGGCTGGTATTGGTACAGCGGCGGACAGAGCACGCTGCCCTGGGTCAATGTGGGGTCCTTCCGGGACTATGTGGCGGTACCCCGTGAAAGCGGTCTGGTGGCTGTGGCGGACGCGCCCTATTTCAGCGGTGAGACCGGCGACATTATCACCATGGGCGTGGACGAGCCGGCCAATCACACCGTCGTTATTCTGGACACCATTACGGATGAAAGCGGTAATGTGGTGGACTATCTGCTCTGCTCCAACACGGCGGATCTGCGGAATTTCCCCGCATCCGCGTATTACTATACCAATCGCCAGCTGATCAGGATCATCGGCTGGAACGACTGAGCAAGGAGGCGTATTCCGTGGAATACAAGGTTTTGGCGCTGGGCGATGTGGCCAGCGAGACGGGCCTGCAGCTGCTGGAAAAGAAGCTGCGGGCATTCAAAAAGGAGCATGACGTGCGCTTCACCGTGGTCAATGGGGAGAACATCTCCGGCAGCGGCCTGACCAGACCGCAGGCGGAGGCCCTGTTTGCCGCCGGCGCGGATGTGATCACCTTGGGCAACCATACCTTCGGTAAACCCCAGATCGCCGCCTATCTGGACGAGGAGCGCTATATCCTCCGGCCCGCCAACTTTACCGGTCGCGCGCCGGGGCACGGCTGTCAGGTGGTAGACTGCGGCGCGTTCAGCGTGGCGGTATTGGTGCTCATCGGCCGCTGCGACCTGGACTTCAACGCGGAAAATCCCTTTACTACCGTCGATAAGCTGCTGAAGGCGCAGGCGGACAAGCCCACCTTTACACTGGTGGAGTTCCACGCTGGAGCCACCAGCGAAAAGCTGGCCATGGCCTACTATCTGGATGGCCGTGTCTCCGCCCTTTGGGGTACCCACACCCACGTGCCCACGGCGGACATGCAGGTATTCCCCAAGGGTACCGGCTATGTCACCGATCTTGGCATGACCGGCCCCATCCGTTCTGTCCTGGGTATCCGGCCGGAGCAGTCCGTGGAGTTTTTCCTGGGCGGTCTGCCGGGCCGCTATCAGGCGGCGGAGGGCCCCTGCTCCGCCCAGGGGTGCATTTTTACCCTGAACAGCGACACGGGAATGTGCGAAAAAGTGGACAGAATAGAGATGAAATAACTGGTAGGTACGAAAAGCGGACTGGAAAAATTTTTGAAAAAACTTGAAAACAGGAGTGAATTTTTGACTATGTCTGTGGAAAAAGTAAGAGAATACCTGACCCCCTACGGTGTCGCGGATCGTATGCGCGAGTTTGAGGTCTCCAGCGCCACGGTGGAGCTGGCTGCTCTGGCTGTGGGCGTGGAGGGTGCCCGTATCGCCAAGACCCTCAGCTTTAAGGTGGGGGAGGACCCCATCCTCATCGTGGCCGCCGGCGACGCCAAGGTGGACAACAGCAAGTATAAGCACTTCTTCGGCGCTAAGGCCAAAATGCTCACCGCCGAAGAGGCTGTGGAGCGTATCGGCCACGCCGTGGGCGGCGTGTGCCCCTTCGCTCTGCCCGACGACGTTAAGACGTACCTGGATGTGTCCCTCAAGCGCTTTGACACGGTGTTTCCCGCTGTGGGCAGCGCGGCCAGCGCCATTGAGCTGACCTGTGACGAGCTGGAGCACTGCTGCGGAAAGAACTTCGTTCAGTGGGTGGATGTGTGCAAGGGCTGGCAGGAAGAGGAAGCGTAAATGGTGCGGGTCGTTCACGCAGGTGACTTCCACCTGGACAGTGCCTTCGGTGCGCTGACGCCGGAGCAGGCCCGCCAGCGTCGTATGGAGAGCCGCCGCACGCCGGAGCGCCTGGTGGAGTGGGCCAACGACCACGGTGCGGACCTGTTGCTCCTCTCCGGCGACCTTTTTGACAGCGACAGCCCCTATGGCGACACCGCGCCCCTGCTGGCCCAGGCACTGGGGTGCTTCCGCGGTCAGGCAGTCATCGCCCCCGGCAACCACGATCCCCTTACACCGGACGGGCCCTATGCCCGCACGCGCTGGAGCGACAACGTTCACATCTTTACAGAGGACCGTATGCAGACCATTACATTCCCGGACCTGAACTGCGCCGTACACGGCGCGGCCTTCACCGCCCCGGAGTGTCCCACGGACAGTGTACTCCCCGGCTTCCGTGTGCCGCAGGACGGCCTTATCCACATTGGTCTGCTCCATGGTGACGTTACGACCTCCGACAGCCGCTACCGTCCGATCCGCGCGGCGGATATCGCCGGCAGCGGGCTGGACTATCTGGCGTTGGGTCATGTTCACAGCTGCAGCGGCGTTCTGACCGCCGGGGCGGTCCCTTATGCCTATTGCGGCTGCATCGAGGGCCGCGGCTTCGACGAGCTGGGCGAACGGGGATTTCTCTTCGGCGAGGTGGGGGCGGGCACCGCCGACCTGCGATTTGTCCCCTTTGCCCGGCGCCGCTACTGCATCGCCCAGGTGGATGTCACCGATGGCGACGCCCTCACCGCCCTGGAGCGTACCCTGCCCCATGATACGGAGCAGGATATCTACCGCCTGCGTCTGACCGGTACGCCGGAGCAGCCGCCCCGCCTGTCCCTGCTGGAGGAGGCCCTGTCGGGCCGATTCTTTGCCCTGCAGCTGCGGGACGAGACTACCGTGCGCCGGGACCTGTGGGACAAGTGCGGCGAGGATACGCTGCGGGGCCTGTTTTTGCAGGAACTGCGCCGCCAATACGACGCCGCCCCGGATGACGCTGTCCGCCGCCGTATTGAGCAGGCGGCCCGATTCGGCACGGCGGCCATGGATGACCGGGAGGTATGAGCATGAAGAATATCCTGATGATCGGCACCGGCGGTACCATCGCCAGTGAGATGACGCCCTCCGGCCTGACGCCGGAGCTGAACAGCACGCAGCTGCTGTCCTTCGTTCCCCGTATCGGCGAGATGTGCCATGTGGATTGCGTTCAGCTCTACAGCCTGGACAGCACCAATATCCGTCCCGCCCATTGGCTGGGTGTGGCCAGGGCCGTGCGGGAGAATTACGATAGATATGACGGCTTTGTCATCTCCCACGGCACGGACACCATGGCCTATACCGCTGCCGCGCTTAGCTATCTGATCCAGGGCAGCCCAAAGCCCATCGTCCTTACCGGCGCGCAGAAGCCTATCTGGTTCGACGGTACCGACTCCAAGCGCAACCTGACCGACGCGTTTCTCTACGCCTGTCGCGGCTGCGGCGGCGTGCAGATCGTATTCAACGGCAAGGTCATCCTGGGTACCCGTGCCCGCAAGATCTGCTCCAAGAGCTTTCAGGCCTTTTCCAGCGTCAACTATCCCGACCTGGCCGTGGTACAGGACGAGCACCTGCTGCAGTATATGCGCTGCGCCTGCTATCCCAGCCCGGTGTTCTATGACGCGCTGGACGACAAGGTGGGACTGCTGAAGCTGATCCCCGGCACCCCTGCCGCCGTGCTGGAATTCATGCTGGACCGGTTTGACGGCCTGGTCATTGAGTCCTTCGGCGTAGGCGGCCTGCCGGAATATGAGGGCGACGCCAGCTATTTCGATATCATTCACCGGGGCATCGCGCTGGGCAAGCTGGTGGTCATGACCACCCAGGTGCCCAACGAGGGCAGCAATCTGGCGGTCTATCATGTGGGCGGGCGGCTGAAAAGCGCCCTGCGCCTGCTGGAGGCCTACGACATGACCACGGAGGCTGCCGTGGCCAAGCTTATGTGGATCATGGGGCAGACCCGTGATTTCGACGAGGCGGAGAGGCTGTTTTACCGCCCGGTGGCCCGGGATATACTGTATGAGAATTAAAAAGGAAGCGCCGGGGGCGCTTCCTTTTTTGCAGTTTATGACGAAGAGGGGATATGTTTGCCTCAGCTGTTCTTTTTCGTCACCGGGCGGCGGTACAGCAGACGGGCCAGCTTCTTCCGGTCAAAAGGAATGAGAGGGTACAGGTATCCCTTGCCCACCAGCGGCTTTGCCGTCACGATCAGCGTCAGCGTGATCACGATCCCCGCCGCGAAGCCCCACCAGTCCCACAGCCAGATCAGCACCAGCAGCAGCATCCGGCATAGCTTTGTGGCGTAGCCCATCTCATAGCTGTGCTGGGCATAGTTGGCTACCGCCACAAAGGCCATATACACCAGCACCTCCGGTACCAGCCACCGGGCCTGCACCGCGAAGTCACCCAATATCAGCGCACCCAGCATACTGAACGAGTTGCTCAGCACATCCGGTGTGTTCAGCGACGCGATTTTCAGTATGTCAATGATCAGCTCCACCAGCAGCAGCTGCACGATCAGCGGCACATAGTATTCGTCCTGTACCAAAAGGAAACGCAGGTTCTCGTGCAGCGTATCCGGGTTCTTCACCAGCAGGTACCACAGCGGTGTGATGAACATGGTCAGCAGCAGCACCAGCGTCCGTATGATCTGCAGATACGTGCCGATGAGGGGCGGGAAGTAGTAGTCGTTGATCTCCTCGTTGAACCGCAGGATCGTTGTGGGCAGCAGCAGGGCCGACGCTGAATTGTCCACCAGCACCACCACATCGCCCTCCATGATACACGCCGTGGCCACGTCCGGACGCTCGGTATACCGCACCTTGGGAAACGGGTTCCAGAACTGCCTGGGCGCGATGGCCTCCGCAATGGTCTCCTGACTCATGGCCACCGACCGCAACTGGATGTGCATCAGCTTTTCCCGCAGGGCCCGCAGCAGCCCCTCGTCTGCCTCGCCCTCCATGTAGCACAGGGCCACGTCCGTGCCCGAGCGCTCCGGCAGCTGCAATCGCTCCAGCCGCAGATGGGTGTCCCGTACCCGCCGCCGCAGCAGCGCCGCGTTCTGCATGAGGTTCTCTACAAAGCCGTCGTGGCTGCCCCGCAGTACCCGGCTGGTATCCGGCTCCTCCACCGACCGGGTGGGGAACTGCTTGGCGTCCAGCACCACCCCGCCGCCGAAGCCGTCGATGATCGCCAGCGTCTTCCCGGCGAATACGCCCATCACCGCCGTGTCACGGTCCGGCTCAGCCGCCGCATCGCAGGCGGACACATACCGCCGGCAGAAGTCCGCCGCGTCTGTCACACTGTTCAGGTCCGGCAGCGCCTGCCACCCGGCGATGACCCGCTCCAGCAGGTCCTCCTGGGCGTAGCCGTTTACCACCCACAGCCGCGCCTGCCGCCCGCCGATGGACAGGTCGCGCCCTGTCATATCAAAGCACCGGCCCACGCCCAGCAGTTCGTTCAGCTCCGCCGCTTTCAGCGAAAAGCACCCTGCGCCGCGATAATAGCCCGCCGTTTCCGGGGCCGTCTCGTTTCCGCCCTGTTTTGCCTGTTCCATGATGCCTTCTGTCCTCCGTCTGCCATTTTCCGGTAGCATTTCCCGCCTGCGGAATTTTATGTATGCCCCGGACAGGCCCTGCATATCGTGTAAAAAAGGAGGTGGCAGCCATGAAAAAAAGCGCGGCGGCGGCCCTTATTCTAATGGTGCTGCTCTTCGGCGGCGCCTACCTCACTGTCCAGGAATCGGACGAGCTTCCGCCTGAAGAACCGCAGGCACAGGGGGACGGGGAGGTCGTGCTGACCATAAAAACCGGGGAGGCGGCGGAGCGGATGACGCTGCGGGATTACCTTGTGGGCGTGGTCCGCGGCGAGATGCCCGCTTCCTTTGAGATGGAGGCGCTGAAGGCCCAGGCCGCGGCCGAGCGCACCTATGTCTATTATCAGCTGGCGCAGGGCCGCAAGGACGCGCATCCCGACGCCGACTTCTGTACGGACCATACCTGCTGCAGCGCCTATCTCTCCGAGACAGCCGCAAAGGAAAAGTGGGCCGCCGACTTTGCTCCCTGGAACACCCGCGTCGTCCAGGCTGTGGCGGACACGGACGGTCTGGTGGCCCTCTACGACGGGGAACCGATCCTGGCGGTGTTCCACTCATCCTCGGCGGGCAGGACCGCCGCGGCCGGGGATGTCTGGTCCGGTGACCTGCCCTATCTGGCCAGCGTCGCCAGCCCGGAGAGTGCCGACACCGTGCCCAACTATTACAGCACCGTGACCTTCACCGCGGCGGAGGCAAAAGACCGTCTGCTGGCGGCCCACCCGGAGATAAAACTTACCGGCGCGCCGGAGATGTGGTTCGGCGCAGTGACGGAGAATGATTCCGGCCGGGTAGAGACCGTCTCCGTGGGCGGTACGGACATCGAGGGCACGGAGATGCGCCGCATCTTTTCCCTGCGCTCGGCCTGCTTTACCCTGACGGCGGATGCGGAGAGCGTTACGTTCCGCGTCACTGGCTACGGCCACGGCGTGGGCATGAGCCAGTACGGCGCGGAGCAGCTGGCAAAGGCGGGGAAGACCTGGCAGGAGATACTGGCGTGGTATTATACCGGCGTGACCATCGGACCGGCGGGGTGACATCGGCCGAGGGGCCGACTGGGGTGCAGAAATGCGTGACAAGCGGGCAAAAACGTGGTATAATCTATAAATTATGCGGGATATTCACAAATTGTTCAGGAAAAGCCTGCCCCGCAGGATGTAAGATATACCCAACGATATGTACCGGGAGGAGAGCGCCTATGGCACGCAACATTCTGGTGGTCGAGGATGACCGCAATATATCCGATCTGATCCGTATGTACCTGGAGAAGGAGGGCTTCGAGGTCCGCAGCGCCTATGACGGCGGCAAGGCCATCGAGGAGTACGACAAGCAGGCCCCCGACATGGTGCTGCTGGATATCATGCTGCCCGTGGTGGACGGCTGGGGCGTATGCGCCCATATCCGCGAGAAGGGCAAGACGCCCATCATTATGCTCACCGCCAAGAGCGACGTGGGCGACCGCATCACCGGACTGGAGATGGGCGCGGACGACTATCTGGTCAAGCCCTTCGAGATGAAGGAGCTCATGGCCCGAATCAATGCCGTGCTCCGCCGCAGCGAGATACCCGACGATACCAAGAAAAAGTTGGTGTTCGACAAGCTGGTCATCAATCTGGACAGCTATGAGCTGCTGGTGGACGGCAAGAAGGTGGACACGCCCCCCAAAGAGCTGGAGCTGCTGTATCATCTGGCGGCCACGCCCAACCGGGTCTATACCCGCAACCAGCTGCTGGACGAGGTCTGGGGCTTTGACTATTTCGGCGACAGCCGCACCGTGGACGTGCACATCAAGCGCCTGCGGGAGAAGATCGAAAACGTCTCGGACCAGTGGGAGCTGAAAACTGTCTGGGGCGTGGGCTATAAGTTTGAAGTGAAGTAAGCATGGGCGAGAGGATCAAACGTATCACCGGCAGCCTGTATTGGCGGCAGTTTATGCTCACCGCCGGTATGGTGGTGCTGACCATGGCCCTGCTGGGCGTGTCCTTCTACGCGCTGAGCTATAACTACACCGTCTCGGAGAAGCGGCAGGAGATGCAGGACCGGGCGGTGCTGGTGGCGCAGCTGTCCGTGGACTATTTTACCGCCGGCGATGACGCCGAGCGTGACCAGGGGGACGCGCTGCGCTCTCTGGCCGGCGTGGCCTCCCGGATGACGGACGTGGACTTCCTGATCTGCGACACCACCGGCAGCGTCCTGCTGACGACGGATGCCGATTTGGCCGGAAAGACCGTCGTTGTCCCCGAGGACATTACCCAAACGGTGCTGGGCAGCGAGAGACTGTACGAGGGCCGCAGCACCGTGGGCGTATATGAGAAAAAGCAGTTCGTGGTGGGCGTGCCCATGACAGACGCGGACGGCAACACTCTGGGCCTGGTGCTGGCGGTGATGAACAGCGCCGAGCTCATGCAGATGTGGCGCTCGTTCATCGCCCTGTTCTTTATGACCAGCGCCATTATCCTGCTGCTGGCGTTCGTGGCCAGCTTTGTCACCTCCATGCGGCAGATACAGCCCCTGACCGAGATGGTCAAGGCCACCCGTGCCTATGCCGGCGGCGATTTCGATGTACGGATGCAGGAGACCGGTGACTGCGGCGAGATCAGTGAGCTGGCGGCGGCCTTCAATGCCATGGCCGACTCCCTGCAGGAGACGGAGCGCCAGCGCCGGGACTTTATCGCCAATGTGTCCCATGAGCTGAAGACCCCCATGACTACCATCGCCGGCTACACCGACGGTATTCTGGACGGCACCATCCCGCCGGAGAAGGAGCGCCAGTATCTTCAGATCATCTCCGACGAGAGCCGCCGTCTCAGCCGCCTGGTGCGGCGTATGCTGGATATCTCCCAGATACAGAACAAGGAGATGAAGAAGGAGGAGTTTGATCTCTGTGAGTCCGCCCGTATTGCCCTGCTGTCCATGGAGAAGAAAATCACGGACCGTGGGCTGGACGTGGACGCGGAGATCCCCGAGGACTCCGTCATGGTCCAGGGCGACCGGGACCTGATCACCCAGGTTATTTACAACCTGCTGGAGAATGCGGCCAAATTCGCCACCCCTGGCTCCCAGCTGTATCTGGGTTTGGCGGTCAACGGCGAGAAGGCCTATGTCACCGTCCGCAACCTGGGCTCCACCATTCCGGCGGAGGAGATACCGCTGCTGTTCGAGCGCTTCCACAAGTCCGATAAGTCCCGCAGTGAGGACAAGGACGGTTACGGCCTGGGACTGTATATCGTCAAGACCATCCTGGCCCAGCACAAGGAGCAGATCACCGTCACCAGTCAGGACGGTGTAACGGCCTTTACCTTTACCATGCAGATGGCGCACGGCGCGCCCCGAGAGGTGCTCTAATATGTATGATGAAAACAACACGCCGCTGACGCCCGATCCGGCGGCTCCTGCCCCGGAGCTGGAGCCGGACGAGGTCGTCAGTTGGTATGTCCGTCCGGACGAGGGGCAGGAGATCACGGGCTGCTATGTGCAGCCGGGCCCCATGCCCGCTGCCGCGGCGCCCAAGGCTGTCCGGCAGGAGAAGCGCCGCAGCCGCAAGGGCCTGTGGACGTTTCTGGTCATCCTGGCCGTGCTGGTAGGCGTGGTGCTGGGAGTGGCCATCGTCTCCGCCCTGCGGGGCGGCAATTCGGATGGCTACGGCGGCGATTTCGACGACGGCGATCACGATGCCAGCAGTATCGTGGATATCTTCCAGAGCGATGTGCCCACCATCCCCCGGGCAGACACGGACCCCGATCTGCGCTTTTATTGCGAAAAGGCAGGGGAGGAGAAGCTGACTATCCAGCAGGTCTATCAGCGGGTAAACCCCGCCACGGTGCTGGTGCTCACCGACCTGGGCGAAAAGGCCAGCGTCGGCACCGGGGTCATCCTGACGGCGGACGGCTATATCGTCACCAACGCCCATGTGATCGCCGGTGGGCAGAACGCGCTGGTGGCGCTGTACAACGGCGACCGCTACGAGGCGGAGCTGGTGGGCTTCAGCAGCACGGAGGATCTGGCGCTGCTGAAGGCGGTGAACGCCTCCGGCCTGCCCACTGCGCCCCTGGGCGACAGTGAGGAATGCCAGGTGGGCGATACGGTCTACGCCATCGGCAACCCGCTGGGCGTTGAGCTGCGGGGCACACTGACCCAGGGCATCATCTCCGCCATCGACCGTCCCGTCACCATGGAGGGCCGCGTGATGACGCTGCTCCAGACCACCGCTGCCCTGAACAACGGCAACTCCGGCGGCCCGCTGATCAATGAGTACGGCCAGGTCATCGGCATCAACACACTAAAGATGAGCAACACCCTGTCCGACATCTCTGCCACGGTGGAGGGCCTGGGCTTTGCCGTCCCGTCCAGCCGTGTGGTATCTGTCATCAATGATATCATCGCCACCGGAGGCTTCCACGGCCTGCCCTCGATCGGCGTCTATGTGCAGGAGACGGAATTTGCCGACGGTACGACCCACCCGGTGATCGATTCCGTCACGGAAAACTTCGGCGCCGAGGAAGCGGGGCTGCAGAAGGGCGACGTAATTCTGGCGGCGGACGGTATAGGCGTCAGCACCAACACCGATCTGCTGGCCGTCCGCCGGACCCACATCGTGGGCGAGAACGTCGTGCTCACTATCCGGCGTGACGGACAGACCTTTGATGTGACGGTCGTCCTCTACCCGGTGGAGGGATGATCACTTTACAGCGCAGAAACAGGGACAAGGCCATGGCCTTGTCCCTGTTTTACACCGCAAAACGACGGATATTTACAGATAATAAACAAATAGTATACATTTTATTGTCGGAATTTGCGGCTATTTTCGCCTTCGTTCCTGCCACAGCTGCCGCAGGCTGCCGGCGGCCGCCAGCAGCAGATATGCCCCGAACAGCCGCCGCAGTACCGCTGTGTCCACCGCCGTCGCTGCCAGTGCACCGGCCGCCGCAGCCGTTGTGCCCCAGGGGATAGCGGATTTCAGCACCTCCGTTTCCAGCAACCCGTTCCGCTTGTGGGCGATGACGCCCATGGCCGCCGTAGGCAGGAAGTACAGCAGATTGACCGCGGCGGCCTGCTGCTGGGGTACGTCCAGCAGCAGGGTCATCACCAACAGCAGCAGGGTCCCGCCGCCCACGCCCCAGGCGGACAGGATGCCGGCGCCGAACCCCGCCGCCATTGGTATCAGCCAACTTTTCACAGGATATACCTCACGCCGCCGTACAGCAGAAAGGCGGCGAACAGTCCCCGCAGCCATGTGACGCTGACGCGGCGGAACAGCCGTCCGCCCACCAGCCCGCCTGCCAGTCCGCCGATGAGGTATGGCAGCGCGGCGGCCCAGTCAAAGGGCTGCCGCAGCAGGTATACTGCCGCGCTGACGGCGCTTAGGGGCAGTATGGCCGCCACGCAGGTGGCGAAGGCCTGTTTGCCCTCCAGACCGCACCAGCCGTTCAGCAGTGGCACCAGCACCATGCCGCCGCCCCCACCGAACAGTCCGTTTACCAGCCCTGCCGCCGTGCCGGACAGGGCGTATTTCGTCTTTGCCTGCATTGTGCCGCCTCCTTTATGTATGCGCCCTTCCGGGCGCAGGGGATCACTGGCACTTCTGATAGCTCTGGCAGTCGGTGCACTGATCCATGGTGGGGCGGCTCTCGTGGGTGCCCACCTGAATGGCGGTCAGGCCGCAGTTGTCCACGTCCTTGCAGTGGTGGGCGCAGTTGGTGACGGTGCACTTGATGGAAGCGTTGGGGGTGCAGGCGCACCCGTCGTTGGTACAAGCTCTGTTCATGGTGTTCCTCCCGTAAAAAAGAAAAGTCAGGCCGTAAGGCCTGACTTTATTGTGTACCGCTTCGGTGGGATTATACGCCCAAAAGCGATTTGGAAAAAGCAAAATAAATGAGAAGGGACAGGGCGTCCACGATGGTGGTAATAAAGGGCGAGGCCATAACCGCAGGGTCAAGGCCGATTTTTTTCGCCAGAAGCGGCAGGGTGCAGCCGACAAATTTAGCGCACAAAACGGTGCAGACCAAGGTCCCGCAGACTACGGCGGCTATCAGAGGGGAGAGGGCGGTATTGCCCAGCAGCAGCCGATCCACCAGCATCATTTTCACAAAATTGGCCACAGCCAGGCACACGCCGCACAGCAGGGCCACACGAAGCTCCTTCCAAATGATTTGGAAGGTGTCCGAGAAATTGACCTCAGACAGGGAGAGGGCGCGGATCACGGTAACGCTGGACTGGGAGCCGCAGTTTCCACCGGTGTCCATCAGCATGGGGATGTAGGCGGTCAGCACCGGCAAAACCGCCAGGGAGTTCTCAAAGCTGGTGATGATAAGACCCGTGAAGGTGGCGGAGACCATCAGCAGAAGCAGCCAGGGGATACGGGCCTGGAAGGTGCTGCGCACGCTGGTTTTCAGATAGGGCTTATCCGTGGGGGTAATGGCGGCCATCTTCTCCATATCCTCGGTGGCCTCTTCCTCCATAACATCCATGGCATCGTCTACGGTAACGATACCGATGAGGCGGTTTTCTTGGTCCACCACAGGCATGGCAAGATAGTCGTACTTGCTCATGGCCTGGGCCACATCCTCCTTGTCGTCCAGGGTGGTAACGGAGACCACATTGGGGTCCATGATCTCCTCAATGCGGTCATCCTCGTCGGCCAGGAGCAGGTCTCGGACGGACAGCACGCCCTGCAGGTGGCGGGTGGGATCGGTGACATACAGGATGTTGATGGTCTCCAGCTCACCGCCGATACGGCGGATGCGCTTGAAGGCGTCCGCCACGGTCATATCCTTTTTCAGACTCAGGTACTCCACATTCATAATGGAGCCGGCGGAGTCCTCGGGATACTGCAGCATTTCGTTGATGGACTTGCGCATTTCCGGGGTGGCCTTATCCAGAATACGGATGACCACGCTGGCGGGCATCTCCTCCACGATGTCCACGGCGTCGTCCAGATACAGCTCGTCCAGCACTTCCTTCAACTCCGTGTTGGAGAAGCCGTTGATGAGCATTTCCTGGCTGTCGGACTCCAGCTCCACGAACACCTCTGCCGCCAGCTCCTTGGGCAGCAGCCGGTACAGCAGGGGCATGAACTCCTCACCGGATTCCTCCAAAAGCATGGCGATGTCCGGCGGCTCCAAAGGGAGGAGCAGGTCTCGGACGGCGGCGTACTGCTTTCGTCGCAGCATGTCCTTAATTTCATCCAAATAGCGGTCCATTTCTTCTTCGCGGTCAAACATGGTTAGCTCCTCCTTTTCTGCAAAAAATAAAAGCCGCAGCCGGGCTCCGGGGGAGGCGGGCCGCTGCGGAAAAGTGCGCGCCATACAGAGTGTGACGCGGGCTATTGTCCACCGTAACAAGCTTTAGCATCGCGGGGCGGTGAAACTGCATTAGATGCCACCTTGCTTTCGATGGCACCTGCTCAAACCCTCTGATGGTGTCTCCACCACTTCGCGGCAGCAGTCCGTATCCCTCGCGGTAGCCTTACCTACCGGATCATATTCAACACATCTATGTTATGCCAAAATCATCGGCCTGTCAAGGCGTTTTCTTGCCATTCCCGCCATTTTTCTTTACAGGTACACCTGCACATTGTCCTGCGCCAACAGGTGGCCCTTCAACTCCTGCAAAAATCGCAGGGCCGGCGGCGTCAGCGGTTCGCCCGCTCGCGTCACCAGATAATTCACCCGGTCCGGCGGCGGACTGGTAAAGTGGCATATTCGTGCGCTCTTCCCAATGCGCGACGCGGCGGCGATGGCCGGCGCCGCTACCCAGCGGCCCTCGGTGGGCGGCAGAAAATCCGCCGCCTGCAACGTGTCGGCGTACAGCAGGGGCCGCGCGCCCGTGCCGAACCAACGGTCGTGCCAGCGGATGAACTCCGGGTCCCAGGTGACCAGCAGCTCCTCGGCTACGTCCAGCGAGGCCGGGTCCACCTCCTCCGGGTAGTGGCTGTCCGGCGGCGACAGCAGCAGAAACGGCTCTCGAAAAGCCGGACGTACCGTCAGCCGGTCGTCGAATACCGTGTTGCTGTCAATAAAGGCAAAGTCCAACTCATGGCTCAGCAGCGCCTGGGTGATATCCACATCCCGCAGGGTGTGGATCCACAGGGATACCGGCAGACGCAGGGCCAGAAAGCGCTTATACACGGGCGGCAGGATGTATTGGTTAGTGGTGTAGGTGGCGGCGATACGCAGGTAGGCGCGCTGCTCCAGCTCCGCCAGCGTCTCCGTCTCCGAGAGCAGCTGCTGCCAGCGTTGGGCCAGCGTCAGAAATTTCTGGCCCGCCGCCGTCAGCATGATGCGCCGCTGGCCCTTGCTCCGCACGAACAGCGGCGTGCCTACCCGTTCCTCCAGCGCCCGTATCCGCATGGACAGCGTGGGCTGGGTGATGTACAGCGCCTCCGCCGCGGCGGTCATGGTGCCGTGCTGTACCACCGCCCAGAATGTCTCGATATCCAGGTTGGTCATACTACCACCTCCAAATTATAAGTTTTTGCTGATATTTTACACGCAAACAATCAATTTTACAAGTGCGGATATCCGTGCTATGATACAAATGCGTTCAGGGAACACCGCTGGTTCCCTAAACCAAACGCTATTTTGATTTTTTCTTTCTTCCTATTTCCCCTATTTCTCCCCCCTAATACCCGATAAAAAAGGACAGGTTTTCCAGCCTGTCCTTTCGGGCTGTTTAGGGGTAGATTTTTCCCTGCGGACGTGGTATGGTAATGCTGTTGTACACAGGAGGGATAACGATGCCCGGTTTTCAGTTTTATTTTGAATTGATCGGCGCGGTGGCCTTCGCCATTTCCGGCGCAGCCCTGGCGGTGAAGAAGCATATGGACCTGTTCGGCGTGGCCATGATGGGCATGACCACTGCCGTGGGCGGCGGTATCCTGCGGGATCTGCTGCTGGGCATCACGCCGCCCGCCGCGCTGCGCGACCCCCTGCAGGCGTTGGTGGCCATCGCTACGTCCCTGCTGGTGTTTCTGGTGTGGAAGCGCTTTCACCCCGAGGGCGATCACCGGAACTGGGAGGCACTGCTGCTGGTGGCGGACTCCATCGGCCTGGGGATCTTCTCCGTCCACGGTGCGGCGGTGGCCATCCGGGCCGGGCTGGGCGGCAATGTGTTCCTGACGCTGCTGGTGGGTATGCTTACCGGCGTGGGCGGCGGTGTTCTGCGTGACCTGTGCTGTATGGAGCGCCCCTACATTTTCACCAAGCATATCTACGCCTGCGCGTCCCTGGCCGGCGCGGCGGCATGTATGCTGCTGTGGAGCGCCGGAGAGAACCTGGCGCTGCTGACAGGCTGCGCGCTGACGGTGGTGCTGCGGCTCTGTGCCGCGGTATTCCGCTGGAGCCTGCCGAAAGCGTAAACACATAAAAAGACCGCGAAAGTGGTCTTTTTTGCTGTTATGCGGTGAGCTTCAGCCCGACGATACCGACGAGCAGCAGCCCCACGAAAATAAGCCGCGGGACAGTGACAGGCTCCTGGAAGGCCAGAATGCCCACGATGACGGCGCCCAGGGCGCCGATACCCGTCCAGATACCGTAGGCGGTGCCCATGGGCAGCGTCTTCGTGGCCTGTGACAGGAAAAAGAAGCTGGCGATCATGCCCGCGACTGCCCATACCGACGGCCACAGCTTTGTAAAGCCCTCAGACAGTTTCAGAAACGTAGACCAGAATACCTCCAGCCCGCCTGCGATGAAAAGATATACCCACGCCATACCGATTATTACCTCCAAAAACAAAAAACGCGCCCACAGGACGCACCTTCTAAGACCTAACGGCGCGCCCGCGAACGCCTGCCCGTCACCCGGTGGCGGCGGACAGCACAGGTACTATACCACGCCGCCGCCACAAAGTCAAGCGATCCTGCACCGCAACAAATGTTCGAAAAAACAACTTGTGACACATGGAGATATGTGGTATACTATGTTGTCGAGAATTTACAGTTTTAGCCGCAGGAGGGGAGGGGTCATCATGGGCTTGCACGACGGGCATCGCCAGCGCAGCAAACGCCGGTATCTGGCGCTGGGTGCGGAGGGACTGGAGGATCACCAGCTGCTGGAGCTGCTGCTGTTCTACGCCATCCCCCGGCAGGACACCAACGAGACGGCCCACCGGCTCATCCAGCGCTTTGGCTCGCTGCAGGGGGTGCTCCACGCCGCGCCGGAGGAGCTGACCTCCGTAGAAGGCGTGGGAGAAAACGCCGCCGTGCTGGTGCGGCTGGTCGGCGACATGGCCCTGCGGGCCCGGTGCTCGTCCCTGCCCCAGAAGGTGCTGAACTCCCCTGACCGCACCGGCGCGTACTTCATGGAGCTGCTGGCGGGGGAGAAGAAGGAGATGCTCTACCAGGTCTGCCTGGACGCCAAGGGCAAGCTGTTGACCTGCCGCTGCATCAGCAAGGGCAGCGTGGCCGCTTCGCCGGTCAGCGTGCGCCAGGTAGTGGAGAATGCCCTGTATGCCGGCGCCAGCAGCATTATCCTGGCCCACAACCACCCCAGCGGCGTGGCTTTGCCCTCCCAGCAGGATCTGCTGGTGACGCGGCAGATACAGGAGGCGCTCTCGCCGCTGAATATTCGCCTGGCCGACCACGTGGTGGTGGCTGACAGCGATTATGTCTCCATGGCGGAAAGCGGCCTGCTGGCGCGATGAACGGAGGATACCATGCCTGATCTGAAAGTCGTTTCTGAATACCAGCCGGCCGGCGACCAGCCCCAGGCCATCGATAAGCTGGCGCAGGGCCTGGAAAACGGCCTGCGCGCGCAAGTGCTCAAGGGCGTCACCGGCAGCGGCAAGACGTACACCATGGCCAAGGTCATCGAGCGTGTCAACCGGCCTACGCTGGTGCTGGCCCATAACAAGACGCTGGCCGCCCAGCTGTGCGAGGAGTTCCGGGAATTCTTCCCCAACAACGCGGTGGAGTATTTCGTTTCCTACTACGACTATTACCAGCCGGAGGCCTACGTGCCCCAGACGGACACCTATATCGAAAAGGACGCATCCACCAACGAGGAGATCGACCGCCTGCGGCTGTCCGCCACCTGCGCGCTGCTGGAGCGGCGGGACGTTATCGTGGTGGCGTCGGTCAGCTGTATCTACGGCCTGGGCGAGCCGGACGATTTCGCCCGCATGATGATCTCCCTGCGGACCGGCATGACTTTGGAGCGGGACGAGCTGCTGCGGCGGCTGGTGGAGGACCGCTACGAGCGCAACGACGTGGCCTTCCAGCGCAATGTGTTCCGGGTACGGGGCGACACGGTGGAGCTGTACCCCGCCTACTATAAGGACCGGGCCATCCGTGTGGAGTTTTTCGGCGACGAGATCGAGCGTATCACGGAGTTCCATCCGGTCACCGGCGCGGCCCTGAAGCAGCTGACACACGTGGCGGTGTATCCCGCCAGCCACTACGTCACGCCCAAGGACAAGCTGGAGCGGGCGGCGCAGGAGATCGAGCGCGAGCTGGCGGAGCGCAAAAAGTGGTTCGAGGACAACGGCAAGCTCATCGAGGCCCAGCGCATCGACCAGCGTACCCGCTACGACGTGGAGATGATGCGTACCCTGGGCTACTGCTCCGGCATTGAAAACTATTCCCGGGTCATCTCTCAGCGTCCTGTGGGCAGCGCCCCCATGACACTGCTGGACTTCTTCCCGGAGGATTTCGTGCTGTTCGTGGACGAGAGCCATGTGACCCTGCCCCAGGTGCGGGCCATGTACAACGGCGACCATGCCCGCAAGCAGAGCCTGGTGGATTACGGCTTCCGTCTGCCCTGCGCCTTTGATAACCGCCCCCTGAAGTTCGAGGAGTTCGAGGAGCGCTTTTCTCAGGCGGTGTTCGTCTCCGCCACCCCCGGCGACTTTGAAAAGCAGCAGGCGGACCAGATCGTGGAGCAGGTCATCCGGCCGACCGGCCTGCTGGACCCCAGAGTGGAGGTCCGTCCGGTGCTGGGTCAGATCGACGACCTGGTGGCGGAGATACACGCCCGGGCGGAGAGGAACGAGCGCGTGCTGGTGACCACCCTCACCAAGAAAATGGCCGAGGACCTGACCGCCCACTTCCGTGGGCTGGGTATCAAGGTGCGGTATATGCACGCCGACGTGTCGGCCCTGGAGCGCATGGAGATCATCCGCGACCTGCGTCTGGGCGAGTTCGACGTGCTGGTGGGTATCAACCTGCTGCGTGAGGGCCTGGACCTGCCGGAGGTGTCGTTGGTGGCCATTCTGGACGCCGACAAGGAGGGCTTCCTTCGCAGCGAGACCAGCCTGATACAGACCATCGGCCGCGCCGCCCGCAACGCCGAGGGCCTGGTCATCCTGTACGCCGATACCGTTACCCCCTCCATGCGGGCCGCTATGGACGAGACGGAGCGCCGACGGAAGCTGCAGGACGACTTCAACAAGGCCCACGGCATTATCCCGCAGACCATCCGCAAGAGTGTCCGCGAGATGGTGGAGATCAGCCACAGCGCCGAGGAGGCCTCCAAGTTGTCGAAGAAAAAGCTTTCTGACCGTGAGCGAGCTGAGACCATCGCACGTCTGGAGAAGGAAATGAAAGAGGCCAGCCGTATGCTGGAATTCGAATATGCCGCCCTGCTGCGCGATCAGATCATCGAGCTGCGGGGTGAGAAATAAACCGAACCGAGAACGAGTCTATGAAAAAGTACATTTCCTATATCTACGTGATCCTCAGCGCCGTGTGCTGGGGCTTTATCGGTTTTTCCAACCGTATGCTCACAGAGGTGGGCGTATCGCTGGGCAACCGGGTATTCATCCGGAACTTCGGCACGCTATTGATCCTGACCATCGTATTCGCCCTGTTCCACCGTCAGGTGTTCCGCATCAAGCTGAAGCATCTGCCCATTTTCCTGTGCTCCGGACTGCTCAGCATCCTGACGCTGAGCCTGGTCTACTTCCAGTGCCAGACCATGTGCTCCCTGTCGGTGGCGGCGGTGCTGCTGTATCTGGCCCCGTCCTTTGTGGTCATTTTCAGCGCCGTGCTGTGGAAGACACCGCTGACGAAGCGCAAGCTCATCGCCCTGGTGGTGTCCCTGCTGGGATGCGTGATGGTCAGCGGCATCATCGGCGGCGATATGACCGCTTCCTGGGCGGGTATCGGCCTGGGCGTGCTGTCCGGCCTGTGCTACGCCAGCTATACGGTGTTTGCCCACTACGGCCTGGCCCATTACGAGAGCTATACCATGATCTACTGGACATTTCTGGTGGCGGGGCTTGGCTCGGTATTTTTCGCGGACTTCGAGACGCTGCCGCTGGCCTTTTCCGGCACGCAGGGCATCGTGGGCGTGTGCGGTGTGGTCATTGTGGCGACGGTGCTGCCCTACATCTTCTATACGAAGGGGCTTGAGGGCGTGGAAAGCGGCCGCGCCTCCATCATTACCAACATCGAGCCGGTGGTGGAGACGCTGGTGGGCGTGTTCGTGTTCAAGGAGGCGCTGACCGTCTGGACCGTGTTGGGTATGGCCTGCGTGTTCGGCTGCGTGATCCTGCTGGCCAATGGAGATAAAAAATGCGAAGAAAAACCTGTCAAGTCCTGAACGGCTTTCACCTGAAGCTCATCGCCGCCTGCACCATGTTCATTGACCACATGGGGCACACACTGTTCCCAACGGTTTTGTGGCTGCGCTGCATCGGGCGGCTCGCTTTTCCCATCTTCTGCTTCCTCATCGCCGAGGGCTGCGTCTACACCCGCGATCGGAGGAAATACGCCCTGCGGCTGCTGGTGTTTGCCCTGCTGTCCGAAGTTCCCTTCGACCTGATGGTGGGCGGCACGGTGTGGTATCCCTATTCCCAGAACGTGCTGTGGACGCTGTTGGCCGGTGCGCTGATCTGCTGGTGCATCGATTGGGCGCTGCGAAAGAAAACGCCGGCGGCCTTTTTGCTCACCGGCGCGGCCGTGGCCGCCGCGTTCTGCCTGCTGGAGCTGGCCGGGACGGACTATCGGGGCTGGGGTATGCTGCTGGTGGTGCTGTTCTACGGTGTCCGCCGCGTGTCCTGCGGCACCGTCGTGAAGCGAACGGCGCAGGCGGTGGGACTGGCGGTGTTCAGCATCGGCATTATGGGCGGCGTGTCCATCGAGCTGTGGTCGCTGGCGGCACTGCTGCCACTCTGGCTCTACAATGGCCGGCGCGGCTATTCCAACCCGGTGGTGCAGTACGGCTTTTACGCCTTTTACCCTGTGCATATCCTGATACTGTCCCTCATCGCCCTGTATGCGTAAACAGATAAGGAGGCTGTCCCTATGGCAAAGAACAAAGAAGAAAAAACCAACGTCATGCGGACGCTGGACCAGAAGAAAATACCCTACACCGCCCACAGCTACGACCCGGATGGCCCCATTGACGGTGTGTCCGTGGCGCAGATACTGGGCCAGCCGCCGGAGCAGGTGTTCAAGACCCTGGTGACAAAGGGGGCCAGCGGGGCATACTATGTGTTCGACATCCCTGTGGCCGAGAACCTGGACCTGAAAAAGGCCGCCAAAGCGGTGGGGGAGAAGTCCGTGGCCATGCTGCCCCAGAAAGAGCTGCTGCCCCTGACCGGCTACGTCCACGGCGGGTGCAGCCCGGTGGGCATGAAAAAGCAGTTTCCCACCGTGTTCCATGAGACAGCACTGCTATACGGCACCATCTGCGTCAGCGCGGGCAAGATCGGCCATCAGGTGGAGTGCGATCCCAACGCCCTCATCGCTCTCCTGCGGGCGAAAACGGCTGACGTGATCGTATAAAAATTATTTCGCTGTTGACATTAAAAATTGATTTCACTACACTTATCTGCAACCATATGTTGCAGAAATGAGGCATACCATGCAGACTGAAATTTTCATTAAGGGTGCGCGGGAGAACAACCTGAAAAACATCGATGTCACCATCCCCCGGGATAAGCTGGTGGTGCTGACGGGCCTTTCCGGCTCCGGCAAGAGCTCCCTGGCCTTTGACACCATCTATGCCGAGGGTCAGCGGCGGTATGTGGAGAGCCTGTCCTCCTACGCCCGTATGTTCCTGGGGCAGATGGACAAGCCCGACGTGGATTACATCGAGGGCCTGTCCCCGGCCATCTCCATCGACCAGAAGACCACCAGCAAGAACCCGCGCTCCACGGTGGGCACGGTGACGGAGATCTACGACTATCTGCGTCTGCTGTGGGCCCGGGTGGGCACGCCCCACTGCCCCCACTGCGGCAAGGAGATACGCCGCCAGACGGTGGATCAGATCATCGACCAGATACTGGCCCTGCCCGAGGGCACCCGTATCCAGGTGATGGCCCCGGTGGTGCGCGGCCGCAAGGGCGAGCATGCCAAGGTGCTGGAGGATGCCCGCCGGTCCGGCTTCGTCCGGGCCCGGGTGGACGGCAATATGTACGAACTCTCCGAGGACATCTCTCTGGAGAAGAACCTCAAGCACCGCATCGACATCGTGGTGGACCGACTGATCGTCCGCCCGGACATCACAGGCCGGCTGACCGACTCAGTGGAGACGGCCTCCAACCTGGCGAATGGCCTCGTCACCGTCAACCTGCTGCGGGAGGAGAGAGATATCACCTTCTCCCAGAACTACGCCTGTGACGACTGCGGTATCTCCATCGAGGAGCTGACGCCCCGTCTGTTCTCCTTCAACAGTCCCTTTGGCGCCTGCCCCACCTGCACCGGCCTGGGCCTGCAATTAAAGGCTGATCCGGCCCTCATCATCCCCGACGGCAGCAAATCCATCCTGGAGGGCGCCATTACTGCCACCGGCTGGGCCTCCATCCGGTCCGACGGCATCAGTCGTATGTACTTCGAGGCCCTCAGTAAGAAATACCGCTTCTCCCTGACCCAGCCCTACGACAGCCTAAGCGACGAGGTGAAGAACGTTATCCTCTACGGCACCGGCGGCGAAAAGCTGGAGCTCCACTATGACCAGCCCCGGGGCAAGGGTGTGCTGTACCAGGCCTTCGAGGGCATCTGCAACAACCTGGAGCGCCGGTATCAGGAGACCCAGTCCGATGCCAGCAAGAAGGAGATCGAGGGCCTGATGACCCCCTGCCCCTGCCCGGCCTGCCAGGGTAAGCGCCTGCGGCCGGAGGCGCTGGCCGTCACCGTGGGCGGCAAGTCCATCTACGACGCCACTACCCTGCCGGTGGATGATGCCCTGGCCTTTTTCGACCATCTGGACCTGACCGGCAACCAGCAGATCATCGCCGCCCAGATCCTGAAGGAGATCCACGCCCGCCTGGGCTTTCTGCAGTCCGTGGGCTTGAGTTATCTGACCCTCTCCCGCGCGTCGGGCACCCTGTCCGGCGGCGAGAGCCAGCGTATCCGTCTGGCCACCCAAATCGGCAGCAGCCTCATGGGCGTGCTGTATATCCTGGACGAGCCCTCCATTGGCCTGCACCAGCGGGATAACGACAAGCTGCTGGCCACGCTGCAGCGCCTCCGCGATCTGGGCAATACCCTCATCGTGGTGGAGCACGACGAGGACACAATGCGCGCCGCCGATTACCTTATTGACATCGGTCCCGGCGCCGGTGCCCTGGGCGGGCAGGTGGTGGCCTGCGGCACCCCGGAGGAGGTCATGGCGAACCCTGACAGCCTGACGGGCCAGTACCTCAGCGGCAAACGCACCATCCCCCTGCCGGCACAGCGCCGCAGGGGCAATGGCAGGCTGCTGACCGTCCGCGGCGCCCGGGAGAACAACCTGAAGCATATCGACGTGTCCATCCCTCTGGGGACGTTCACCTGTGTCACCGGCGTCAGCGGCAGCGGCAAAAGCTCTCTGGTCAACGAGGTGCTGTTCAAGGCGCTGGGTGCCCAGCTGAACCGCATGAAGGTGCGCCCCGGCAAGCACGACGCCATCGAGGGCATGGAGCATCTGGACAAGGTCATCGCCATCGACCAGAGCCCCATCGGCCGGACGCCCCGATCCAATCCGGCCACCTATACCAACCTGTTCAACCTGATCCGCGACCTGTTCGCCTCCACCCCGGACGCCAAGGCCCGGGGCTACGGACCGGGCCGGTTCTCCTTCAACACCAAGGGCGGCCGCTGCGAGGCCTGCGGCGGCGACGGTATGCTGAAGATCGAGATGCACTTCCTGTCGGATGTGTACGTTCCCTGCGAGATCTGCCGCGGCAAGCGCTATAACCGCGAGACGCTGGAGGTCCGCTACAAGGGCAAAAACATCGCCGACGTGCTGGATATGACCGTGGACGAGGCGTGGGAGTTCTTCTCCGCCGTGCCCGCCATCTGTGACAAGCTGACCACCCTGCGGGATGTGGGGCTGGGCTATGTGAAGCTGGGCCAGCCCAGCACCACCCTCTCCGGCGGCGAGGCCCAGCGCGTCAAGCTGGCCACGGAGCTGAGCCGCCGCGCCACAGGGCGGACGGTGTATATTCTGGACGAGCCCACCACCGGCCTCCACGCCGATGACGTGCGGAAGCTGTTGGAGGTGCTCCAGCGGCTCACCGATGGTGGCAATACGGTGCTGGTCATTGAGCACAACCTGGACGTGATCAAGTGTGCCGACTATATCATCGACCTGGGCCCGGAGGGCGGCGTGGGCGGCGGCACCGTGGTGGCCTGCGGCACGCCGGAGGAGATCGCCGCCTGCCCGGCGTCCTACACCGGCCAGTATCTGAAAAAATACCTGAAGTGACCGGCCTTTCCCCTGCCGCATAGGATAGGGCAGGGGGGGAGGTGGCTGCATGGAGCTTTTGCAGGACGGCGTGGTCGCCGCGCTGGCGGCCATCGGCGTCACGGCGCTGATATGGCTGGCGGCATCGCTGCTGCTGTGGCGTGAGCGCCCGGTGGACGCGGTGTATCTGGTCCGGGTCTCCGGAGACGGGACGGGACTGGATGTGACGCTGCGCCGTCTGGCCCAGAGCCGCCGTCTGCCGGTGCTGCTGGTGGACTGCGGACTGACCGACGAGGGCCGCCGCGCCGCGGCGCTGCTGTCCGATATGAACACGAAATTGCTGACGCCCCAGGAACTGGCGGCGTACTATACAGAGGAGAATACCGCCGAACAGGGGAGGTGAGCCGATGGGCGAGCGCGTGACCGTGGAGGGCACCGTAGAGAACGTCATCTTTCATAACGAGGAGAACGGCTATACCGTGCTGCTGCTGACCGTGGAGGGCGAGGAGGAGCCTGTCACTGTGGTGGGCTGTATCCCTTGTGCCGCCGCCGGCGAAGGCATGACCGTCACCGGCGTGTGGAGCGTCCACCCCGTCCACGGCAGCCAGCTCACCGCCGAGAGCGTGGAGCGCCGGATGCCGGAGCGTGAGGAGGACATGATCGCCTACCTGTCCTCCGGCATCCTCAAGGGTGTTGGTCCCGCTACCGCTCAGCGGCTGGTGGAGCGCTTCGGCGCGGACACCCTGTTGGTCATCGAGCGGGAGCCGGAGCGCCTGCGGTGCATCAAGGGCATCACCGCCCAGAGGGCGAAGGAGCTGTCCGACGCTTTCCGTGCGCTGACGGGCCTGCGCCAGCTGATGGAGTTCCTGGCCCGGTATGACCTGCCGGTGTATCTGGCCATGCCCCTCCAGCGCACCTACGGCGACGGAGCCATCCAGGCCCTGCGGGACGATCCGTATATCCTGTCCCGGGCCCAGTACGGGGTGGATTTTTCCATAGCGGACGAGATCGCCATCAGCCTGGGCTTTGGCGGGGACGATCCCTGCCGCCTGCGGGCGGCACTGACCTATGAGCTGGAGCACAACGCCGCCAACGGCCATGTGTTCCTGCCCCGCGAGAAGCTGCTCTTCGCTACGTCGCAGCTGCTGGCCGTGACGCCTGACGAGCTGGAGCTGGAGCTGGACAAGCTCATCGAGGGCTTCGGCGTGGTGGAAAAGACCATCGCCGGGGTGCAGGGCTGCTATCTGCCCCGGCTGTACCAGGCGGAGACCTTCGTGGCGGAGCGCCTGCTGTCGCTGGTGCGGACGCCGGTGGAGGTGCTGCCCCGGGCGGAGAAGGTCATCGACGATATCGAAAAGGAACAGGGCGTGGCCTACGCGCCCCTGCAGCGGCAGGCGGTGTGCCTGGCGGCCCAGGGCGGTATACTGCTGCTGACCGGCGGCCCCGGCACCGGCAAGACCACGTCTCTGCGGGGCATCGTGTCTCTGTACGAGCGTATGGGGCTGGATGTGGCGCTGCTGGCACCCACCGGCCGCGCCGCCAAGCGCCTGGGCGAGGTGACGGGCCGGGAGGCCCAGACCATCCACCGTGCCCTGGGCATGAGCTACAATGAGCTCACCGGCCAGACGGCCTTTAAGAAGAACGCACAGGATCCGCTGGAGGTCCACGCTGTCATCGTGGACGAGATGAGCATGGTGGATATCGAGCTGATGCGCTCCCTGCTGGAGGCCATGCGGCCGGGAAGCCGCCTGGTGCTGGTAGGCGACCCGGACCAGTTGCCCTCCGTAGGCCCCGGCAGCGTGCTGGGGGATATGCTCCGCAGCGGTGTGGTGCCGGCGGTGTCCCTGACCCAGGTGTTCCGGCAGGCGGAGCAGTCGGCCATCATCCGCGCCGCCCACGCCGTGGACCGCGGCGAGCTGCCGCCGCTGGAGAACAGCGGCAGCGGCGACCTCTTCTTCCTGCGCCGCCGCGCGCCGGATCGTCTGGTGCAGACGGTGGTGGAGCTGTGCCGCGACCGCCTGCCCAAAAACATGGGTATTCCCGCCGAGCAGATACAGGTGCTCTCCCCCACCCGAAAGGGTCCCTGCGGTACGGCGGCGCTGAACCGGGCCCTGCAGGCGGCGCTGAACCCGCCGGAGCGCGGTAAGCGCCAGAAGCAGTGGGGCGACATGACGTTCCGGGTGGGTGACCGGGTCATGCAGACCCGGAACAACTACGATGTGCTGTGGGAGAAGGAGGATGGCTCCGGCGGCAGCGGTATTTTCAACGGCGACGTGGGCGTTATTCAGGACATCGACCCCGGCGGCGAGCTCATCACCCTGCGGTTTGACGACCGCACGGCGGTGTACACCGCTGACCTGCTGAGCCAGCTGGATATGGCCTACGCCGTCACCGTACATAAATCCCAGGGCAGCGAGTATCCGGCGGTGATATTGGCCGCGGCGTCCGCCGCGCCGTCGCTGCTGGTGCGCGGCGTGCTGTACACCGCTATCACCCGTGCCCGCAGGCTGCTTATCCTCGCCGGGGACGACGCCGTCCTGGCCCAGATGGCCGCCAACAACAAGCAGCAGCGCCGGTACAGCGGCCTGCGCCGCCGACTGAAGGAGGGATACCATGAGCAATAACGGTAGTATCAACGACGCATTGGACAAGGCCCAGCGGGGCTTGCTGGACTTCTTTTTCCCCCGCAAGTGCCCCTTCTGCGGGCGCGTGGCGGGACGGGAGCTGCTGTGCGAGGCGTGCAAGGCGTCGCTGCCCCGGTGCGATAAGGTACGCACCGGCACCTTCGGCGAATGTGCCGCGCCGCTGTATTACGAGGGCCGCGTCCGCGACGCACTTCTGGCCTTCAAATTCAAGCGGCGCATCGAGGACCTGAACGCCTACGGTGTGCTGATGGCCGAAAAGGCGGCGGAGGTTTACGCCGACCGCTTCGATGCCGTCACCTGGGTGCCGGTGAGCAAACAGCGCCTGAAAAAGCGTGGCTTCGACCAGTCGCGTATGCTGTGCGCCAGCCTGTGCGTGGACTGGCACACGGAGCCGCAGGAGACACTGCGTAAGGTGCGGGACAACCCAGCCCAGTCCGGTATCGGTGACCCGGCGGAGCGCCGGGCCAATGTGCTGGGCGCTTACGAGCCGGTGGACCCGGACGCCATCGCCGGAAAGCGCTTCCTGCTCATCGACGACATCATCACCACCGGCGCCACGCTCACCGAGTGCGTCCGGGTGCTGAAAGCCGCCGGGGCGGCGGACGTGGTCTGCCTGACGCTGGCCATGGCCCGTGATAATTGAGGTATGGACTTCGGCGTTTCCGTATAGAATACAGAAAATACCGCGATTTTCATTTCGCAGTTGCAATATTCTTTCTCAATCGGTATAATAGATAAATCAGAGGGTAACGGGCGCACCCGCCCGAAACGAAAGACAAGATAGAGGTGCAGTAGTATGTGTTCCATTGCAAAAGATATCGGCATCGACCTGGGCACCGCCTCCGTACTGGTGTACGTGAAGGGCAAGGGCGTCGTATTGAACGAGCCGTCCGTGGTGGCCATTGACAAGAATACCGGCAAGCTGCTGAAGGTGGGCGCCGAGGCTCAGGCCATGCTGGGCCGTACCCCCGGCAACATCGTGGCCATCCGCCCCCTGCGCGAGGGCGTGATCTCCGACTACGACATGACCGAGCGTATGCTCCGCGAGTTCCTGCGCAAGGTGGTGGGCGGCTTCCAGCTGTTCAAGCCCCGCGTCATCATCTGCGTGCCCTCCGGCATCACCGAGGTCGAGGAGCGCGCCGTGGTGGACGCCGGCATCCAGGCGGGTGCCCGCCGTGTGTATCTGATCGAGGAGCCTGTGGCCGCGGCCATCGGCGCCGGCATTGACATCTCCAAGCCCGACGGCCACATGGTGGTGGATATCGGCGGCGGCACCAGCGACATCGCCGTCATCTCCCTCTCCGGCGTGGTGGAGAGCGCCTCCATCAAGGTGGCCGGCGACCAGTTCAACGAGGCCATCGTCAAGTATATGCGCCGCAAGCACAACGTGCTGGTGGGCGAGCGCACCGCCGAGCTGATGAAAATGCAGATCGGCTGTGTCTTCCCCAAGGAGCAGGAGACGTCCATCGAGATCAAGGGCCGCTGCCTGGTGACAGGTCTGCCCAAGGTCATCAACGTCAGCTCCACCGAGATGCTGGAGGCATTCGAGGAGCCGGTAGAGCGCATCCTCGAGGCGGTCCACGGCGTGCTGGAGCGCACCCCGCCCGAGCTGGTGGCCGACATCTCCAACAACGGCATCGTTATGACCGGCGGCGGCAGCCTGGTGGACGGCTTTGACAAGCTGATCGAGGCCCGCACCGGCATCCACACCGTGGTGGCCGAGGGCGCCATCTCCTGCGTGGCCGAGGGCACCGGCCGCAGCCTGGACTCCCTGAATTCCATGACCGACGGCACCGTGAACCTGAGCCGCCGCAAGCAGATGAGCTAAGCACAATACAGAAGGCCGCCAAAGGGCGGCCTTTTTCTCAAGTTGCTCTTGCAACTTCCACGAAAAAGCGCTACTATTACGATACACGAGAACGAGATAAGGAGGAACCACCATGAAGTTTTCCAGCAAGGTCTTGAAATGCGGCCTGTCCCCCATGCGGAAGTTCCACCCCTACGCGGTGGCGGCGGAGGCCAAGGGCAGGAAGATCTATCATCTGAACATCGGCCAGCCGGATATCGAGACGCCCAAGGCGTACTTCGATGCGGTGAAGCACTTTGACCTGCCGGTGTTGGCCTATGCCCCGTCCCCCGGCATCCCGGAGCTGATCGAGGCCATCCGCAAGTACTACGCCGATCTGGGTATGCACTTCGATGCCGGTGATATCCTCATCACCAACGGCGGCAGCGAGGCGCTGCAGATCACCATGAACTGCATCCTGGATGACGGCGATGAGATCCTCATCCCCGAGCCCTTCTATCCCAACTACAACACCATGGCCTACACCTGCGGCGCGAAGATCCACCCCATCCCCACCTCTCCCCACGACGGCTACCACTACGCCGACCGCGCCAAGGTCGAGGCGGAGATCAACGAGCACACCCGCGCCATCATGGTCACCAACCCCGGCAACCCCACCGGCGCCGTCCTGACGCCGGAGGAGATGCGTATGCTGGTGGACGTGGCCAAGGCCCACGACCTGTTCATCATCGGCGACGAGGCCTACCGCGAGTTCGTCTACGCCGGCGAGCCTCTGCAATCCATGGGTCAGTTCGAGGACGCGGCCGAGAACGTCATCGTCATCGACACCGTCTCCAAGCGGTTCTCCGCCTGCGGCGCCCGCATCGGCTGTATGATCTCCCGCAACAAGGAGCTGATGGCCCAGGCCATGAAGTACGCCCAGTGCCGTCTGTCCGTGCCCACGCTGGACCAGGTGGCCGCCGCTGCGCTGTACACCGTCGGCCCCGACTACTTTGCCGCCGTCCGTGAGGAGTACAAGCGCCGCCGCGATACGGTGGTCAATAAGCTGCACGAGATACCCGGCGTGGTCTGCGAGTGCCCCCGCGGCGCCTTCTACATCATGGCCGCCCTGCCTGTGGACGATGCCGATGCCTTCCAGAAGTGGCTGCTGGAGGAGTTCGAGGACAACGGCGACACCGTGATGTTCGCCCCCGGCGAACCCTTCTACGGCACCCCCGGCAAGGGCAAGAACGAGATCCGCATCGCCTATGTGCTGAAGCAGGCGGACCTGGAGCGCGCCATGGACCTGCTGGCCAAGGGCATCGCCGCCTACAACGCCCGGTAAACTGATATACGCAAAAAAAGAAAGCCCTTTTGGGCTTTCTTTTTTTGCGTATCTTATCCCTTCAGCACCATATCGCAGCGTGCGGGCAGGTCAAAGGCGGCGAAATAGGCCTCCTCCAGCGGGATCCAGCGATCCCGGAACATCCGGAGCTTCTCCGGGCCGCTGCGGGCTTCAATGCGGCGGAGCTGCTCGGCAGCGTCCACGGTAAGGAATACCCGCAGGTCGTAGCTGTCCCACAGGGCCGGATGGCAGGCGTAGGCGCCCTCCACGATGGTCAGGCGCGCCGCCGGGACCGTCACCGGCTCGTCCAGCGCCTGCCGCGCACAGCGGAAGGGGCGGTAGGTGACCGCCTCACCGCGCAGTGCCGGCTGCAGCACTTCCGATAGAAAGCGCTCGTGGTCCACGTTTTCGCCCGGCTGTGCCAGCCGTGCGGCGGTGCGCTGCTCCGGGCGCAGAAAGAAGTCGTCCATGTGGAACACCCGGCAGGACAGCTGCGCCTGCAGCTGTGCCGCCAGCGTGCTTTTCCCGGCGCCGCAGCGGCCGTCGATGGCCGCGATGACCCGCGTCTGCCGGTCCAGCAGCGCCCGGATAACCGTCAGCAGGCGGTCGTAGTCAGCAGGGGTCATTTCGCCCTCCGGGCGGCGCGGCGCTGGATGAGCTTCACCAGCTCCACCACCGGAAGGACCAGGAAGGCCAGAGCCAGGGCCACGCCGTACTCCGTCCAGCTGACGGGGGTGAAGCCGAAAGCGTTGGCGATGACGGGCACCTCCAGCACCAGTGTTGTCAGAGCCAGCGAGCCGATCATCGCGCCCCACAGTACCTTGTTGTGGCTGGGCAGCGAGAACACGCTCTTGCGCTGGGAGCGCATATTGAAGCTGTGGAAGATTTCACACATGCTCATGGTCAGGAAGGCCATGGTCATACCGTCGTCGGACACGCCCTTGGGCATCTCAAAATAGCCCACCTCCATGCAGTGCCCGATGATGTAGGAGGTCATGGTGATGATCGTGATCAGCACGCCCTGATACAGGATGTCAAAGCCCAGGCCACCGGCGAAGATGCCGTCCTTGCTGTCCCGGGGCGGGCGGGTCATGGTATCCGGCTCACCCTTCTCCAGACCAAGGGCCAGGGCGGGGAAGCAGTCGGTGATCAGGTTGATAAACAGCAGGTGCACCGGGTTCAGCAGTGTGAAGCCCAGCAGCGTGGCGAAGAACACGCCCAGCACCTCGCTCATGTTGCTGGCCAGCAGGAACTGGATGGCCTTGCGGATGTTGTCATAGATCCGGCGGCCCTCCTCCACGGCGGTGACGATGGTGGCGAAGTTGTCGTCGCTGAGCACCATGTCCGCCACGTTTTTCGTCACGTCCGTGCCGGTGATGCCCATGCCCACGCCGATATCCGCAGACTTGATGGAGGGCGCGTCGTTGACGCCGTCGCCGGTCATGGCAGTGATGGCGCCCTTGCGCCGCCAGGCGTTGACGATGCGGACCTTATGCTCCGGCTGCACCCGGGCATAGACGCTGTACTTCTCCACCGCCTTGTCCAGCTCCTCATCGGTGAGGCTGTCCAGCGCGCTGCCGGTAACGGCCTGGCTGGCGTCGGTGATGATGCCCAGCTCCTTGCCGATGGCCACGGCGGTATCCTTGTGGTCGCCGGTGATCATCACCGGGCGGATGCCCGCGGCGCGGCACTCGGCCACGGCGGCCTTGACCTCCGGGCGGATGGGGTCGATCATGCCCGCCAGACCGATGAAGCAGAGGTCCTGCTCCAGGTCCTCCGGCTCCTGCCGGTCGGGCAGTGCGTCGTACAGGCGCTCCGCCGCCGCAAGGACCCGCAGGGCCTTGTCGGCCATGGCCTTGTTCTCCGCCAGGATGGCGGTGCGCTTTTCCTCAGTCAGGGGCAGGATCTGCCCGCTTTCCGTATAGCTGGTGCACCGGCGCAGCACCTCGTCCGGCGCGCCCTTGGTGTACTGGATAAAGCCGTTGTCTGTGCGGTGGATGGTGGACATCATCTTCCGGCCGGAGTCAAAGGGGGCCTCGCCGCAGCGGGGCTGGCGGCTCTCCAGCACAGGCTTCTTCAGCCCGTTGGCGGCGGCAAAGTTCACCAGCGCCGCCTCCGTGGGCTCGCCGATGGCGCCGTTCTCCTCCAGCGCGGCGTCGTTGCACAGCGCCATGGCCGTGGCCAGCAGCTCCGTGGGGCCGGTGTGCTCCACCACGGTCATCTTGTTCTGTGTCAGGGTGCCGGTCTTGTCGGAGCAGATGACCTGAGTGCAGCCCAGCGTCTCCACCGCCGTCAGCCGCCGGATCACGGCGTGCTGCTTGCTCATGTTGGTCACGCCGATGCTCAGCACCACCGTCACCACCGTGGCCAGCCCCTCCGGGATGGCCGCCACCGCCAGGGAAACGGCCACCATAAACGTGCTCAGCACGGTGTCCAGCGTGAACTCGCCGGCCACCACCAGGTCAAAGATAAAGATGAACACGCAGATGCCCAGCACCAGCTTGCTCATGGTCTTGCCCAGCTCATTCAGCTTGCGCTGTAGGGGCGTCTGCTCCTGCTCCGTCTGGGCCAGCACACCGGCGATCTTGCCCATCTCCGTGTCCATGCCGGTGGCGGTGATGACTGCCTTGCCGCGGCCGTAGACCACCGTGCTGCCCATATAGCACATATTTTTCCGGTCGCCCAGGGGAACATTGTCTCCGGTAAGCAGCCCCACCGCCTTGGTGACGGGGACGCTCTCGCCGGTCAGCGCCGCCTCCTCGATCTTCATGGAGGCGCTCTCCAGCAGCCGTCCGTCGGCGGGCACGGCGTCGCCGGCCTCCAGCAGCACCACGTCGCCGGGCACCAGCTGGCTGCTCTCAATGACCACCTGGTGGCCGTCCCGCAGCACCTTGCACTTGGCGGCGGTCATGGTCTGCAGGGCCTCGATGGCCGCCTCGGCCTTGCTCTCCTGCACCACGCCCAGCACCGCGTTCAGCAGCACCACCACCAGGATGATGAACACCTCGGTGAAGCTCTCGCCGCTGAGTGCGTTGGTCACGGCGGACACCGCCGCCGCTGCCATCAGGATCAGCAGCATGGGATCCTTCAGCTGTGTCAGGAACCGCTGCAGCAGGGAGGGCTTCTCCGCCTCCTTCAGCTTATTGGGGCCGTGCTTGGCCAGACGTTCGGCCGCCTCCGCCGCTGTCAGACCGGTGGGACAGGAGCCCAGCTCCTCCAGCACCTCCTGCGGACTGCGGTTGTATTCCTTTTCCATCGTCTATTACTCCTTTATATCATGGTTTTATAATTTGAAGCAAAAAAGCAGAACAAAAAGCGAAACAGAAAATGAACCAAAGGACAACAAAAAACTCATGCACGGACAGGCTGTGTCTGTGCATGAGTCTCATTCTTTCAGGACACATCGGGCGCTGCCGCGCCGGGATGACGGTGTGCCACGCCGCGCCAAAACCGGCGCTGCGGAATTACTCCCTCATTCATTATGGGGTATTTTACCCGCTTTTTTCTCCGCTGTCAACCCCAAAAAGGGCGGTTTTTTACACCATTTCCGCGGCGCACAGACCATCGAAATACTTGTACAGCGGCATCAGTGTCCGGAAGCCCTCAATGATATCCTGTGCCAGTTCCGGCGAGAACATACGCTCGTCCGGTGCGGCGTCATGTTGTAAATTGATAGACTTCTTGTTGTACCACGCCGCCAGCAGGGGAGAGGGGGCAGTCTTTTTCCTGGCATATTCCGGGCCTGAAAGCGTGAATTGCGCCTGTTTATTGAACCTTTTGACCAGCTTTTCCAGCACCTCGGGATGCTCGTCGACGGCCTTGCGGTACGCCTCCATCAGCGCCGCCTTCGGCGCCCAGAAGCCCATGCCGTAGCTGTAATAGTCTGGCCCGATCTCAAAGTAAAACGTGGGCCGCCCCGTCCAGTCCTCGCCGCCGGCGCGGACGCAGAACCACAGGTGGTCCTTGTACGGTCCATTCCCGTGCAGCCGTCGGGCATCCCGATAGATGCGGGAGAGCTTCAGCAGAAACGGCTCCTTGGGGAATGCCGCGTGCAGGGCTTCATACACCTGCTCGCCCAGCGCACGGGTGGGGGCCAGGAGATGTGCCTCATAGTCCTGCTTATGCGCCAGAAACCAGGAGCGTTCGTTGTTGAACCGAATGCCCCACAGAAAGTCCAGTGTCTCCTGTGTATAGCCTTCAAAAACCATGCTATGTACTCCTTTTAATTAAAGCGCTCACATGAATTTGCACAGCAGAACGGGCAGCAGCAGCGCCGGCGTCATGTTCAGGATACGCAGCTTGGTGACGCCCAGCACGTTCAGGGTGATGCCGATGATCATCAGTGACCCGGTGACGGAGATCTCGGTGATGACCGCGTCGGTCAGCACCCCTGTCAGCAGGGAGGCCAGCAGCGTCATCACACCTTCCACCGCCAGCACCGACAATCCGGAAAAGACGATCCCGATGCCCATGGAGCTGGCAAAGGCCACGGATCCGGCAAAGTCGATGACAGACTTGGCCAGCAGGATGCCGTGGTCGTTCTTCAGACCACTGTCCAGCGAACCCATCACCGCCATAGCGCCCACGGCGAACACCAGCGAGCCGCTGACGAAGCCGTCGGTGATGGGACCCATTTTCCCGAATTTCTTTTGCAGCCAGTCGCCCGCCCGGGTGACGCCGTCCTCAATGTGCAGCAGCTCGCCGATGACGGCGCCGATGACCAGCGACAGTATGGGGATGAGCTGGTTGCTGCTGCCGATGGCGCCGGAGATGCCGATGCCCATGGACACCAGCGCCGTAGCGCCAAGCACCGTCTGCCGCATTTTTTCCGGCATGAGCTTGCCGCCGAAGGTGCCCAGCAGGCCGCCGACAACAATGGCTCCACCGTTGACCAGCGCGCCTGTTAATATCATGGTACAAGACCTCCGTCTTCGATAATATCCCGCACCACCGTGCCGCCCATCATCAGGCCGGCCACAGAGGGTACCCACGCCACGCTGGCGGGGACGCTGCGCCGTCCGGGTGACGGTGCTTCCAGCTGCTGTGTCTCGTGGGGCAGCTCCGGGCTGAACACCACCTTCAGGTGGTGGATCCCCAGGGCGCGCAGCTCCTTCCGCATGACCCGGGCCAGCGGGCAGCCGCTGGTCTTGGAGATATCCGTGACCCGCAGCAGCTCGGGCTCCAGCTTGTTGCCGGTGCCCAGGGCCGACAGGATGGGGATGCCCCGCAGGCGGGCCTGTTGGATCAGGTCAAGCTTGCAGCTGACCAGGTCGATGCAGTCCACGATGTAATCGAATTTCCGGGAGAAAAATTCCTCCCGATGGGCGGCGTCATAGGTGGCGCAGATCGGGTATACCACCGTGTCCGGGTCGATGTCCCGCACGCGCGCCGCCGCGACCTCCGCCTTGTACTGCCCCACGGTGGAGGTCAGCGCGCACAGCTGGCGGTTGATGTTGGATACGGATACCGTGTCCTGGTCCACCAGTGTCAACGTGCCAACGCCGCTGCGTGCCAGGCACTCAGCGGCGTAGCTGCCCACACCGCCCAGACCAAACACCGCCACATGGCTGCGGCGGAGTTTGTCCAAAGCGGGTGCGCCCAATATCATTTCTGTTCTGAGAAAACGCTCGTTCATAGACTCGAAGAAGGGGCGGTCATCAGCCCACGTGCTTCATGCCGTTCTCCTGCACCACATCGGCGCTGTCCAGCAGACCGTCCAGCCAGGCCTCGGTGTCGGTGTTGCGCAGAGCGTTCTCGGCCTGTACCTGCCAGTAGGGCACATCGTCGCCCACAAAGTACATCACATGATAGCCCTTGTAGTTGGAGCTCTCGCCGTATACGATGCCGGTGTCGCCGGACTGACGGCTCGCATCGAAGCACCAGTCGTTGAACTCGGTGACCATCTGGTTTTTGTAGATCTTGGTGTACAGACCGCCGTTGGTGTTGCTGCCGTCATCCGCACTGAGCTCGTTGGCCAGGGCCGCGAAGCTGTCCTCGGTGGCCTCGCCGGCCTTCCACTGGGCCAGCGCGTCCTCGGCTGCGGTCTTGGCCGCATCCTTAGCCGCCTGCAGGTCGGCCTCATAGGTCTCGGCCTCGCTGTCCAGTGCGCTCTCGTCTACCTTGAACAGGATGTGGCGCACGTCCTTGGTGGCGTATTCCTGACGGCCCACGCTGCGGAACACGACCACATAGCAGTTGGAATCGCTGGTCACAACGGCGCTGTCGCCGGCCTTGCGCGCACTGTCAAATACCCAGTTGGCCACGTCACTGCCGTTGTTGCTGCCGGCATCGGTGCTGGTGTAACTGGCGGACTCATAATCCTTGGCCACATCCTCCAGCGCCTCGCCGCCCTGCACGCGCGCCAGCACAGCGGCGGCATCGCTCTCGGCCTTGGCCTTGGCGGCGGCGTTCTCCTCGTCGGTGGGCTCCACGGTGTTGCCGTCATCGTCCTTGGTGCTGTCGGCGGTACCCTTGAAGTACAGGGACTCATAGCTGGCCACGTCAAAGCTGCTCTTGTTGCCCTGATAGTAGGTCTCCAGGTCGCTGACGGTGTAGGTCAGCTCCTCGGCGTAGTGGCTCTGGTAATGGGTGGCCACGTCCACCAGCTGTACCATCTCCTTGAAGGTATCCACGGTCATGTTCTTGCCGTAGATCAGCTTCAGATACGTCTTCGTGGAGTAGCCGTTCTGCTTGGCGGCGGCGTTGAGCTCCTCCATAGTGGCATCCAGCTCCTCCTGAGTGTGCTCATCGGCGCCCATGCCGTTGGCCTCAGCCTCCTGGGCGCTCAGCACGTACATGGCCAGCTGCTTCACCGCGGTGTCGCGGACATACTGCTCCCATGTGACATCACCCTCGTCCTCGATACCCAGCGCGGTCTTCATGGTGTCGCTCACCACCTGCTGGTCCAGGGATTTAGACGTATCGATGCCGTAAAAGCTGGCATAGCCGCTCTTCAACAGACTGCTCTTCACGTTGGCGTAGAAATACTCCACCTGCCCGGCGGTATATTTCTCACCGTTGATGGTCACGGCGGTGGCGCTGCGCTGCAGCACGCCGGAGTTATACACCAGCAGTACCGCGGCCACGATCACGAACACGCCGGCGATCACGCCGTACAGGATATTGTTCTTGCGTGCCTTGGCCTTCTCCTCCGCCTCGCGGATCTTCTTGGGGTCGGTGACGCCCTGGGCCGCCAGATCCTGCCGGATCTTCTTTTCTCTTGATGCGCTCATTGAAATTCATTCCTCTCGATTTTGGGCGCAATACGCCCTTGTTTGGTAACATACTCGGTCATTATATCGTATACCGCACCTTTTCGCAAGAGGGAAACGCCTGGAATTTGTGAACATTTTACCGCGCTCACTGAGCACAAGACCCCCATTCCGTTTCGGAATGGGGGTCTTGTGCTCAGCGACAGGCAGCGGCCATGTTATAACCTGCACAACTCGCAGGTGGGTCGTCTCCGGCTGACTTTACTGCTTCCAGCATCCGCCCGCATACGGCAGGCGGGAGGCCTGCAAACCATCTGCCGATCCGACGTCCCGTATAACCAATGTCAGGATAAATAGAACCGCTGCCCATCGCTCAATTTTCCGCCCTGCCTTCGTCAAATCGGCTCGACGTACAGAAAGTACGCCATCGCCGCTTTGCCATCGGCAGGACGAAAAATCCTGCCGAAGGAGTGGCGTGTATCTTTTTTGCTGCACCGCCGCGCCTCGTCTTGGCGAAAAATCCAGCCATTTTCCGGCGCAGCCGGCGGCGTCTCGCCATCGGCAGGACGAAAAATCCCGTCGAAAGATCACTCGTCCTCGTCGGCCAATATCTGCTCCATGAACAGGTCGTAGACTTTATCCAGCTCCTCGTCGCTGTCCAGGGTGCTCAGCAACTCCTCGCCGTTTTCCATAACGGACTTCAGGATCACCAGGCCGTACTCCTCGGCGGCTTCCTCGTCGGCATCATCCTCCACCACGGGGAAGAACGCCATGTAGGTCTGGCCGTCCAGCTCCAGCGCGTCCACGTATTCCAGTTCAATGTCGTTGCCGTCCTCGTCGGTCAGGGTGATGAAGTTGGGGCCGAATTCCTCGCTCATGGGAGAGTCCTCCTTTGTCTTTATATCCATAGTATACCCGAAAGCTGGAGAAAACGCAAGTGGAAGCATTCGGCAGTTTCTGCCATCTGTCGGACTGAAAATCGGTGAAATGGGGGAAAATAACGGGAATTGAGCAGCCAAACGGGCGGATTTCTGCAAAAAATCCTCTTTTTTGCATTTGACAAGTATGGTAGAATGTTCCTTATAGTGGATTGGTATGTGAATTTTGACCCCGGAACGAAAAGAATACACAGGAACATCAATAAAGAAAGGAAGGTGCCCTGTCTTGAGTGAGAACAAGCGCAGACGGTCGTCGTCCACCGGCTTTTGGGGACACATCCGGCAGAGCGCCCGGCACATAGAAAACGAGGCAAAGGAGGGTGCGCGCCGGGTAGAGCACAGTGCCGCCGAGGGTGCGCGGCGCGTGCAGCATGACGCGCAGGAGCGTGTGCGGAACATGACCCCTAAGCAGAAGAACGGCTGGAAGAAGGCCGGACGCATCATCGGCACGCTGCTGCTGGTGTTCGTGCTTACGGCGTCCATCTTCGCCGGTATCTTCATGGCGTACATCAACAGCGCCATGCGCGGCAAGGTGGAGGTCTATCTGGACGAATTCGAGACCCAGGTCTCCACCGAGCTGTATTACCAGGACCCCGACACCCAGGAGTGGGTCATGTACCAGACGCTGTACATGGACGAGAACCGCATCTGGGTGGACCTGGAGAACATTCCCAAGTATTTGCAGGAGGCCGCCATCGCCATCGAGGACAAGCGGTTTGAGAAGCACCACGGCGTGGACTGGAAGGGTACCACCCGCGCCATTCTGTACACCCTGTTCGGCAAGAACGTGCAGGGCGGCTCCACCATCACCCAGCAGTTGGTGAAGAACGTCACCGGCGACAATCAGGTGACGGTCAAGCGCAAGATCACGGAGATATACCGCGCTCTGGAGCTGGAAAAGCGCTACGAGAAGGACGAGATCCTTGAAGCCTACCTGAACGAGGTCTACTTCGGCCAGCGCTGCTCCGGCGTGATGACGGCGGCGCGGGTGTATTTTGGCAAGGATGTGTCCGAGCTGACGCTGGCCGAGTGCGCCAGCATGATGGGCATCACCAACAACCCCTCCATGTACGATCCCTTCATCAGCTCCTGGACCCGCGAGAACAACCGGGAGCGCCAGCTGACCATCCTCAGCGAGATGCTCTCTCAGGGCAAGATCGACCAGGAAGAGTATGACGCCGCCGTGGCCGAGGATATCCAGTTCGCCAACGGCTTCACCATCTCCGGCAAGTATGTGGGCAGCGACGGTACCGTCACCGAGCTGGACACGGAGGATACCACCGATACCAGCGACGATACCGACTCCCCGGCGGATGACAGCACCCCCACCATCAAGGGCAGCAACTCCTGGTTCACCGATGCCATGATCACCGATGTGGCCGAGGCACTGGTGGAGAAGCTGGGCATCACCGAAAAGGTCAACAGCGAGGGCAAGAAGGTCTCCGCCTACGACCAGGCCATCAACATGGTCTACAGCAAGGGCTACAAGATCTACACCACCCAGAATCCCAAGTATCAGAAGATCGCGGAGGATGTGTGCTATAATCTGGAGAATATCCCCTATACCAGCAGCTATACCAACGCCGCCGGTGAGCAGGTGGAGGATCAGCTGCAGATCGCCCTGACCATCGTGGACCCCACCAACGGCTATGTGGTGGCTATGATCGGCGGTGCCGGTGAAAAGGTGGTGGACCGCGGCTGGAACTGGGCTGTGAACGCCCGGCAGTGCGGTTCTGCCATCAAGCCCCTGTCCACCTACGCTCCTGCGCTGGATGACGGCACCATAAACGGCGCCAGCGTCATCGATGACTACCCCATGCTGCTCAACGGCGACGTGTGGCCGCGAAACGACAACTGGCGCTATCAGGGTCTTATGCCCCTGCACCTTGCGCTCCGACAGTCCCTGAACACCTGCGCCGTGCGGACGAACCTGGCCTACGGCGTTACCAATTCTTACGATTTCCTTGTGAACAAGCTGGGCTTCAAGAACCTGACCTACACCGACTCCCAGCAGGTGGGCAACATGGCACTGGGCGGCTTTGAGAAGGGCGTTACCACCGAGGAGATGGCCGCGGGCTTCGCGACCTTCGTCAACGAGGGCGTGTATACCGCGCCGCGCACCTTTATCCGGGTGGAGGATGCCAACGGCAACGTGATCCTGGAGAACGAGGCCCAGTCCACCGTGGCCATGAAGAACACCACTGCGGCGCTGATGAACAGCCTCCTGCAGGAGGCATCCCTGCAGGGCACCGGCTATCAGGCGCAGTTCCCCGGTATGCACATCGCCGGTAAGACCGGTTCTACCAACAGCAACAAGGACCGTTACTTCGCGGGCTATACGCCCTATTACAGCTGCGCCGTCTGGGCCGGCTATGAGCATAACCAGCGCATCGTGGCCAGCGGCAACCCCTGCGCCGTGATCTTCCAGAAGGTCATGAAGGCCATTCATGAGGATCTGCCCGACAAGGACTTCTTCTCCTGCTCCGGCCTGACCAGCGTGGCCGTCTGCGCCGACAGCGGTATGCTGGCATCGGAGAACTGTGCCCTGGACGTTCGCGGTAGCCGCGTCTACACGGCCCTGGTGGCGGCGGATAATGCCCCCACCGCCGTCTGCACCATGCACACCGCCCCCACCTACACCGTCAACATGGCAGACAGCGACGGCAACGTGACCACCGTTACCGGCTCCGTGCTGAACTACCAGCGTGAGCTGATCGAGGGCCACGACGAGATCGTGGTGGAGGACGCCTTTATGATGCTGGGCGGCTGGAACGGCTTTTTTGGCGACGAGGCGGACGACGACTTCAATATGCCGGACGGCGACCACGATGATACCACAGATCCGAATAACAGACCGGAAACGGATCCCAACGCCGGAATAGGCAGGTTCCTCGGCGGTTGATCGCGTACAAGCAAAAAAGGAGACGGCTTTTGCCGTCTCCTTTTTTGCCCCGGAGTGGGTGCCATGTCAAGGGCCGCCGCTGGCGGCCTTGGTTTTCGCGCAGCAAAATCGCCGCACCAAAAGAAAAGAGACATCCTTTCGGATGTCTCTTTTCTTTTGGTGCGCGAGGCGGGACTTGAACCCGCACGCCCGTAGTGAGCACTAGAACCTGAATCTAGCGAGTCTGCCAATTCCACCACTCGCGCGTCGAACAAGTGAGATTATAGTATGTACCGGCTGAATTGTCAACCCCTTTTTTCAAAATTTCCAAACTTATTGTTTTCCGGCGCGTTCATGCCTTGACCTGCCGCCCAAAACTTGTTATGATAGAAAAAACCATTCACCGAAGGAGTGCGTATATCTCTATGAAAAAAGAGCTTACCCCCCGAAAAAAACAGGCCCTGGAAATGCGTAGTCGTATCCAGAACGTAGCGCTGGAGCTGTTCGACAAGGAGGGCTTTGAGAATGTCTCTGTGGAGCAGATCGCCCAGGCGGTGGGCTGCTCTGTGGGCAACATCTATCATTATTTCAAAAGCAAAGACGAGCTGGTCATCCAGGTGACCAGCAGCGTGGACGCCCAGTACAGCGTGCTGGAGGAGAGCTACCTGGCCGACGAGGCCAACTCCTGGCACGATAAGCTGCTGGACTTTGTGGGTCAGACCCTGGTCATCAGCGCCGAGGACCCGTCCCTCTACCGCAGCTTTATCCACGGCATCCGCTATCCCCAGCAGGGCATCCTGCGGGACAACGAGAAGCGCGTGTATTTCCGCGTTCTGCGTGAGCTGGTGGACGGCTGCAAGCAGGAGGGCACGATCCGCCCCGACCGCGACCGCGAGGAGCTGGTGGCGGACCTGGTGGCCCTGCACCGCGGTATGCTGCTGGAGTGGCGTATCTACGAAGGTGCTTTCGACCTGCCCCGCCGCGGCCGCCGTATGGCCGCCGCGCTGCTGGAGGGCTGGCGGCACGAGGAGGAGTAAAGGCATACACAGAAAAGGAGGAGCGGATGGGTAAGAGTGAAGAGAGGCGGCCGCCGGAGAGTGGGCGGGAGCCGGGCGAAAACACAGCTGTTGCGGGCTTGATAATGGGCATTGCCGCCGTGGTATTCTGGTTTTTCGGCTACTCTGCCGTGGCATCTGTTGTACTGGGCATCCTTGGCTTGGTATGGACTGACAAGGCAAAGAAAGAGGGCTATACCGGAGACAAGCGAACGATAGCCTTCGTGCTGTCGCTGGTGGGTCTTATCGGCGGGCTGGTTGTGCTTATCATTACGGTGATCCTCATCAATGTGCTGGCAGTACCGGGGATAACGGCCTTGAGGGATATGCTGGGAATGATAGGCGAAATGGCAAATGATATCTGAGCGGACAGCCCTGCGGCAAGGGGAAGTAGTTAAACACCGCGAACGTTGTTTTCAACAGCGCTCGCGGTCTTTTTTTGTGCGAAATGCTGACTTTTTGAAAAAGCGCAAAAGGCCGTTGACATCCCGGAGCGGCGGTGCCATAATAAAGTATAATCACCGAGTGGTTCGGTGAAAAGTTTAACGAAAACCGCCCGCCGGGCGTGACAGAAAAGGAGAGAGACTATGAAGCTGTTGATCATCAACCCCGGCGCAACCTCCACCAAGATCGCGGTGTTCGAGGACGAGGAACAGCTCTTCAAAGTGACCATCGACCACTCCGCCGAGGAGCTGGACCGCTTCCCCCGGGTCATCGACCAGGCGGACTACCGCAAGGAGGCCATTCTCAAGGCCGTCACCGAGGCCGGTTATAAGCTGTCCGACTTTGCCGCCGTCTGCGGCCGCGGCGGTCTGTACCGGGCCATTCCCTCCGGCACCTACGCCGTCAACGACAAGGTCATGGCCGACGTAGAGGCCGCACCCTACGGCGAGCATCCCTCCAACCTGGGCGCTTACCTGGCCCGTAAGCTGGGCGACATGGTGGGCATTCCCGCCTTCTTTGTGGACCCGGTCTGCGTGGACGAGATGACCGAGGTGGCGCACTACACCGGCTTTGCCGAGTTCCGCCGTCTGTGCCAGTTCCACGCCCTGAACCACAAGGCCGTGGGCCGCAAGGCCGCCGAGAAACTGGGCAAAAAGTATGAGGACGTGAACCTCATCGTCTGCCACCTGGGCGGCGGCGTCAGCGTGGGTGCCCACCAGCACGGCCGTGTGGTGGATGTCTGCAACGTCAAGGACGAGGGTGCCATGGGCATGGACCGCGCCGGCGGCCTGCCGGTGAACCAGCTCATCAACTACTGCTTCTCCGGCAAGACCAAGGAGGAGGTCAAGCGTACCTTCGGCCGCCGCGCCGGTATGTTCTCCTACCTGGGCACCACTGACTTCCGCGTGGTCTGCGCCAAGGTGGTGGAGGGCGACCCCAAGGCCGTGGAGGCCTATCAGGCCCTGGTCTACCAGCTGGCCAAGGACATCGGTGCCATGGCCGCCGTGCTGCACTTCGACGTGGACGCCATCGTCTACACCGCCGGCATGGCCTATGAGGACTTCTTCTGCGACGACATCACCGCCTATGTGGGCAAGATCGCGCCCATCATCCGCCTGCCCGGCGAGGAGGAGATGCGCTCCCTGGCGGAGGGTGCCCTCCGGGTCCTCCGCGGCCAGCAGGAGGCCGGCCAGTATTGATCTGATATTCCGGCAGGAATATAGATAAACCGTTTTTGATTTGTAAGTGGAAATAAGAGGAAAAAAGACAAGAAAGGTGGAAACTGCTATGAAACATCTGATGTCCGGTAACGAGGCCACCGCCCGCGGCGTCTACGAAGCCGGTATCAAGGTCTGTTCCGCGTATCCCGGAACCCCCAGCACCGAGATCCTGGAGAACCTGCCCCAGTACGGTAAGGACGTGTACTGTGAGTGGGCCCCCAACGAGAAGGTCGCCACCGAGGTGGCCTACGGCGCGTCCGTGGCCGGCTCCCGTTCCTTCTGCACCATGAAGATGGTGGGCCTGAACGTGGCCGCCGACCCCCTGTTCACCGCCGGCTACATGGGCGTCAACGGCGCCTACGTGGTCGTCACCGCCGACGATCCCTCCTGTCACTCCTCCCAGAACGAGCAGGACAACCGTCACTACGCCCGCGCCGCCAAGATCGCCATGGTGGAGCCCAGCGACGCCCAGGAGTGCAAGGACTTTGTCCGCCTGGCCTGCGAGATCTCCGAGGAGTTCGACACCCCCGTTCTGTACCGCACCACCACCCGCGTCTGTCACAGCAAGGGCCTGGTGGAGTTCGGCGAGCGTGTGGAGCACGTGGCCCCCGCCTATGCCCGCAACACCCGTAAGTACGTCTGCGCCCCCGCCAACGCCTACCTGAACCACCCCATCGTGGAGGAGCGCCTGGTGAAGCTGGCCGAGTACGGCTGTACCCGCGCCCTGGAAAACGGCCTGAACAAGGTGGAGCTGGGCGACGGCAAGGTGGGCGTCATCACCGCCTCCATCAGCTACCAGTACGCCAAGGAGGTGTTCCCCGAGGGTACGTCCTTCCTGAAGCTGGGCCTGACCTATCCGCTGCCCATGGACCTGATCCGCGACTTCGCCAAGAAGGTGGAGAAGCTCTACATCATCGAGGAGCTGGATCCCTTCATGGAGGACGAGATCAAGGCCGCCGGCATCGACTGCGTCGGCAAGGAACTGACCGGCAAGCTGTATGAGCTGAACACCGAGCTGGTGCGCGAGCGCGTGCTGGGCATCAAGCCCGCGTACAAGACCGTGGACGAGGTCAAGGTCGCCAAGCGTCCCCCCGCACTGTGTCCCGGCTGCCCCCACCGCGGCTTCTTCTACACCCTGTCCAAGAACAAGAACTACGTGGTCACCGGCGACATCGGCTGCTACACCCTGGGCTTCGCGCCTCCGCTGAACTGCATGGACGTGTGCATCTGCATGGGCGGCGGCTTCTCCGCCGGCATGGGCATGGCCAAGTCCTTCCAGCGCGAGGGCGTCACCGATAAGGTGGTCTTCGGCGTCATGGGCGACTCCACGTTCTTCCACTCCGGCATGACCGGCGCGGCCGAGATCATCTACAACAACGGCCGCATGATCCCCTGCGTGCTGGATAACCGCATCACCGGCATGACCGGCCACCAGGACAACCCCGGCTCCGGCTTCACCCTGATGGGCGAGCCCGCCCCCATGATCAGCGTGGAGAAGGTGCTGGAGGCCTATGGCTTCGCCCCTGTCTTCACCGTGGATCCTCAGGACCTGACCGCCATGAAGAAGACCGTGGACGACGCCGTGGCCGCCCTGAACGAGGGCAAGCACCCCGCCATCGTCACCCGCCGTCCCTGCCTGCTTATCAAGCGCGTGAAGCACGACACCGGTATGTGCGTCGTCAACGCCGACAAGTGCAAGAGCTGCAAGAGCTGCCTGAAGGTGGGCTGCCCCGCCATCTCCATGGAGAACGGCAAGGCGTTCATCGACCGTACCCAGTGCGTGGGCTGTACCGTCTGCGCCCAGGCCTGCCCCTTTGGTGCTATTGAAAAGGAGGAGAAGTAACATGAACGATGTGAAAAGCTGCCTGTTGGTCGGCGTTGGCGGTCAGGGCGCTATCCTGATCTCTAAGATCATGTCCAACGGCTTTATGAAGGCCGGTTACGATGTCAAGCAGAGCGAGGTCCACGGCATGGCCCAGCGCGGCGGCTCCGTGTCCACCCAGGTCCGCTGGGGAAAGAAGGTCTACGGCCCCGTGTTCGGCAAGGGCGAGGCCGATATCATGGTGGCGCTGGAGAAGATGGAGGCCGTCCGCTACGCGGAGTTCCTGAACCCCAACGGCGTGGCCGTCATCAATGACTATGCCATCAAGTCCACCACCATTGCCTCCGGTGCCGAGGCGTATCCCGAGGGCTGCATCGAGGCCATGCAGAAGAACTTTAAAACCATCGCCGTCCCCGCCAGCGATATCGCCATTGAGCTGGGCAATCCCAAGTGCATGAACGTGGTGCTCTTCGGCGCCATGTGTGACTCCCTGGGCTGCCCCGAGATCGACTGGGAGCAGGTCGTGGCCGAGACGGTCCCCGCCAAGGTCAAGGAGCTGAACCTCAAGGCCTTCCGCGCCGGCCGTGAAGCCGCCAAGGCCGCTAAGTAAACCGATACCGCAAAAAGGACCGCCTTTCCGGCGGTCCTTTTTCCTCTTTTTTTCCCAAAGCCTTCCCCTTGAGGGCGCCCCAGTGATCACACTGGGGTGTGCACAGCTGAAGGTGTCAGCGAAGCTGACGGGTGAGGGGTTCCCCATCCCGCCCGCAGGCGTACTTTCAATTTCCCCGGCGGCGTCAGCCGCCACCAACCAAAGCCGCCCTTCGGGCGGCTTTGGCGCGATTTGATAATCGCCTAAACCGTCCAGCGCACCAACCCCTACCCTCGCTGTTGTCAGCGGCAGCGGCGCAGGAGGTACAAGCAGTCCCCCGAACCGACAACGATACCCGCCGTACTAATTCCGCGAGATCAGCACCGCCAATTTTGCATGACCCATAGCGCGCCAAGGGGTCCTTAGACCGTAGGTCTAAGTGGTTTTCTTTGGTACCTTTCTTTTTACAAAAAAAGAAAGGTACTCGTGCCGGAGCACGAAACGCCCCATCCCGCGCCCGCAGGCGCAATTCCCCTCACCGGGGACGAAAGCCACTCTCCGCGGCGGCGAAACTCCCGCCGCGGGAATTTATTTGTTGCACTCCGTCTCGCGCTGCATTATAATGGACAAAAAATCAGGAACGAGGTGTATCACCATGACCTATGGCTTTATCGGCACCGGCAACATGGGCGGGGCGCTGGCCCGCGCCCTGGTCAGGGAAGTCTCTCCCTTAGATGTGTATCTCAACAACCGCACTCCCGCCAAGGCGGAGGCCCTGGCAGCAGAGCTGGGGGCCCGGGCGGACACCGCTGCCCACATCGCCGCTGCCTGTGACTATATCTTCCTGGGCGTCAAGCCCAACCTCATCGCCGGTGTGCTGGCCCAGCTGGCCCCCACGCTGGCGCAGCGGACGGACAAGCCCGTGCTGGTGTCCATGGCCGCTGGCGTCACCATCGCCGCGCTGGAGCAGGCTGCTCCCGGCTGCCCCATCCTGCGTATCATGCCCAACACCGCCTGCGCCGTGGGGGCGGGGCTGACGCTGTACGATGCCAATGCCCTGCTGACGAAACCACAGCTGGACGCCTTCCTGGCGGACATGGCCGCCTCCGGGCGGCTGGAGGCTCTGCCGGAGCACCTGATCGACGCGGGCAGCGCCGTGGCCGGCTGCGGCGGTGCCTTTGCCTGTCTGTTCATGGAGGGACTGGCCGATGGTGCCGTCACCTGCGGCCTGCCCCGTGACAAGGCCAATACCTTTGCGGCCCAGATGCTGCTGGGCGCGGCTCGGCTGGCCCTGGAGAGCGGCAAGCCCTTCGGGCAGATGAAGGATGAGATATGCTCTCCCGGCGGCACCACCATTGCCGGTGTCCGCGCGCTGGAGGAGGGCGGCCTCCGCGCCGCCGCCATGAACGCCGTCATCGCCGCCTACGAAAAGACCCTTCAGCTGAAGAAGTGAACCACGCCGCCCCCGGCTCAGCCGGGGGCGGCGTATCGTGTAAAGGAAGGCCCTCCCCACCGGGGAGGGCCTTTGTCCTTATTTTCCGTACAGGCAGTAGATGAGCCAGTTTAAAAACCGTGCCGGCAGCACCTTGGCCAGGAAGGTGAAGAACTTGTAGTCGAAACGTATGGCGTACAGCGGGTGGTGGTGTCCCTCCCGCATGGCCACACTGGCGATGTACGCCCCGGCCTTGGCCGGGTCCATGCCCGTCTCCTCATCGTGCTCCATGCGCTTCACGGACCGGGAAATGCGTCCCTGATAGATGTCGTCTCCCGCGCTGACCTTCCGCCGCGCGGCGGTGAAGCCCGTGTGGATATCCCCCGGCATCACGGCGCATACCGTCACGCCGAAGGGCCGCAGCTCGTTGGCCAGCGCCATGGTGTAGGCGTTGACAGCCGCCTTGGTGGCGGAGTAATAGGCCTGGAAGGGGATGGGCACCGGTGCGGCCACGGAGCTCAGGTTCACGATCCTCCCCCGGCCCGCCTGCCGCATCAGGGGCACCACGGCCCGGTTCATGTTCACCATGCCGAAGAAGTTGACATCGAACAGCGCCTTGGCCTCCGCCGTCTCCGTAAACTCGATAGCCCCGGAGATGCCGAAGCCCGCGTTGTTCACCAGCACGTCGATGCGCCCCTCCGCCGCCATGATCTGCGCCACGGCGTCGTTGACTGCCTGCTGGTCCGTCACATCGGCGGAGATGTGGTGCAGACCCTCCACGCCCTCCGCCCGGCGGGACAGCTCATACACGGTATAGCCCGCGTCCTTCAGCGCCAGGGCGGTAGCCCGCCCGATGCCGGAGGTGCCACCGGTGATGACAGCGACCTTACTCACGGGACATCACCTCCCCTATGATGTCCATGGCCTCGTCCAGCAGGGCCTCCGTGTGGGTGGCCATATAGCTGGTCCGCAGCAGCGCCTCGCCCTCCGGCGTGGCCGGCGGCAGCGTGGGGTTCACATACACGCCCCGGTCGTAGATCTCCGCCGCTACCCGCAGCGTCCGGTACGTCTCATAGGTGTAGATGGGGATGATAGGCGTGGGCGCCTCCAGCGCCGAGGGCCGGATGGTCAGTCCCCGGTCCGTCAGCCCCTTCCGGGCATACAGGCTCAGGGCGCGCAGGCGCTCCGGCAGCTCCGGATGCGCCTCCAGCTTCCGCAGGGCCGTCAGCGCCGTGGCGCAGTTGGCCGGCGGGATGGATGCCGAGAAGATGAACGGCCGCGATGCGTGCCGCACGAAATCCGCCACCTCCGCGCTGGCGGCCATATAGCCGCCCAGGGACGCCAGCGACTTGGAGAAGGTCCCCATGTACACGTCCACCTGGTCCTCCAGGCCGAAGTAGCTGGCCGTGCCCCGGCCGCCCTCGCCCAGCACGCCCAGCCCGTGAGCGTCGTCCACCATGACCCGCGCGCCGTACTGCTTCGCCAGGGCGCAGATCTCCGGCAGCCTGGCGATGTCGCCGCCCATGGAGAACACACCGTCGGTGACGATCAGCGCTCCGGCCGTCTCCGGCACCTTCTGCAGGCACTTTTCCAGCTCCGCCATGTCGCTGTGGCGATAGCGCAGCATTTTGCCGTAGGACAGCTGGCACCCGGCGTAGATGCTGGCGTGGTTCTCCCGGTCACAGATCACGTAGTCGTGCCGCCCCACCAGGGCGGAGATAATGCCCACGTTGGACTGGAACCCGGTGCCGAAGGTCACCACCCCCGGCTTCCGCAGGAACCTCGCCAGCTCCGCCTCCAGCTCCAGATGCATCTCCAGCGTGCCGTTGAGGAACCGCGACCCGGAGCACCCGGTGCCGTACTGCTCCAGCGCCCGGATGCCGGCCTCGATGACCTCCGGGTCCGTAGTCAGTCCCAGATAGTTGTTGGAGCCCAGCATGATGCGGCGCTTGCCCTCCATCTGCACCTCCACATCCTGCCGGGACTGCAGGGCGTGAAAGTAGGGGTACACGCCCTTTTCCTTCAATTCCCCCGCCAGGGACGGCGCAAAGCACTTCTCAAAGATATCCATACAAGACCTCTCTATCTGATATAGAATATTAGCATTAACGGGAACTTAACAAGCTGATATCGCTTTTTTTGAATGAAAATATTATATAGGCAGATAGAAAACTTGTCAACGCCCACTTGCGTCAGCGCGCCTGTCCGTCGATAACGTCCAGTAGCCGCAGAATGCCCCGGCTCAGCGCCGCCGCCCCGCACACCGTGCAGATCATCGTGATGGCTGTCATAAAAATGTCCTCCTTGCTGTGTTTTCCCCATCATAGCAAGGCTACTGTCCAAAAAAACGGACAGAAAAACTCTTTCAAAAGCCATGGGACCTTTTTCCCCCTGCGCGCATCTAAGGGGTGTACAAAGAAAACGGCGCTGTACTCCACCCGGAGACACAGCCCACCAAAAGAAAAGCGCAAAAAAAGAGACTGCGAAAGCAGTCTCTTTTTTATATGCTTTTCAGCAGGTCACATGGCCTTGATAATGTCCACGATCTCCGCGCCGATGCGCTTCTGGGCCTCGTTGGTGGCAGCGCCGATGTGGGGCGTGCAGGACACCATGGGATGGCTGTACAGCGCCTTGTTGGTGGCGGGCTCGTCGGCGTACACATCCAGACCGGCGGCGCGCACCTTGCCGGACTCCAGGGCGGCCAGCAGGGCGGCCTCGTCCACGTTGGTGCCGCGGGAGGTGTTGATGATCACCACGCCGTCCTTCATCTTGGCGATGTTCTCGGCGGAGATCAGAGCGCCACCGTCCACAGCGGGGGCGTGCACGGATACGAAGTCGGACATGGCCAGCAGCTCATCCATCTCCACATAGGGGATGCCCAGCTGCTCCTCGATGCCGGGGATGTGGAAGATGTCGAACGCCACGACCTTCATGCCGATGGCCTTGGCCATCACGCCCAGGTGCTGGCCGATGCGGCCGAAGCCCACGATACCCAGGGTCTTGCCCTGCAGCTCAATGCCCTTGCCGTAGGCCTTCTTCTCCCACTTGTCCTCACGCATGGTGTGGCCGGCGATGGAGATGTAGCGGGCGCAGGAGAACATATGGCCCATAGCCAGCTCCGCCACGGACTGGGAGGAGGCCTTGGGGGTGTTCTTCACGTCGATGCCGTTGGCCTTGGCGTAGTCCACGTCGATGTTGTCCACGCCCACGCCGCCGCGGATGATCAGCTTCAGCTGGCTGCCCTTGGCCTCGTCGATGTGGTTGGCGCGGACCTTGGTCTTGGAACGGACCACCACCACGTCGAAATCACGCAGCGCCTTGCCCAGCTGATCGGGCTCATAGAACTGCTCCACGACCTCGTGACCCATTTCACGCAGCTCCGCCATCGCGGTCTTATCCATACCGTCAGTAACCAGAATACGCATGGTAATACTCTCCTTTTAAAATACGTTTTGTTGTCGGAATTTGCCATTAAAGGGGGAGCTTGCTCCCCCTTTAACAGGTTTTACTTCGTGTGCTCGGCCTCAAACTTCTTCAGGAACTCCACCAGCGCCTGGGCGCCCTCGATGGGCATGGCGTTGTACACGCTGGCGCGCAGGCCGCCCACGGACTTGTGGCCCTTCAGGTTGTCGTAACCGGCGGCCTTGGTGGCGGCCACCACCTCGGCGTCCAGCTCGGCGCTCTCGGTGACGAAGGGGATATTCATCAGGCTGCGGAACTCCGGCTCCACGGTGCCCTTGAACATCTTGGACTGATCCAGGAAGTCATAGATGACCTTGGCCTTGGCGATGTTGCGCTTGTGCATCTCCTCCAGGCCGCCGATGCTCTTGAGATACTTGAACACCTTACCGCAGCAGTAGATCGCCCAGCAGTTGGGGGTGTTGTACATGGAGCCGTTGTCGGCATGGGTCTTGTAGCTCATGTAGACGGGCATCTTGGGGTCGATGTCCTCGCGGATCAGATCCTCGCGGATGATGACCACCACCATGCCGGCGGGGCCCACGTTCTTCTGCACGCCGGCGTAGATCATGCCGTAGTCACTGACGTTGCAGGGCTTGCTCAGGAACATGGAGGACTGGTCGGACACCAGTACGTGGCCCTTGGTGTTGGGCAGCTTGTTCCAGGTCACGCCGTGGATGGTCTCGTTCTCGCAGATGTACACATAGTCGGTATCCTCGGGGATGTCCAGATCGGAGCAGTCGGGGATATAGCTGTAATTCTTATCCTTGGAGGAGGCGGCTACGATGACCTCGCCGTACTTCTTAGCCTCGGCAATGGCCTTCTTGGACCATGCGCCGGTCTCGATGTACACGGCCTTGCCGTTCTTCATCAGGTTCCACGCCACAGCGGCGAACTGCAGGGTAGCGCCGCCCTGGATGAACAGCACCTTGTAGTTGTCGGGGATGTTCATCAGCTCGCGCAGATCGGCCTCGGCCTCGTCGATGATCTGCTGGAACACCTTGGAGCGATGGCTCATCTCCATGACGCACATACCGCTGCCGCGGTAGTTCATCATCTCGTCGCGGATCTCCTCCAGCACGGGCTCCGGCATCATGGCGGGACCGGCGGAGAAATTAAAAGTACGACCGTATTTCATGTGGTTTTCCTCCTATTTGTATATTGTTGGGTCTTCCTTGTGCCTTTTGCGTTTGGTAATATATAGTATACGGCAACACCGCGGCATAATCAACAGGGAAAATGAAAAAAAGTCAGATAAACTGAAAATTTTTCAGCCCTGCTGAAAGTTTATCCGACAGGGTTTGACACACTTCCGCATAGATGGTAGAATAATCGTCTGCAAAGAGAACGTTACAGGAGGCGGCACGACCATGGAGAAGGTAAAGGAGCGCATCACACACTACAGTCTGTACGTCACTGCCCTGCTGAAATGGCTGGCGGTGGGCGCACTGGTGGGCGGCGTGGGCGGCTTCGTGGGCGCGCTGTTCCACCTGGGCGTCGACTGTGCCACCAACGTCCGCCTGGCCCACCCTTGGATTTTGTGCCTGCTGCCCCTGGGCGGCGTGGTCATCGCCCTGCTGTACAGGCTGTGCCGGCTGGAGGGCGCGGGCACCAACGCCGTCATCGAGTCCGTCCACTTCGGCAAAAAAATACCCACCCTTCTGGTGCCGCTGATCTTTGTCTCCACGGTCATCACCCACCTGTGCGGCGGCAGCGCCGGCCGTGAGGGCGCGGCGCTCCAGATCGGCGGCGGCATCGGCTACCGCACCGGCACGCTGCTGCGCCTGGGGGAGAAGGACCTGCCCCTGGCCACCCTCTGCGGCATGGCGGGCGTGTTCTCCGCCCTCTTCGGCACGCCCCTGACGGCCACCATCTTCGCTCTGGAGGTCATCAGCGTGGGTGTGCTGTACTACGCCGGGCTGCTGCCCTGCATCACCGCCTCTCTGACCGGCTACTACATCGCTCTCCTCATGGGCGTGGAGCCCACCCGCTTCACCGTGGCCATGCCGGCGCTGGCCTGGCCCACTCTGGGCCTTGTGGCGGTGCTGGCTGTGGGCTGCGCTCTGGTGAGTATCCTCTTCTGCCGCGGCCTGCACATTACCGAGCACCTGGCCGCCCGTGTCCTGAAGGATCCCTTCCTCCGTGCCGCCGCGGGCGGCTGCGTGATCGTAGCCGCCACGCTGCTGCTGGGTACTACGGACTATAACGGCGCGGGCATGGATGTGGTGGCGCGCGCCCTGTCCGGCCAGGCGGACCCCTGGGCCTGGCTGTTGAAGCTGGCCTTCACCGCCGTCACCATTGGCTGCGGCTTCAAGGGCGGCGAGGTGGTGCCGTCGTTCTTCGTGGGCGCCGCCTTCGGCTGCGTGTTCGGCGGGCTGCTGGGCCTGCCGCCCGCCTTTGCCGCCGCCATCGGCCTGGTGTCCGTGTTCTGCGGCGCGGTGAACTGCCCCATCGCCTCCGTCATCCTCAGCATTGAGCTCTTCGGCTCCGGCGGTCTGGTCTACTTTGCCGCCGCCTGCGCCCTCAGCTACCTGCTCTCCGGCTATTGCGGGCTCTACAGCAGCCAGACCATCCTGTACTCCAAGCTGAAGGCGGAGTTTATCAACGTGCACACCCATGAGTAAAATGCAGCTCCCGGGAACCCGGGGGCTGACATTTTTATAAGGAAATCTTAACGTTTCGTTCACATGATTTTCCGAAAATCGTGGTATCCTGCGGGTAGTACAAGAAAAAGAGGTATCGCCCGTGAAGCGCACGCTGACCGAACAACAGAAAAAAACGCTGTCCGTGCTGGCCATCGTCATATTCGTCCTGCTGTCGGCGGCGCTGGCCTGGTTCGTGGGGCGGCCCATGGTCCGCTTTGCCCGCCAGCCGGAGCAGTTCCGCGCCTGGGTAGACGGCCGCGGCGCCTGGGGGCCGCTGGCCTACGCGGCCATGGTGTTTCTGCAGGTGCTGGTGGCCATTATCCCCGGCGAGCCGCTGGAGATCGCCGGGGGCTACGCCTTCGGCACCTGGGCGGGCACGGCCCTGTGCTTGCTCGGTGCCGTGCTGGGCAGCGTGACCGTCTTTGCCCTGGTCCGCCGCTGGGGCCGCGGTCTGGTGGAGGTGTTCTTCCCGGCGGACAAGCTGGAAAAGCTCCAATTTCTCCTCCATACCTCCCCCAAGCGCACCGCCCTGTTCTGGCTGATCTTCACCGTTCCCGGTACGCCCAAGGACCTGCTGTGCTACTTCGCGGGCCTGACGGACCTGCCGTGGGGGACCTGGCTGCTGATCGCCACAGTGGGCCGCCTGCCCTCCATCGTCACCTCCACCGTGGGCGGCAGCGCCCTGGGGGAGCAGAACTACCGGGCGGCGGTCATTGCCTTCGCTCTCGCCCTCGCTGTGGCGGGTGTGGGCTATGTGATCTACCGCGCCGTCTGCCGTCGGCACGGACAAAAACCGGATAACACAAAGACCGACGGCTGAGCCGCCAACAAAATCCTTCCCTCCGATATCTGTGACCGGGCAGGCGCTTTGACAGACTGAAAGACCGACGGCTCAGCCGTCGGTCTTGTATCTTTTCCTGCCTCAGAACGCGCCCAGTGCCTTGAACAGCACCGACCAGGCGAACATGGTCACGATGCACAGCGCGCTGGTGGACACCACGATGTCCCCGGCCAGCTCCGCGTCGCCGCCCATCTGCTGTGTCATGGTGAAGGAGGCGATGGCCGTGGCACTGGCGAACACGCTGATCAGTCCCGCGAAGCCCACGCCCCGTATGCCGATCAGAAACGCCGCCGTCAGCAGCAGCGCCGGCATCAGGAACAGCCGCACCAGACACACCTCGATCAGGTCTCTCCGGTACCGGCGCAGGCCGCTGAACCGGAAGAAGGCCCCCAGCAGGAACAGCATGAACGGGCTGGTCATGGCGGCCACCTGGTGCACCGCCGACTCCAGCGCCGTAGGCAGCCTCCAGCCGGTACCCAGGAACACCAGCCCCACGGCGGAACCCAGGATCAGCGGATTGGTGGCCGCCATTTTGATGAGCCTTCCGGCGGGCAGTCTCTCGCCCCGGAACGCCGTCAGGGTGATGACCGCCAGTACGTTGAACAGCGGCACGATGATGGCCGCCAGCATGGCCACCGGCCCCATGTCCGCCCCGGGCACCAGCACCGTGGCCAGCGGCAGGCCGATAATGGCCAGGTTGCTGCGGTACATACCCTGTATCTTCACGCCCTGCTTCTCGTGGTCCTTCTCCGTGGGCAGCACGATGGCCAGGGACAGGCCGTACATCACCAGCGTGGCCCCCACGGCGAACAGCAGCAGCTTCGGCTGCACCGCCTGGTCGATGGTGGAGGTGTACAGGTTCCAGAACAGCATTACCGGCATGAAGAACCGGAACGCCATCTTGTTCAGCCCGGGCACGTCCTCCACCCGGATACCGCCCAGACACTTGACCCCGTAGCCCAGTCCCATAATAAGAAACAGGGGCATCACGGCGTTAAAGCAGACTTGCAGATTGCTGAGCATGACCCATCGGCCTCCTTTCCCCCGTGCAGCCCCGGCGCACGGCCTATTGCATCCAAAACGTCATGGCTGCCAGCAGCACGGCCAAAAAGCCGAAGCTGACGGCGGAGAACAGTGCCAGGAACCGTCCGGTCTGTCCCTTGACGTGCTTCGTATACTCCCGGAAGGTGATCAGGCTGGCCAGCGACGCCACCAGTGTCCCCGCCCCGCCGATGTTCACCCCCACCAGCAGCGCCGGGTAATCGTCGGTAAACTGGCTGAGCAGTATGGCCGCGGGCACATTGCTGATGACCTGACTGGTCAGCGCCGCCACCGGCATGGCCCCGTGGGCCAGTAGCTGCCGGAACAGTGTCCGCACAGGCTCTATCCGGGCCATATTGCCCGAGAAGGTGAAAAACGCCGCGAACGTCACCAGCAGCCCCCAGTCCACGCCCAGCAGCGCCCGGCGGTCCAGCACCAGCAGCGCCGCCGTGATGGCGGCCAGCCCCAGCCAATACGGTATGCCGCGCAGCACCATGGCCGCAGCCGTGCAGAACAGTACGCCGTACACGATGCACCGGCGCTTGTCCACCGGCGTCTCCTGCGCCGGTACCGTCAGCGTCTCCCGGGGAATCAGCAGGCAGCACGCCAGGATCAGCGCCGTGGACAGCAGGAACGGCGGCAGCATGATGGTCAGGAACTCCCCATTGGGGATCGTATAATGATTAAATAGGTATAGGTTCTGCGGATTGCCGAAGGGCGTCAGCATCCCGCCCAGATTGGCGGCGCAGTTCTGCAATATGAACGTCAGCGCCGTGTGCTTCGTCTGCCCTGTGCCCTTCAGCACGAACCAGCTCAGGGGCAGAAACGTCAGCAGCGCCGTGTCGTTGGTCAGCAGCATGGAGCCGATTAGCGTAACGACCACCAGCGCCGTGACGGCGCTGCGGGCCGTGTGAAACGCCCGCACCAGCCGCTGTGCCAGCAGGGGGAACAGTCCCGCGCCCCGCAGGGCGCACACCACCGCCAGTATGCAGAACAGGCATGAGAGCGTCTTCACGTCGTAGTACCCGAGATAGGCGCTGTCCGGCGGCACGAACACGGCGGTGACGGCCGCCGCCAGCACCGCGATCACCGGCATGGCGTTGGCGCGGCACCACTGGAGAACTTTCATGTATGTATGCACCTCCGCACGATACGACTCAACGGCTGTTACCTTACCATATTTTGGCCGGAAACGCAAGGGCTCGCCCCGGCTTTCTTGCCCTTTTCCGCCGCCTGTGCTATACTGAAAGCGATACAGAAAAGGGAGGTGCTCCATGGATGACATTTTGAGCCGTTTTTCCATCAACTGCCACAGCAGCATCCGCTATGCCGGCGCGATGACGGTGTGGTTCGACCCCTTCCGCGTGGCGGACGCGCCCTGCGATGCGGATGTGGTCTTCGTCACCCACGACCACTATGACCACTTCTCCCCGGAGGATATCCGTCGGGTGATGAAGCCCGGCGCGGTGCTGGTGCTGCCGGAGACGTGTGTGGCGGCGGCGCTGCGGGCCGGCTTTGCCTCGGCGCAGCTGCTGCCGGTGCGCCCCGGAGAGGCGTACACCGTGCAGGACCTGCCCTTCACCGCCGTGCCCGCCTATAACCTCGGCAAGCCCTTCCACCCCCGCGGGAACCGCTGGGTGGGCTATGTGGTCACGCTGGAGGGCCGGCGGGTCTATGTGGCCGGCGATACCGACGATACCCCCGATGCACGGTCCGTGTCGTGTGACGTCGCCTTCCTGCCGGTGGGCGGTACCTACACCATGACCGCCGCCCAGGCCGCCGGTCTGGCGGCCGCCCTCCGCCCGCAGATCGCCGTCCCCACCCACTACGGCTGTATCGTGGGGGAGAGGACGGACGGCGCGGCCTTTGCCGCCGCCCTGCCGGCGGACATCTCCGCCGTGCAGCTGATCCGCCAATGACCCCGTACAGAATTCCGCCCCGGCGTCAGCCGATGCCGACCAGACGGTGGCGGTGACGGCCCCGGCACCAGCCGGGGAGGATGATCGAGCGAACGAAAAAGACATTCAGCGGCCCTCGGCGTCAGCCGGGGGGGATGATCGGATGAGCAAAAAAGGCATTCAGCGGCCCCCGGCGTCAGCCGGGGGCCGTCACTTCATTTTTGCTGCATTTTGCTTACAAAAAAAGCACAAAAAGGGAACCAAAGAGTACAGGGCGGGTACAGGAAAAGTAAAGCAAATGTATCAAAAGAAAGCACTATTTCTCGCTTTTTTCCTCCCGCGGCAGCACCAGATTGAGCAGTACGGCCATCAGTGTGGCCACCACCACCGGGGACTTTCCGAAGATGGTCGTCACCGCCTCCGGGAATTGCGCCAGGGCCTCTGCCGCCTGGGAAATGCCCACACCCAGTGCGGCGGAAAGCCCGACGATCGTGGTGTTTCGGGCGGTCAGCCCCTCGGCGGCGATGAGCTTCATGCCGGTCATGGCGATGGTGGAAAACACCGCCGCCGTGGCCCCGCCCAGCACGCATTGCGGGATGGTGGTGAGTACGGCGGAAAATTTCGGAATGATACCAGACAGCAGTAAAAACGCGCCGGTCAGCGCAAAAACGTTGCGATTTACAACTTTATTTGTGGCTACAATTCCCACATTCTGGGAGTATGTCGCCGTGGGAAGACCGCCCAGCAGCGCTGTCAGAATGTTGCTGACGCCATAGGCTGCGATGCCGCCCCGCAGCTCCTGCGTGGTGGGCTCCCGATCCATGCCGCCCACGGTGGTGGCCGTCAGGTCGCCGATAGCCTGAATGGCGTTGATGGCGAACAACAGCCCCAGTGCGACGCACGCCGAGGGTTCAAATGTCACGCCAAAGGGCAGAAATTCCGGCAGAGAGAACCACCCGGCCCCCGCGATGCCGGACAGATCCACCATCCCGGCCCCAAAAGCGACGGCGTAGCCCGCCAGAATACCCAGTAAAATGGACGCCAGCTTAAAAATGCCCCTGCCGCGATTGGTCAGCACCAGCACCACCGCCAGTGTAAACGCCGCAATAGCCCAGTTCTGCCAGGATCCGTACACCAGCGCTTCCGGCAGGCCCCGCTGCACCACAACGCTTTCATATGTGTTGCCGGTGCCGCCGGCCATATAGTTGATGGCCGTGGGGTACAGAGACAGACCGATGGTGAACACTACCGTACCGGTAATGACCGGCGGGAACAGCCTGCGGATAGGCTTGATGAAGATGCCCACCAGTGCTGCCACCGCGCCGCCCACGATCATAGCGCCCGACACAGCGGCCAACCCGCCGCTGCCGGAGACGATGGCCTGCATACTGGGCAGATAAGCGAAGCTGACACCGAAGACCACCGGCAGCCCCGCGCCGAAGCGCCCACCGATGGGAAACAGTTGCAGCAGCGTGGTAACGGCGGACATGACCAGCGATGCCTGTATCAGCAGGACCCGCTGGTCCTGCGCCAGTCCGGCCACGTTGGCAATGATGATGGCTGGGGTCACGCAGCCCACGATCATAGCCACCAGGTGCTGCAGCGCCATGGATACGGCTATGCCAACAGGTGGCAGGCCCCGGTATTGAAACAGCGCCTCCCGGCGGCATTCAAGCTTTCGCATGGTGTGGTCTCCTTTGTGCGTAGTGTGCTCAGTATAGCACGTTTTTAACGGAAAACTCAACCGTTTTCTCACAAACAGCCCAAGCGGCGCAAAACCACCCTCCGGTGATGCCGGAGGGCGGTCAGATCATGCGTGTTTATGCCTGCGGACACTGGCGAAAAACGGGCGCTTCAGCGTGTCTGTACTGCAATATGGAGGAGTTGAAGTCTGCGCTGACCCAGCGGGCCATCGAGCAGCATACCCAGCGGGTACGGGAATCTCTGCGGGCGCATGAGGGGTGCGATAGTCGGTACAGCAGCTACGGCATGGGCTTTGTGCAGTTCGCGGCCCAGGAAAAGCAGCTGTTCCGCTGGCTATATCTGGAGGACAACCAGCCGGGCCGCCATCAGGAGGACGTGCTGGAGCCGGAGATCATCCGGACCGTCATGGACGAATTCGGCTATGACGAGGTCACGGCCCAGGCCTTTCACCGGGATATGACGTATTATTCCTACGGACTGGCCATCCTCGCCAACACCGGGCATCTGGCGCTGACAGAGACGGAGCTTCGGGAAGCCTTTCGACGGGAGTTCCGTGCACTGGCGGCGTATTACGGTCCGCCGAAGAAGCTGCCGGAATTTGCAGAGAGGGAGAATGCAGCGCATCAATTATTCCGCTAAGAGGCCGTCTTGCAAAATTGTAAGAAAGTTGCAGGAAATGCAAGGAAAAGCAATGGCTGCCATGGGACAATGGCGGTATACTCCTCCGGTGGAAAGAAGGTATTGAAGTGAAAACAAATAAGACATTGGCACAGAAGCTGTGTCTGCTGGGCCTGGTGAGTCTGCTGTCGTATACGGCGGCTCTGCTGGCAGCGCTGTGTTTTTTGGTGCTGCTGCCCGGGTGCAGCCTGGGGGAGAAGGTGGATCGCGAGCCGGTGCAGACACTGGAATGTACCCGCCCGGCATCCCTGTCCGGGCTGTATCCGGCGGGCGGCAGCGTGGTGCTGATCAGCTGGGCGGACTATGAGAGCGGCAGGACCACTGTGCAGCTGGTGGATGCGGAAGCGGACACCGTGAAGCGTGAGGTCACGCTGGATGGGGTTTGGGATACGAAGCGGCAGGCCCTGGCGCATGGATTTGCGCTGTGCGACCGGGAGACGAATCGTTGGAAGCTCCTGGACGATGCGCTGACGGAGACAGGCAGCTTTGATGCGGAGAACGTGGATGGCTTTTTCTCATATGACGGGGAGAGCTATTACTTCCTGCGGGACGGGGTGCTGCATTGTCAGAACGTAGCCGGAGGAGAGGCACAGCCGGTAACGGCGCTGTCACAGCTGCGGTTCGCGGAATTGACGGCCTATGATGCGGCAAGCGGGCGGATGGCGGCCCTGTTCCGCCTGTCACCCTACGGCAGCGTCTGCGGTACGGCGGTCTTTGACCCGGAGACGGGGGCGATCAGCCTGCTGCAGGAGCAGCGGTATCAGGTGATGTTGGCGCCGACGGGCGGCATGAGCCTGCTGGCCTTTGACAACGATAAAATGGGATATTCCGCCCTGTGCGGCAGCGGCGATACGTTCTGGTTCGCCGATGCTTCGCTGTTTCTGGACGCGGGAGGCGCGCTGTACGCCGTCGGCGATGCGGAGGAGCTGATCGGTGTGGGAACGGGCCGCACGACGCTGTATAACGTGGGGGAGAGCATCACGGCCTGCGACCTGACGGCTAACGGTATTGCCGGAGAGATGTACGACTGCTGCGTTTTGCCGGAGGCAGGCCTGCTGGTGGGCGGCATGTATGAAAACGGCGCCTTCCGGCTGTACGTTACAGACCCGGCGCAGCTGACCTTCGAGCCGGTAGCGTCAGCGGTGCCCGTCCCGTCGCCGCTGACGGTGAATGAGACACTGCTGCAGGCCTATTGGGGTGCCCTGAACGGCCTGCCGGTGGCAGAGAGCTTACAGGAGGCGCGGCAGCAGGCGGATGTGTTGGAGCAGCGATACGGCGTGCGGATACTGCTGTCATCCCAGTGCAGAGAGGCGGCAGAACTGAGCAGCTATCCCATCACTCTGTCGGACACCATGGACACGGAAGCAGAGCTGAACGGCGTCCGCGCCGTGCTGGCGGCGATGGACCGCAGCTTTGCCCTGTATCCGGAGGGCTTTCTGGCGCAGTTCCGCAACCGCGCCGGTGAGGGCGGGCTGTGCTTCCTGCTGGTGGCTCACATCGACAGCGACTATGGCGTGGTAGGCTGCACCTACGATTCGGCGGACTGGCAGTATATCGCACTGGACGTGCAGGCCGACTATATGCGGGAGGGCACTGTCTGCCACGAGATCTGGCACGCTACGGAGAACGAGATACTCTCACGCGATTACACCGCCTTCAACTGGGATGACTGGAATGCGCTGAACCCGGCGGGCTTTACCTATTGGAACGACAGCGGTGACTATGACCGGTACGACGCCCGCTGGACCATGTTCGACAACGGCGAGGGCGTGTACTTTGTGGACAGCTACGCCAAGCTGGCGGCACAGGAGGACCGGGCGCGGATCATGGAGTATTTCATGGTACATGAGGACGAGGCGGGGCTGCTGATCCAGTCAGACGCCATACGGCAGAAGCTGGAATGGATGTGCCGCGCTGTGCGGGAGTGCTTCGATACCGCCGGATGGGGAACGCCCCGCTGGGAGAAGCTTTTGTAAAGCAAAAGGAGCAACAATGATACCGGAATGGAAAATTTACCCCCGTTCTCAGGGACACAGCACCGTGTACCTACAGAACGTGGTCACAGATCCTGCCATACAGGTGGGGGCGTACACCATCTATGACGATTTTGTCAACGACCCCCGGGACTTCCAGCGGAACAACGTGCTGTACCACTATCCCGAGTGCAACCATGACCGGCTGATCATCGGAAAGTACAGCTCCATCGTCTGCGGGGCGAAGTTTATCTTCAACGCGGCCAACCATACGCTGAACAGCCTGTCTACTTACCCGTTCCCCATCATGTTCGAGGAGTGGGACCTGGGGACGGCGTGCGAGGACATTGCCGCCGCCTGGGATAACCACGGGGATATCGTGGTGGGCAATGACGTATGGATCGGCTATGAGGCCGTGATCCTGGCGGGCGTTACCATCGGCGACGGCGCCATCATCGGCAGCCGCGCCGTGGTGACAAAGGATGTGCCGCCCTACACCATCGTGGGCGGCCTGCCGGCCAAGCCCATCCGCAGGCGGTATGACGAGGAGACTGTCGCGCGGCTGGAGAAGCTGCGGTGGTGGGACTGGCCGGAGGCGCAGGTACGGCGGGCTATCCCGCTGCTGCAGGCCGGCGATCTGGACGCCCTGGAAAAGTTGGTATAAGGCCGGCGGCCGTGGACCAGGCGTACACGCCGGCCACTTTCTGACCCTGCTGCAAAAGAGTATCTGAGGGATACGTGTATACGGACAACGAAATGAGCCCTCCGGCAGCTGCCGGAGGGCTTTCAACTGCCTGTTGCGAAACGGGCCGGGGAAAGGTATAATCTAAGGAGAACATACTGCGGAACGGCGAGAAAGGAGAAACCTATGGGTAATGTGACAGCGGACCGCGCATGGGATGTCCATCCGGTGACGGAGGCGGACATAGAGGCGTATCTGGACATCTATCTCAATTCCTATCCGGCGTACAAGACGCTGGACGAGGAATGCCGGGCGCACTACCGGAGCAAGCATCTTACGGAGCTGCGGGAGGACACCCAGACTTGGACGATGGGCCTGTTTGAGGGCGGCACACTGATCGCCACCATGAAGCTGATCCTGTTCTCCATGAACTTCTTTGGGGTCATGCAGCCTGCCTGCGGTGTGATGGCGCTGGAGGTACACCCCCTGCACAAGAAGAAGGGCGCGGCGCTGTATATGATACGGTATGCCGAGCGCTATGCACGGGAAAACGGCGCGCTGCTGACCATGCTGCTGCCGTTCAACATCGGCTTTTACCGTCGGATGGGCTACGGCTTTGGCGGGAAGTTATATGAATACCATCTGCCAACCGGGGCACTGCCGCGGTTGGACGGAGAGGTGCGGGCGCACCTGCGCCTGCTGCAGCCGGAGGAGTTTGACCAGGCGATGGACTGCCAGCGGCGCTTTGCTGCCCGAAACCATGGCATGGTGGAGAAGTTCGACGAGGAGCTGCGCGGAGCCCGGGGGGATATTCAGGTGCGCCGTATGGGTTATTACGACGGCGGACGCCTGTTAGGCTACGCGGCCTATCGGTTTGAAAGCGCCAGTGCGTGCAACTATACCCAAAACCGGCTCAGCGTGGAGGAACTGGTGTATGAGAACGGCACGGTGCTGCGGGCGCTGCTGGGTGGCCTGCAGATGCAGGAGGATCTGGCCCAGACAGTGATACTGCGGACAGGGGAGGAGGATTTCCACCATCTGCTGGGCGATCCGCAGGACGTGTCCGGAAACTACATCGACTACGGCTTTTTGCAGACCAATGTTTCCGCCGTGGGGACCATGTTCAAGCTGACGGACGGGGCGGACTTCGTGCGGCGGACCGGCTATCGGAATTTCCCGGCGGGGACGCTGACGGCGGCCTTCCGCTATCGGGATGAGATGGCGGACCGGGAGGAGGAGCTGCGTATCGGCTTTTCCGATGGCCGCTGGGCCGTGGCAGAGGGGACCGCGGACGTGACAGTGATCTGCCGGCAGGGGGATCTGGCGGCGCTGCTGATGGGGTCCTGCGGTCTGGCGGCGCTGCTGCGGCTGGGTGCGGCGTCCGCAGATGACGCCGAAAAGGCGCGGCAGTTGGCGCAGCTGCTGTACTGTGTCCAGAAGCCCTGGCTGAACGCGGATTATTGAGCTGCCGCGGTTGACAAATAGAAAACAACGCAGGAGAACAAGAGATGCGGAACATATTGAAGGAAAAGCTGGCCAGAGGCGAGAAGCCGCTGGGCACATTCGTGGGTACCGGCAGTGCTGCCGTGGTGGAATGTCTGGGCTGTGCGGGGCTGGATTTTGTCATTCTGGACAATGAGCACAGCCCCATTGAGGCGGAGACCACCGCCCGGCTGGTGTGCGCCGCGGAAAGGCGGAACATCACGCCCCTGGCCCGGGTGCGGGAGATCAGCCGCCCGGCGATCTTGAAGCTGCTGGACGTTGGCGTGCAGGGGATCATTGTTCCGGATGTGCACGGCGCGGCGGAGGTGAAGCGTGTGGTGGACTATGCCAAGTACGCCCCGGTGGGGCAGAGGGGGTTCTGCCCGTCCCGGAAGGATGGTTGGGGCACCGATACGCCGGCCGGCGTACTGGAGACAATGGCGCACTTCAACGGTGAGACGCTGGTGATCCCCCAGTGTGAGACGATAGAGGCGCTGGCGGGTATTGAGAATATCGCAGCGATGGAGGGTGTGGACGGCATCTTTATCGGTCCTTTCGATCTGTCTATTTCTATGGGGCTGCCTGGGGCCTTTGAGGAGCAGCGCTTCAAGGCGGCCCTGACGCGGATACAACAGGCCTGCCGCCAGGCGGGCAAACCCTGCCTGATATTTGCCGGGGACGGTGCGGCCGCCGGTGCACGGCTGGCCCAGGGCTTCGACGGCGTGGCCATCGGACTGGATGCCACGATGCTGATCGCCGGTGTACGGGCGCAGCTGGCCGCCTGCCGCGGATAAAGAAGAAAAGAGGACGGCGCCCCACGGGGCGCCGTCCTCTGCATATTACATATCCTTCATTTTTTCCAGCAGCTCTACCATCTTGTCGTAGAAGTACCGACATTCGCGGATGCTCAGGTACTCCTGAGTGGAGTGGCAGTTGAAGGCGTTGGGCGTCAGGGAGACGGCGTTAAGGCACGGAAGGTGATGGCCCGTCTGCCGATATAGCCGCGCAGGTCGGCTACCATGTCGTTTTTCCCGCAGGTGCGCAGCGCGTCCGGGCCAAGTGCCGCGATCGCCGCGGCCAGATAGTCCTGGGTGTCCTCATCATGGAAGGAGACGCAGGGGTGTCGATGCGGGCAGCGGCGCTGGGCGATCATGTAGTCCAGCTGTTTTTTCATTTCTTCAGTAAGGTCTCGATATTCATAGTATATCTCACCGCGATTATATGCGGCGGATGTATATTCCTCCGACACCGGACAAAGACTACGGATGTAAAATCTGCTTTGACTGGAGGAATTTCATATATGAAAGCAACAGGCATCGTGCGCCGCATCGACGACCTGGGCCGCGTGGTCATCCCTAAGGAGATTCGCCGCACCATGCGTATCCGCGAGGGCGACCCGTTGGAGATATACACCACCCGTGACGGCGAGGTCATTTTCAAGAAGTATTCCCTTATCGGCGGGTTGGAGGAGTTCGCCGCACAGTTCTGCGATACCCTCAGCCGCAGCACGGACTTTTCCGCCGCTGTTACCGACCGCGATGCGGTCATCGCCATCGCCGGGGCGGGAAAGAAGGAACTGCTGGGCAAGCCTGTCTCCCCTGCGCTGGAGCAGGTCATGGACCAGCGTGGCCTCTACTGCGGCGAGGGTGTGGCCATCAGCGATGAGAACGAGCAGTTCCGGGCCGCTGTGGCGGCACCTATTCTCTGCGGCGGCGACGTGCTGGGCGCGGTGCTCTTTCTCTCTCCCGACGGCAAGCCGGCGGGGGAGACGGAGTGCAAGCTTGCCCAGACCGTGGCGTCCTTTCTGGGCAAACACATGGAGTCCTGACAAAAAGCCCCGCGGCTTTCGCCGTGGAGCCTTGCATAACGGCTTTCGCAAGCTTTTTGACCGGCCTGAAAAAGAGAAGCGCCCTTCAGGCGCTTCTCTTTTGATTTATCAGCGCAGCAGCAGGCTGACAACCATTCGTACGTCTCCGACGTTAACTCCGCAGTCACCGTTGACATCGCAGCGGAGGAACTTCTCCATGTCAAGTGCGGAATGCTTGGCGTTATAGAGGTCATAGACATACTGGGCGTCGTTGATATCGGTATGTCCCGTGCCGTTGACGTCGCCGCTGTAGGATACCGACACAGTGGAGTTGCCCTTAACGGAGATCGTGGATTTCGCCGCGGCGGCGATATCTGCCGCCGTACCCTTGCCGACCAACAGCCAGGCGTAGGCTTCGTATTTCTCTGACCAGAACATGGCCGTATCACCGTAGTAGAGGGACTTGGTCGCAGGGAGCTTTGTTTTCGGCGCGGCGGTGATGAGCCACACAACGCTGCCGTCTGTATACTTCACATACTCGGCCGCGTCCACCGTCAATGCAAGCTGCGCCGTTTTGGTGATGGTCACCATAATAATGCCGCCCGTGATGCAGTCCCCGGGAATGGTGTAAGTGCTGGTGCTTTCTGCATTGCGCTGGAGCGTGATGTTTTTTTCACCGGCCATGACGGTGACCGTGTAGTCAAATCCCTCTTGGTGATTGATACCGAATGTAAAAGCTTCACCGCTTTTTACGGTATAGGACGTAACGCCATCCCAGACATCGGCGGCGCCGCTGCCCGCAAGCACGATTTGCGTGGTGCCGCTTTGCGGGGCCTTCTTCACCGTAATGACCACCGGGCCGGTGACGGACTTTGCCGGGATCGTGTAGGTATAGACGCTGCTGCCGCTGCTGTTGACAGTGCACGTCACCGGCAGGCCGTTTACCGTTACGGCCACCGCATAGTCGTAGTTGGCCGCCTGCGTGACCGTGAAGGTGTACTCCTGCCCATGCGTTGCGGAAGTGGGGGCGCTGACGTCGCCGGAGCCGTCGCCCTTGACGGTCGCCGCGTATGTTTTGACAGTGGGTGTGCTGTTGGCGCTGATGGCCAGCTCGCCGGTGACATTTTCGATCGTGTAGCTGCCGTCGCCGTTGTTGATGATGGCTACCGTTTTACCATCCACAGTGGCCGAAAAGTCGTAGTCATAGCCGGGATCGGCGGTGAAGGTGTAGTCGCCGTTTGCTGTCACATAAGCGGCGCCGGTGGCACATTTTGGAAGCTCAACAGGGAAGCCGCCACACAGGATCGTCACCGTGTTGCTTTGGCCGGCCGGTACACTGGCAGTTTGGGCGTCCTTTGCCGCGTTGGCGCGGACGTCCATCTGTGCCTTGACCAATTTCACAGTGGCTTCACCGGCGGCCTTTACGGTGAAATTCAGCGTGATAAAGCGGTCGGAGCGCGGTTCTCCGTAGCCGCCTATGGTCAAACGACCAGGAACAGAGTGATCAATGACATCAGGATCTTTGCTGCCGATGGTTGCGCTTGCGAATATGAGTTTTTCCGCATCATAGTCGATTTGGAAGAAATAGGTGTTGTACTCCCGCGATGTGGAGTTTTGGCCCAAAAACAACGCCACTGATGCTGTTTCTCCGACCGCAGCGGGTGGGTTGCTGTACAAGTAGGCGTAAAAGCTCTCTGTGCCGCTGGCGGACGCCGGCAGCAAAAGCAGTACCATAACCGCCGCTAAAAGCCCGGAAAACCATCGTTTCATCTTAAAAACCCCTCCGTTTCACCACTTTTCGGTAAATACCAACCTAAATTTATCACCGGTCACCGAACAATTCAATTCGCAATAGGCAGAAATTTAAGGGGGATTGTTGTGCAGAATGACGATAAAGCCCATGAAAATGGGCAAAAACCTTCCCCCAGGGGGAGGGCTTTTTCGCGTCCCTGTTAGCGTTCCGTTAAAACTGCGTTAAGAAATCACCGATTTTCTTGAAACTACAATCATAGAGTGCTACCATAAAACAACGTAGGGGGCGCGAGGTACAGTCCTCGCGCGACAGGAGGGGAGCTCCCGGGAGACAGATCATCTGTTTCCCGGGAGCCTTGCTTTGCCTACAAAAACCCATCGGCCGCATTTTTGTGCGGCCGATGGGTTTACCATAATTTGTATTATTGTCAACTTAGCCCTGCGGCTGCTCACTTTCTGGCACCGGAGTCTCGACGGCGGAAACGGCAGCGGGCTCCGGAACCGCCTCGGGTAGCGGCTCCTGCGGGGAAGCCTCTGGCACAGCAGGGACTTGCGGGGCCGGTTCTACCTGCGCGGCTTCAGCGGCCTCCTGGGCCTCACGGGCCAGGCGCTCGTTTTCCTCGCGGATGGCGGCCTTCTGCTCGCGGCGGGCATCAGCGGCAGCGAAGAACGCCCGCACCAGAGCCAGCAGCACGAAGAACGCCGCGATGGCCAGGCCGATCCAGCCCGCAGTGCGGATCAGGAAAAAGTCCCGGATGGTGAAATACTCCTTGTAGATCCCCAGGAAATACAGCGCCACGCCGCCGGCGGCACACAGAATGCACAGCAGCAGGCGGAAGAACGCCCGGACCTTGTGCTTGCGCCCGGCCAGATACGCCACCAGCAGCGCCAGCGCGGCCAGAAACAGCGCCGGGGACTGGCAGCAGAGGATATAGCCCAATGTCTTGTCCAACATGGCCTCGTCTCCTTACAGCTGGCACTTGCCCCGGGGCAGGTATTTGCCGTCCGGCCCGGCCAGCACCTTGCCGGAGGACACCGCGGGCTTGCCGCGGAGCCACACCTGGCGGATGGAGCCCTTGGTGACCACGCCCTCATAGGGGTTGTAGCCCGCCGCGCCCACCATATCCTCGGCGCGGATGACGTGGTCGGCGTTGGGGTCGTACACCACGATGTCGGCGTCGGAGCCGGGGGCCAGTACGCCTTTGCGCGGGAACAGGCCATACAGCTTGGCGGGGTTCTCTGCCAGCACACGGCACATGGCGCCCAGACCGATCTTCTTCTTGGCCACGCCGAAGGTGTAGATCAGCTCGCCGCGGGTCTCCACGCCGGGGATGCCGCCGGGAATAGCGGTGAAATCGTCGCGGCCCGCCAGCTTCTGCTGGGTAGTGAAGCTGCAATGGTCGGTGGACACGGTCTGCACCTCACCCCGGCGGATGGCCCGCCACAGGGCCTCACGGTCAGCCGGTTTCCGAATAGGAGGCGAGCAGACGTATTCGGCTGCCTGCAGCCAGTCCTCGTTATAATACACGCTGTCATCCAATACCAGATACTGGGGGCACGTCTCCACAAAGACCTTCTGGCCCCGCCAGCGGGCGTTGGCGATCTCGTCCAGCGCCTCGATGTTGGTGGTGTGGACGATGACCACGGGGACGTCTACCTGTTCGGCGATGCGGAGCAGACGGCCCACGGCCTCGGCCTCCATGATGTCGGGCCGGGTCTCCGGGTGGCAGTGGACACCGTTTTCGCCGGCGGCCTTCTTTTCGGCGATCAGCGCGTCGATGACGCCGGCGTTCTCGCAGTGGACGCCGCAGATGCCACCCTTCTCCTTCAGTTTTTTCAGCGCCTTGTACATGGCCTCGTCACCGATCATCATGGCCGGGTAGGTCATGTACATCTTGAAAGAGGAGATACCCTCGGCGTACATATCGTCGATCTCGCGCTCGATGGTCTCGTTCCAGTCGTCGATGGTCATGTGGAAGCCGTAGTCGCAGGCACACTTACCGTCGGCCTTCTTGTGCCACAGGCGCAGGCCGTCGTGCAGCGTCTCGCCCTTGTTGGGGCAGGCAAAGTCGATGATGGTGGTGGTGCCGCCCCGCAGCGCCGCCCGGGAGCCGCTGGCGAAGTCGTCCGCCGTGGTGGTGTTGCACACGTCCAGATCGAAGTGGGTGTGGGCATCGATGAAACCGGGAAACAGCAGCATCCCGGTCACGTCCACCACCTGCGCGCCGATGGCGGGAATGTCGCGGCAGACATCGAGGATCTTCTCGCCCTCCACCAGAACATCGGCCCGGCGGGGGCCCTTGCCGGTGACCACGGTACCGCCCTTGAACAGCAATCTCATCACAAGACCTCCTCGTTTGTGTTGATTTCTGTCGGTATTATACCACTTTTCGCCCCACTGTGTAAAGCACAATAAAAACGTCCCCAAGCCTTCCCCTTGGGGGCGCTCCCTCGTTAGCCTTCCCCTCGAGGGGGCCGCGGTGTTGAATGACACGCCGGTGGCGTGTCAGACCCGTGGACCGACCGACCCGCAGGGAGACAGGTGGCGCGGGGCAGTCCCTCAAGCCTTCCCCTTGAGGGCACCCCAGTGCGCACACTGGGGTGTGCACAGCTGAAGGTGTCAGCGAAGCTGACGGATGAGGGGTAAAAAGAAGCTCTTATAACCCTCCCGCGGCAGCGGGAGGTATATATATTTATCCCCCGCGGCAGCGGGGGATATTTATTTTGTCCGCGCCGACAGGCGCGGGCTGATTAAGCGTAAAAAAGAAAGACCCCACGGTCAAACGATCTTTATTCACCCCACCCCCGCCAGGGGGTGAGATAATTAAAGTCAAAAAAGAAAGGCCCCGTAGGAAAGCAGCATTTACTTTCCCTCCCGCGGCAGCGGGAGGGTTATATATTTATCTCACCCCGTCAGGGGTGAGATATTATCTATCCCTGGCCGACAGGCCAGGGATAAATAAGTACAAAAAAAGAAAGGCCCAATGGGCCTTTCTCTTTTTTGAGTTTAATTAGAACTCCTTTTTCTTGCCGATGACGACGGCGGAGCCGGCGACGGAGGTCAGAGCCATACCGACGTACATAGCGATACCAGCGTCAAAGGTCTTGGGGGAGGGCTTGGTGGTGTCGGTGGAAGGAGTGGTGGAAGTGGTCCAATACCAGTTACCGGTCAGGTTGGTGGTATCAGCACCAGCGGGAATAGAAGCATAGTTGGGAGCCTCAACAGCAACAGCCTTGCACTTGGAGCAGGTGTAACCAGTAACCTTGCCATCCTTAACGGTAGGAACGGCAGTGTGCTGAACCTTCGCGGCATCAAGAGTACACACGGTAACGACCTTGCCATCAACCACCAGAGTACCAGTAGCAGTAGTGCTGCTGTCAGCAACAGCCAGATGGGTGTTGCCAGCAACCTCATAGGTGTAATAGGTCTTAGTGGCATCGTAGTTGGCGGGCTTCTCATACTTGCCGCAAGCGTCAGCGAAATCGTTGTAAACCTTACCGATCACATAGTCAGCAGTGGGAATCTTAGCCAGGTACAGAACCACGTTCTTGGCATCGGCCTCTTTGTACAGAACATGGGTAGCCTCGGCCAGAGTGCTGACTACGATATACTTGTCGTTACCAACCTCATAGTGAGCGTAAACACCAACAGTGGTCTTACCATCGGTAGTCTTGGGATCCTTGCCGGGAACATAGGTCAGGGTGCTTTCCGCCGCAATGGGATTAGTAGACTTATCATCGGTGCCCTTCAGGTAGCCCTTAACAGGCTCCGCCGCGAAAGCGGTGGTGCACAGTGCCAGAGCCATGACCATGGCCAGCACAG